>Ga0190265_10001946_pt1 | contig 13682 bp, 14 predicted proteins | sample Popmic124T_FD_133135 | JGI IMG/M metagenome (GOLD analysis project Ga0190265, IMG submission 133135) | Populus adjacent soil microbial communities from riparian zone of Indian Creek, Utah, USA - 124 T | ecosystem: Environmental > Terrestrial > Soil > Riparian zone | place: USA: Utah | collected... | reverse complement strand
GCCGTACCCCGACCACGGCCGGGAAAGCACCCGCCAGTGGGCGGATGTTGCCCCACGCCCGGTGCGCCTTGACCAGCTCGTCACCACGAAGGGCCAGCTCGACCTCGAAACGCTGCTGGCCGAGGACTCCACCTTCTACGGGGACCTGTTCGCCCACGTCGTGAAGTGGAACGGCGACCTCTACCTCGAGGACGGGCTGCACCGCGCCGTACGGGCAGCTCTGCAACAGCGACAGGTGCTGCACGCACGCGTGTTGGAACTGGACTGACGCTCCGGCACCTGCGCCGGCGGACTCTTCACGGCCCGGAACGGGCCCGGACCGGGGCCTAGGCCTTTCAGGTCGGCACGCCATAATCACTGATCATCTAGTAGGCATTGCGTTCATACAGCATTACGCTGCGCCCATGAGCATGCTGACTCCCCCCGGCATGGGCGGAAAGTACCGAATCACGGGAAATCGCTATCCCCGCATGCGCCGCCCACGCAACCGTCGCAGGATCGTGCTCGCCTCCATCGCAACCGTCTGCGCCCTCAGCCTCGGCGGATGGGGGACGCTCCAACTCATCGACATCTTCTCGGGTGAAAGTTCCGCCAAGGCCTCCAGTGATCACGCCAGGGGCAAGGGCAAGGGGTGCACCACCGACGCGAAGGCGCAGACGACGGAGGAGAAGGACAAGCAGGAGCCGGGCGCCGAGACCGGCAAGCCCGGCAAGCCCGTGAAGCTCCCCGAGACGGACACCATCAAGGTCAACGTCCTCAACTCGACCGACCGTAGCGGCCTCGCCAAGTCCACGGCCGACGAGCTGAAGGAGCGCGGCTTCAGGATCGGCGAGGTGGCCAACGCACCGGACGAGTTCAAGAAGAAGGTCAAGACCGCGGGCGTAGTGCTGGGCGCACCCGGCGAGGACGGCGTCGCCCGCCTGAAGGTGCTGAGCACCCAGCTCAAGGACGTCGACACCCGCTTCGACGAGCGCAAGGGCGACGACGTCGATCTCGTCATCGGGGACGCCTACAAGAAGTTGACGAAGAAGAAGGAAGCGGAAGCCGCCCTCACGGCGCTGGCCGACCCCGCTCCCTCACCGTCCGGCAGCCACTGCGCGGACTGACGGAGAGCTCGCGGGCCGGTCGTCTCCGGCCCGCGCGCCCGCCCGTTCGTTCAGCCCGCCGTCCCGTACATCCGGTCGCCGGCGTCGCCGAGCCCCGGAACGATGTAGCCGTGCTCGTTGAGGCGCTCGTCTATCGAGGCGGTCACCACGGTCACCGGCGTTCCCGACAGCTCGCTCTCCATCAGACGTACGCCCTCGGGGGCGGTCAGCAGGCAGATCGCCGTCACATCGTCGGCGCCGCGCCGGATCAGCTCGCTGATCGCCGCGACGAGCGTCCCCCCGGTCGCCAGCATCGGGTCCAGCACGTACACCTGACGTCCGGACAGATCGTCCGGCATGCGGTTGGCGTACGTGGACGCCTGCAGTGTCTGCTCGTCGCGGATCATGCCGAGGAAACCGACCTCGGCGGTCGGCAGCAGCCGCGTCATCCCGTCCAGCATGCCGAGTCCGGCACGCAGGATCGGCACCACCAGGGGGCGCGGGTGCGACAGACGCACGCCGGTGGTCTCCGTCACCGGGGTGCGGAGCTCGACGGCTTCGGTACGCACATCCCTCGTGGCCTCGTACGCGAGCAGGGTCACCAACTCGTCGGCGAGGCGCCGGAAGGTCGGCGAGTCGGTGCGCTCGTCGCGCAGTGTCGAGAGTTTGTGCGCCACCAGCGGGTGGTCGACGACGTGGATCCGCATGACCCGACAGTAGCCGAGGCATGCGAACGGCTGTACTGGCGTACCCCTCCGTAGCGAGGGAAGGTGGTCACGTAGGCGGAGGTGTACACATGCCCGACTCGCAGAACCCGAGGAACGCCGAGAACGCGGAGCAGGCCCGGCCCTCCGAGCACGCCGGGCGCTCAGCCGGTGTCCGCGACGCCGGTCACGTCCGCGCCCGTGAGATCAGCGCGGCACGCAACACGGTCAAGGCCCGTGGCAGCGCCGCCGCACCGCGCGGTCGCAGCACCGACGGCGACAAGGATGCGGAACGGCTCCGCCGCCGGGCGCGCTTCCTGCGGGAGCGGAACGAGGCCAAGGAACTGCGCGAACGCGTGCAGCCACGCCGCGCCCGCAGCGCCCGTCTGAGGCAGTCGATGCGCATGCGGACCTTCCGCTGGTGAAGCGTCGATGAGACTCGGTGAGGCAGCAGGCACAACCTCCTCATCCCGGCGACGGATTGCGACACCTGGTCAAGAAAAGGTCACCCTCTGTCCTCATATCGGGCTCTGCGCGGGAGATCTGCGCAAACACCCGCACGACGCACTGTCGAAGACCCTTCGCACGGCCCGGGTTTCTGCCACGATTCCGATGGGGCGGGGCGAAGTCCTCGTCAGCAGCCATCGGGCACCTCAGATACCAGTGGGAGAGTCACGGTGTATTTCGCCGCACTGCTCGCGCGCACCGAAGACGGGTGGGAAGCGAGCGACACGGAGCTCGACGATGTGGAGACCCTGGCCGACCTGGCCGACCTGGCCCGGGAGACCGCAACCGACGACGAGCCGGTGCTTGCCTGCATCGAGCAGGAGGGCGAGTGGTTCGGAGTCGTGAGGGTCGAAGGCGAGGACGACCCGCGCGTCTTCGTCTCGGACGCCGCCGCTGCCATGCGCAGCTCGTACGGCGAGATCCTGCTCTCCGACGAACTGCTCGGCCGCGAGCCGGAGAACATGGACGCGCTGGAGCAACTCGTCGACCTCGACGGCACGGAGGACGGTGAGCCGGACTCGAAGGAAGGCGCGGCCGAAGGGGGCGACCAGAGCGAAGCGTCCGAGAGCGCACCACCCGGCCCGCTCGGCGACGCGGGTCTGCTCGCCGACCTCGGCATGGAGAACAAGGTCCTGCTCTCGCTCGCACCCGAGGACGCGCTGAGTGAGATCGCGGACGCGCTGGGCTGCACGGACGTGCTGGAGGCCGTGCGGTAGCCCGTGCGTCGCGGTAGGACACTTGCTGCATGAACGACGTCTCTCCCGTGCCCGATCCCGTCCGCGATCGCTGGCGTGCGCCCATGCGCCACGCCCTCGACGAGGCCGTACGGGCCCGGGAGACCGGCGACGTACCGGTGGGCGCCGTCGTGCTCGGCCCGGACGGCGCGGTGATCGGCCTCGGGCACAACGCACGTGAGGCGACGGGCGATCCGACCGCCCACGCGGAGATCGTGGCGATCCGCGCGGCAGCCGCGACTCTCCACGACGAGTGGCGGCTGCACGGGTGCACGCTGCTGGTCACCCTGGAGCCCTGCACCATGTGCGCGGGCGCGATCGTGCTCTCCCGCCTGGACCGCGTCGTCTACGGGGCGCGGGACGCGAAGGCGGGCGCTGCGGGCTCCCTGTGGGACGTCGTGCGGGACCGGCGCCTCAACCACCGGCCCGAGGTGATCTCCGGCGTACTCGACGGCGAATGCGGGGCTCTGCTCACGGACTTCTTCCGCCGGTCTCCCGGCGAAGGCTGACGAAGGGGCACCGTGCCCGCACACCGGCCCGACCCCGTCGCAGGGGCCCGATACGGATTTCGGCACACGGCGACCGTTGGGTAGAGTGCCTCTCGGTAGCGTGTCCGAGCGGCCGAAGGAGCTCGCCTCGAAAGCGAGTGAGGGGCAACTCTCCGTGGGTTCAAATCCCACCGCTACCGCTGTGAACAGCACAAACGAAGGGCCGGACCCGTCAGGGTCCGGCCCTTCGCCGTTCTCCGTCCCGGTTTCCGTCCCGGATTCCGTCCCGGTCGGCACTGCGCCGGCCCGCACAGGCCGCTTCCTCACCGCCTGATTGCAGCGACGTGCCCTCCGATGAGTTTTCCCGGCTCCCGGCGTCTGACTGAAGGAAGGACTCACCGGCCACCTGACTCGGAGGGGAATCATGAGGAAGATCGCAGCAGGGCTGTTCATCTCGCTCGACGGGGTCGTGGAGGCGCCCGACCAGTGGCACTTCCCGTACTTCAGCGACGAGATGGGCGCCGCCGTCGATGCGACCATCGCCTCGGCCGACACCCTCCTCCTCGGCCGCAAGACCTACGACAGCTTCGCCGGGGCGTGGCCGGAGCGGGAGGCGGCGGGCGGCGAGGACGCCGGCTTCGCCAAGAAGCTCGGCGACGCACGCAAGATCGTCGTGTCGAACCAGAAGCTCGACTTCACATGGCGGAACTCCGAGCAGCTCAAGGGCGAGCTCGTCGAAGCCGTCACCGCCTTGAAGAACGAGCCGGGCGGGGACATCGCCATGAGCGGCTCGGTCTCCGTCGTTCGACGGCTGCTGGACGCCGGCCTGCTGGACGAGCTGCACCTCCTGGTGCACCCCGTCGCGGTCCGCAAGGGCATGCGGTTGTTCGACGAGAGCGACACCACGATGCCGCTGCGGCTGATCTCATCCGAGACGTTCCAGACCGGCGTACTGAACCTGGTCTACGCCCCGGCCGCGTCAGCCGGCGGCGCCTCCTACGAGGACGCCAGGGCCCACCTGCCCCAAAGCGACTAGTCAGCTCCTGCCGGCTTCGTCCGCGGTCGTGAGATGCGGACCGCGGAAGGTGCGACGGTAGGCGTTGGGCGTGGTGCCCAGACGTCGGAAGAAGTGGTGGCGGAGGGCTGCGTCGTTGCCGAACCCGGAGCGGGCTGCGACGGCGTCGATGGTCAAGTCCGTATCCTCCAGCAGTTGCTGGGCGCGGAGAATGCGCTGGCCCAGCATCCACTGGTGAGGTGTCGTGCCCGTCTCCTGCAGGAAGCGGTGTGCGTATGTGCGGGGCGCCATGTGGGCCCGTCCGGCCAGGTGCTCCACGGTGATCTGCTCAGTCAGGTGCTCTTCGATCCAGTGCAGCGAGACGTCGATCGCGTCGTCGCCACGTTCCGGGGGGAGCGGGTGCTCGATGTACTGGGCCTGCCCCCCGTCACGGTGCGGTGGTACGACCATCCGGCGGGCGATCGCGTTCGCCACCTTGCTGCCCTGTTCCCGGCGCACCAGGTGAAGGCAGGCGTCGATGCCGGCGGCGGTGCCCGCCGAAGTGATCACGGAGTCGTCCTCCATGTACAGAACGTCCGGCTCGACCCGTGCCCTGGGATAGCGCTGTGACAGCAGCCGGCTGTAGCGCCAATGGGTCGTGCAGCGACGTCCGTCCAGCAGGCCGGCCGCGCCCAGGACGAACGCGCCCGAACACACGCTGAGCACCCAGGCGCCGCGGTCCACGGCCGCGCGCAGAGCAGCAAGCAGGTCCTCGGGGAACTCGCGCTCCGGGTAGTGCTGTCCCGCCGGCACCACGATCAGGTCGGCGGCGGCAAGCCGGTCGATACCGTGCGAAGTTCCGATGGTGAAGGCTGGCGTGGCGCGGATGGGCGTCGGCTCGGCAGCAGCCAAGGCGAAATCGTAGACAGGCAGCCCTTCTTCACTGCGATCCATCCCGAAGACCTCTGCCGCCACGCCGAGTTCAAAGGCGTTGACTCCGTGTGTGAGCGCGACGGCGACATTTTTCAGCACGACACGAGTATGGCAGTAATTCGATGTCCAGTGACAGTGCTGCCACTGACGCTCGCATGACCTGCGGAGCCACCGTAGGGGGATGAATACCGCAATCGGCACCGTCGTCGGGATCGCCCTCCTGGCTCTCATCACCCTCCCCCCGGTCATCGGGGCTCTCCGCGAACGCGGCATAGACCGGCAGCTGCGCGGCGCAGGAGTGCCGCCGCCACCGCACCGGCGCTCCGACCACCATCGGCTGCCTTGAGCACCGGGCCGTCTCCGACGGGCAGCCCAGGCACGGGAAGCAGCTGCTCGAACCGTCGTGAGCATCGGCGATCGATGCTCCTACCTGCACGAACAGGGTCCGGGGGGCGCCCGCTCGTCGTGCTCCGTACCGGTTGCCGCCCCTGCGGGCCGTACGGAGCGGGAGCAGGTACGTCGGCAACAGCAACAGCCCACAGTGGACGGGCCGTTGCTGTTGCCGACGCCACGCGAGTCGGGCGGCTCGCCGGCCGCGGCACACGCGCGCCTCCTGACCGTCCACCGGGCCCTCACGGCCCGGGACGGCACCCTGCCCCGGGAAGCGCCGGCTGCGGATCCGCCCCTTCGTCGTGTTCTCTCCTTGTTTCCCTCGGTACGCCGAGGTGAGGAGGACGGGGAAAAATTGCGGCGGAGCAGGTCAAAGGGCCCTGGTTACGGTGACTTTGTCTCCGTACGTGTGGATCATGCACCCCGCGCCGGTGGTTAGACTCACCCGACTGCGAACAGGGGACCCCAGGCAGCCGCAGGAGGCACGAGATGGTGCAGACGAAGAAGATCATGATCTACGTGGTCGCCGTCTTCGCGCTCTATACGATCATCACGTCCCCGGCCAGGGCAGCCGACCTCGTGCAAATAGGCTTCGAGGGCATATCGAGCGCCGCGCAGGGAGTGGGCAATTTCATGACGGAGCTGGTGAACAACTAGAGCGCCTCCGGCGCAGCTCCGGCGTACTCGGCATTCGGCCCTCGCCCGTCACCGGTGCGGGGGCCGTGCGCTGCCCGGACCCGTCGGCGTCCCGGTCCGTACACCCTCAGCCATTCATGCTCGAAGGTCGTCCGAAGTCCTCAACTCCTCACCAACACGGCGCTTTACGGTGCTTGCGCACGTTGCACATGTCTTGTGATGCTATGACCGCTTTTGGCCGATACATCGAGCGAGACCGACCCGGACCGTGAATAGGTGGTGGCTGAGTGGCGGCGACCCAGACCCGCGAGAGCCGCAGCGCGGAGGCCCGGGCGCTGACCCAGGAGCTCTTCGAGCAGCTGGGTCGGCAGGAACCCGGCACCGCCGGACACGAACGGGTGCGCACCGCGCTCATCGAGGCCAACCTTCCACTGGTGCGCTATGTCGCAGCCCGGTTCCGCAGCCGCAACGAGCCGATGGAGGACGTCGTACAGGTCGGCACCATCGGGCTCATCAACGCCATCGACCGGTTCGACTCCGAGCGCGGCGTCCAGTTCCCGACCTTCGCGATGCCGACGATCATCGGCGAGATCAGACGCTACTTCCGCGACAACGTCCGCACAGTGCACGTACCGAGGCGACTGCACGAGATGTGGGTGCAGGTCAGCAGCGCGACGGAGGACCTGACGACGGCGTTCGGACGCTCACCCACCACGGCGGAGATCGCGGAACGGCTGAAGCTAGCCGAGGAGGACGTGCTCGCGTGCATCGAAGCCGGACGCTCGTATCGCGCAACGTCGTTGGAGGCGGCACAGGAGCGTGAGGACGGGTTGCCGGGCCTGCTCGACCGTCTCGGCTACGAGGACCCGGAGCTGGACGGAGTCGAACACCGCGATCTGGTACGGCATCTGCTCGTCCAACTCCCCGAGCGGGAACAGCGGATCCTGCTGCTGCGCTACTACCGGAATCTGACGCAGTCACAGATCAGTGCCGAGCTGGGTGTGTCCCAAATGCACGTATCGCGGCTGCTGTCACGGAGCTTCGCGCGGCTGCGAGCCGCGAATCGAATCGAGGCATAACCGGACAGAGGCGTACGCAACGACGAACCAACTGCCTCAGCTATGCAGTTTTATCGACATGAGGCTACGTCGTGTTGCCTACTTGTGACATTCTGCAAGAGCTGCGTTTGCCGCAACGGCGCTTCCGGTATGCAGGGGGAGGTGCCTCCCTCTCACGAGGGTGCCGCTGCGACCCGTCCGCGACCTCAAGGGGGTGGCATGTCCGTAGAACTGGGCAGCTCGAAGGTGCTCACCGAGAAGACGACCGCCGACGTCGACGCCATGGGAGTCCCCGAGGCGCCAGCAGACCACGCCATCGACACGCGCACCCTCTCCCGCTCCCTCTTCCTGCGGCTCGCCGCGCTCGACAAGGACGGCGCGGAGCGAACCTACGTGCGTGACACGCTCATCGAGCTCAACCTCCCGCTCGTGCGGTACGCGGCGGCGCGCTTCCGCAGCAGGAACGAGCCGATGGAGGACATCGTCCAGGTCGGCACGATCGGCCTGATCAAGGCGATCGACCGCTTCGACGCCGAGCGGGGCGTGGAGTTCCCGACGTTCGCCATGCCGACGGTGGTCGGGGAGATCAAGCGCTTCTTCCGCGACACCTCCTGGTCGGTGCGCGTGCCGCGGCGCCTGCAGGAGCTGCGGCTGGCACTCACCAGGGCGAGCGACGAGCTGTCCCAGACGCTGGACCGCTCCCCGACCGTGACCGAACTCGCCCATTGCCTCGGGGTGTCCGAGGAGGACGTGGTCGACGGTCTGGCGGTGGGGAACGCCTACACCGCCTCCTCGTTGGACTCTCCGTCCATGGAGGACGACGGAGGCGAAGGTTCGCTCGCCGACCGCCTCGGCTACGAGGACAGCGCGCTGGAGGGCGTGGAGTACCGCGAGTCGCTGAAGCCGCTGCTGGCCAAACTCCCCGCGCGTGAACGCCAGATCATCATGCTGCGCTTCTTCGCCAACATGACGCAGTCGCAGATCGGCGAGGAAGTCGGCATCTCGCAGATGCATGTCTCCCGCCTGCTGACCCGCACGCTCGCGCAGCTGCGCGAGGGGCTGATCGCGGAGGAGTGAGCCCTCCGGTCGTACGGACAGCCGTACGGACGCATGCCGCGCGGAGGTTCTCCGTACGGACATGCGCGAGACCGACCGCAGCCGGACCGGCCCGGAAGACAGACGGGCCGGTCGGCAGCGGAGCGAGACGTTTCCGAGGGAGCAGCCGCGGGCGGCCGCGAGCCGGTCAGACCACTGCGAGCCAGGCCGCCACGGCGACCACCGCGATGACGGCGACGACGCCGAGGATCACTCCGACCCGCGGCCCGGACGAAGCCGCCTCCGGAGCGGAACGCTGCTGCGGGCGTGCAGCGCCGCCCTCTTCGTCGACGAACGCGCGGAACATCTGCGTGCTGCCGGCCGGGTCTTGAGAGGGGTCGGGGCCTTGCGGTGCATGCGGGTTGTGAGCCATGGGGCAGGACCTTAGCGAACGCCCGTGGCCGTCGACAGCCCCCGCCCTGGCGCTTGAAGAGAGGCCGACCCGAGACGGGCCCGGCTTTGCCGACTCTTTGCTTCCAGTGTCCGAATTTCATTTGCGTACGGCAACTAACGGATTTACGGTTGCCCGGAGCAACGATAAGCAGGGGATGGGATGGCTGCGCGAGCCGCACGCAGGAGCTACGAGGAACTGGCCCGGCACCTTAGCGGGATCGGTGCCGTCAGGCGAGAGATGGTGCGCGGATTCCCACAAGACTGTCCGCCCGCCTCCGCCGCCGTACTGACGCTTCTGCACAAGTACGGCGAGATGCGTATAGGCCGCCTTTCAGAGCTGATGGCCATAGACATGTCGGTCACCAGCCGCCACGTCTCCCACGTCGAGGAGCGTGGCTGGCTGGAGCGCCATGCCGATCCTCAGGACGGAAGGTCCCGGCTGCTGCGCCTCACCGAACGGGGAAGCCGGCAACTGGACAGGCTCGCCGAGGCCACAACCGAGGCCCTGGAGGGCTTTCTTCACGACTGGACGGACGAAGACATCGCACGGCTGAACGAAATGCTGGAGCGTCTCCGGGAGAGCTTCGGCGACAGTCGTGCGCCGCGCCTCCTTCACGAGGACACTCCAGAGACCACCGCACGGCACTGAGGAAGAAGTAGGGAAACGAATGGCCACGACCACACCATCCGGTGTGCATGGCGCCGGCGCCGGAGGCGGCGCAGGGCAGGCGTCCCAGACGCCCCCGCCCGCTGCCTCAGACCCGGGCGGTGCCGCACCCATGACGCACCGGCAGATCATGGAGGCGCTGTCCGGGCTGCTGCTCGGCATGTTCGTCGCCATCCTGTCGTCGACGATCGTCGCGAACGCACTTCCGCAGATCGTCGCGGATCTCGGCGGCGGCCAGAGCTCGTACACCTGGGTGGTGACGGCCTCGCTGCTGACGATGACCGCGTCCACACCGCTGTGGGGGAAGCTGGCGGACCTGTTCAGCAAGAAGGCGCTGCTTCAGACAGCCATCGTCATCTTCGTACTGGCCTCGGCGACCGCCGGTTTCGCGCAGGACACCGGCATGCTGATCGCCTCGCGTGCGGTGCAGGGCATAGGCATGGGCGGGATCTCCGCCCTCGTCCAGACCGTGATCGCAGCGATGATCTCCCCGCGGGAGCGCGGCCGTTACACCGGCTACATCGGTGCGACCTTCGCCGTCGCCATGGTGAGCGGGCCGCTGCTGGGCGGCGTCATCACCGACACGAGCTGGCTCGGCTGGCGCTGGTGCTTCTACGTCGGCATACCCTTCGCGGTCATCGCGTTGCTCGTGCTGCAGCAGACTCTGCATCTTCCGCTGGTCAAACGGCGGGTGAAGATCGACTGGTTCGGTGCCTTCCTCGTCGCCTCGGCGGCCTCGCTGCTGCTGGTCTGGGTGACCTTCGCCGGTGACAAGTACGACTGGCTCTCCTGGGAGAGCTATGCGATGGTCGGCGGCTCGCTGCTGCTGGGTCTGCTCTTCCTCGTCGTCGAGTCGAAGGTCACGGAGCCGATCATCCCGATGCGGCTGTTCCGCAACCGGACCATCGCGCTGAGCTCCGCGGCATCGATGCTCGTCGGCATCGCGATGTTCGGCGCGACGGTGTTCCTCAGCCAGTACTTCCAGTTGGCGCGCGGTGAGTCGCCGACGATGGCCGGCGTGATGACGATCCCCATGATTCTGGGGATGTTCCTCTCCACAACCGTCTCCGGGCTGATCATCAGCCGTACGGGCAGGTGGAAGGTCTGGCTCTGCTCCGGCGGCGTACTGCTGACCGCGGGTCTCGGGCTGCTGGGCACGCTGCGGCACGACACCGTCTACTGGCACATGGCGGCCTTCATGGCCATGCTCGGCATCGGCGTCGGCATGATGATGCAGAACCTGGTGCTGGCCACGCAGAACCAGGTGGACCCTGCAGACCTCGGTGCCGCCAGCTCGACGGTGAACTTCTTCCGCTCCCTCGGTGGTGCGGTGGGCGTCTCCGTGCTGGGTGCTGTGCTCTCCCACCGCATCTCGGACCACGTCGACGAAGGCCTGGACAAGCTCGGCATCGACCACGGCGGGCCCACGGGCGGCGCCGGCAGCGACATCCCGGATCTGTCCGAACTGCCCGGCCCCATCCGCCAGGTGATCGAGAGCGCCTACGGCCACGGCATCGGCGACATCTACCTCTACGCCGCACCCGTCGCCCTGCTGAGCCTGCTGATGGTGCTCCTGATCAAGGAGGTGCCGCTGAAGACGACGTCGGGCATCGAACAGGCCGAAGCGGCGGACGGCTCCCCGGGCTTGCCCTCGCAGGACGCCCCGCACACCGTCGGCGGCGCGCACGGGCAGACCGGAGCCACGGCCACCGACACCGCGGCGCGGCATGCCCTGCAGCAGGCCGGGGTGCAGCACGGGCAGAGCCTGCACACGGCTGCGTCCCCCGCCTCCGCCGCGTCGCTGCAGGACGCCGCGGAGAGCGAACAGTCGGGCGACTCGCAGCACTCGGTGCGCGGCACCGTCCGTAACGCCGAGGGCGCAGGGGTGCCCCGGGCCGCGGTGACGCTGATCTCGCTGAGCGGGAGTCAGCTGGGCCGCTCCGTGGCACGTGCGGACGGCGGGTACGGCATGGACACACCCGGACCCGGAAGCTTCGTACTGATCGCCGCCGCCGAGGGACACACACCGCAGGCGTCGACGGTGACCGTCGGGGACGAACCGCTCAGGCACGACATCCGCCTGACTGCCACCAGCGGGCTCGCCGGGCGCGTACGCAGCTCCGTCGACGGACAGCCCGTGCGGGCGGCCATGGTCGTGGTGACCGACGCGAGGGGCGAGGTGCTGGCGACCGGACGTACCGGCGAGCGCGGCGACTTCAGCTTCGACGAGCTGGTGCCCGGGACCTTCACGATCGCCATCAACGCACCGGGCTACCGTCCGGTCGCGCGTCCCGTCGAGGTGGCGGGGCAGGGCGTCACCCGGATCGACCTCGAACTGGCCGCCGGCGCCCGCGTGCAGGGCGTCATCCGGGCCGGTCTCGACCGCAGCCCGCTGCCGGACGCGCGGGTGACGCTCGTCGACTCGGCGGGCAACGTGGTGGCCACCGCGACGACCGGTGAGGACGGCGCGTACGGCTTCACCGACCTGGACGCCGGTGACTACTCGGTCATCGCCAGCGGCTACCCGCCGGTGGCGACAGCTCTCGATGTCCACGGGGCCGGCAGGGACGACTACGACGTCGAGTTGCACCACCCGGACGAATGACCCCTGTGCAGGCCGCCGCGTGACGCGAGTGAGCGGATCACGCGGCGGCCTGCACGAAAGCCCGGCACGCACCGCACTTCCCGCCTCACACAGGCAGAAGGAAGACTGGCTGCGGGCAGGGTGCGGCGCGCGCCGTTGCCCGGTGCCGGGGGCCTGTCATAGGCCGGACAGACCGGGCCTGAGCGAGAAGGAGCGAATCGGAAGATGGCAGGCGCAGGCGTACGGGCGCAGATCCAGACCCGCGACGGGTGGCCGGTACAGCACGCCGTGCTGACCGTGACCGACATGACGGGCGTGCAGGTGCTGCGTGCCGAAGCGGACACCGAAGGCGTCGCACAGAGCGAGGAGGCGCTGCCCGCGGGCCCCTACACGGTCATCGCGACCGCCCTCGGTTACGCGCCGGCAGCCGCCACAGCGCTGGTCACCGCCTCCGGGCGGGCCGATCTGGGCACGCTGGTGCTGGTACGCCAAGGGGGCACCGAGCTGCCGCCGCCCGGTCCCTGGACCATCGACCCCGTGCACTCCACGATCGGCGCGACGGCACAGCACCTGGGCATCTCCAGCGTGCACGGCCGCTTTTCGGAGTTCAGCGGGCGGGTGGAGATCGACGAGGACCCGGAGAAGTCCTCCGTCGAGGCCGTCATCGAGGGCACGAGCATAGAGACGGGCAACAGGATCCGCGACGCGCACCTGCAGTCCGAGGACTTCCTGAACGTGGAGAAGCACCCGCAGCTCACCTACCGCAGCCACGCCGTCGAGCCCTCGGGCACCGACCGCTGGACGGTGCACGGCTGGCTGGCGATGCACGGCGTCGTACGGGACGTGGCACTGGACCTTTCGTACCTGGGCTACGGGCCCGACCCGTGGGGCGGCGTGCGGGCGGCCTTCCGGGCAACGGCCGAACTCAAGCGCGAGGAATTCGCGATGAACTACAACATGATGGTGGCGGCGGGGATCGCGGCCATCGGGACGACGCTGAGGATCGAGCTGGACATCCAGGCCGTACAGGGAGACACGCTGCCGGACCTGGGGTGAGGGAGCGGGCGGCCACTCCTCGGCCGGGGCGGGGGCCCGCCCCGGTGAGGTCCCCGTACACGCGCCTCGGTGGCCCGGCAGGATGACCGGGCCACCGAGTTCACTCCCTTATGCGCCTGTTGCTTCTCGCTGAGGCATCACCCCGTCGCTTCAGCTGTTGACGTACCCCATGTACGTGTCCCAGTTCCAGTTGGGGCCCGGGTCGGTGTGGTCGTTGCCGGGGACCTCGTTGTGTCCGACGATGTGCGCGCGGTCCTTGGGGATGCCGTGCTTGTCGCACAGGTGCTTCGTCAGCGCGGCCGAGGAGCGGTACATGGCGTCGGTGAACCACGACGGGTCGTCGACGAAGCCCTCGTGC
>Ga0190265_10001945_pt1 | contig 13683 bp, 13 predicted proteins | sample Popmic124T_FD_133135 | JGI IMG/M metagenome (GOLD analysis project Ga0190265, IMG submission 133135) | Populus adjacent soil microbial communities from riparian zone of Indian Creek, Utah, USA - 124 T | ecosystem: Environmental > Terrestrial > Soil > Riparian zone | place: USA: Utah | collected... | reverse complement strand
GACCCGTACTTCGAGACGCCGGACGAGATGGGCGATTCGCACAAGTACACCATCGGCGAGGAGAAGGTGATCATCAACGTCGGCTCCGTCGGGCAACCGCGCGACCGCGACCCGCGGGCGGCGTACGTGGTCGTTGATGGCGACGAGGTGGAATTCGTCCGGGTAGAATACAACATCGACGTGACGGCGAAGCGGATTCGCGACAATCCCCATCTCGACGATTTTCTGGGTCAGCGATTGTACGAAGGAAAATAAGGCGGCTAGTCGATGAGGCGATCCGATTTTCCGGCGCGGCCGGCGGATCATCGTCGAAGCGGTTGCGTTTCAACGGAAGCAGTAAAGCCTATGGATGCTCAAACCAAGAGGACGCTGGCCGCGACGGCGCTGTGCCTCTTGCTTCTGTTCGGGTGGATCAAACTTCAGCAGGTGTATAACCCGCCGGCGGTTGAACCGCCGGTTGATAAACTCGCGAGCGGAACGGAGTCAGCTTCAACGCCGACCGTGGCGAGCAGCACGCAGCCTGCCGCGACGGGCGCGGCGCCGGCTGCTCCGACGGCCGTTGAAGGTCTGGACTTCGTCGGAGGCGAATCGCGCGAAACAATAGTTCTCGGTGACGACCGCCAGGATAACAAGCGCGAAGCGTTTGACAATCCATACAAGTTTGGCGTGACGATTTCGCCCGTCGGCGCCAGTGTTGAGGCGCTTAATCTGTCCGAGCAGCGATCGCACGTAGCCAAGGATCGGAAGAACCCCGATCACGCGCCGTACAAATTGCTGGAACCCGTCAAGAATCCGTTCAATGACGAGCGTTACCAATCCTTCGCCACAGAGAATCTGCGGCTGGTCGATGCGAAAAAAGAGTGGAATTTGAAGGACGCGGTCTGGACGCTGGATAAATCGACGGGCCTGACCAGCGAGTCGGCCACGCTGACGGTTTCGGTCCGTGAAGGCGGCAAGGATGTCGCCCGACTGACGAAGACGTACGTTGTCGAGAAAAACTCGCCGCACCTGAAAATTGCGTACGAGATCGAAAACCTGTTCGATCGGCCGCAGCGCGTGCGTCTCACCGAGGGCGGGCCGGTGGGGTTCCACCGCGAGGATTTGCGGTACGACAGTGTTCGTGCCATCGGGGCGGTGGTGGATGAAGAAGGGCGCGTCAAGATCGGCGATCAGATCACGCGGGCGGAAGTTTATAAACTGACGGACCAGCGGCGGCCGTTCGTGGCGGAGCCGACGGATCACTTTCTGTGGACATCGGTGAGCAACAAGTATTTCACTTGCCTGGTGGCGCCGCGTCCGGAACGGCAGGATAAGAGCGCCTATCCGAAATATCTGGAGCAGCTTTACGCGCGTACGGGAATCGCAGATCCGGTGATCGAATCCGATTTGACGGTGGTGCAGGTCTATTCGACGGGCGATCCGCTGCCGCCGGGCGGCAAGGTCACGCTTCAGGTGAATGCCTATTGCGGGCCGAAGAGCGACACGGTGTTCAAGCAGATTCCGGAGGCGGTGGCCGGCCGGTACGAGCTGGTCATGGCCCCGGACCGGTCGGGCTGCACGTTCGACGTCATCAATACGGCCATGCTTTGGCTGTTGCGGGTGATTCACGGCGTGGTGCGGAACTACGGGGTGGCGATCATCATTCTGGTGATCATCGTGCGGGCGCTGCTGCACCCCATCAGCAAGAAGGGTCAGATCAACATGATGCGCATGCAGAAAAACATGTCGCGCATCAAGCCGAAGGTGGAATCGCTGCAGGAGCAGTACAAGGGCGACAAGCAGAAGCTGAACGAAGAGACGATGAAGCTTTATCGAGAGGAGAAGGTCAACCCGGCCACGTCGATGCTGGGGTGTCTGCCGCTGTTCTTGCAGATGCCCATCTGGGTGGCGCTCTATACGACGCTGAACACCAACGTCGATCTTCGTCATGCTCCGTTCTTCGGCTATATCCGTGATCTTTCTTCGCCCGACACCCTGATCTCCTTCGGCAGCTCGTTTCAGATTCCGCTCATCAGCTTCCTGATGGGCGGGCCGATCGAAGCGCTGAACGTGCTGCCGATCATCATGACGCTCATCATGTACGGCCAGCAGAAGCTCACGCAGAAGCTGACGCGGCCGGACAAGCCGCCGGAGCCGAAGCTCGACAAGGAAGGACGTCCACTGCCGGATACGCTGGCGCAGCAGCAGAAGATGATGAACGTCATGATGATTTTCATGGGGTTCATTTTCTACAACATGCCCAGCGGCCTGTGCCTGTACATTTTGTGCAGCAGTCTGCTGGGAATGGGAGAGCAGTGGTACATCCGCAAGCACATCAAGGAAAAGGAGGCTCGCGGTGACTTTAGTCCGGCATCGAAGAAGGAAGGCGGCAACGGCAGCGCCGCGAAAACAGGATGGCTGAATCGAAAGCTCGAGCACTGGCAGAAGCTGGCCGACGAGCAGCGCATCGCCCGCTCGAAAAATCCGATGTCTCCGAAGCCGAAAAAGAAGAAAAGCCGGTTCTAGACTTGATGATCCGGGGTATTGGTGGATTTGGTGATTGGTCTTTCCTTGATTCGGGTGACCGCGAACTTGGAATTTGGCGCTTGGGATTTGAGATTTGAAATTTGAGACATGAAATATGAGATCCCTTCGTCGCCGCAGCCCCTCAAGTTGACACGATATTGGCACATGGCGGCAGGATCAGTTCTCTCGAATGAATACCACGCCACACGAGAACCTCGCCGCCCAACCCTCATCACCGTCGCTCCGAGCATTTTGTCACACGACCGGGTACATCTTTCAATCCATCGGCTTCATGCTGGCGATGGCGATGTGCTGCTGGTGGCCGTCCAACTGCTGGCAGGATCAGATTCGTCCAGCAACGACAGCCGCGGCGACGGAACCTCCTCAGCCGCTGCGGGATGCGGCGCCGCACGAGGTGTGGGCAATGGTGGCCGTCACTGCGTCGTTCGTGGGCGGGTTGAGTTTGCTCGTGATCGGGTTTGGCTTGCAGCAGGATCGCCTGCGCAGCGGCATCGTGCCTATGCTGGTGACGGGAGCGATCACGGCATTTTTCTGGCTGTACCTGGGGTTTGCGATCTTTCAATTTCCGGCCGTCGGCAGGATCATCGTCAGCGCGTTAATGGCGCTGGCGTGGACGATCTGCTTTTTGCTCGCGGGGGTTTGCAACGAACAGTTGCGGGCGAACCCGCCTACGCGGTCTGAACGATCATGGACATCGCGCGATGAGGATGACTTTCGAAAATCGCTTTCGCCTGACTCACCAGATAAAACGAACCCGTGATGGTGATAAGGTCCTCGCGCGTGACGGCCTTCTCCGCGGTCACCAGCGCCTCTTCCAGACTTTGGGCGACCTGTGCCATGCGGCCTGAGACTTCGGCGAACTTTGCCGCGAGGTCGGCGGGGTCGGCGGAGCGAGGAGACTTGATCGGCGTGAAGATAATCTTGTCGGCGCCGAGCTGAATCTGCCGCAACATGCCGTCGATGTCCTTGTCGGCGCAGCAGCCGAAGATGACGACCATGCTGTCGTAGGGCACGTTCTGGCCGATGGCGCGCATGAGGGCTTCGATGCTGGCGGCGTTGTGGGCGCCGTCTCCGAGGACGCGCGGGTTGTCGCAGAGCATTTCCATCCGACCCTGCAAGCGGACCTTGGGCAGGCCGGCGATGGACTTTTCGTCGTCGAGTTGGAATCCGCGGTTCTTGAGCTGATCGAGCATGCCGAGGGCGACGCCGCAGTTGATCGCCTGGTGCTCGCCGACGAGGGGAACGAGCAGGTGGTCGAAATGGCTGGTGGGCGTAGTGATGCAAATGCGGGCCTGCGGACCGGAGCGCGACGCCTCGAAACGATAGCTGAAGCGAATCTCATCGCCTGCGAAGTAGATTTTCGATCCGACCTGCTCGGCCACGCGCTTGAAAACCTTTTTCACGCCCGTGGGCTGCGGCGCGGATACAACGGGAATATCCGCCTTGAAAATCCCCGCCTTCTCCTCGGCGATCTGCTCGACGGTGTCGCCAAGCTGGACCATGTGGTCGAGGCTGATGTTCACGACGCCGCACACTTCGGGCTTCACGACGTTGGTGGCATCGAAACGGCCGCCCAGGCCGACTTCGAGGACGGCGATGTCGACCTTGTGTTCGGCGAAATATAGAAAGGCGACGGCGGTCAGGATTTCAAAGTACGTGGGGCGTTCGGGAAAATCATATTTCTTGGTCGTCTCGGCGATGTGCGCGATAAGGCGGGCGAATTCGGACTTGTGGATCATTTCGTCGTTGATCGCGATGCGTTCGCGGATGTCCACGACGTGCGGAGACGTGTAGATGCCGATTTTCAGGCCGTTGTTGGCGAGCATGTGGGCCAGCATGGCGACGGTGGAGCCTTTGCCTTTCGTGCCCGCGATGTGAACGCTCTTGAAGGTCAGCTCGGGATGGCCCAAGTCGCGCAACAGCTTCTGCATGCGCGCGAGCGTAAAGGCGCCGCGCTGTTGTCGTTTCGGGGGGCGGCGCTCGAAATTGACCTGCTGGGCAAGATATTCGATCGCGGCCGGATAGCCCTTGATGGGTTTGGCGCCGACACCGTTGGAATTCCTGCCGTTTTTCCCCGGCGTTCGTGGAGAAAGGCGCGGCGCCTTCAGAACGGCTCCGCCGGACTGTGGGCGAGTGCGCGAGGAGGTCGGCGAGGTTTTTTCCAATTTCGCGAGGATTCGCGATTTCGACGGTTTGCTTTTTTTTGCGTCAGACTCGGATTTACGGGGAGTCGAACTTTTCCGAGCGTTCAGACGTGTTTTTGTCATAGGGACAATATCCTATCGATTTGCGACGAATCCGTCAAGGATTCATGCGGGATTCGAGGGCGAAATCCAGACAGATTCGGATATAAGACCGCACCCAATCGTAGCTTACAAATTACAAGGAACGTGCGCCATTAACCATACATTAACCAAACAAAAGGATTCGATCTCGCCATTCCTCAGGTGAATTGACAGGTTTTCCGCAACCAATCAAGGGTTTGTACACACCGTTCGGGGGGCGATTGATGCGGTGTAACCCACTTTCAGCCCAGCGATTCAAAGGCGGCTTGCGGGATGATCCATATTCAAGACGATTCTCAGCGTGAATTAGTTCGCCTTTCACTGGGTGCCGATTTGTCGCATTCCTTCAGTCGCATTGACTTGGCGTCGCGAACCGGCCGGGGTGGAATCATCAAATTTGATCGAGGCTTGGAAATTCCCGCGAAATCCGCATAATGGTCATTTTCCCCGTCGGAGCAAAAAATGAGCGATGCCCCGGCAACCAAGATTGTCCGATGCTGTCATTGTCGCGGAATGATGCGCGTTGCGGCCAAAGCCCTTTCGGTCTTTTGCCCGCACTGCCAGAAGCGCGCCACGCTCGAAAGCCTGCGAATCGTGGGAGCGCACCCCGGGCGCAGCCTCGCGACCTGTGGTGACATCCTGGTGGAGGCGGCCTCACAATTGAACGTGGAGATCATCGCGAACAACGTCACGATCCGCGGGCGGGTGAATGGCTCCGTGTCCGCCAACGAATGCCTCGAAGTGGAATCGACCGGACGGATCTACGGCGATGTTCGCGCCGCGAAGCTGGTCGTGCGGGATGGGGGCGTCATTCAGGGCCGCATTGAGATGCTGCCTTCCCTGGCGGCGCGGCAACAGGCCGTGCGGCAGGGCGCCGCCGCGGCGGAACGATCGGAGGAGTCGCACGATTCGCCGCACGGGCACGCGCTGCCGGCGGCGGCCGGCGCGCCAGGTGGAGGTCCGGCGAGACCTTCCTCCCTGCCGCGAGCACCGCAGCAAATCCGCCCCATCCGGCTCGAATGAGGCCGCAGCGTGTTTACCGCTCCACGCGCGCTCATTAGACTACCGTTCATCAGGAGGTCGCAATCACATGAACGGATTCATCCATGACGGGCCGGACCTTCGGCACAAGCGGCTCTCTCCAATGAGGTATTTTCTCTGCGCCGGTGCGGTGCTTGGATGCTCCTGCGTCCAGCGCACGCTGACGATCAATACGGAGCCGCAGGGCGCCACCGTCGTGCTTAACGATCAGGAGGTGGGGCGGTCGCCGGTGCGCGTGCCGTTCACCTGGTATGGCGATTACGACATCATGCTTCGCAAGGAAGGCCAGAAGACGCTGCAGACCCATCACCGGGTGAAAGCGCCGTGGTATCAGTTGCCGGTGATCGATATTTTCGCCGAGTGCCTCGTGCCCTTCACCATTCACGACGACCGGGTGCTGGAAACCTACGTGCTCGATCCGTACGAGGCGCCTAACAAGGACGATTTGTTGCAGCGCGCCGATCAGATGAAGGCCGATGCGAACGCGTCTTCGTCGGCGCCGTAATCAGGGCGTTGGTGTCTGAGTCCCGACACCGTCTCCTTCGCCTTCGCGCGCTGCGTCCAGAATCCTGTCGATGACCAGATTGCGGTCGAGTCGGAAGCGCGGGGTCGCCCGGCCGTTGATGAAGATCGTCGGGATGCTGCCCCGGTAGAGCAGGAGATTCGTCGCCGTGGGCGAGGTCTTCGCCGCCTTGCAATCCTCCTCGATCGCCGCCGCCACCTGCGGATCGGCCATGGCCGCCGTGAACGCGCCGGCTTCAAACCCAAGCTCCTGCGCGGCCGCACTGATGCTCTGATCGTTCACCTCGGTCCGATGTGACATGAGCCAGTCATGCATTTTCCAGTAGCCATCCACGCCGGCGAGCAGGCCGGCCGCCTCGGCTGCCTTGGCCGCGGTGCATGAGTGTGGGAAAGCCGTGCGGGAGACGACGCTGTTGCACGCCTGGTTGAAGGGAAAATGGCGATAGGAATAACTCACGTCGTTTTTGCCTTCGAGCCATTTTACGATCGCGCGATCGGCGGCCGCGGTCCACTCTTCCTGAAAGTCACCCCACAGGACGATCTGCAATCGCGCGGTCGCGGGGCCCTTCAACCATGGATGAGAATCGGGCGGCAGGCGCCGCTGGTATTCCTCGCGCCAATCGCCGATGACGGTTTCGATGGCCGTCGGCTTGCGATCCTGCTCGGCGGTCAGCGCGGGAAGATTCTGCGCGAGAAGCACTTCGACGGATCGCCGAAGTTTGTCGGCATTGGCCTCGAAGACGCCGCGCAGATGCACCCCATTGATGAAAATCATGGGCGTGAAGAAGACGCCGACCTCGCCGGCTTCTTCGATGTCGGCCTGGACTAATTCGAGCGTTTGCGGCCCCGTCATGATTCCGGTGAATTCCTGCGGGTCATAACCCATCTCGGCCAGCGCGGCATTTAACTCCGCGTCGGTGAACGAGCCTTTGCGATCGAACAGCCAGTGATGCATTTCCCAGAAGCCTTCGTTGCCGCGCAAAAGGCCCGCCGTTTCGGCGGCGCGGGCGGCCCAGCAGGCATTGCCGTGCATGGTTCGCGACATGTGGCGGTTGCAGGACTGGTCGAACGGGAAGTGCTTGATGGAGAGCGAGACGTCCTTGTGTTGATCCACGAGCTTCTTCGCCACGGCCTCGACCGCGCGGCAGTCGGGGCATTGATAGTCCGTGATCATCAACATGCGGACCGGGGCGGCCTCGGGACCCGTGCGATAGCGGCCGGTGAAGGGCTCCGACTTTTCGACGGGCTGATCCGGCGCGTCGGGTTGATCGGTGGCGACGACGGTTGCTTCGGCCGCCGGCTGCGAGGCGGGCTGTGTCGAGGCGGCGATGATTTCCTGCACGGATTCATCGGCCTGTAGATTGCGTTCCGCGACGAGCTGCTCGGAATGAGAACGGTTGGCAACGAACAGGCCGGCGGTGGCCAGGGCGAATACCGCGCCGAGCGCGGCCGGCGCGCGGCTTGATTCAATCGCCGGAATCCGTCCGAATTCGAGGAGCAACCAGAAGGCAAGGTTGGCCTGATGTGTAATCAGACAATACCAGCACAGATGACCCTCAGCGATCATGATGGCGATGAAGCCCAGTGACAGCAGGACGCCCACGCGCACGATCACCTTGAACGACGACGAAACCCCCTTCGGCGAAAGCGCCCACGCGATGAGCAGGCCGAGGAAGTAGGCCAGGCCGACGAAGGACACCAGATGACCCGTGCCCGGCACCTTGCCCCATTTGCCGCGAGTGACTTCGGCGCAGCCGCCGCCCTCGCCGCATCCGGGGAGAGCCATGAGGTCGAAATGATCGATGACCAGCAGCACGGTCATCGTCGCGGCGATGGCGAGCAGAAGCAATCCGGAGACGTACACGGCCGGAGCGGTCGATCCCCAGTTGGCGGGAGGCGGCGGCGCGGCGGGCGTGTTGGGGGGCGGAGACATCGCCGCGCGGTTCAACTCGCCGGCGGATACGCCACCGCCATTCGCGCGGCGCGGCTGCGGGGCGCTTCCCTTGTTTCCTCGCTGATTTTTTCCCTTGGGATTCTTGGCCATCTATGAAACCTTTTCGATGAAGCGCAGTCCAGGATCGGGCGACGTTTCGGCGCCATTCCTCCTTTAACTTCCGCGCATTGGGGATTGAAGTCAAATGAACTCAGGCGGCATGATCCGCGGTGAATTTTGGGAGCAAGTCTCTCATGACGTGTGCATCGCAATAGGCGCCTTTCAGAATCATGAAGAGGCAGCACCGTTCGACCTGATCGGGCGGGAGGCCCGCCTTGGAAAGGACCCGAATGGTGGATTCAAACGACACGCCGGACGGTTCATCATCGTCGCCTTCAAACTCGCGGGCGAGTTTTTGAAAAAACCGAACCTCATCGAGCGTCTTGCGTATGGCGGATTCGTCGGCAGTGGTCAGGTCGGTCGAGCGCGGCATGCGCATCAGGTCTTTGCCGCTCTCGCCGGGGGCCAACTCGAACCAGACGATGCCGCGTTGAAAGTGCTTTTCGTACAGGTCCTTCGGAATCGCCCGCACAACGTGATGAAAGCGCTGCTCCGCCAGAAGGCCGGTGAACTTGTGGCTCGTCACCACCACGTTCAGACCCGGGTAGTGAATGTCGTTTCCGATCTTAACGCTCAGGTCGGGAAAGCGACCCTGCAGGCAGTTCGTCAACTCGCGCTGCACGCTTTCAAATTGATCGGGGTTGATCATGATTCGCCTCGTCTCATGTCGGCCACCGCGGCGATCAGACCGCCCCGGCGATTTTCGAACGAATTATATTTGTCGTACGACTCCTCGGCGAGAAGCGAATCGGCCTGGGGTGCGACCGATAACGCCAAATCATTGCCCGCGTCCGGCGCGACGGATAGACTCTCGCTTCCATGTCTGAAACGCAAGTTCGATGGCGCATTGGCACGCTGATTGGTTTGGCAGCGTGCGGAGTGGCCGGCTGTGCGGAGCCGAAATCCAACGGCGCGCCGGCCGATGACACGCTGACCGTCGAAGGCATTCTCGAGCGCGCCGAAAAGGCGTACACCGAACTTTACAGTCTGGAAGCCTCAGGCACATTGCGGGATTATCGCGGAGGGCAAAAGCGCGTCCAGCCGATTCGATGGGAGCTGCTGCGCCCTGATCTGTGCCGCGTGCAAATCGGAATGAATCTGGTGCTGGTGAAGGGCCAGAACTGGTGGTCATTCGACGAGAAGTCCGGGCGCTTCAAGTCGCATCGCGAACAGGGGCCGACACCGATCGAAACTGCCACTTACTTTCTTTCGGATGGGATTCCGTTGATGACGCCGGTCGCGTGGAATCGGCCCAAAGTGGCGTTTGGTCCGAACGAACTGCGCTCGTCGTGGGTTCTGCAGGGTGTCGCATGGACGGCAGGGCGTCCGTCGTACATCGTGTCGCGCGACGGGCGCGGGCGGGATGGCGGCAGCCGGTGGACGCTCTGGATCGATCAGGATCGATTTCTGATACTCGCGTGGACGTGGGCCACGCTGGCCGGCGGGCCTGACGGAAAGTCACGCGAGGAAATTGTCTGGGGGGCGACGTATGAGGCGCTCGTGACGGACCGGGCGATTTCGCCGGACCGATTTCGCATTGAGCGGCCGGAGCCGATCGTTCTACCGCGTCCGGCCGCGGCCGATCAAAATACACAAGGAATGAATTCATGACCGTGTCGAACGCTGAACGGCAAGCGCTGAAGGCGCGGGCGCACCGGCTCAAGGTTACGCATCACGTCGGCCGAGAGGGTTCTTCCGAAGCGATTGTGGCGGGCATTCGGCAGGCGTTTGCAAAGACCGATCTCATCAAGGTTCGCATTCGGGCGGAAGAGACGGCGGAGGTCGAGGCGATTGCGAAATCCCTGGCCGGGGCAGTGCCTTGTGAGCTTGTGTCGCGAACGGGATTCGTGGCGGTGCTCTACCGCGAGTTGAAACGCCAGGAAGATAAATGAACACGGTGATCGCTTGCCCCATCGTGAATTCCTGGCTTTACTGGCTGAATGAATCCGGAAACGAGCGCGTACGACTGGCTTGAGCCAGGGATTCTCTCGCCGACGTTTTTCAACCCGATCGTGAACGCCGTCGCCGAAGAGGATCGCGAGTTTCTGCGGATGCAGCTCGCGCGGCATCATTTCATCGAGTATGTTCTGCCGGGTGCGGAAATGACGGACCGGCACGGGGTCTGCCGGTCGATGGCGGCGTTGTTCGGTGTCCCGGAGTCGGCGCTGGGATATGGGAAGGAAGTCATTCCGGATTTTGCCGGGATTCTCCGGACCAACGCAGCCAAGAGAATCGCGATCGTTCTTGAAAGCGCGGATCGATTCATTGAAGCCGACGTTCAGCGGTTGGTGGCGCTGCTCGATGCGGTGACGGCGGCCTCGACGAGCCTTCGAAATGCGATACCGCGCCGGCAGCTTCTGGGCTTCCTTTGCGGACCGGGGCCGGCATTTTCTCCGATTGATGAAGCGGCGAAGCGGCGGGCGCGGGCCACGCAGGGCATCAAGGTCCTGCCGACGGACGTGACGATCCTTTCCTGGACGGCGCCGCGCGATTTTGACCTCGGCGCCTCGCACCAGTTGCTGCTCTCGAACGCGGATTGGTATTTCGCCTCGCGGGGACATCGCGCCGAAGGGTCAGATTCATGGCACTGCATGGAGCAGGAAGATCGCCTTGTGTTCATTCGCGCGGATACCGGCGCGCCGGCCATCGAAGGGGTATTTGCCCGTGTGCCGCGCGGCATGCAGCTTGTGGGCATCCGTTATGAGGGCGACGAGGCGCGGCGGAGGATTTCGCTGGTCGGTGAAGATCCCTTCACGGTGTTTCGTCGGCTCGGTCAGGAACTGCATTTGTTTTGAAACGAGTCTCGCGGCATTCGTCTCCTGGTCAGACATTGATCCCCTTCAATCGTCGGTGAATCCTTTGCACGGCCACCGCGATCGTCACGATTATCCCGGCATACACGATCACTTTTTCCGCGACCCAATCCACTTTGTCGCCGATGGTTTCAACCTTCTCGGCCGCTTCGGCCGCCTGAGTGGTGGCCACCTGAGCCGTATTAACGGCCTCCTGCGCGGCGCTCGCGGCCTCGACGCTCCGACTCTTCGCGTGATCGATTTTGGTTTTCACGCCCTTCGTATTTTCGATAACCGGGGCGAGCAGTTCACGCAGGTCGTCGATGCGGATCAAATTGACTTCATCCGCCCGCACGAGGGAGCGGCTTGAATCCGTCTTTGCCAGGCTGCCGGGGCCGGTCTGCCGGACGTCGCTGCTGCTTCCCCCGGAACAGCCTGCCGATAAGCAAATCCAAAGGAAACGCAATGCCACGCGCTCTGGGCGATTCAATTTATGCAATCGGCCGGCAAGGGCGGGAATGCATCGGAGCAGCGATAACGCGATAATCATTGACTGCGCCTCTTATCGACGGTTCCGCCGCCCCTTCAGGGCGGACCGGGTTTTTCGGCACGCGATCCACGCGGTTCCGCTTCGCTACACCCGTGGCTACATTCTGTCGTCCCGTTGGTGCTGCGGTGCGCTTACATACTCGTCAAGGTCGCTTGTGGAGTTGTCCGAGCAGGTTCATCACGTTACGGGCCTTGTCCAGCATGTTTCCAAGCTGGCTGACGTGGGCAAGCAGGCCGCCCATCTGGGCATGTGCCGGTGCAACGACACTCGGCTTGGCCGTTAGTGCGGCGTTCATGAGCGGCATGAGCTGCTTGAAGAGGTCCAATGCCGCGCTCACGGCGTCGGTGCCGGAGCGATACACCGCCGTTGACGATTTCAGGTCGGCGTTGGCCGCGCGTTGTCGGGAGAGTGCGTCATAAGCGGCGTCCAGAAGGGCGTTGGATTGATCCAGAAGCTCCTGTGGAATTCCGTAGCCACTCTGGTCAGTTGGCCGGTAAGATTCGCCCGGCTGGGGCAGACTTACGTCTTTGATTCCCATGTTGAATCTCCTTGCCTTTCAGGTTCGGTGTGTTTCGTAAGCATTCCTACAGTCCGCCGACGGCGATGCTCCCCAGAATTCCGCCGGCCGCGGCGCTCAGCGCCTGCAGAATGTCCTGTTCGAGTGCCCGCCGCTCGGCCTTGGCTCGATAGGCGTCCTCGATGTTGTCGTAGGACTGGTCCATCGTTTTCTCGAAGTCGTCAATCAAGGCAAGAATGTCGCGGCGCTGGTTGTTCCATCGGGCTTCGTCGGCAGCGATGCGGGCCAGCACTTCGTCACGCTTATCGATGGCGTCCATGATCCAGCCCGCTTCGATCTGGCCCTCGATGCTTCCGTCCGGGTTCTTCCGGTAGCCGTTGGCGCTCAGTCCCATGACGAAATTGACGTTCTCCGCGTCGCGGCGGGCGGCAAAGGACTGCTTCCAACCGGCGTCGGCGATGGTCAGGGTGTGCCGATAGGAGGCGGTCAGTGCCGTGGTCGAGGCGTTGCCCGCGGCGTTGGCCTGGGCAATGGCTGCGTCGAGCTGTTTTCCGCAGCCGGCCGAGAAGGCCGATGCCGTCGTTAGTAGGAGCGCCGTCACCGTTGATTTGAATTTGAAGAAAACCATAATTCCGTCCTTTCCCGATGCCGTTCGCCGAATCCAGGGTTTGTCAGACGATCCGGACAATCGTGTCTGCCGTTTCCAGATGGGCTTGATCGGCGCTCCGTTCCGGAGGCGCGGCGTATTTCAGCACCGCAAAACGGTGCGGTTCGTAAAGGGCGGTGATATCGGGCCGGGAATGGGCCTCGGCAGGCTTTGGAAACGTGCTAGAATAAGAGGCTCAAGCAAGTGTCCTCGCCGACAAAGGGTCCAACTTTCAGATGAAATCCTTCAAGAGCCTTTCGTTACTTTCGATGTGCGGCCTTGTATTTGCCGCGGGAGGCATGGCGGCCACGGGGGGTCGGTGCGATCCGTCGACTTTTCCGCCCGACAATGAGAACAGCTCGGGGTGCGGCAGCGGCAGGCCGGCGATCCTGCTTTCGATCACGACCGACAACGGCGACATCGTGGCGCGGTCGCGCGTGTCCGTGCGGCGAAACGGGGGCGCCGTGTCGGTAGGGGGTTGCCACGAGGACTTTCCGTGCGAGGAATTTCCCATCGGGATCAACCTGTTTGGGCGGTTCGACATCGAGGTGGCCCCGGCGGGCTACGCAATCGAGTCGCGCACGGTGAACGTCGGGTCGAGCGACAACTGCAACCCGACGACCGAGGACGTAATTATCGTGGTCACGCCGGATGCAACGGTGGCGGCACTGGCCGGGGCGTGGCGGACGACGAATAACTTTGGGACGACGGACATACGCTTCGGCGACGACGGCGAGATCATCGGGGCGAT
>Ga0190265_10001944_pt1 | contig 13683 bp, 11 predicted proteins | sample Popmic124T_FD_133135 | JGI IMG/M metagenome (GOLD analysis project Ga0190265, IMG submission 133135) | Populus adjacent soil microbial communities from riparian zone of Indian Creek, Utah, USA - 124 T | ecosystem: Environmental > Terrestrial > Soil > Riparian zone | place: USA: Utah | collected... | reverse complement strand
CGCGTCGAGTCCGGCAGGCGGAACCGGATTTCCTGGATTGAATCCGCGAATTCCCCATTTATTGAAGGATTCACAGCCATGATAAATCGAATGAGGAAGCTGTTCACCGTTTGCCTGATCTGCGTTCTGCCGGTTCTTGGGGCCTGCACGGCCGAGCAACTGGCCAACTTCCTGAACAGTTTTGATTTCAACTTCAACGCGAACACAAACGGCAACGAAAATGACAATGGGAATGGGAACGTGAACGAAAACTCGAATTCAAACGCGAATCAGAACGGTAACGATAATCAGAACGCCAATGACAACGAGAACGAGAACTTGAATCAGAACCACAATCTCAACAACAACCAGAATCAGAACAACAACAACTTGAACGACAATGTGTGAACCGGCTGATGCGGACCTGCGCAGTTTCCGAATGCAACGAGACCGCGGCTCGGGCTTCAGCTCGGGCTCAGAAGTCCCTGAAAATACCGGACGGTTTTCTCGATGCCGGCTTCAAGCCCGACCCGCGGTTCATACTTGAGCAGCCGGCGCGCTTTCGATAAATCCGGGCGCCGCTGTCTGGGGTCGTCCGGCGGCAGCGGCCGGTGCTCGACGCGAAGCTCTTTGCCCAGCGCCGCGCCGATGCCGGCAACGAGTTCGAGCATGGTGATTTCGCGGTCGTTTCCGAGATTGATCGGCCCGGTTTCGGTGCTCTCCATTAGCTTGATCAGCCCATCCACGAGGTCCGACACGTAGCAAAAGCTGCGCGTCTGGGAACCGTCTCCGTACACGGTCAGCGGCTCATCGCGCAAAGCCTGACAGATGAAATTGCTCATCACGCGGCCGTCGTCGCTGGACATGTTCGGCCCGTAGGTGTTGAAGATTCGCGCGACGCGAATCGCCAGCTTGTGCTGACGGTAATAATCGAACATGAGGGTCTCGGCGACGCGTTTGCCCTCGTCGTAGCAACTTCGCACGCCGATGGGGTTCACGTTTCCCCAGTACTCTTCCGGCTGCGGATGCACCGCCGGATCGCCATACACCTCTGAAGTGCTCGCTTGCAAAATTCTGGCTTTCACGCGCTTGGCGAGGCCGAGCATGTTATAGGTGCCGATCACGTTCGTCTTGATGGTCTTTACCGGGTTGTATTGATAATGGACCGGGCTGGCCGGGCATGCCAGATGGTAGATTTGATCGACTTCGAGCTTGATGGCTTCGATCACATCATGCCGGATGAACTCGAAGCGGCCGCTGAGCGTCATCTCACGGAAGCGATCGGCGAAGTTATCGAGACTGCCGGTGAAGCAGTTGTCGAGGCAGATGACGTGATGGCCTTCGTCGAAGAGCCGCAGGCAGAGATTGGAGCCGATGAACCCGGCGCCACCGGTTACAAGAATCGTTCTGTGAGACATTCGATCTTCCTGAGGACATTCAATTCGATGGAGCACCCTACGACCATCCTGAAGCTCCGTCAAAACAAATCACACGCCTCAAAGTGCGACGGCGGAAAAAACGGACGCAAAACGCAACCAATGAGCCTCTGAAATCCCCTCATGGAATGCGCAGCGGATGCCGCTTGATCGGAGGGGGCTTCGGTTGGTCCGCCAGCAGCAGCGGCAGATTTGTCCGAACCTTGATACCCCGTTGACCGTGTCGAAGGGCGTCGTTGATCCTGCGCCATGATTCACCCGGTGCATCCGGGATGCGGCCGGAGTCGCGATCGGGCCATTCGCCGTGACGACGAAAGTGCGCCTTGGCCCAGAGTAAAATGTCCTGGACCTTTAAGATTTTCCGTCGGGCGGCGATCTCTTCGCGCAACGCGTGAGTGAATTGCGCCAGCGACGAACGTCCATGTAGCCCGCGAGTGCCTCGAACCAGCGCACTATGCACCCCGGTCCAGGTTTCGCCGTCCGTATTGTGAATATCTCCCGCGGCGTGCGATGGCCAGCGGCCGGTCCGTTCGTAATGTCTTATGACCCACTGCCTTATTATCGATGGATTCAGCCGTGCGCGATGGAGGTGTTTTCTCTTGCCCCGCTCATTCACGAGCAAATCAGCCAGGCTCCATGTTCCGGGCAATCCACGAATTCCGACTTGGGCTGCAACCGTGATGCCGCCCCACGTTTCGCCGTTGCTGCCGGGAATCTCGCCATCAGTTCGGGTCGGCCATCGACCCGTTCGAGCGCGGTGCTCGTCGGCCCATTGCAATATCTGTTTTGCCGACAGGTCGGGCAGCCGGGCCCTGTTTCGTCTTCCAACTCGTTCTTCGAGGAAATCAGCCAGCGAGGTCTGCGCACGGAGCCCACGGCTGCCGGCAAGCAGCGCTCGGTGGATGTGTTCCCAGGTTTCGCCGGGCGCCGCAACAATGGGGCCAGATTTGATGCCAGGCCACTCGCCGGTCTTTTGGCGATGGGCCATGGCCCATTCGACGATCTTGCTTTCGGTCAAGCGCGCGGCAAATTTTGCGGAACGGTAAGGCAGTGCGATCCGAAATCGGCCCGCACGAAATGAACCGGTGCTGGATCCGAAATGCTTCGTGAGAAAATCCGCCAGCGATTTGTAGTCGCGCAGACCTCGATGACCTATCGCGAGCGTATCGTTGATCGCGTACCAGGATTCGCCGCGGGTATTTGGAATCCGCCCGCTTTTCAGATGCGGCCATTTACCGGTACGCGCCAAGTGGTCGCCCACAAATTGCAGGACCTGTTCTTCTGTGAGTTTCGGCAGAAACCTCTTTCGCCGAATGCCCCGGCGTTCGGTCAACAGGAGGGCGAGCGGCGTCTTAGGGAGGCCGCGACTTCCTCGGGCCAATGCCTTGGATACCGACATCCAGGTTTCGCCCAGTGAGCTGGGAATTGCGCGATCAGACGTGGTCGGCCACTTTCCCGTGCGCGCGTGGTGCTGGTCGGCCCAGCGAAGAACCTGTTCGACAGTCACCGGAGGAGGTCTTCCAACGTGGCGCTGGCGTCCTGAATCCTGAAGGAGCAGGGCTAACGATCCCCTCGCCGGGAGGCCTCGCTTACCTTCATTCAACGCCCTGTTGACGGATGACCAGGTGTCGTCATCCGGCGACTGAGGAATAGTTCCTGATTTGCTGGTCGGCCATTCGCCGGTCTTACGCCGGTAAGCATCGGCCCAGCTTAGAATCTGGCCCTGGGAAAGCGGCGTTCCGCGGTGAACGCTCCGCAGAACCTTGCGCTCCTGCCGCAACAGTCGCGGCAACGACATGCTCTCACCGCGCCGGGCAAACGCCTCAGTGACTGGAGACTTCGCCACCCTGCGACCGTCGGCCAGAGCCCGGTCGATCGACGTCCAGGTTTCGGATGGATTCGTAGCGACAACGCCGGACCTTGCGGTCGGCCAATGTCCGGTCCTTCGATGATGGTCATCGGCCCATGCGAGAATCTGGCCGATGGTAAGCTCGTTTTTGCGTAGAGAAGGATAAAGCGTCCCACGTCTTTCATGGAGAAGGCGCTTGAGCGTCATGCCAGACGGCAGGCCGCATCGCCCTCTGTAGAGCGCATGATCGATCCGGGCCCAAGTCCGCCCGGGCGCTGTCGCGATTTGCCCACTCTTTTTTGAGGGCCACTCTCCGAAGCGTTTGTGATGATCGTCCGCCCATTGAATGATTTGGGCCGCAGCCATGTGGGACTCGCCGGTCTGCTTGAGACGAGAGTGCTGCCTACGCGTCGTCATGGATCGCCAAGCTCGTTGGAAGACATGAACGCCGCGTTACCGATCAACTTCACCCATGACGACATCGAGGCTTCCGATGATGGCCGCCATATCGCCGAGCAGCACGTTGTGGCAGACCCGCTCGGTGACGCAGAGGTTGCAAAAGCTCGGGCCGCGGGCCTTGACCCGTGAGGGAATCGTGCTGCCGTCGCCGGCGACGTAAAAGCCGAGCTGGCCGCGGGGGTTCTCGATTTCAAAATAAATCTCGTCTTCCGGAAGTTTCAAGCTCTTGCCCTTCTTGTGCAGCGTTTCCTGCCCGGCGGTGCCGCGGAGTTTTTCGAGCGCCTGGCGGATGATTCGCACCGCCTCTTCCATCTCTCGGACGCGGACGATGTAACGATCCCAGCAGTCGCCGGTGCGCCCTTTCTCGCCGCTGCCGACGGGCACGTCAAACTCGAATTCATCGTAACCGCCATAGGGCTTTGCCTTGCGGAGATCGAACTTGATGCCGGAGCCGCGAAGGACCGGGCCTGACAGGCCGTAGTCGATCGCGTCCTCCTGGCTGATGACGCCGACATTGGCGGTGCGCTTCACGAAGATGTGGTTGTGCGAGAGAAGGTTGTTGTACTCGACCACCTTCGGCTCGAAGTAATCGAGAAACTCGGTGCAGACGTCGATGAAGTTTTCCGGCACGTCGTGGGTCACGCCGCCGATGGTGATGTAGCTGTAGGTCAGCCGAGCGCCGCAGGTGGCCTCGAACATGTCCAGGATGTACTCGCGCTCGCGGAAGGCGTAGAGAAACGGCGTGAAGGCGCCGAGGTCAAGCCCGTAGGTTCCGAATGCGACGAGGTGCGAGGCGATGCGATTCAGCTCGCAGAAAATAATGCGAATGTATTTGACCCGGGCGGTCAGCTCCGCTTCAAGGCCGCTCAGCTTTTCAACCGCCAGGGCGAAGGCAAAGTTGTTGTTCATCCCCGCGAGATAATCCATACGGTCGGTGTAGGGGATGTACTGATACGGTTGCAGCGTCTCGCCGATCTTCTCGGCGCAGCGGTGCAGATAACCAATGTGCGGGACGGCCTCGAGCACCATCTCGCCGTCGGTCCGCAGCACGACGCGCAGCACGCCGTGGGTGGCGGGATGCTGCGGTCCCATGTTGACCAACATCTCCTCGGTGGGCATGTCCTCCTGCTGAATGCGGTCGGCGGAGAGGTCGAGATTGAGATCGGGCTGGAATTCGAGAACGGTTTCGGCCATATGAGGCGCTCACATTTCAAATCTGAGATTTCAAATTTCGAGGCAATGCCGAAAGCATCAGGCATTCGCGGAGTCTAGTGTATCGGCCTTGTCTGATCGAATTCCGTCACCGCCGGAATGCCGTGATATTCCATCGGAAACTTGTAGTCCTTGCGAAGCGGATGGCCGACCCAGTCATCCGCGCACAGAATTCTACGGGGGTGTGTGCCGTCCTGGTCAATCACCGAATCGGGATGGTCGTCGAAGGTGATGCCCATCAGATCGTAGGTTTCCCGTTCGTGCCAGTCTGCGGCAGGCCACACCTGCGCGACGGTGGGGATATGGGGATTGCTGCGTTCCGTGGACACATGGACGGAAAACTCGTTTTCCATCGTCCACGCATCGCCGCCTTTCGTGGGCGGCCGCATCGAGAGTAAATCGTAGATCGCAACGAATTTCTCGTCCTCGAGCAGATCGAGCGAGGCGATTGATCGCAGGAAATTCAACTGAAGGCGGGGGTCGCTCTTCAGAAATCTCGCGACTTCGGGCCACGCCGACTTCTCGACCTCGACGCGCGGATGCGCTGTCTCGAATTTGAAACCGGCGATCTTCGCGCCGAACTGCTTTTTAAGAATGTCGGTGATTTCTTCCGGCGTCATCGGGGTTCCCAATAAGAAGACTTGCAATGATCGAAAAAAAATGAAGTGACGCGTTAATTTGATGCGGCGGTTTCAGGTGTCAGTGCCGCGTCCTTCGCCGTCACCCACCGGTCGCGCGCCAGCGTCTGGTGCTTGATCATGTCCTGCAAGCGCATCAAGCCTTCCAGCAGCGTCTCTGGCCGCGGCGGGCAACCGGGCACGTAAATGTCGACCGGCACGACCAGATCGACGCCCTTCACGACGTGATAGCCGTTCTTGTAATACGGCCCGCCGCCGACGGTGCAGGCACCCATCGCCATGACGTACTTCGGCTCGGGCATCTGGTTGTAGAGGCGCTTCACGCGGCTGGCCATCTTGAAGTTCACCGTGCCGGCCACGATCATCAGGTCGGCCTGCCGCGGGCTGGCGCGAAAGGCGCCGGCGCCGAAGCGGTCCACGTCGAACCGGCTCGCCCCGATGGCCATCATCTCGATCGCGCAGCACGCAAGACCGAACGTCATCGGCCAGATGCTGCAGCTTCGGCCCCAGTTGATCGCCCAGTCGAGCGAGGTGATGATGAGGCCGTCTTCCAGTCGATTTTCAATCCAGCTCATCTGTTTCTGCCTTCAAGTTATGACCAACGTCGCGCGGCGCGGCCGAGCTCATCGTCATGTCGAACCGTCGTGGGCCGTCCCTGCCCTTCCGTTGCGCGAACCCAGTCGAGGTAGCCGAATCGCCACAAGTAAAGAAACCCCAGCACCAGCACGGCGAAGAAGAACAGCATGTCCCACATCGCCGCGATGCCGGCGGTCTTGTACACCACCGCCCAGGGGTAGAAGAGCGCGATTTCGATATCGAAGATGAGAAACACCAGCGCGACCACATAAAAACGCAGGTCGAACTGCACCCAGCTCGATCCGATCGCCGGCTCGCCGCATTCGTAGGCCGCGTCCTTGTCGGGGTGCGGCAGCGTGGTGCGGAGGAATTTGCCGGCCAGCAGCGCCGCGAACGCCATTAGAAAGCCTGCGACGGAGAAGAGTAGAATTCCGAAGACGAGATCGTGGCCCATGGTTCGTTCCGAGTTTCTGGTTTCTAGTTGCTGGTTTCTCGTTCTAGATTTTGAGCTGATGAATCGCAATCCATCGGCGTCACGCGCTGGGCGCGCTTGCCTTGGACGGCTGCAGCGCCTTGAGCATTTCGTCGCGAACGGGACGAGCCCGTTCTTCCCAGCGGTCCTTCATTTCGGCCGCCCACTTGGGCATGTTCGGCTTCTGCATCCAGTATGGTTCGGGCGTTTGCTTGCCCTGCTTGGCGAGGTCGGTGAACTCGACGACCATGTCTTCGCGGGTGTAGGCGCTCAGGTCATGGTTTTCGCCCATGTGGATGCAATCGGTCGGGCACGGATCGACACACAGCGCGCAGAACATGCACTTTTGATAATCGATCGCGTAACGCTCCAGCGCGCCGCCCACCGCGATGCCGGTGGCTTTATCGATCTTTCGCGGGCCGCCCTTTTCGATGTAGATGCAATCGACCGGGCAGGCCTTCGCGCACATGTCGCAGGCGATGCACTTCTCCGCCTCGAACCAGTGAAAGCCGCGAAAGCGCGGTTTCACCACCGGGGGCATGTCGGGATACTGCACCGTGACGGTCTTCGCGAAGCAGTATTTGAGCGTGATGCGCATGCCGATCGCGATGGTGCGGACGGTGTCGAAGATATTTCGAAAGTACGCGCGAGCGGTCGCCATAAGTTAATGCCTCGGAGGCATTTGGCCGCGCGGAGTCGCCGTTTCTTCACGGCGTACCCAGTCAAACCGCGCGGGTCCAATGCCTTAGCGCTTTGTACACCGAAGTATAGCGGAAGGAGCGCCGTGATACCAAATCAGCGGTGCTGCGCCTTAGTGATTGCGTGGACCGCAACGCCATTTCCGCCGGCGGAAGCCGTATAGAAACGGCAGCATGAACATCGTGGCCATGGTAGCGCCGGGCGCGCAGAGTCCGCACTCGGTCGCCAGATTCTCGCCGGGTGTCACGAAGATCCCCGCCGTTCCGTCGAAGAAACCCGCGGTGAACACGATCTCGCCCTCGTCGTTCAGGCATGTCGATCGGCCGCCCTCGCCGCCCGACGCCGGAGAAAAACCGAGGGTAGTGATGGTTCTAACGTCGCCCAACGCGGCTGAGACTTCGTCACCCTCGCGCACGATGAGGCGCACGCTGGCGTCGGCATCCTGAATCCAGATGCCGCCATCGTTCGAGAAATCCACACCGGCGCCGGTCAGCAAGCCGTTGAAGGCGATTTGCCCCGTGCCATTGATGGCGGGTTCGAGATCGGCTCCGACGAATGTCGCCCCCGCCGTGTCCGGGGCTTCATCTCCGGCGCGGGCCACTAGCGCCAACGCGCCCGGCTCGCCCGACCAGATGCCTTCATTGTTCGTTTCGTCGATGTCCGTGCCGATCAGCGTCGCATGGAATGCAACCCGGCCGGCATTGATTCTTGGCGTGCCTCCGAGGATGCGATCGAATTCATCGAAGTTGACGCCCGCATCCGTGTTGGGGGCGGCGTCGCCCTCATGCGCCACGAGTGCCAGTTCATCGACAGTTCCGGCCCAAATACCGGTGTCGTTTGTAACATCCACGCCCGCGCCCGCGATTTCGGCGACGAATGCCGATCGCCCCTCGGCATCGACGTCGACCGGGGTGAACAAGTCGGAGAAGTTGGCGTCCGGCACGCCGGGGGCGGGAGTGCCGCCGGCGCCGGTCGAGTCGCCGGCCAAGGCGACCAGCTCCAACGGATCCGATCCAATCCAGATGCCGGTGTTTTCGCCGCCGGCGCCGAGGATGCTTGGGGACACCACGATCTGGCCCGCGCTGTTGAACGCAAGAAAGTTGAATGTGATGAAGAGATCATCACCGGTGCCCTGCGCAATGTCTCCACCGCGAACCAGAAGTTGCAGTGTCCCGTCCACCTCCGACCAGACACCCTCGCGATTGACGCCATCAACGCCGGGGCCGTCCAGCACGCCGGCAAACGCGACCTGATTCTCGGCGTTGATCAATACGTCGCGAAAGTCGAGAAAGACCACGCCATCGCCCGTGCCGGGGGCAGGGCTGCCTGTTCGTGCAAGAAGAACCAGCGTCCCAGAGCCATCCGACCAGATGCCTTGATTATTATCTTCGTCGACACCCGGACCGGTTAGTTCGGACTCAAAGACGATGCGCGCTTCGCGATTCATCTGCATCTCGTTGAACTGAGAGAAGACCACGCCGTCGTCGGTGCCGGGAGCGGGGTCGCCTTTCCGGGCGAGTAACGCAAGCGTACCCGAGGATTCAGTCCAGATGCCGCGGTCGTTGCTCTCATCGATCGACGAGCCGGTCAGAAACCCAAGAAACGCCGTGCGGCCGGCGGCGTCGATTCCCAGTGGCGAAAATGGGGTTCCCTCCTCAAAAACTACGCCGGCCTCCGTTCCCGGGGCGGACTGGCCGGAGAGTGCGACGGTTCGCACGGGCACCTGGGCATGGGACTGCGCATTGATTGCAAGCATGGTTAGAACAGGAATTGCAATGATCCAGATAGAGCTTCGACGAGACATGGTTGCGTCTCCTTTCATTCGTAAGGTGGGTCAGTCTTTTGACCCACCGCTGGAAACACGTAAGCCGCCGCGAATGGTGGGTCGGGAAGGCCGACCCACTTCCATCACTGTTCGCTACGTGCAATAGCGCGCAGCTCCGTACGGCGAGATCGCTTGCCCGCGGATATGGTTGTGCGCCTCCGGCGGTGCCACATTAGCGACAGTAGCGTCAACACAGTGGCAGTTGCCGCGCCGGGGGCGCAGGGGCAAGCTTCGGGGCCGGGACCGATGTTTGGGTCACACACATCGCCCACGCCGTCGGTGTCGCCGTCGGCCTGGTCTTCGTTGGCATCGTCCGGACAGTTGTCGCAGGCGTCGCCGATGGTGTCTTCGTCGGCGTCGGCCTGATCGTCATTGTCGGATTCGGGGCAGTTGTCGAAGGCGTCGTCGATGCCGTCGCCGTCTTCATCGCCGACGATGGTGACGAACGTCGCGACCGTGTCGTCGGTGAAGAGGACGCCAAATGCCACCTGTCCGGCATCGTTGAATCCGGTGGAATCGCCGCCCTGTCCGCCGGAGCTTGCTGCAATGCTAAAGATCTCAACGGTTCTAACGTCGTCCTCGGCCACCTCGATCTCATCGCCGACACGGACGACGAGGTGCAGCCCGTCGGCATACTCCACCCAGATGCCGCCGTCCGTGCCGGACACGCCCGCGCCGACCACTGTGGCGGCGAAGGCAACGCGTCCCTGGGCGTTCAGGCAGGGCTTGCCAAATGTATTGAAATTAACGCCCTCAGGCGTGCCAGGTGCATGGCTCGCAGTTCGAGCCACCAGGGCCAGTTCCCCGTGTCCTTCCGACCAGATGCCCCGGTTATTGTCGGCGCCCACACCGGGGCCGGTGATCTCAGCACTGAACGCGATCCGCCCGTTGTTGATGGAGGGTCCCTGGAACGGGAAGCCAAACTCGCTGAAAACGACTCCATCCTCCGTATCGGGAGCGCCGCTGCCTTCCCGAGCGATGAGCGCCAGTGAACCCGCGAGACCCGACCAGACGCCCGTATCATCCGCGTCGGTCGCGCCGGCGGCGAGAAGGGCGGTAAACGCCACGTTTCCTTCGGCATCGATCGTCAGATCATCGAAAAGATCGAATTCCGCCGTCGCGCCGGGGGCATCGCCGCGAGCGACTAGCGAAATGTCGCCGTCGGAGGCTAACCAGATACCCCGAGCGTTTGTGGGAGTTGCTGCAAGCGATCCTGCGAATGCGATTTGACCGGCGGCGTTAAACGCGATCTCTCCGCCGACGTCCTCGAAGACTGCAACCGGGTCGACTCCGGGAGCCGTGTCCCCCGCGCGCACGATCAGTTCCAGCGAGCCGGATGCCTCCGACCAGATCCCATTAGCAGTTGCGTCAGCGCCGGTGAGTTCGGCAGAAAAGGCGGTCCAGCCGAGATCGTTAATCGCTGGAAGACTGATAGAGGTGAAGTCCTCCGTGGTGCCAGGCGCGGAACCGCCGGTACGCGCCACGTGTTGCAGCGTTCCCGACCCGTCCGACCAGATGCCTCTATTGTTGATATCACTCACGCCCGTGCCTGTCAGCAAGGCCCGGGTGACCGCGCGCCCCTCGTTGTTCATGAACACCAGTTCAAACTCGCTGAAATTGACGCCGTCGGGCGCGCCGGGGGCGTTGCTTCCCGTTCGCGCGAGCAGTTGAAGGTCACCCGACGATTCGGTCCAGATGCCTTGATTGTTGCCGGCGCCGACGCCCGCACCAGAGAGCTGGGCATTGATGACGACGCGCCCGTCGGCATCGATGCCGACGGGGAGGGGTGATTCGGTACCGCCGAACGTGACTCCGTCATCGGTGCCGGGCGCCTGTTGGCCTGTAATCGCCACCGTCCGCAGCGGCACCCCGCCTTCGGCTTCATGACCTGAGATCAGCGCAATCGAAAACGGCAATGCGATGATCCAGAGCGACTCTTGTCGAAACATGACAGTTCTCCTTTCATCTGTAGGGTGGGTCAGCCTTATCGACCCACCTATTTGGCGCAAGGATCCTCCGTCGAAAGGGTGGGTCAGAAAGGCCGACCCACCCTACGTGTTTTTTTCCGCCGGCGCGAGCATTGCAGCACTCCCAGCGTGAGCAGCGTCGCCATCGTGGCGCCCGGGGCGCAGGGGCAGGGTCCCGGGACATCCGGCAGAAAATCGCATTCATCGCCGATCCCGTCGCCGTCCTCGTCGGCCTGGTCTTCGTTGGCAGCTTCCGGGCAATTGTCGCAGGCATCGGCGAGCCCATCTTCGTCCGTGTCCGCCTGATCCGCATTCTCGGTTTCTGGGCAGTTGTCGAAGGCATCGTCCACGCCGTCTCCGTCCTCATCGGCGACGACGGTGACGAGGACGCCGTAGGTGTCGTCGGTGAATTGAGCGAACAATGCCACTTGTCCGGCATCATTGAAGGGGGAGGCCGGGCCATTAAAGCCGAGCGCCGGCTCCACCGACAAGATCGTGCGAATGTCGCCCTCCGCCACCTCAACTTCATCACCTCTGCGGGCGACGAGGTGCAGGCCGTCGGCATATTCCACGAAGGTGCCGACGTTGTTCGTGTCGTCCACACCCTCGCCGGCCAACAAGGCGCGGACCGCCAATCGACCCGCGGCATTCATGTATGTGGAGCCGAAATCGGCGAAGGTCACGCCCTCGGCCGTGTCTGGCGCCTGTTCCCCGCCAAGAGCCACCGCCGCCAATTCGCCGCTCCGGTTCGACCAGATGCCGCCGTCGTTGTCGGGTCCAATGCCCGGGCCTTCGATCTCGACCACGAATGCCACTCGACCATCGTTGATCACCGGAAATGCAAATGAGGCGAAGGTGACTCCATCGGCCGTGCCCGGGGCCGGCGTGCCTGAGAGAGCTATCAAATCAAGACGATCGGGGTTTCCAGACCAGATGCCCGTGGTGTCGCCGAAAAGCCCTGCGAAGAATGCCACCTCTCCATCCGCGTCCAGCGCGATGCCGCTGATGTTCTGAAAGCTCGCTTCCGAACCGGGGGCAGTTCCTCGCGCAACGAGCGAGGTGTCGTCCGACACGAGCCAGAGTCCTTCATCGTCCATCGCCCCAAGTTCACCTCTGAAAGCGAGTTCCCCGGCGGAATTGAAGTCCATATCGCCGAACAAGAATGCAAAGTTCAGCGGCGGGTCCGTGCCGGGCGCCGCATCGCCGGCGCGCACGATCAACCGCGTCGAGCCTGAAGCCTGAGACCAGAAGCCCGTGTTCGTGGCGGCCGGCCCGCTCAGGTCACCGTGGAACGCCACCTGACCTTCGTCGTTGATGGTGGGAGCGCCGAAGAATGTAAATACTTCCGTTGTATCGGGCGCGGCGTCGCCGATGCGTGCCACCAACGCCAACTCCGACAAGCCGTTCGACCAGATGCCCAGATTGTTGGTGGTATCCACCGCGGGGCCGGCCAGGACGGCGAAAATCGCCGCGCGTCCCTCGCCGTTCATGACAGTGATCGTGAAGTCGCTGAAGGTGACTCCGTTCGCCGTTCCGGGTGCAGGGTCTCCCTTGCGCACGAGCAGCTCCAGGCCGTCCGACGACTCGGTCCAAAAGCCCGTATCGTTAGAGGCATCGACTCCAGGGCCGGACAGCGTGGAGGAAACAAGGACCCGACCGGAGGCATCGATTCCGATCGGCTGTGGTATGGCAAACGTGACGCCTTCATCCGTGCCAGGGGCCTGCTGGCCGGTGAGCGCCACGATTCGCATCGGCACTGCGCCCTCGGCACGAGGATTCGCCGCGAATGCCGCGGCAAGCAACGATGCGACCATCCCGCAAGAGTTTGGGCGAACCATGGCATTTCTCCCTTCATTTGTAGGGTGGGTCAGCCTTATCGACTCACCCATTTATCCGCACGGCTTTCGCGAAAGGTGGGTCAAAAGCCGACCCACCCTACGTCGCCGTCGATCGCGGCTACATGATCGATCTGCCAGTGCGACGGGTCCGCCGGCGGCGGGTCAACTGCATCAGCATCAGTGAGACGGCCGTCGCGGCGGCCGCTCCGGGACCGCACGGCGCGCAGTCTTCCTCGCAGGCGTCGCCGATGCCGTCGTTGTCGCCGTCTTCCTGGTTCGGGTTTGAGTCGTCGGGACAGTTGTCTTCGTCGTTCAGCACCCCGTCGCCGTCGGTGTCGTCGGCAGTGGGTTCGCAGGCGTCGCCGACGCCGTCGTCGTCTTCGTCGGCCTGATCTTCGTTGGCGATGTCGGGGCAGTTGTCGTCGGCGTCCGGGACGCCGTCGCCATCGCTATCGGCATCTCCGATTTCGGCGACGAATGCCCCAGTCGTGCCATCCGTGAAGCCGAGGTGGAATGTCACCTGCCCGGCATCGTTCAAAGCGGTGGATGTGCCGTCTTCTCCCCCATTCGAACCGATCGGAAGAATGACCGCCTCGATGGTGCGGGAATCTCCGTCCGACACTTCGACCGTATCGCCGGTGCGTAAAATCAGGTGCAGCTCGCCGTCGGCATCACTCAGCCAGAGGCCCTGATTGTTGGTGTCATTCACGCCTTCGCCGGTCAATAACGCGGT
>Ga0190265_10001943_pt1 | contig 13685 bp, 9 predicted proteins | sample Popmic124T_FD_133135 | JGI IMG/M metagenome (GOLD analysis project Ga0190265, IMG submission 133135) | Populus adjacent soil microbial communities from riparian zone of Indian Creek, Utah, USA - 124 T | ecosystem: Environmental > Terrestrial > Soil > Riparian zone | place: USA: Utah | collected... | reverse complement strand
GCGCCTGCTCGGCTCCGGCGATCCCGTGCCCCCGGAGGCCGTGGACCTGCTGCTCGAGATCAGCGAGATCGCGGGCGACGACGCCGGCATGGCGCTGGCGCTCCAGCACCGCCTGGCGCAGCAGACCGATCCGGAAGCGCGGCGCGCGGCTGCGCGGCGGCTCGCGGATCTGTGCGAGGGACCGCTCGGCGATCACGAGGGCGCGATCAGTGCGCTCCGTCGCTGGGCGCAGGACGACGGGCAGAACCCCGAGCCGCTGCGCCGGCTGCGCGCGCTGCTGAAGAACGCCGAGCGCTGGGCCGAGCTCTTGCCCGTGCTCGACGCGCTGGCGGAATGGGAAGAGGAATTCGACGCGCGCGACGAAGCGGCGATCGCAGGCGGCAAGCTCGCCTTCGAACGGCTCGGCGACGCGCAGGGCGCATGGCAGCGGCTGCGCCCGCTGCTCGATCAGCACAACGCCGAAGCCGAACGCGAGCTGCGCGCGCTGGCCGAACAGGCCGAGCTGCATGCGCCGCTCGCCGCGCTCTACGTCGAGCTCGCCCAGCAGACCGACGATCCCGCGGTGCAGGCCGCCTACTGGGGCCACGCCGCGGAGGTCTACGAGCAGAAGCTGGGCGACCACGCGCAGGCGCTCGAGGCCAGCTTGCGCCGCTTGGCCGCGGATCTGGGCAACCGCGCGCACTTGCAAGCGGTCGATCGCCTGGCGGTCAGCACCAAGGCCTACCGGCGGCTCAACGCGGTCTACGATCGGCTGCTCAAGGAAGCGCCGGACGACGGCGACAAGGTGGATCTGCTGCGCCGCCATGCCGCGCTGCTCGAGCGCGAGCATCCGAGCGACGCGCTCGACCGCGTGCTGCGCGCGTGCGCGCTCGCCCCACAGGACGAAGCGCTGCTCGAGAGCGCCGAGAACCTGGCCGAGCGTACACAGCGCAGCGAAGAGCTGCTGGTCGTGTACGACCGGCGCCGGGCGCGCAGCGACGACGATGCCGACCAGGTGCAGCTGCTGCTGCGCGCCGCGCGGCTGTGCGACGGCGCGCTGCGCGACCGCGAGCGCGCCAATCAATATCTCAAGCTCGCGATCGCAGCCGCCGCGGACTCCGATGCGCTGGCCGCGCAGGTCGAGGCCGTCGCGCTCGAGCTCGATGGCGATCGGCCCGAGCTGGGCGCAGACGCGGCGCGCCGCGCGCTGGTGCGCTCCGAGCGCGAGGTGGCCGAGCACGCGGAGCCAGCCGTCGCCGTGCGGCTCTTGCTGCGCGCCGCGGACATGATGCGGCGCCAGCTGGACGACGAGCGCAGCGCGTTCGATCTGCTGCGCCAGGGCGTGGCGCTGCAGCCGAACAGCGACGAGATGTTCAGAGCGCTGCTCGAGCTGGCCGAGCGGCTCAAGCGGCTCGACGCGGTCGACGCGCATCTCTCGCGCTTGATCGACGAGACGATCGAGCCCGCCGCCTCGGTGGTGCTGCTGCGCCGGCGCGGTGCGCTGCTCGAAGGTCCGCTCAACCGCTTTCAGGACGCAGCCGCCGTCTACACCAAGCTCTTGCAGATCCGCCCCGACGACGCCGAGGCCAGCACCAAGCTGCTCGCCAGTCTGCGCCGCTCGGGCCGGCACCAGGACCTGCTGCTGGTGCTCAACAAGCAGCTGCAGCGCACGCGCGACCGCGCCCAGCGCGTCGAGCTGCTGCGCCAGATCGCGACCACGTGGGAGCGCGACATCAAGAACCGCTGGGAGGCGCTCGACGCGTGGAAGGCGGTGCTGCGCGAAGCCGGGGACGACGACGGCGCCCTCACCGCCGTCGATCGGCTCGGTAAGAGCCGCGCCACTGGCGAAGGCTTCGGCATCAGCGCCGCGCCGCCGCCCGCCGATACCCTCGCGACCACCGAACAGAATGCAGCCGCGCACTCGGACAACACCGACGCGGAGCTGCGCGAAGGCGCAGCGACCCCGCGGGAGGGTGGGGCCCCGACGGCTTCGCCCGAGGGGCGGGAGGGGCGCGTGCCCCTCCCGGCTGTAAATCAGGGTGGCGCCCCGACGGCTTCGCCGGCGGGGCGGGAGGGGCGCGTGCCCCTCGTTGCAAACAACCCCTTCGACGAGCCCGATTCGCTCTCGCTTCCGGCCAGCGACCTCGCCAGCGCCCAACTCGACAACGCGGCCACGGCCGAGTGGGTCAAGCCGGTGATCGCAGCCGGGAACGGCATCGCGGCCAGCAGCCCGCGGCCGATCCCAGCCGCACCGGTCGAAGAGCTTTCCTCGTCCGAGGAGCTGGCGGCGCTGGGCGCTTCGCTCGGCGACGCACCCGAGGAGGTCGACGTGCTCGACGCGCACGCCAACGTCGATATGGACGTGATGTTCGACGATGACGCCCCCGCATTCCCGCGGCCCCCGAGCCCGCGCGAGCGTCGTTCCAGCACACCGCCGCCTCCCCCCAGCCGCACGTCGGCACCGCCGCCGGTGCCGAACGCCGCCCGCTCGCTGCCTGCACCGGTCCCCACTGGGGGCGGCAGGTCCGCGCCACCGCGTCTGCCACCCGCACGGCTCGGCACCAGCGTTCCGCAGGCGCGTCCCGGGCCCCCGTCGGCACCGTTGCCCTCCGTCCGCGGCTCGGCGCCTACGCCGCCCCCGCCCGGCCTCGGCAGCCTCCCGCGCCCACCCGTCGTCCGCCCGTCCGGCCCGAGCGCCGCTGCCCGTGGGGCTTCCAAGCCGCCGCCCCTGCCCAGCAAGCGTCCCGACGACAGCAGCAACAGCCAGCCGCCCCCGCCGTCGCGCAAGGAATAGGGGCTTGGTCAGCTCTTGAGGTGCTGGCGCGCGACCTCGGCCCACGGACTGTCGGGGTCGAGGCGCAGGTATGTCTGCCAGTGGTGGCGAGCTTCCTCGGGTTGACCGAGATCTGAGAGCGCCATGGCCAGATTGAAATGCGCGTCTGCGAAGGACGGATCGCTGCGCAACGCGCGCCGGAAGTTGAGCACAGCGGCCTCGGTGTCACCGCGATCGAACAGCAGGAAGCCCAGGTTGTAGAACGCCTCGGGCTGTTCGGGATCGACCTGCAGCGCGCGCAGATAAAAGCTCTCGGCTTCCTGCGCGCGGCCCCCGCGGTACATCAGGTTGCCGAGGTTGGTGAAGGCGTTGGCGAGCGACGGGTCGAGCTCGATCGCCCGCCGGTACGCGGCCTCGGCGCGCTCGAAGCTGCGCTCGTCCTCGTCGAAGCGGCAGCCTTCGAGGTAGTGCTGGTACGCGAGCGTGAACGCGCTCGGCTTGCCGGCGCTGCGCAGCACGCGCACCACGTCGTCGCGCAGCTGGCTGACCTCGAAGTCGAGCCGCAGCTGGCCGGTGGTCGGCTCGTACGCGCCGTGGTCGTCGCGCACCAGCAGCGACTGGCCGTCGGCCACGATGCGCAGCGCGCTGAGCGGCCGGGCGACGCGCGGGAGCGACGCGCGCAAGGCTTCGATGTTGCGCCGCACGCTCTGCAGCGCGATGCCCTTGTCGAGCAGCTCCTTGGCCGCGCGGATGCTGATCAGGTCCTCGAAGCTGTAGAAGCGCCGGCGCCCGACCTGCACGCTGCGCGTGATGAAGCCGCTCCGTTCCCAGTAGCGCAGCCGGCTGCTCGAGAGCGCGAACAGCTTGGCCGCGTCCTGCGCGTTGTACAGATCCGCGAGCGGATCCTTGCTCGCGGGACGCTCCTCCGGCTGCGCCGCCTTGGCGGGCAAGAGCGCGCGCGCCGGCGGAGCGCGCCGCGCGCGCTCGCCGAAGTCGATGTGGATGACGTTGTTGTCGTCGTTCACGACCGCCTCAGGACCGTCTCGCGGCGGAGGATACGCCGACGGCAGCCTCGAGGTCGACGTCGATATGGAGCTGGTGCTCGGTCAAGCGCACGCGCGTCTCCACGCACACCGTGCCGAGCGCGCGATCGGGAATGCGGCGCGTGGCCTCTGCCCGCGCCAGGCGCATCGCGCGCAGGCGCACCCGCACCGAGCCGTCGACGGCCTCGGCCAGCAAACGGCGTGCATCCGCGTCGAGGCCGCCGCGCGTGACGCGCCGCAAGCGCTCGAGCTCGATGCTGATCATCGTGCTGCCGAAGTACGTGTCACCGCGATCGCCCTTGCCGCGGCAGCTGCCTTCCGAGAGCACCTCGGCGCAACGGAACAGCTCTTCCTCGAATGCGCGGCTCAACGTCGGCGTGCCGCGCGCAGACGCGCCCACGGCCGCGCGGGTCGCCCGCACGAGCGGTTTGAGCCTGGAACCTGACACGCGGTGGAGCCTCCCGAGCGCGCAATCCTACTCTATCCTACCTTGCCCCACCAAATTGACGAGTGTCCAACCGGTACGGCGGTCGGCGTCGTGCAGCTTGGTCCCACCGGATGACCAAAAAAGGGGCTGCCGGCATGCGTCGGGCGGCCTACGGTTGGCGCCGTGACGACTCCCTCTCGCATCGGGCCGCGGCCCGCATCCGCGCCGATGGCCTTCATGTCGGACGTGCATGGCAATCTCCCGGCGCTCGAGGCGGTGCTCGCCGAGCTGCGCCGTCGCGCGATCGTCGATCTGTTCGTGGCCGGCGATCTGCTGCTCGGCGGCGAGGAGCCGCTGCAGGTCTGGCAGCGGCTCCAGAGCTTGCACGCGCACTGCGTTCGCGGTCCGAGCGATACCGCGCTGGCGAGCATCGACCCCGCGCGGCTGCACCCCACCACGCCTGCAGAGGAGGCCGCCGCCGAGCGCTTCGTCGGGACGCGCCGGGCGCTCGGCGACCTGGTGCTGCGGCGGCTGCGCGAGCTGCCCGAGCGCCTGCGCTTGCCGATGATCGATGGGCGCGAGCTGGTGCTGGTACACGGCAGCCCGGCCGATCCTTCGGAAGCGCTCGGCCACGATCTCGAGGACGACGAGATGATGGCGTTGATCGGCGACGATCCCGCCGACATGGTCGTGTGCGGCGCGACCCACGTCCCGTTCATACGCACGCTGGACGAAGTTCAGGTGATCAACGTCGGCTCGGTCGGCGAAGCCCCGGGGACCGACCCGCGCATCGCGCACTACACCGTGATCTCACCCAAGGTCAGCGGCGCGCTGATCGAGCAGGACTGGGTGGAGTACTGAACGAGGAAACGGAGATCACGAGGGAAACGGTGGTCACGCACGAGGAGCTGCGCGAAGGCGCAGCGACCCCGCGGATGGGTGGGGCCCCGACGGCTTTGCCGGCGGGGCGGGAAGGGTGCGTGCCCTTCCCGATTGTTAAGCCGCGGGTGGAAGCTGGCTGTCGCGTTCGACGACTTCGACGCGCGTGACGCGGCGTTCGTCGGCGCCGCGGACGATCAGCTCGTGGGCGCCGATCGGGATCGACTCGCCGCTGCGCGGGACGCGACCTGCGAGATCGATCAGCATGCCGCCGAGCGACTCGTAGCGCGCCGCGCCGTCGGGCACGCGCAGGCCGGTGATCTCGGCCAGGTCGTGCACCGACACCTCGGCCTTGGCCAGGTAGCGCCCGGGCGCGATCTGCTTGACCGGCGCGTCATCGCCGTCGTGCTCGTCGCGAATCTCGCCGACGATCTCCTCGATGATGTCCTCGAGCGTGACCATCCCGCTCGTACCACCGTACTCGTCGACGACGATCGCGAGGTGCGTGCGGCGCGCCTGCATCTGGCGCAGCAGGTCGCTGATCTTCTGCGACTCCGCGGCGAAGAACACCGGCGTGCGCACGTGGTCCTCGAGCTTGCCATCGGGCTCGCGCCCGGCCTGCACCAGCCGGAACAGATCCTTGGCGTAGAGCACGCCCACCACGTGGTCCATGCTGCCGCGATAGACCGGGTACCGGCTGTGGCCTTCTTCCGTCATGCGCCGAATGACCTCGGGCAACGGGGTGTCGACGTCGATCGCGACCACCGAGGTACGCGGCACCATCACCTCGCGCGCGACGGTCTCACGGAACTCCAGCACGCTCAGCAACAGCTCCGCGTGGCGCTGATCGATCGAGCCCAGCTCTTCGCCGCGCTGCACGATCTGCTCGACCACGACCTCCGTCACGCGATCCGGATCATCGTCGGGCTGCGCTGGGAACATGCGTTCCATCAAGTCGCTGACCCACTGCAGCGGAGTCGCGAACGGCGTGACCAGCAGCTCGAGCGGGCGCGCGAGGCGCAGCAAGGGCAGCGCCACCCGGCTCGCGCGGCGCGAGGCCACGGTCGACGCCGTACCGATCATCGTCGCGTACACCATCGCGGCCACCGCGACGGTCCCGTACTGCGCCCACAGCGGGGCGAAGTGCTTGCCGAACTCGCGCGCCAGGATCGCGGTCCCGACCAGCGCCAGGATCCGGCCCCCCAGGAGCCGCATGTGGATGGCCTTGCCGTGCTCGAGGTAGCGCGCGGCGGTACGGGCGTCGCGTCCCACGCCGTCGCGCGCCAAGCGGGCGCGGGCCTCGCCCATGGCCGCTAGCGCCTCGTCCACGGCGGCCAACATGGCTCCGAACGAGATGCAGATCAGGACGCCGATGAGCTGACTACTCGGCCCCCCTATCGAATCTCCCAAGGCTTCAACGCTCCAACTACTGCGAACGACGCGACAAGCAGGCTCGGCATCGAGCCTGGTGAGGTCCCGCCCACGTGGAGGCGAGCATAGCCACCGCCACCCTCACCCGCAAGCGGGCCCAAGCTCGGGTATCGCGCGCCACGCGATCGTCAAACTACTGAAACATCAGCGAAAACGACCTACCGTCGTTCCACGCGAATCGCCCCGCGGTCGAGCAGATCGACCAGCGTCTTGAGCGCCTCGAGCCGCGGCATGCCGCAGATGTCGAGCACCTCTTCCACGGTCGAGAGCCCATCCACGCGTGAGAGCAAGAAGCCGGCGCGGTGGTCGAGGCCGAGCCAGCGCAGCTGCGTGTCGTCGAGGGCCGGAACGGGCACCGCGCTCAGGTCGCCGATCTTGGATTGGTACAGGCTCAGCAGGCGCCGCCGGCAGTTCTCCGCGCAGCGCCTGGCCTGGGGATTCTCGGGCTCGCGGCCCAGCACCAGCTCGGCGAAGCGCAGCGCGCCGGTCAGGTCGTCGAGCGCGTAGAGCTCTTCCATCTCGCCGACCAGGTCGGGCTGCAGCGAGGGCTTGGCGCGGTTCACGAGGTCGAAGGCGCCGCCGTCTTCGTCGAAGCCCTCGATCGGCTCGGGCAACAGACTGCTGCGCGTCGCCAGCTCGCGCAGCCGATCGACTTCCTCGCTGTGCACCGGCGGCACCGTGCTCTGCCGGCTCATGCGCTCGAGCGTCCAGGCGTCGTGGCCTTCGCTCTGGCCGAGGCTGTCGGGGAAGGGACTGCCGGGATTGCGCGCTGCGTTGGTGATCTCGTCGAGCACCACCTCGCCGGCGCCGGGCGGCGGGCCCGACACCGGCTCGAACAAGTCTTCGAGGGTCGTGGTCGGTGGGCGCACCGCATCCCCCGACTCGTGCTCGCCGCGAGCAGGCGCCTTGTCACCGCGCGACGAGAACGCGCCGCGGGGTGGAAGTGCGCCCTGATCTTTGTTTCGCGTCGCCACAGCCGGCAACTAGCTCACCTTCCCCACGACCCCTCTGAACATGCGCTGGGTGCGCGCGAGCGCGTCGATCTGGTCGAGCAGCTCGTTGGTGCTGCCCTTCTCGATCAGCGAACGCGCCTTGTTCACGACACCGCGCGCCTTGTCGATCGCGTCGCGGCCGAAGTCGCTGCCGGCGACCACCTGCTCGACGTCGGGGAACAGCGCCTCGATCTGCGCGATCAGCTTCTTGGCCTCTTGCAGGATCTGCTCGGACTCGTCGTCCTGGCGGCGCGCGACCGCGAAGTCCTTGGCCTCGGTGACCATGTTCTGGATCTCGTCCTTGGTCAGACCGCTGGTCGCGGTGACCGTGATCGACTGCTGCTGGCCGGTCTCGAGGTCCTTGGCGTGAACGCTGACGATACCGTCCGAGTTGATCTCGAACGTCACCTCGATCTCGACCTGACCGGCCGGCGCGCGGCGCAGACCGGTGAGGATGAACTCGCCGAGCAGCTCGTTCTCGTCGGCGCGGTGCGACTCGCCCTGCATCACCAGGATCTTCACCGCGGTCTGGTTGTCGCGGATGGTGGTGAACACCTTGGAACGCGAGGTCGGGACGGTCGTGTTGAGCGGGATCAGCTCCTCGAAGTACCCGCCGACGACCATGATGCCGAGCGTGTGCGGCGTGACGTCGAGCAGGATCATCTCGGCCGCTTCTTGCGTCAGCGCGAGGCCCTGAATCGCGGCGCCGAGGGCGACCACTTCGTCCGGGTGCACGCCCTTGCACGGCTCGCGCTCGAAGAACGCGGCCACGCGGCGCTGCACCAGCGGCATGCGCGTCATGCCGCCGACCAGGATGACCTCTTCGATCTCGTCCTTGCCGAGGCCGGCTTCTTCCATGGTCTGCGCGCAGGTGTCGATCGTGCGCTCGACCAGGTCCTGGGTCAGCTCCTCGAGCTGGTGGCGGCCGAGCACGCGCTGTAGGTGCAGCGCTTCGCTGCGCGCGTTGGAGATGATGAACGGCAGGTTGACCTCGACCTGGTCGACCCCGGACAGCTCGCACTTCGCCTTCTCGGCGGCGTCCTTGAGCCGCTGCAGCGCCATGCGGTCCTCGCGCAGGTCGATGCCGTGCTCGTCCTTGAAGCTCTCGACCAGCCAATCGATGATGCGCAGGTCGAAGTCCTCACCGCCGAGGAAGGTGTCGCCGGCGGTGCTGACCACCTTGAACACACCGGTGCTGCTGATCTCGAGGATCGAGATGTCGAAGGTACCGCCGCCGAGGTCGTAGACCGCGACCGTCTTGTCGATAGCCTTGCCGAAGCCGTAGGCCAGCGCGGCAGCGGTCGGCTCGTTGATGATGCGGATGACGTCGAGGCCGGCGATCTTGCCCGCGTCCTTGGTCGCCTGGCGCTGCGAGTCGTTGAAGTAGGCGGGGACGGTGACGACCGCCTTCTCGACCGACTGGCCGAGGTAGTCGTCGGCGATCAGCTTCATCTCCTGCAGGATCATCGCGCTGATCTCGGGCACGCTGTACGCCTTGCCCCGCAGCTGAATACGCGCGTCGGCGTGAGGGCCCTGCACGATCGAGTACGGGCAGTTCGAGATCGCGGTCTGGACCTGCTGGCTGTCCCACTTGCGGCCGATCAGCCGCTTGGCCGCGAACACGGTGTGCTCCGCGTTGGTGACGGCCTGACGCTTGGCGATATGACCGACCAAGCGCTTGCCCGCCTCCGTGATCGCCACCATCGAAGGCGTTGTCTTGTACCCGCCGCGGTTGGCGATAACGACGGGTTGACCTCCTTCTACGACCGCCACGCACGAATTCGTCGTGCCCAAGTCGATGCCGATCACGATCTCCATTTCACCGTCCGATCGCTAACCCGCGCATGCGCCGTCATTGCGCCTCGCGCAGAAGATTGTTCACCAGTTCATCGTTGGGAGCCAACTGTGCGGCTTTCTGCAGCTCGCGTAGGGCGTTGAGCTTCAACCCAGCTGCCAAGTATACACGAGCCAGAATCGTGAGGTTCGGAACGCCCTTGCCGTCGATCTGCACGGCGCGCTGAGCGTGCTTCTGAGCGAGGTGCAGGTCGCCGCCGGCCTTGAGCAGCGCCTCCGCCGTGCGGCGCGAGGCGTTGGCGTCGTCGCCGCGACCATCGCTGACACGCGCCCAGGAGCGCGCCGCGGCCTGCCAGTTGGCCGTCTTCTCCTCGTAGATCGCCTGCTTCTCGTAGTTGTCGGCGAGGTTACGTGCGACCAATTTACTCACCCTGTCGTATTCGGTGAGCAGCTCTACGTGGTGCGGGTCGATCGTCAGCGCGAGCTGCAGCTGGCTCGTGGCCATCAGCAGGTCGCCGCCGCCTTCGGCGTCTCGGGCCTTCTTCAGGTAGCTCTGCACCTGCGCCGAAGGCGTGCCGCTGAGCGCAGAGCTCGCCTGAATGGTGTTGCGCAGGCCGTCCAGCACGCCGCGGCGGCGCTCGTCCGGCGGCTGCGACGACACCACCACCGGGGCTCGGTCCGACGTCACCGTGACCGGAGGTTGCGAGACCGACTTGAGGCCGCGCCGCAGCCGGTCGCGCACGCGGGCGCGGCGTTCGTCGGTGCTCACGATCGGCGCACGGACTGCGGCCGGCTGACTGCTCGGGGTCGGGGCCGCAGCGACCGCGCGCGGCGCCGGGGTTGGGCTCTTGCCCGGCGCGGACGGCGTCTCCGGTGCGCGCGACGCCGCAGGCGCACGCGGCGTGCGCAGCGATTCGCGCTGGCCCGTGCCTGCGGCCGCGTTGTCCTCGACGGCAGCGCGCGTGGGCGCGCGACCGCGCGACAGGTCGGCCAGCGCCTGCGCGTCGCCCGGCGAGAGCTTGAGCGAGTCGAGCGTGCGGCTGGCGCGGCGCGTGAGCTCGGTCGACGCCAGGTACTGATCGTATTCCGCGCGCTTCTTGTTCTTGCCGAGCACGTCGTAGGCCTCGGTCAGGCGCTTGAACACCGCCTCCATCTTGTGCTTGAAGGCCCCGAGGTCCTTGCCGAAGTAGGCGTCGGGATGGAACAGCTTGGAGAGCTCGAAGTAAGCGTCGCGGATCAGCTTCTTGTCCGCGTCGCGCGCGACGCCGAGCAGCGCGTACATGTCGCGGTTCTCGAGCGAGTGGAACGCGTTGAGGATGCGCCTGCGCCCCACGACCGGGATGTCGACGTCCTGGTTGAGCTCCGAAGGCGGGTAGCGCGCTTCGCCGGGCGCGAAGTGCGCGTCGGGCTCGGTCTGCCGCACCGGCTTGACGTACGGGGCCGGAGGCGGCTTGCCGCCCTCGCCCATCCAGCGTAGCTCCACCGCGCCGAGGTCGCGCAGCCGCTCGAGGATGCCGAGCAACCGCTGTTGATCGATGCCTGCCATCATCGAGATGTCTTCGACCGAGGCGTTGCCATCGACGCGCGAGATCACGAAGCCCTCGATCGTCGAGAGCGGCAGCGCGTAGAGGTCCACGCCTGGAACCAAGCTCGGGACCCGCGGCTGCATCGGATCAGCCGCGCTCCTGTCGCGAGGCGCGACAGCGCGCTCGCGGAGTCGGGTTTCGCGAGGCGCGACAGCGCGCTCGCGGAGTCGAACAGGAGCGCAAGGTCACTGGGAGCCCCGCGCGGGCACAGCGGGCGCCGTACGAAGTCATGCACTACGAGTGTACCACCGGCAGACTGCCGGCATGAACCTGGTCGTTAATGGGTCTGTAGGCAGATGGGCGCGTCCCGCCCACGCGCCTGGGCTGGTGGGCTTGCCGCGGCGACGGGCGCGTTGAAACCCGCCCCACGAAGACGGACGGAATCTTCGTAGGGGCGGGGTTTCAACCCGCCCGCTTCTCACCCCCGGCCGCAGACCAGCTCGAGCAGGCCCTTCTGGGCATGGAGGCGGTTCTCGGCCTGGTCCCAGACCCGCGAGGCGGGCCCGTCGATCACCTCGGCGCTGACCTCCTCGCCGCGGTGGGCTGGCAGGCAGTGCAGGAAAATCGGCTCGGGCGCGGCCAGGGCCATCACCTGGTCGGTGACGCAGTAGCCCACGAATGCCTTACGACGAGCTTCGGCCTCGTCTTCCTGGCCCATGCTGGCCCAGACGTCGGTCGTGACCACGTGGGCGCCGCGCACGGCTTGCGCCACGTCCGTGGTGACGGTGATCCGGCCGGGCCCTGCCCCGGCGGCCTGCGCGAGCACCGCCTCGTCCGGTGCGTGGCCGCTCGGACACGCGAGGCGCAGCTCGATGCCGAGGCGCGCGGCCGCGAAGATCCACGAGTGCGCGACGTTGTTCCCGTCGCCGACCCAGGCCACGCACAGGTCGTCGAGCCCGTGGGCGCGGTGCTGCTGGATGGTCATCAGGTCGGCGAGGATCTGACACGGGTGGTGCAAGTCCGTGAGCGCGTTGATCACCGGGACCGAGCTCGCCGCGGCCAGCTGCTCGATGCGCTCGTGCCCGAACGTGCGGATCACGACCGCCTGCACGTAGCGCGAGAGCACGCGCGCGGTGTCGCCGAGCGGCTCGTCCCGACCGAGCTGCAGGTCGCGCCCGGCCAGCGCGACGGGCTGCCCGCCGAGCTCGTGGATCCCGATCTCGAACGAGATGCGCGTGCGGGTCGAGGCCTTCTCCATGATCACGGCCACGCTGCGACCGGCGAGCGGGCGCGGGTGGACCGCCGTCCCGCGCAGCCGTTTGAACTCGTGGCTGCGGGTGAGCACCGCGCGCAGCTCATCTGCGCTCAGCTCCAGCATGGTCAAGAAGTGCTGCGGCATACGGCCTCCTGCTTCCAGTGCTAGCTACACGAGCCCTTGCGCGAGCACCCGCTCCACGGCGGCGACACCTTCGTCGATCTCCGCGCGCGTGACGCACAGTGGCGGAGTGAAACGCAGCACGTCGGCCCCCGCGATCGAGAGCAGCACGCCCTGCTCGCGGACCGCCGCCAGCGCGCGCTGCGGATCGCGGCCCGGCGCCAGGCGCACACCGCGCAGCAAACCGCGCCCGCGCGCCTCGAGCAGCGCCGGCGCGCCGGCGACCAGCTCCACCAGGCGCTCACCCAGGTACGCGCCCACGCGCTCGCAGTTGTCGATCAGCTTTTCGTCGTCGAAGATCTGGAGCACGGCGAGCGAGGCCGCGCACGCGACCGGATTGCCGCCGAAGGTGGACGCGTGCGTGCCCGGCGGCAGCGCGTCGACCAGCTTCTCGACCACGCCCATCGCGCCGAGCGGAATGCCCGAGGCGATGCCCTTGGCCAGCGCGCAGGCATCGGCCGCCACGCCGCTGTGCTCGTAGCCGAGGAAGCGACCGGTGCGACCGAAGCCGGTCTGCACCTCGTCGAACAGCAGCAGCGCCCCGCGCTGGTCGCACAGCTTGCGCGCCGCGCGCAGGTACTCGTCGCTCGCGACCGACACGCCCCCTTCGCCCTGGATCGGCTCGAGCAAGACGCCGGCGGTCTGCGGACCGATCACGGCCTCGAGCGCGGTGATGTCGTTGAACGGCACGTGGCGCACGCCCGGCACCAGCGGCTCCATGCCCTGGTGGTACTTGGGCTGACCGGTCAGGCTCAGCGCGCCCATGGTGCGGCCGTGGAAGCTCCAGTTGGCGGCGACCAGCTCGATGCGCTGCTTGTCGCCGCGCTCGTAGTGGTAGCGGCGCGCCAGCTTGAACAGCGACTCGTTGGCCTCCGCGCCGCTATTGCAGAAGAAGAAGCGCGAGAACGGGGTGCGCTTGGCCAGCTCGGCCGCGAGCTCGATCGCGCGCTGGTTGAAGAACAAATTGGAGGTGTGGGTGATGCGCGCGGCCTGCTCGGCCACGGCGCGCACGAGCTTCGGGTGGCCGTGCCCGACGGAGATCACGGCGATGCCGCCGCACATGTCGAGGTACTGCCGGCCGTCGGCGTCTTTCACGCGACAGCCTTCGCCCTCGACCAACACGATCGGCGCCTGCCGATAGTTGGCGAGGAAATTGCGTTTGGCGATGTCGATCAGCTCCTGGTTCCCCATGACGACTCCTGGCGAGCGCGCTCGACCCGCGGCCTCAGGCCGTGGCGGCTGCGCTGCGCACAATCTGCGTACCGATCCCGCGGTCGGTGAAGATCTCGAGCAGCAGCGCATGCTGCTCGCGTCCATCGACGATGTGAGCCTTCTGCACGCCGCCTGCCAGCGCCTCGAGAGCACACTCGACCTTGGGGATCATGCCGCCCGAGATCACGCCTTCG
>Ga0190265_10001942_pt1 | contig 13692 bp, 18 predicted proteins | sample Popmic124T_FD_133135 | JGI IMG/M metagenome (GOLD analysis project Ga0190265, IMG submission 133135) | Populus adjacent soil microbial communities from riparian zone of Indian Creek, Utah, USA - 124 T | ecosystem: Environmental > Terrestrial > Soil > Riparian zone | place: USA: Utah | collected... | reverse complement strand
GGCGCCGTTGCCGGCGTCCCAGCCGATCCGGAACGGCGCTCCGTCGAAATTGTCGAGCAGCCGGTCGACATAGTCGTCGAGGATGTCGCGGTCGGCGACGGCGCCCTGATGCCCGCCAAGCCAGTCGCCGGCGGCCGCCATCCGGCCCAGTTCCTGGATGTCCTCGCCGAAGAAGGCCCGGCCGAACAGCACCATCTTGAAGCCGTTATAATCGGGCGGATTGTGGCTGCCGGTGATCATGATGCCGCCGCCGACGTCCAGCACGGCCTCGGCATAATAAAGCATCGGCGTCGGCCCCAGCCCGACCCTGACGACGTCGATGCCGCACTCGGTCAGGCCCCGCACCAGGGCCGTCTCGAGCGGCGGCGAGCTCTCCCGGCCGTCGCGTCCGACCGCGACTCGAGCGCCGCCGCCGCGCCTGACCAGGGTGCCGAAGCCGCGGCCGATCGCATGAGCGTCCGCCTCGCCCAGCGTCTTTCCGACGATTCCGCGAATGTCATATTCGCGCAGCGAGCTGGGATGGAATTGGTGGCTCACTTGCGCTTCAGCTCCTCGATCAGCGAATCGCGCGCGGCATTGACCTGAGTCGCCAGGCCCGCCGAGCCGCCCGCGTCGGGATGGACCTTGGCGATCAGCTGGCGGTGCGCAGCTCGGATCTCCTCGGCGCTCGCCCCTTCGCCGACGCCGAGCAGCTTGCGCGCCTCGGGCGGGCGCATCGCCGCCGGGGCCGTGAAGCGGCGGCGCCACCACAGATAGATGAGGCCCGCCAGGACGAGCCCGATGGCAAGCTTGGCGATCACGCCATCACCGCCTGGCGCGGCGCGGGCTCGGCGCCGCCCGCCTCGGGAAGCGCGAAGCCCGCGATCATCTCGCGCAGCTCCTGGCGTGCCGCGATGTGGCTGAGCCCGACGTCGGTGATCTCGTTGAGGTCGAGCAGGGTCAGCCCCTTGGGGAAGAGCTCGCGGTAGATGACCCGCTCGCCGAGCCCCGGGATGATCCGGAAGCCGACCCGGCGGGAAAGCTCGTTCAGCGCCTCGCCGACCCGGCGCATGTTGCGCGCCTCGATATGCTGCATCCGGTTGCGAAGCACGACCCAGTCGACGCTGGCGCCGCGCTCCTTGGCGCGCTGGGTGCGGCTGTTCCAGACCAGCTCGGCATAAAAGCTCGGCCGGCGGATCCGATAGGTTTCGGCGTCGACCTCGCCGATCAGGTCGAGGTCGACGAAGCTGTCGTTGATCGGAGTCACCAAAGTGTCGGCGAGGACCATTGCGGCGCGGGCGTGCGGATCGTCTCGGCCGGGCGTGTCGATGACGAGGAATTCGGCGCCGTCCGACACCCGCTCGATCACCGCCTCCAGGCTCTCGCCCTTGTCCGGGTCGAACGTGTCGTAGGCGGGCATGGCAAGCTCGAGGCCGAGCCGCTCGATCGAGGCGCGGCGATTGTCGAGATAGCGGCCCAGCGTGCGCTGGCGGGTGTCGAGATCGAGCGCCGCGACCCGTCGTCCCTGCGCGGCGAGCGCGACCGCGCTATGGACCGCGGTGGTGGATTTGCCGGTGCCGCCTTTTTCGTTGGCGAAGGTGATGAAATGCGGCACGACGCGGGAACCCCGGACACTTGAACAAGGTGGGCGCGAGCCGCTACCAGCCCGCCGTTCCCCTCTATCGGAGGCCATAAGGCCGTGCAAATCATCCGTGAGACCGACGCGTTGAAGGCGGCCGTGGCCGGCTTGCGCGCCGGCGGCGGCGGCGTCGCCTTGGTGCCGACCATGGGGGCGCTCCACGCCGGCCACATGGCCCTGCTCGCCGAAGCGCGGGCGCGCGCGGCCCATGTCGTCGCCTCGATCTTCGTCAACCCGACCCAGTTCGGCCCCGATGAGGATCTTTCCACCTATCCCAGGCGCGAGGCGGCCGACGCGGCGATGCTCGACGAGGAGGGCTGCGCCATCCTTTGGGCCCCCGACGCCGCCCTCATGTACCCGGACGGCCTCGTCGCCGACGTCCGCGCGGGCGATGTCGGCGCGGAGCTGGACGGGGCCGCCCGGCCCGGCCATTTCGACGGGGTGGCGACGATCGTATCCCGCCTGCTCGATCAGGTCCGGCCCGACATCGCCTTGTTCGGCGAGAAGGATTATCAGCAGCTCGCGGTCATCCGGCAAATGGTCCGCGACCGCGATCCGCCGGTCGAGATCGTCGGCGTTCCGACTCAGCGCGACGCCGACGGCCTCGCCCTCTCCTCGCGCAACGCCTATCTGTCCGACGAGGAGCGCGCGGCGGCGCGGACCCTGCCCCGAGCGCTCGGCGAGGCGGCGCAGGCGATCGCCGAGGGGGCGCCGGTCGGCGAAGCGCTCAAGCGGGCCCGGTTCCGGCTCGTGGCGGCGGGCTTCGACCCGGTGGATTATGTCGAATTGCGCGATTCGGAAACGTTGCTTCCAATGGCCGCGCTCGACCGCCCGGCCCGCCTCCTCGCCGCCGCCCGGATCGGCCGGACTCGCCTGATCGACAACCTGCCGGTCGATCCTCCGCAATAGGCTTGCTCCCCTCCCCTTGATGGGGAGGGGTTGGGGTGGGGTGGCGTTTCCGCTGGAGGCGCCGCGCTTCATTGACGCTCACCCCCACCCAGCCTCCCCCATCAAGGGGGAGGAGCAGATCGGCGTCTCATCCAAATATCCTAATCGCCGCGTTAACCATTTGTTGGCATTTGCGGCTCCAGACAGGGCCCCGCAGTTGAACGAGGGGCAACGAATATGGGTCACAGCCTGAAAGCCGGCATGTTCCTGATCGAGACCAGGATGACCGATGCCGCGATGGGAGACATCCAGGCGCTTTACGAGCTTGGGGTCGCTTATTCGACCGGCACCGCCGGGGTCGAGACCGACTTCATCGAAGCGCACAAATGGTTCAACCTCGCCGCCCTCAACGGAAGCACGCTCGCCCAGGAATGCCGCGCCGAGATCGCCGAGGACATGAGCGCCCGCGAGATCGCCGAGGCCCAGCGCCAGGCCCGCGCCTGGCTCGCCGACATGGCCGGCCTGCGCCGCGCCGCCTGACTGATCAGCGCGCCGCCGGCGCGTTTGCCGCGGCCCGCGGCGCCCCGTCCCGATAACGTTCGAACCAGGCGAGGATCGCCGCCACCCGGGCCGCGCTTTGCGACGGCCGAACCGCGAAGCTGTGGCCGACGCCCGGTATCTTGACCAAGGCGGTGGGCACGCCGCGCAATTGAAGCGCGGTATAATATTGCTCGGCTTCGCTGACCGGGGTTCGATAATCGTCACCGCCGACCACCACCAAAGTCGGCGTCCGCACGTTGCCGACCAGCGAGAGCGGCGAACGCCGCCAATAGGCCTCCGGATTCTCCCAGGGATATTGGCCGAACCAATAGCGCGCGAAGAATGCGGGATTGTCCGAGGTGAGCGCGAAGCTCGACCAGTCGATCACCGGCTTTTGCGCCGCCGCGGCGCGGAAGCGGTGGGTCGAGCCGACGATCCATGCGGTCAGCACACCGCCGCCCGAGCCGCCGGTCACGAACAGGCGCTCCGGATCGGCGACCCCTTCCGCGATCGCCGCGTCGACAGCGCTCATCAGATCGTCATAATCGTTGCCCGGATAGGCATGGTGGATGAGGTTGGCGAATTCGGCGCCGTAGGAGGTCGAGCCGCGCGGATTGACCGACAGGACCGCATAGCCGGCGGCCGCGTAGAGCTGGTTGTCGGTCGAGAAATGCGGGCCGTAAGCCGCGAACGGCCCGCCGTGGATTTCGAGGATGAGCGGAAAGCGGCGCCCAGCCGCGTAAGCGGCCGGAAGCGTCAGCCAGCCTTCGATCGGCCTGCCGTCGTGCGACGAGCGCGCCGCGATTCGGCGGACCTCGCCGAGCCTCTTATGGTCGAGCAGGCCGGCATTGAGGTCGGTCAGGACTCGCCGAGCCCCGCCCCGGACGATCGCCACCTCGGCGGGGCGCGACGCGCTGCCGGCGGTGAAGGCGATCGTGCCGTCGCGCGCGACGCTGAAATCGCCGCCGCTATAGGGGCGGTCGAGCGCGCTTCCGCTGAGGCCTTCGGCGAGCGTCCGGACAATGCCGTCGAGGCCGACCCGGGCGACCCGGGTGCCGCCGCGATCGTCGTAGGAGACGTAGATCGAGCGCCCGTCCGCCGCCCAGACCGGCGATTCGACGCCGCGGTCGAGGCTCTGGGTCAGGACTCGGCGGTTCGCGCCGTCGCGGTCCATCACGTAGAGCAGGCTGTTGTGATAGCCGAGCCGCTGATCGTCGAAGCCGGTATAGGCGATATGGCGCCCGTCCGGCGAGACCGCGGGGGAGAAGTCCGGCCCCACCCGGCGAGTCAGAGTCTCGATCGCTCCGCTCGCGACGTGGACCGAATGGATTTCGGATTCGGCGGCTTCGCGCTCCCAGTCGGCCGTCCGGTTGGCGCTGAAATAGAGGCGCTGGCCGTCGGGCGCCCAGGACAGGGTCCCGTCATGGTGGAAGGCGCCGGCGGTGAGCTGACGCGGCGCGCCGCCGTCCGAGGGCACGACGAACAGATGGCTGAACCCGGGCCGGATATAGCCCTGGCCGTCGGCCCGGTAGGTGACGCTCGAAATGAGTTGGAGCGGCTCTGCCCATTGCGCGCCCTCCGGGCGCGGCGGCAGGCTGCCGAGCCGAGCGCCTTCCTCGGGCACGAGCATCGAATAAGCGATCCGGCGCCCGTCCGGCGACCAGGCGATGCTGCCGGGGGTGGCGGGCAGGCCGGTGATCCGGACCGACTCGCCACTCGCGAGCCAGCGCACGAAGAGCTGGGCCGATCCGCCCTCGGCGCTCGAAATATAAGCGAGGCGGCTGCCGTCGGGGGACCAGCGCGGCTGGCTGTGTGCGCCCGGGCCGGCGATGAGCGGGGTCTGGATGCCCGAGCGCGCGTCGATCAGCCAGATGGTCGACCGGAAGCGGTCGGTCATGATGTCGCCCGAGCGGCGGACATAGGCGATTCGCGATCCGTCGGGGCTGATCCGCGGGTCGGCCGCGACTTCGAGGCTGAACAGGTCGCGCGCCTCGAACCCCTGGCCTTGAGCCGCCGCCGGGGCGGGACCGGGCGCGGGGGCGGGCGCGGGGGCGGGCGCTGGGCCCGGCTGGGCGGAAGCGGCCGCGACCGTCAGAAAAGCCGCGCAGGCCAGCATGGTCTTCCACATATCCCGTCTCCGATTCGGCTGCAGCCCGGGATCATAAGCGCGCCCGCCGCCCGGGCAAGGCGCCTCAGCCCTTGCGGAACGGAGTCATTTCCCCGAGCGCCGAAATCTCGCGCGCGACCGCCGAGCGCTCGGCCGCCAGATAATCGGCGACGGCGCGGCGGAAGCCCGGATCGGCGATGTGATGGGCCGAGAAGGTCGGCACTGGCCTATAGCCGCGCGCCAGCTTGTGCGCGCCCTGAGCGCCCGCCTCCGCCCGCTTGAGCCCGAGCGCGATCGCCGCCTCGATCGCCCGGTAATAGCAAAGCTCGAAATGGAGATAGGGAACCTCCTCTGTCGCCCCCCAATAGCGCCCGTAAAGCGCGTCGGCGCCGATCACGTTGAGGGCGCCGGCGATCGGCCGGCCGTCGCGAAGCGCCAGGATCAGAAGCAGCCGATCCGCCATTCTCTCGCCGAGCAATGAGAAGAAGGATCGGGTGAGATAGGGCTGCCCCCATTTGCGCGCGCCCGTATCCTGGTAGAAGGCCCAAAAGGCGTCCCAATGCGCCTCCTCGATGGCGGCGCCGGACAGGTGGACGATGTCGAGCCCGTCCACCGCCCGCGCCCGCTCCTTGCGGATCGCCTTGCGGTGGCGCGACGACAAGGTGGCGAGGAAATCCTCGAAGCTCGCAAAGCCCTGGTTGAGCCAGTGGAACTGGCTGTCGGCGCGGATCAGCCAGCCGGCACGCTCGAACAGGGCCGCCTCGTCCGGCTGGATGAAGGTGGCGTGGGCCGAGGAAAGGCCGTTGGAAGCGACGATCTGCTCGGCCGCGGCGATCAGCGCCGGGGCGAGCGCGGGATTGCGGGCCAGCAGCCGCCGGCCAGGCACCGGCGTGAACGGCACCGCGATCTGGAGCTTTGGATAATAATGCCCGCCCGCGCGCTCATAGGCCTCGGCCCAGCCGTGATCGAACACATATTCGCCGAGCGAATGGCTCTTGAGATAGGCCGGCATCACCGCCGCCGGCCGCCCGTCGACGCCGTCGATCGCGACGGGAAGCGGCCGCCAGCCGGCCTGGGCGGTCGCGCTTCCCGAGTCTTCGAGGATGGCGAGAAAGGCGTGGGTGAGAAATGGATCGCCGGCGCCCGCACAGGCGTCCCAGTCCGCGGCGTCGAACGAGGCGACCCCGTTCGCGATCCGGGCGACGACCGGCTCGCCGCTCACGCGCGCTTGGCCTCCGCCTCGTAGATGATCTGGTCGGCATGCTCGGCGGCGCGCGCCCGGTCGGCGAAGCTTCGGCAGGTCCAGGTCAGCACCTTCATCCCCCTGGCCCGCTGCGCCCCGGCGAAGCGCGAAGGGAGATCGCCTATATCGTAGGCGAGGAAATCGGGCCGCGACCGCCACAAGGCGAAATGGCGCGCCGGAATCCCGCGCAGCCCCTTGCCGGCCTCGCTGACGACCAGGCCGCGCAGCCGCCCCGGCGCATGGCGCGCGAACCACCGGCCGATTTCGGGATTGAACGACATCACCGCCGCCCGGCCCTGATAGCCCGCCAAAGCGCGATCGACAGCGCGGCTCAGCGCCGCGACTCGGCGGTCCGGCGATTTCAGCTCGATCAGAAGCGGTGAGCGCCCGTTCACCAGCGTCAGGATCTCGGCCAGGGTCGGGATCGTCTCGTCCGAATCCCTGAGCCGTATCCGGCCGAGCTCCGCCGCGGCCAGGGTGCGGACTCCGCCATGGCCTTCGGTCAGCCGGTCCAAATCGTAATCGTGGATGACGATCGCCTCGCCGTCGCAACTGGCCTGGACGTCGAGCTCGATCCCGTGGCCGGCGGCGATCGCCGCTTCGAAGGCGGCGCGGCTATTCTCAGGGCGCCCCGGCCCGTGCAGGCCGCGATGGGCGAAGGGCTTCGCGATCAGCGCGCGAAGCTCAGCCTGCCTTGATTGCGACAATCGCGTCGACCTCCACCGCGGCGCCCAGCGGCAGGATCGGAACTCCGACCGCGCTTCGCGCATGGCGCCCGGCCTCGCCGAACAGCCGCTCCATCAGCTCCGAGGCGCCGTTGGCGACCTTGGGCTGGTCGGTGAAATGCCGTTCGGAGGCGACGAAAACGCCCAGCTTCACGATCCGGTCGACCCGGTCGAGCGAGCCCAGCGCCTTCTTCATCTGCGCAAGCAGCATCACCGCGCAGCGCTCGGCCGCCTCGTGGCCGTGGGCGATGTCGAGATCCTCGCCGAGCCTGCCCGTGATCAGCGACCCGTCGGCGCGGAACGGAAGCTGGCCGGAAATGAAGAGCAGGCCGCCGGCTTCGACCGCGGGGACGTAGGAGGCGACGGGCGCGGCCGGCTCGGGGAGCTTGATGCCGAGTTCGGCGAGGCGGGCGGCGATGGTATCGGTCATGGGCGCGCGGTGGACCGGTCCGCCGCCAAGGTCAAGAAGGGTGGCGGGCCGCCGCTCAGCCGTTCCTTTATCCACGCCAGCGCTTCGGGCCAAGTGTCGATCCGGGCATGGGCGAAGGGCGCCGGCGGCGTGTGGGCGGCGAGGCGCGGCTCCGACATCATATGGAGGCGCCACACGCTAGGCGCGTGCTTCGCCACCGATTCGTGGTGGATGGCGAGATCGTCGATGAAGACGGCGGCGCTCGGCTTCATCTCCTCGACGAGCTCGAGCACCGGCCGGCCCTTGCCGCCGCGGTTGCACAGCACCCGGTGCCGGATGTCGAACGCCTCGAGCTGGGCGACCCTATTGGCGTGATATTGATCGCCGATATTGGTCAGGATGACGATGTCGGCGCCCTCGCCGATCGCGGCCAGCGCCTCCGCGGCGCCGGCGACGAGGTGCTGGCGATGCATTTCGCTGTCGAAGAAGAGGTCGAGCATCGGCCAGACCCGCTCGGCCGGCACCGGCTGCCCGTCCCGGTCGGTGATCGCGCTCGCGAAGCCCGGATTGTCGAGCGAGAAGGTGAGGCCGTGCGCCTCCTCCACCCATGAGGCGAAATGGGGCGCGAAGTGGAGCAGGACGTCGTCGCAGTCGCTGATCAGCAGGGGCCGGCTCACCGCTCCAGCCCCTGCCGAGCCGCGACCAGCCGCGCCGGCGCGACGTTCAGCTCGTCGGCGCAGGCGATGAGGTCGGGCTCATGGCCTTCGAGGAAGAGCAGGACCGCGGCGAGGAAGGCGCGGTCGTCGAGCCGCTCGCGAAGCAAATCGGGCGTGATCCCGGTCAGCGCCAGCAGCCTGCCTGCGCGCGCATCGTCGCTCAGCGTCCAGCCGAGCGCGCCCAGCGCCAGCGCCTCGTCGTCATTTGTCTGTTCATCTCTCATCGCTTACGGTGCCGCGCGTGGGACAAAAAATCCTGGTTGTCGAGGACAACGAGCTCAATCTGAAGCTGTTCTGCGACCTGTTGCGGGCGCACGCCTACGAAGCCGAGCCGGTCCGCGACGGCCGCGAGGCCGTCGAGACCGCCCGCGCCTTCGCGCCCGACCTCATCGTCATGGACATCCAGATGCCGCATATCTCCGGCCTCGAGCTGATCGAGCAGATCAAAGGCGACGACGAGCTCAAGGCGATCCCGATCATGGCGGTGACGGCCTATGCCGCCAAGGGCGACGAGGAGCGGATCCGCGACGCCGGCGCCGAAGGCTATGTCTCCAAGCCGATCTCGGTTCTGAAGTTCGTCGAGGCGGTCCGAGCGCTGCTCGACGCCGCGGCGGCGCGGGCGGAGGCGGCGCCAACCGAGCCGTTCCCCGGCGAAGGCCGGGGCCCAGGCGCCGAAGGCGAAACGGAAGGAGAAGGCCCCGAAGCGGAAGAAGCGCCCGAGTCCGAAAGCGAAAGCGCCCCCCCTCCGAGTCATCCTGACGAAAGTCAGGACCCATGAACCCGGTCTAGTCGGCTATTCGCGGATGGCGGCGAGGTCGGTGCCGATCGCTGCGAGCAGCTCGTCGGTGATCGCGCCCTGCGAATAAGGCTGGACCTCGCGAAGGCTCATCGCCTTGAACATCGGGTAGGACGGATGGGCGGTGAGGCCGGGCAGGCGCGCGTCGAGCACCGCCTTGGACCGGGGGTCGGCGGCCAGCGCCTCGATCGGCGTGTCGAGCGACAGCACGGCCGGAGCGGCCGGGGCCGTCGGCGCGGCGGGCGCGGCCGGGGCGGCGGGCGCAATGTCGTTCTGCGCCAAAGCCGGTGCGGCCAGGCAGGTGAAAGCGGCAATCGCGGGCAAAGCGAATTTCATCGGATCGGAACCTCTCGCTGGATGGACCGGAAATTCGGGACGGAGGGCTCCGCCCCGCCGAGTCACTTGATCTTGGCTTCCTTGAACTCGACGTGCTTGCGCGCGACGGGGTCGTATTTGCGGAAGGACATCTTCTCGGTAATGTTGCGCGGATTCTTCTTGGTCACGTAGAAGAAGCCGGTGTCGGCGGAGCTGACGAGCTTTATCTTGACCGTGGTCGGCTTGGCCATGACAGCCTCTCTTGAATCTGGTGCGAAAAAATAAAGCGGCGAAAAAACCGCCGCCCTGCTCGCCGCCGCCTCTGCCGCGAGCGGCCGTCTCTGTCAAGTCCGCCATGGTTAACCGGTCGGTAACCATAAGGGCGCATCGTCTCCGCTAGGCAGCCGAAGGAGCGGGGACATGCGGGCGGATCATGACGGGATGTTGCTGGTGCGGGCCGAGCTTTGCGACCGGCTCGACAGCCTGCAAAAGGTGGCGGGGCGGATCGCCGTTCGAGACCTCAAGCAGAGGATCGGCGCGATCCGGACCATGGCCGCGGCCTATGGGCTCCTGCCGGTCGTCTGCCTCGCCGAGGCGCTCGAGCGGGCGATCGCCGCCCAGCCGCGCGGCTGCCCGGCCGGCCTCTATTTCGATCGGCTTCGCGACGCGATCGGCTGCGAGCGGCTCGACGAGGCCGCCGGCCAGGCCATGCTCGCTTCGGTTTCGATCCGCCTGGGTGCATGAAAACAGGGCACTGCCCCCGTCCTACCACCGCCGTTCGCCCTGAGCCTGTCGAAGGGCTTTTCTTCTTTTCCACAACGCCTAAGCAGGAAAAAGAGGGCTTCGACAGGCTCAGCCCGAACGGGAGAGGGGCGATCCGTCACCACCGAACAACGCGCGGGCAAAGCTGAGTGGACGCTCTTCTCACCGCCTTCGTTTCCGCTTTCCTGGCCGAATGGGGCGACAAGACCCAGCTCGTCGTCGCAATGCTCGCCGCGACGACCAGGCGGCCGGGCCAGGTGCTCGCCGGGCTGTTCCTGGCCGCGCTGGCGAGCAACATCGTCGCCGGCTTGGCGGGCGTCTATATCGCCCAGACGATCACGATCCGCGCCATGACCCTGATGGTCGCGCTCGCCCTCCTCTTCGCCGGCGGCTCCGGCCTGATCCGAAGGCGGCGGCCCGCTCCGGCCACGGTCCGGGTGCCGGTCCTCACCGCCTTCATCCTCTGCCTCGCCGCCGAAATGGGCGACCGCACCCAATTCCTCACCTTCGCTCTCGCCGGCCGCTTCGACAGCGCGCCCTTGGCGGCCGCGGGCGCGACGGCGGGCATCCTCGTCGCCTGCGTCCCCGCCGCTTTGCTCGGCGAGCGGCTGGGCGAGGTCGTGCCGGTCCGGGCGATCCGCTATTCGGTCGCGGGCCTGTTCCTGATCGCGGGCTTCTACGCGGCGGTGAGCGCGCTCCAGCTGGTCTAGAGCGATTTCAAGTCAGATGGACTCATCTGACGACTCGGAAATCGCGGCGAAACAAGGAACTAGACCGCTCTAGAAAATCGCCTTGAGCAGTCCGAAGACCATCAGAAGCACGATGACGACGATGGCGAGCACGATGAATCCGATGATACGCAGCATGCCGACACTCCCAAAGACGGTTTCGCCACGACAACGGGCTGGGTAGGCCATCGTTCCCCGGTCACGAGCTTGACAGAGAACCGGCGGAGCCCTCCTTCGTTACGCCGTCATGCGCGATTTCTCCCAGCTGCTCGACGCGCTCGTCTACACGCGCTCGCGCACCGCCAAGCTGAAGCTGATCGGCGATTATCTGAAGCGCACGCCCGATCCCGACCGGGGCTATGCGCTGGCGGCGCTGACCGGCGAACTGAACCTGCCCGCGGTCAAGCCCGCCGCGATCCGCGCGGTGGTCGAGGAGCGGGTCGATCCGGTGCTGCTCTCCATGAGCCGCGACTATGTCGGCGACATGGCCGAGACGGTGTCCTTGCTCTGGCCCGCGCCGCCGGACCAGCCGGCCGATCTCGACGACGGCACCCTTCGCCTGTCGAACGTGGTCGAGCGGCTGGCCTCGCTTGGGCGGGCGGAGGCGCCGGGCGCGCTCGCGGCGATGCTCGACCATCTCGATTCCAGCGGCCGCTACGCTTTGCTCAAGCTCGCGACCGGCGCGCTTCGCATCGGCATTTCGGCCCGCCTCGCCAAGGTCGCGCTGGCGCAGGCCTTCGATCTCGAAATCGACTCGGTCGAGGAGGTCTGGCACGGCATCGGCCCGCCTTATCTCGCCATCTTCGACTGGGCCGAGGGACGCGGCGGCCAGCCGACCGCCCGCGACGTTCCCGTCTTCCGCCCCTTCATGCTCGCTCATCCGCTCGACTCGCTTCGGGTCTCGATGGACGATTATCTGGCCGAGTGGAAATGGGACGGGATCCGGGTCCAGCTCGTCCATGCCGGCGGCGAGACCCGGCTCTACAGCCGCGCCGGCGACGACATCAGCCGCAGCTTTCCCGACGTCGCCGAGGCGTTCGCGGCCCCCGGCGTGCTCGACGGGGAATTGCTCGTCAAAGGCGCGTTCCAGGGCGGCGAAGCGGCGAGCTTCAACGCGCTCCAACAGCGGCTCGGACGCAAAACCGTCTCGGCGAAAATGCTCGGCGACTATCCGGCCTTCGTCCGGCTCTACGACATATTGTTCGATGGGCCCGAAGATGTGCGGAGCCTGCCGCTGACCGAACGGCGCAAGCGGCTCGCGGCCTTCATCGCCGGGCTCGATCCCGAGCGGTTCGATCTCTCCGCATTGATCGAAGCCGAGAGCTTCGAGGCGCTCGAGGAGATCCGCGCCGGCGCCCGCGATTCCGCGATCGAGGGGGTGATGCTGAAGCGCCGCGACAGTCCCTATGTGGCGGGGCGACGGACCGGCCTGTGGTACAAATGGAAGCGCGACCCGCTCAATGCCGATTGCGTTTTGATGTACGCGGTCCGCGGAAGCGGCAAGCGCTCCTCTTATTATTCGGATTACACCTTCGGCTGCTGGAGCGAGGCCGGCGAGCTTCTGCCCGTGGGCAAGGCCTATTTCGGCTTCACCGACGAGGAGCTGAAATGGCTCGACCGCTTCGTGCGCAACCATACGGTCGAGCGCTTCGGCCCGGTCCGCGAGGTCGAAAAGACCCTGGTCCTCGAAGTCGCCTTCGATTCGATCCACACGAGCAAGCGCCACAAATCGGGCCTCGCCATGCGCTTCCCGCGAATCTCGCGAATCCGGACCGACAAGCCGGCCGCCGAGGCCGACACGATCGAGACGTTGCGGCGGATGGTGACGTGAGCGCGCCGCCGTTCGCTGGAGTTCAGATCGTAGGCCGGCGCGGCGGGGCGAGCTGGCGGCCGATCGCCCGGAAGTCGCGGCCGCCGGCCTCCATCGCATCGCCGCAGGCGCCGAGCAGGCGCTGGCGTTCGGGCCCCGCCGGCACCCCGGCGTCGAGCGCCGCTTCGGCATCGAAACCGGGCCGGGCCGAATCGATCCGCCCGAGGAAATATTGGGCGGCGATCTGGCCGAGCGAACGAATCCTGGGATCCTCGTCCCCGGCCAAATCGGCCATCAGGACGAAGCAGCGCTGGTCGAGCGCCGCGGCGTTGGCCGGCGCTGGCGCCGGCCCGGAGGTTGAGGCGGCCGCAATTATGCTGGCCGCGAGAAGCACGCTTTCCATGCCCCAATTGGTAAACGGCAAAGGTTCACGCGCCCTCGCCCGGAATGGTTGACGCAAAAGTAAGCATGAAGAAGCGCGGCGACCCGTGGGCCGCCGCGCGATTCAATCCTGAAACATGCTTACTGGATCGGGACCAGGTTCACCGCCGCGGTCTTGCCGCGCCGGTCGACCTCGAGCTCGAACTCGATCCGGTCGCCTTCGTTCAGCGAGATCATCCCCGCCCGCTCGACCGCCGAGATATGGACGAACGCATCGGGCTGGCCGTCGTCGCGGGTGATGAAGCCGAAGCCCTTGGTCGCGTTGAAGAACTTGACGACGCCCGAAGCCTTCTCCCCGGTCAGCTCGCGCTGCGGGCCGCCGCCGGCGGGTCGGTCGCGCGGGCCTCGGTCCTCGACCGGGAGCGGATCGCCCTCGATCTTGAGGTCGGTCGCCGAGACTCGGCCGCCGCGGTCCACCAGGGTGAAATCGAGCGGCTGGCCTTCGGCGAGGCCGGTCAGCCCCGCTTGCTCGACTGCGCTGATATGGACGAACACGTCCTCGCCGCCATCGTCGCGCACGATGAAGCCGAAGCCCTTTTGGCCGTTGAAGAATTTGACGATGCCCTTGGCCTCGCCGACGACCTGCGGAGGCAT
>Ga0190265_10001941_pt1 | contig 13694 bp, 13 predicted proteins | sample Popmic124T_FD_133135 | JGI IMG/M metagenome (GOLD analysis project Ga0190265, IMG submission 133135) | Populus adjacent soil microbial communities from riparian zone of Indian Creek, Utah, USA - 124 T | ecosystem: Environmental > Terrestrial > Soil > Riparian zone | place: USA: Utah | collected... | reverse complement strand
CGAGCCGAAGCTCGATTTCCCGAGCGAGCTCAGGATGTGACGCAGGCTCTTGTAGCCGAGGAAATCGATTCCCTTGTCGGTGAGATTGAACTGGACGCTCTTGGACGCGCCGTGAGCGAGGCCGCCGCGGCCGGTGACCTGCTGATGTCCGGCCGGCATCTGCGGCGGCGCCTCGAGATTCAGGTAGCCTTCGGCGGCGAGCTTCTGAATGAGACTGTCCAACAGCTCGCTCAACTTTTCCTGCGCTTCCTTGGTGCCGTCGCCGCGCAACGCATCCAGCAGCTCCGGGGTGAACTGCCCGCTCTCGATCAGGGCGTCGAGTATTGCCTGCCTCAGCGCCTCGAGCGAGCGGTCGGGCTCGGAGTCGAAGTCGTCGAAGTACGGATTGAAGTTCTGTCCGCTGCCCGCGGCGAAACCGGACTGGAGCAGAAAGTCCGCGAGCTTGTCCAGCAGCGCCTGGAGATCCACCGCGTCAGCCGCTTCGGGACTGAACTTCGAGTAGGTGTGGAAGCGCATGTCTCAAACATACAGTCGTGCCAGGCAGCGTGTATAATCCCCGTGGATGCCTCCTCCGAGAAGGTCGCTCAACCCGTTCCGGGCGCTCCAGCTGCACCGGAACTTCCGGCTCTTCTGGATCGGGCAGACGGTCTCACTCATCGGCACCTGGATGCAGCAGGTGGGGCAGGGCTGGCTCGCCCTCGAGCTGACCAACAGCGCGTTCATGGTCGGTCTCGTTGCCGCGGGCGGCACCTTCCCGGTGCTCCTATTCTCGCTGTACGGCGGCATCGTCGCCGACAGGCGCAGCAAGCTCCGCATTGTAATGGTCTGTCAGGCGCTGCTCCTGCTCGAGGCGGCTGCACTGTGGTGGCTGACATGGACCGGCAGGATAAACGTCGAATGGCTGCTCGGACTCGCGACGCTCGGCGGGGTGATCTCCGCGTTCGAGATTCCCGCGCGCCAGGCGCTGACGGTCGAGCTCGTCACGCGCGAGGACCTGGTGGATGCGATCGCGCTCAATTCGGGCGGCTTCAATCTCGCGCGCATCATCGGTCCATCCATCGCGGCAATCGTGCTGGCGAAGCTCGGACTGGCGTGGTGCTTCGGAATCAACGCGCTGAGCTATTTCGCGGTGCTCGGAAGTCTTACTCTCATCAAGCTTCCGCCGTGGGCGCCGGTGCTGAGTCTCGTCTCTCCCTTCGAGCAGCTGAAGCAGGGCCTCCGGTACATCCGCACGACACGCGTAGTTTCGGGAATCATGGGAGTCGTCGCCATCTACTCGATCTTCGGATTCCAGTATCTGACGATGATGCCGGTCGTAGCCCGCGATCTGCTCGGCACCGGCGCGAGCGGATACGGCGCGCTGCTCACCTTCGTCGGGGTGGGAGCCCTTACCGGAGCGCTGCTTCTCGCGGCGCTGGGATCGAGAATTCGCCGCGGCAGATTGTTCGGCTCGACGGCGTTCGCCTTTGCACTGCTTACGATTCTATTCGCATTCGTTCGCTCGGTGCCGCTCGCCGCCGTCGTGCTGCTGTTTCTTGGCCTCACCATGCTGATCAACGGCGCGCTGGCGAACGGAATTCTGCAATCGTTGGTGCCCGACGAGCTGAGAGGCCGCGTGATGGCGACTTACATCTTCGTCTACGTCGGCTTCACGCCGTTCGGATCGTTCATCGCCGGCGCGATCGCGAGAGTCGTGGGAGTCGAGTGGGCGATCTTCAGCGGCGGGTTGGTCATGCTGGCCTACTTCCTCTGGGCGTTCTGGAAATATCCGGAGATACGCGCCGTCTGAACGATGGCACCACCCGGGCCCAGCGCCAGAAAGCAAACAGGGCGACCACGCCCCAGGCAGCCAGCAGGAACGCCGATGCTATCGTCGCCGGCGAGACCTCGAGAACGGAGCGCCCGACGACTGTCTGCCACGCGACGGCGGCGCACGCCGCAAGCCACGCGACGCCGGTGATGTGCACCCATCTGCGCGTCTCGCCGCCGCTCGCGCCGGACCAGACGAGGAGAAGCGCGATCAGCGGAATCGCCTGGAGCCCGTGAAAGCCGAGGGCGTGAAGCGGAAGAATATTCCCCTCGGCTCCGGTGTGTCGTCCCTGTAGCGCGCTCATCCAGAGTCCGGCCGCGAATGCGCTCACGGTTGCGGCGCAGCCGTACCTGATCGCCAACAGCACTGGCGACTCGGCGTCACTGCGGCCGCGGCGGAAGAATCCCTTAACCAGAACGACGAACAGCACGATCATTCCGATCGCGACGAACGCGAAGATTGCGCCCAGCACCTGATCGGGCCCGGATGCGACGCGCGAGAAGCGGGGATCGAGGCCGCGCAGCGTCTGAATCGTCTCCAGCGAGTAGCTGTACGCGAAAACTCCGACGCTCCAGGCGATCCAGCGCCGGCGTCCCTTCTCGCTCAACCCGGCCGACGGCACCAGGAACGCGAGCGTGAGCAGATAGATCCCGACAGCGATGTCGAACGTGATCGCCTTGTGCAGCTCACCTTCGGGCGGGATCACCGGTCCGCGCAGCACTGCCACCGCCAGGCAGAAAAGTCCGAGACCGATCCCGAGGAACCCGCCCCAGGTGATTGCGGGAGTCTCCATCAGGCGGGACCAGCCGGCGCGGGCGATGTCGGACGGACTGGGTGCCGGGGCGCGCGTCTGCGACGGCGCATTCGCGGCAGGTCCGAGAGGCTGCGTCATTGGAGCCGGCTACCCCTCAGAACGGCCAAGCTGCGCGCGACCAGCGGCCCGCTGGTCGCTGCCCGCTTCCTCGTCGCTTCCAAACGATCGCGTGCGAGCCAGCTTCAGCAGGTAGTAGGCTAGAAAACCGATCGGTCCGAGCATGAAAGTGAAGAACAGCAGCACGGACTGAACGACGACCGGCACGTACCTGTGCCGCATGTTGTCGCGGTAGATGAACAAGCCGACGAGCTGGTCGAAGGCGAGGATGTGAATCCACGCCACGATCGCCACATCCTGGCGCGCCAGCAGCCTGGTAACGCCCTCGACATTCCCGAAGTCGCGCATGAAGCCGAACCCTGATTCGCTGACCACCATGGCGATGCCGGCGAGATAGAGGATCGAGAGCAGGACGGGGAAAACCGCGCTGAGAGCGAGCCACCGCGTGCCGCGCCACTTCGGCAGAAAGATCAGAAGGAGCCACGCCGGCGCGGCGAATCCGGCGAGCTGGAAGAGAGTCACGTACATGGCTCAGCGCCCCCAGACCGTGCTCGAGTTTTGATTCATGCCTTGGTCCACAGCCGGATCGCGACGAGGAGGAGAAAGACGGCGAAGGACTTCTGCAGCGTCGGGCCCGAGATGTGTAGCGCGATCCTGGCGCCAACCCATGCGCCGAAGAGCAGGCCAAGCGCAACCCACAGCGACGCCGTGATGTTGATGTTGCCGCGGCGATAGTACTCCCACACCGCGAAAGCACCGACAGGCAGGAGGAGAGTGCCCAGCGATGTCCCGGTCGCCAGCTTGGGCGCGAATCCGGCAAACAAGATCAGCGCCGGGGCGATCACGATCCCACCGCCGACTCCAAACATGCCCGCGAGAAGTCCAGCGGCGACTCCTATTGCAATGAAGAGAATTACGGTCATCAGCTCGTCGATTTAGAGTTTGGAATTCCTTTCCTCACCGCGTGCAGCACCTTGTCCGTGAACACATCGATCTCGTCGAGAGTCGTGTAGACGTTCGGCGTGATGCGTATTCCCTTGAACTCCGCGTGCACTATCGGCGTGTTGACGATGCGGTGCTCGCTCAACAGCCACGCGCCGAGCTGGATGTTGTCGATGCCGTCCACATGAAACAGCGCGATCGCGCCGGCGTGGGTGTCGTCGAGCGGCGTCAGCAGGCGGACGCGCGGGCTCTCAGAGAGCAGCCGCTTTGCCCAGCGGTCACGCAGATAGCGCAACCTCGCGACCTTTCGGTCGGAGCCAATGCCGCGGTGAAAGGCGAGCGCGGCCGAGATGGCGTTGTGGTTCGCGGCGGGGTGGGTGCCGATCTCCTCGTATTTTCTGATGTTCTCGTCCTGCTCCTTCGCCGCGGCCATCAGCGGCCAGAGCTGCTTCTGCTTTTCCTTCCTCACGTAGAGGAACCCGGTGCCAATTGGCGCGAGCAGCCACTTGTGAAGGCTGGTGCCGAAATAATCACAGCCGAGGTCATTCCGCTTGAAGGGAAAGTGCGCGAACGAGTGCGCTCCGTCGACGAACACCTCGATGCCACGCGGCCGCGCGAGGTCGACGATGCGCCGCACCGGCATTATCTGCCCGGTGAGATTGGTGACATGGGTCACCTCGATGACTTTCGTGCGCGGGGTGAGGGCAGCGCGGAACTGCTCGACGAGGTAGTCGTCCGACGGCGGCGGGACCTTGAAGGAGATCTGCTTGAGCACGATGCCGTCTCGCCGCACACGCTGCTCCCACGCCCTGATCATGCGGTCGTAATTCTGATTCGTGATCACGACTTCGTCGCCGCGCTTCAGGTCGAGACCGAAGATCATGATCTCGTTGGCTTCTGACGCATTGCGCGTGATCGCCATCTCCTCGATGTCGCAGCCGAACTCCGCGGCGAGGTCGCGGCGCGCGCTCTCGATGCGCGGCTCGAGAACGCGCCACATGTGCTCGGCGGGCAGTTCATTGCTGAAGCGCAGGTCGCGGATCATCGCTTCCAGCACGTGACTCGGTGTCGGACTGACGCCGCCGTTGTTCAGGTTGATCATCGTGCGGTCGGCGTCGAATGCGCGCTGGATCTCTGCCCAGTACGACTCGTCAGCGGCGATGTCCGCCGCGGCGCGATTACCCGCGATTGAACTGGCTGTGAGGAGCGAGGTCATCGCTCGCTCGCGGAACGCGGGCTGAGCGGCGAATCCCGCCGCCGCCAGCCCGGAGAGAAAGTCGCGCCTGGTGGTCATCGTCAGCCTTCCTCCACTCCGGAGACCACAACGGAAAAGAGCGGGCGCCGAATGGCGACCGCTCTCTATAATAGGACTCCCCGGACTGCGGAGCGAGTCGCGGCTTCCGCTACTGGTACTGGATGTAGACCGGCTTGGGATGGAGGTGAAGCAGCTCGGGGGCAGTGATGACGGGATCGCCCTTCTTCGTGTCGTTCTTGTAGAAGATCTTGAAGCCGGTGAACTGAACGGGCTCGTCGGCGACGTAGTCCCGATATGAATCGTACTTGAGCCACGGCTGTCCCCAGCCGTCCATGTGGATGACGACCTGCACGCGCGGATCGAGCTTGATGTTCCTGTAGCCGGTGACCATCGGTCTGGTGAAGCGATGGATGACGAGAACTTTGGGCGGCAGGTTGTACTTAGTCACCAGATCGGCGAGAAATCCGATCGCGTAGTTGATGTCGGATGAGCTCATGGTGCCGATCTTCTTGCCCGGCTTGACGCCGTTCTTCATCGCGAATTCCGGGTCGAGCCCGAGATGGAAGTTCGGTCGCTGCAGGAAGGAGACGAGGCGCGGCAACTCCTCCTGCACCGAGCTAAGAGCAACCTGGAGATCGACAAAAACGAGGGCATTCCTGGTTGCCGCCCAGGTTGCCACGGTGTTGATGAGGCTGTCGGTCATGCGCAGCCGGTACTTGCCGTCGCGACCAGGCGCGCCCTGCGCGACGACCGCGACGACATGCAAGGCTGGCTGGACGGGTGTCGACGGATCGGCGCGCCGCCAGCCTTCGACTTCCTTGTCGAGCCGGGCCAGCATCTGATCGGGCGGAAGCTCGCCGAGAATTCCCATTCGTTTCGAGAGCGGATTTCCGTAGTAGGCGATGATTCGGCGCTCGGGAAGAATGGAGCCCGGGAGTGGCGGCGGAGTCTTTACCGGCCACTTCGTGCTCTTGCGTCCGGCACGTATCGCGCTGACGAGCGCGATCGAGTCTTTCCTCGTGCGCTTTGCCACGGAGGGAACCGTGATCGGCGGCTCCTTCGGCGCGGAATCTTTCGCGATCAGGCTGAGGGCGCTCGAGTCAGTCGGCCTGGTCGTCTCGGCCGGTGGTGGCGGAACCGGCGCCGCGGTATCACGGGCAAGAGCGTTTTGAGTCGCCTTTGCGGTCGTCATTTCGGCCGGACCGCCGGGCGGCACGTCGATCATCTGAGTCGCGCCGGCATCCTTGCTCGCGGCGCAGCCGGAGAGCGCCGCGATCAGGCCGAGGGTCCCGAAATATTTTCCGAGCATATGTCTATCAATGACAGCGAGTTGCATTAGTGGCAGCTGGTTCTGGTTGTTTGTGGGCGTGACTGGCGAGGGGGAGAACTCTCAATAAGCAGGCCGCACGCGAGCCTTGCAAAGATATATACACCGGCCAGGTCCCATTCTTGCTTTCGGGATATGTTCGGTATACTCTAGCAGGGATATGTCAGACCGGACCGCCGCCATCCGCGCCCTCATCGAGCATCGTTTTCCAGATGCGACCCCGGTCACTCACCGGACGGCGGAGCCGGTGGCGACGGGGATCGAAGTTCTCGATGCGATTCTTCCGGGGCGGGGGCTTCCTCGCGGCCGTCTCACTGTCTGGATGCCGCAGGGCGGAGCGAGCGCGGTTCTCAGGGCGGCATGTCATACGACTGTCGCGGCGGGTGAGAGGGCAGTGTGGATCGACGGGCTTGGCACCGTCGCCGGCCCATTCTGGGAAGAGGGGCCGATCCTGGTGCGGCCGAAGAGCAGGAAGCACGGCCTGAGAGGAGCGGAAGATCTCCTGCGCTCGGGAGGATTCGCGCTGGTGGTAGTCGCCGGCATCGAGCCCGAGGGCACCGAGACGGTGCGGCTCTCTCGCGCGGTGGCGGAAGGCGGAGGCGCCCTCGTCACCCTCAGCACCCGCGCATCGATGGCGAGTCTCCGGATCACGTCGCAGATCCTGCGCGAGAGCTACCGCTGGCGCAAAACTCCTTTCGGCGATCCCGCCGAGGCCGAGGAGGCGAGGATCCGGGTGCGGGTTCGATCTCTTGGGTGGAACCGGAGCGCGGAGATTTCCGTACCGGTGGTTGCGTACGATCTACGGATGGCTCTGGAATCGGGGCTCGTCGATCGGCGCGGAGCCAAATAAGAACTGCCACTTCGAACTGAAAAGCTGCCAGCGCGCGGCTTTTCAGTTTGCAGTTGCAGTTCTCCCCCTGAAGGTCATCTCAATGGCAATCCACCGAACTATCCTGCCACAGCCCGTGTCGAATCTGGTAACGAATGATCGCGATCCGAACGGCGGTAGCGAATATCACCGCGTGAACGAGACACAGCTCATCGCCCGGGTCATCGCGGGAGATCGGTTGGCCGGGCGTGCGCTGTACGACACGCACGCGCCGCGCGTCTACTCGCTTGCCTATCGCCTGAGCGGTGACGAGGAGAAAGCGCGCGAGTTCACTCAGGACACCTTCATCCGGGCGTTCAGCAGGCTTTCACAATTTCGAGGAGACGCTGCGTTCTCCACCTGGCTTCACCGGATCGTGGTGACGGTTGCCTCCAACGCGAGGCGGAGGGACATGCGGTTTGGCCGCGAGGTGGCGCTCGATGAAGCGCACTCCGTCGAGGTGTCGGCGGCGGAAGCGGATCCGGATCTCAAGGAATGCATCGCGCGGGCCGTCGACCGGTTGTCTGATGCTTACAGAACTACTCTGATAATGCACGATATAGAGGGATACACGCACGCGGAGATCGCCGGCATCCTCGGCGTTCCCGAAGGAACCTGCAAGAGCCGGCTATCCGCGGCGCGAGCACAGCTGCGGCAGGAACTGGCCGCGTTCAGGGACTAGGAGAGGACATGGACGAGAATCGATTCAACGACGTGCTGAGCGGACTTCCGCGCAGCTTCAAGGTTCCTCCGGAGCCGCCGCTCGACGAGATGTGGCGAGTCATCGAGGACGCGCACTTCAACGCCCCGGCGGCGGTGCCGTACCGCCGAGGAATCACTTCGGGAATGTCATGGCTTGCTGCGGCGGCGACGCTTCTCATCGGCATCGGGATTGGGTATTACCTGCCGTCGGGAGACACAGGCCAGACTCCTGGGTCCGCCTCACCGCTGATCGCCGCTGCTCCGGCAACTGGCGATACGTCGAAAATCACCGGCACCTACCGCGACCAGACGAGCGAGTACCTTGGCCAGGCGGCCGCCCTCCTCATCTCACTCCCGGCCGAGGGCGCAGCCGACCGCAGTGACTCCCGCTTCGCAGGAAAAGCCGCCGACCTGCTCGTCACGACGAGACTTCTGATGGATTCGCCCGCCGCGCAGGATCCGAAAATTCGCGGCCTGCTCGAGGACCTCGAGCTGGTGCTGGTACAGATCGCCAGGCTTCGCATCGAACGAAATCGCAGCGACCTCGATCTAATTCACCAGACAGTGGAGCAGGGAGATGTACTGGAGCGACTGAGTTCCGCCGTCGTCAACAATCAAGCAGAGTGAGAGAGAGGATGATGAGAACCAGCCTGATGGCCGCGGCGGTCTGTCTTTGGTCGCTCAGTGCGACAGCGCAGGGTCCGACGCCGACACCCGCAGCGCCGAGCGCGCCACGGGCAGAGAAGGACAAACCGGTGAAGCCGACGCCCGCGCCGAAGATCTACCGGGTTCCGGACGACGCGCTGTTCGGCTTCGATCTCCAGACGGCACCGATTCCGTCAATCGCCCCGATGCCGCCGTTCGAGTCGCTCGAGGCGGCGGGGTTGCTCGGAAGGCTCGAGTCGCTCGAGTCGATGGAGTTGCTCGAGTCGCTCGAGTCGCTCGAGTCGATGGAGTTGCTCGGGAGGCTCGAGTCGCTCGAGTCGATGGAGTTGCTCGGGAGGCTCGAGTCGCTCGAGGCTCTCGAACTCATGGATCTGCCGCTCCTTCCGGATCTGCCTCTCCTGCCCGATATGCCCGATCCGGACATGTTTCACTCGCTGTCACCGTTCCACTTCGACGCACCAGGCATCGCTAGCGTTCCGGCAGTTGCCTGGGCACCCACCGCCGTCTGGCCGACACCGGCACACGGCGGTCCGAAGTTCCGGGCCCAGGTCGGCGATATCGCGAGCGATCCGCCGCAGTCCTGGGCTCAGTCCGATCCCGCGGACTCGCTCTACCGCCTCGCTCGCCAGACGCTGAATCGCGGCGAGTACCGCCGCGCCGCACAGCTGTTCGGCGACATCTCGCAGCGCTTCCCGAATTCCGCCTACGCCGCCGACGCGCGCTACTGGAAGGCGTTCGCGTTGTACCGGATCGGGACGGCCAACGACCTCCGCGAAGCGTTGAGCGCGCTCGAGAGCGACAATCGCCGCTTCCGCACTGCGTCGCTCCAGGCCGACGCCGCGACGCTCGCATCGCGCATTCGCGGAGCGCTCGCGCAGCTAGGCGACGCCCGGGCGCGATCGACGGTCGAGACCACAGCCGCGCAGTCGGGAGTGCCGTGTGACAAGGAGGACGTAGCGGTCCGTGTCGCCGCGCTGAGCTCGCTCAGCGACATGGATCGCGAGTCGACGACTCCGATCCTCAAGCGCATTCTCGCGAAGCGTGACACCTGCTCCACCGGGCTCAGGCGGAACGCGCTCTTCATGCTCGGCAAGCGCGGCGATCCCGAAGCGACGAGCCTGATCATCGCCGCCGCCCGCAACGACTCCGACCGTCACGTCCGCGCGGAGGCTCTGCGCTGGCTCGCGCGCATGCCGGGCGACCAGGCCATCGCCACCATCGAAGAGATCGCGCGCACGCCGGGCGACGAGTCAATGCAGAAAGCGGCGATTTCTGCGCTGGCGCGGAGCGAGAGCCCCCGCGCGCGGCAGAGCATTCGCAACATCATCGAGCGAGCCGATGTGAGCGAGAGCCTGCGCTCGGCTGCGCTCGGAAGCATCAGTGCCGAGGATAGTCCCGATGGTGGAGCTTACATCAGGTCGATATATCCACGTCTTCAGAGCACGCGCCTCAAGTCGTCGGCGATCCGCGCGGTTGCGCGGATCGGCGGACCCGAGAACGACCAGTGGCTCCTCAACCTCGTCCGGAATCAGAGCGAGCCGCTCGATATCCGCACCATGGCTCTCAGCTACGCGGGCCGCTCTGCGATCCCGATCGCGGACCTCGTCCGCATGTATGATGCGGCCGGCGACCGTCCGCTGCGCGAGCGCCTGATCAGCCTCTATGCGAAGAGGCCGGAGCCGGAGGCAGCCGACAAGCTGCTCAGCATCGCCAGGAGCGGTACCGATCCGGAGATGAGGCGGCACGCCATCTCGAGTCTCACGCGCAAGAACGATCCACGCACGAAACAACTCCTATTGGAGATCATCGACAAATGACCAGACGCCTTCCTCTCCTCGCGCTTGCGCTCGCCGCGAGCACCGTCGCGCTACCGTCGCACGGACTCGCGCAGAACCTGGCGAGCCGGATCGCATCGAGCCAGGACCGGGCGGTGACTTTCAGCTATCCCGCGCGGCCGGGGGTCTGTGGTGATGGCCGCACGTACATCTCGACGAGCGACAACTTCGTCGGAAGCTATTCCACGACGACGTCGTACGAGCGGTGCCAGGCCGGACCGGTGCGCGTCGTGATCGACCTGGCCGACAGGACGGTGATCGCTCTCCGTACCTTCGTGGGCGGCGCGACTACTGAAGCAGGTGTCACGAACCTCGGAACCGTCAGCTCCGCGGACGCGGCCGATTACCTCGTCGGGGTCGCCGCCAGAGCTGACGGACGGGTGGGAAAGGATGCGATCTTCGCGGCATCGCTCGGCGAGAATGTCGAGCTCTCCGGCAAGGTCCTGGAGATAGCGCGCGATGCAAGTCGTCCACTCGAGACACGGACCGCCGCTCTCTCCGCTCTCAGGCGCAGTGACGCTCGCCAGATGGACCGCATCGGCGCGGCCCTGATCCAGATCGCCCGAAACGAGGACGACGCCCAGCGCGTTCGCTCCCATGCGCTGTCGGTGCTCGGCAGACTCGATCACGGCGGCGGCATCCAGCCACTCATTCAGATGGCGAGCTCGAATTCCACCTCGTGGATCGCTCGCGAGAGCATGCGGGCGCTCTCACGCTCCGGCGACCCGCGGGCGCGTCAATTCCTGCGCACCGCCGTGCAGCGAACCGACCTGCCCGACGAGCTCCTTGCGATTGCGATCGGCGGACTCGGCGGCTCGTACGTGACCGGCCAGGACGCCGCTCTGCTGCGCTCCATCTACCCGCGACTCTCGGGAAGAGAGGCGCAGAACAAGGTCATGTCCGCGCTCGCAAACCTGGGCGGGAGCGAGAACGTGCAGTGGCTGATGGGAATCGTGCGCGACGAGAGGCAGCCGGTAGAGGCGCGCCGGCGGGCGCTTCAGCACGCGAGCCGGGCCGGTGTCACGATTCCCACGCTGGTCGCGCTGTACGACGGGACGGAAGACAATCAAATGCGGCAGAGTCTGATCGCTCTTTACGGACGTGATCCCACGAAGGCCGGCACCGACAAGCTGGTATGGATCGCGCGGAACGAGCAGAATCCGGCGCTCAGGCGGCGGGCGATCTCGGCACTGTCGAAGAACTCCGATCCGGCCGTGCGCCAGGCGCTTCAGGCGATCGTCGAGCGGTAGCGGCGCCGCGAGCGCGCGCGGGTAGCTAAAAGACGAAAGGTCGGCCTTAGCCGACCTTTCTCTTTTTTGCCGCTGGCGCGGCTACCTGCTCCACCAGCTGCGGCGTGCGCCACGACTTGTCGAGCACCTTCTGGAAGCACCGCTTCGGCACGATCTCGACACCTGCCCGGGCCAGTACCTCGTAGCGCTGGAGCTTCTCGGGATAGCGCGAGATGGTGGTGGGCTTGTAGGAGAGCGACAGAAAGAAGTTGTCGGTGAGGCTCAGGGCGAAGATCTCATCGATGTCGCGGGCGCGCGCGAGACGCTCGACGCCGAGAACAACCTGGGTACCGAGACCGCGACCGTGCTCCGATGCCGCGACCGCGACAGAGGAAACCTCCGCCAGGGACGGCGAATACTCTTCCAGCGCCGCGCACCCGAGGACGTGCCCGCCGGCATCGGTGGCGACCACGTAATTGTCGATGCACGCCGCGATCTGCTGCGCGGTACGCGGCAGCATCAGCCCTTGGGCGCTGTACTGCGCGACCAAGTCCGTGATCTGGTCGACGTCGCCGGGCGCGGCGCGGCGAACCATGGCGTCTGGCGCGGACTTCGCTCCTCTCGAAAAAGGCAGGGGCTTCCTGGCCGCGACTGGGAGATTATGCATACTTAATGTATATATACACAGACACCCCCACGCAAGGGTTTTTGCAAGGGTTGACCCGATCCGCCCCTGCCCTATGATCCGACAACTCCTAACAGCCACCTTCCTGCACATGCGTACCAGCGCTTCCCGCTTGAGACACTACCTACTCGCCCTGGCCATCCTGCCCGTTTTTGGGCAGCGGGCCCGCGGCCAGATGCCCTCCGACTCGGCGGTTCAGGCCATCATCCAGGCCCGGGTAACCACCAGGCAGGCGGTCGGCATCGTCGTCGCCGTCGTCGACCGCGGCAGGACGAAGCTGTTCACGGCCGGATCGTCGGGCGCGACCGGGGTGACGCTCGACGGCAACACCGTGTTCGAGATCGGCTCGATCACCAAGGTCTTTACTTCAGCCCTTCTCGCCGACATGGTGGCGCGCGGCGAGGTGAGCCTCGACGATCCGATCTCGCGCTATCTGCCGGCGTCGGTGCGCGTGCCCACGCGCGACGGCAGGGAGATCAAGCTGGTGGATCTCGCCACTCAGTTCTCCGGACTGCCCCGGCTTCCGCGCAACCTGTCGCCCCGGGATGCGAGGAATCCATATGCCGATTACACGGTCGAGCAGCTCTACGCGTTTCTGTCCGGCTACGAGCTGACGCGAGGCATTGGAGACAGATACGAGTACTCGAATCTGGGAGTGGGGCTGCTTGGGCACGTGCTCGCGCTGCGGGCGGGGAAGAGCTACGAGCAGCTGGTTAAAGAGCGCATTCTGGAGCCGCTTCGCATGAGGGACACGCGCATCGTGCTGACGCCCGCTCTCAAAGAGCGGCTCGCTGTCGGCCACGATGAAGCCGGATCCATGACGTGGAGCTGGGACCTTCCCACGCTCGCGGGCGCCGGTGCGCTGCGCTCGACTGCGAACGACATGGTGAAGTTTCTGGTCGCGAATCTCGACAGTCCGACGTCGCCGCTCGCGCTCGCGCTGGCGTCGACGCGCGTTGCCCGGCGCGATGTTCCGGGCGGTCCGCTCGAGATCGGGCTCGGATGGCACATCCTCACGCCGTTCGGCCGGCCCATCGTCTGGCACAACGGCGGCACCGGTGGCTATCGCGCCTTCATCGGTCTCGATCACGGCGCCAGGCGCGGCGTCGTCGTGCTGTCCAACCAGGCCATCAGTCCCGACGACATCGGGATGCACCTCCTCGAGACGCGGATCCCGTTGACGCCGCCGCCCAAGCAGCGCCAGGAGATTGCCGTCGATTCAGCCGTGCTCGCGACGTACGTCGGCGTCTACGAGATCTCGCCGGCTTTCGCGCTGACGGTTACGCGGGAGGGATCAAGCCTTTTCGCCCAGGCCACGGGGCAGGAAAAACTGCGGCTGTTCGCGGAGTCACCGACCGAGTTTTTCTACCGGATCGTCGACGCGCAGGTGACGTTCGAGAAAGACGCGAGAGGCAGGGTGGTCCGACTGATACTTCATCAGGGCGGACAGCACATTCCGGGAGCGAGGAAGTAGGCGAAGGCTAGTGCTTCGCGTAGACCTCGG
>Ga0190265_10001940_pt1 | contig 13701 bp, 8 predicted proteins | sample Popmic124T_FD_133135 | JGI IMG/M metagenome (GOLD analysis project Ga0190265, IMG submission 133135) | Populus adjacent soil microbial communities from riparian zone of Indian Creek, Utah, USA - 124 T | ecosystem: Environmental > Terrestrial > Soil > Riparian zone | place: USA: Utah | collected... | reverse complement strand
CTAAAAGTAGAGACGCCGATGGGAGTCATGGTTCTGATCAAGGGCGACAAGAACAGCGAAGCGGGCGAGATGCCGAGCGAGAAAGTGCTCACCGAGATGGGGAACTTCAACGAAGAGCTGGTGAAGGCGGGCATCATGCTGGCGGGCGAGGGGCTCCATCCCAGCTCGAAAAGCGCGCGGGTCAGGTTCTCCGGAGACAAGCGGACCGTGATCGACGGCCCATTCGCCGAGACGAAGGAGCTGATCGCCGGCTTCTGGCTCTGGCAGGTGAAGTCGCTGGAAGAGGCGATCGAATGGGTCAAGCGCTGCCCCAACCCCACCGGCGAGGAGTCCGAGGTCGAGATCCGCCCGGTGTTCGAGATGGAGGACTTCGGTGCCGAGCTCACACCGGAGCTCCGGGAGCAGGAGGAGCGTCTGCGCACGCAGATCGGCGAGAAGGCGTAGGCGCGGCGCGCCCCCGAGTTGCACTGACCGGTGGGAGATGGTCTGATCGGTAGCCGTGACGGCTACCGACACCCATCGCGCCATTGACGCGGTCTGGAGGATCGAGTCGCCGAAGCTCATCGCCGGCCTCGCGCGGATGGTGCGCGACGTCGGCCTCGCCGAGGATCTCGCTCATGACGCTCTCGTCGTCGCGCTCGAGCGGTGGCCGGAGTCGGGGGTCCCCAACAATCCGGGGGCCTGGCTCATGGCGACCGCGAAGCACCGTGCGATCGACCTGCTGCGGCGCAAGCAGCTCCTCGAGCGCAAGCACCAGGAGCTCGGCCATGAGATCGAGGTGCGGCAAGAGCCGGCCGGGCCGGATCTCGACGCGATGGACGACGACGTCGGCGACGACCTCCTGCGCCTCGTGTTCACGGCCTGTCATCCGGTGCTCTCTCCCGAGGCCCGCGTCGCGCTGACGCTCCGCCTGTTGGGAGGCCTGACGACCGAGGAGATCGCGCGGGCGTTCCTCGTTCCGGAGGCCACGGTCGCTCAGCGCATCGTCCGCGCCAAGCGCACCCTCGCCGAGAAGCGCGTCCCCTTCGAGGTCCCTCGCCGAGCCGAGCTCGCCGCCCGTCTGACGTCGGTGCTCGAAGTCCTCTACCTCATCTTCAACGAAGGCTACTCGGCGACGGCCGGCGACGACTGGATGCGGCCTGCGCTCTGCGAGGACGCGCTCCGCCTGGGCCGTATCGTGGCCGAGCTCGTTCCGCGGGAGCCTGAGGTCCACGGCCTCGTCGCGCTGATGGAGATCCAGGCCTCGCGTTCGCGGGCGCGAACCGGTCCCTCGGGACAGCCCGTCCTGCTCCTCGATCAGAACCGCGCGCGCTGGGATCACGTGCTCATCCGCCGTGGTCTCACGGCGCTTGAACGCGCCGAGAAGCTTGGCGGCGCGCGCGGGCCGTACGCGCTGCAGGCCGCGATCGCCGCCTGTCACGCCCGGGCGCACACGGCGGAGGAGACGGACTGGGTGCGCATCGCGGCGCTCTACGCGGCCCTCTCCCAGGCCCTTCCTTCCCCCGTGGTGGAGCTGAACCGCGCGGTCGCGGTCGCCATGGCGTTCGGACCCGCCGCCGGCCTCGAGATCGTCGATAGGCTCACGGCGGAGCCTTCGCTCGCCGGCTACCACTTCCTGCCGAGCGTGCGTGGCGACCTCCTCGCAAAGCTCGGCCGCCTCGACGAGGCCCGAGGGGAGCTCGAGCGAGCGGCATCGCTCACCCGAAACGCACGCGAGCGCGAGCTGCTGCTGGAGCGTGCCGCGGCGTGCGCCGCCAGCCGTCGAAGCTCCTGATCTCCAGCCCAAACATTCACCCCCCTGGCTCCGTATACCAAGGTGTCAGCCAGCAGCATTGCCGGGGAAGCCTTCTGATATGCTGCCTGAAGAGCTTCCCTAAGAGGAGTTGAATGTGAAGAGGTCCGAAGGACTTAGAAGGGACCGCTGCGTCCCGTCCGCTCGGCTCTTGCTGCATCCGGAGGTGCCGACGAACCGCGCGGCCTCGGGTGCAGACTGGCAAATGTCTGCTTTTCCCCTTGCTTCCCAGCGCCTGCCGGCGTTTCCCTTCCCTTCCCCTAGTCGTCGTTCAACCGAAAAGGAGTTTCACCATGGTCGATGTCATCCGTGCATGGAAAGACGAAGAGTATTACCTGAGCCTCACCTCCGAGCAGCGGCAGGCCGTTCCGGATCATCCGGCGGGCCTGATCGTCCTGTCTGACGACGACCTTCGTCAGGCCTTCGGCGGCTCCGGCAGCAGCAACACCGATTGCAGCCGTCCGGTGATCGGTTGCAGCAACGTCTCGGCCTGCGATCCGAGCTGCAACACGACCGCCTGCACAACGTACGCCTGTTGCTAAAGTTTTGACAAAGAGTCCGGCAGGCGCTCTTTGAAACCTTTTGCAGAAGCTCGGCCTTCGAGTTGGAGATCGCCCCATGCAGAGTTTGTTTGACGAGACCGACTGGTACCGCGCCGCGACCCTGAGCGAGCGCGCATCCTCCTTGAAACGTCAAGGCCTTTCCGAGGAGACGAACGGCGAGCTCGCCGCCCGACGGCTGGAGCGCTGGCGAACCCAGACGCCGTTTCAGCGCGAGGAGCTGCTGCGGCAGCGGCTGGCGACGGACGGCCTCACGCTCGAAGATCTCGTCGCTCTGCTCGGCGAGCCGCGGGAGAGCCTGCGCGAGCGCGCCCCCGCGCCCATGCAGTGGCTCGCGGAGCTGGAGGAGGCTTTCCGGGCCGAGCCGGGCTCCGGACCGGAGACCGCAGCCGGGGAGGGCCGCAGGCTCGACATGATGCGCCTCGTCGAGCCTCTGGTGGCGCGGGCGAAGGCGCGCCTTCGCAGCGCGGCGGAACGGATCGCGGCGGGCCGTCCCTCTCCCTTGTTCGAGCCCGACTCGGCCGTGGCGGCGCTCTCGGCCATGCTGGTCACGAACCTGGCGAGGGCCTTGAGCCGGAGCCTCGTCCTCGAGCTGCACGTCGCGGTACGCTCGGGACAGGTCGAAGGCGAGACGGCGGACGAGCAGATGGCCGACTTCGTGACGCGCTTCGGCCAGCCCGAGCGGGCCCTGGGGCTGCTGCGGCAGTATCCGGTCGCCGCCCGCCACGCCGTCGAGTCGATCGATCGGTGGCTCGCCTTCGCCTCCGAGGTGCTGGCCCAACTGGCCGAGGACTCGGAGCTCATCCGGGAGACTTTCAATGCCGGCGAGGACCCCGGGCCCCTCGTCGATGCCAAGGGCGGCGTCAGCGATCCTCACCGCGGGGAGCGCACGGTGCTCCTCCTGCGCTTCGAGTCCGGCTTGCGCCTGGTCTACAAGCCGAAGCCGCTGGCTCTCGACGCCGCGTTCCAGAACCTCCTCCTCTGGCTCAACGAGCGGGGGGCCGAGCCGCCGCTGCGCCCGCTCCTTCTCCTGGACCGCGGCAGCTATGGCTGGGTCGAGTTCATTACTCCCCACCCGTGCGCCTCGGAGGCAGAGGTGCTCCGTTTCTACCGGCGCCAGGGCGGGTACCTAGCACTCTTCTACGCCCTCTCGGCGACCGACTTCCATCACGAGAACCTGCTCGCGGCCGGCGAGCATCCGATCCCGATCGACCTCGAAACCCTCTTCCACTCCAGCCCCGCGACGGTGGACGGCCTGCCCCGTGTATCCCTGGCCGACGAAGCGGTCTGGAACTCCGTCTTCCGCCCGGGGCTCCTGCCCCAGCGGATCTGGGCGCAGAACAACGCGGGGGTGGACATCTCCGGGATGGGCGCGGTCGCCGGACAGATGAGCTCGGTTCCGGTGCTCCGCATGGAGGGAGGAGACGGCGGCCTCGTCCGTTTCGACCGCAAGATCGTCGACCTTCCGGTCGGTCTGGAGCACATCCCGAGCCTGGAAGGCCACGAGGTCGCTGCCAGGGACCACATCGAGGCCATCGCCGAGGGGTTCACGTCGCTCTACCGGCTGATCCTCGGTCTGCGCGACGACCTTCTCGCTCCCGGCGGGCCGCTCGAAGCCTGCGCCGAGGCCCCCACGCGGTTCATCGCGCGGCCGACCATCGTCTACGACCGGCTGCTCACCGAGAGCTATCACCCCTACGTGCTCCAGGACGCCCTAGACCGCGACCGGCTCCTCGACCGGCTCTGGGTGGACGTCGAGGCCCGCGCCGGCCTCGAAAGGCTCCTGCCCTGGGAGCACCGGGCGCTCGAAAAGGGTGACATCCCTCTCTTCACGTCGCTCGCCGGCTCGCGGGACGTGTGGTCGAGCACCGGCGAGCGCATCCCCGACCAGTTGGCCGAGAGCGGCCTCGACCGCGTCCGGCGGATCCTCGGCGAGATGGGCGAAGCCGATCTCGCGATCCAGCTCCACATCGTCAACGGCACCCTCAAGACCCTGCGCATGCACGCCGAGGAGCAGGTCTGGCCCGCCTACCTGTTCCAGGAACCGGAGGCTCCGGCGCCGGCCGAGCGCTTCCTGACCGCCGCCCGAGCGGTGGGCGACCGGCTGGAGTCCCTCGCCTTCCACCAGAACGGATCGGCCACCTGGCTCGGGTTCAACCGGATGGGCTCGACCGGCTTCTGGTCTTTCGAGCCGGTCGGCTACGGCCTCTACGCCGGGCTCTCCGGGATCGCGCTGTTCCTCGGGCAGTTGGGCGCCGTGACGGGGGAGAGCCGCTACGTGGACCTCGCCCGGGCGGGCCTCGCCACGGTGCGCGGCAGGCTCGCCATCGATTCCGGAGACTGGCTCGGCATCGGCGCCTTCTCGGGCGCCGGGAGCATCCTCTACACCTACCTCCAACTCGCGAGCGCCTGGCGCGAGCCGGAGCTCCTCGACGACGCCGAAGCGCTGGTCGAGGTGCTGCCCGCGAAGATCGAGAAGGACGAGGGGCTGGACCTCCTCTCCGGCTCGGCCGGCTGCCTCGTGGCCCTGCTGCAGCTCCATGCCATCCGCCCGTCGCGGCGCACGCTCGACGCCGCCATCCTCTGCGGCGACCGGCTCATCAGTCAGGCGATGGAGATGGAGACGGGTCTCGGCTGGCTGGCACCCGGCACCGGACCGCTGCCCCTGGCCGGCCTCGCGCACGGCGCGGCCGGCATCGCCTGGCCCCTGGCGGAGTTGGCCGCGGTCACCGGCGAGGAGCGCTTCCATGCGGCGTGCCGCGGCGCCCTCGCCTACGAGAGGAGCCTGTTCTCGCCCGCCCAGGGCAACTGGCCCGACCTGCGGGAGGAGACCCAGCTGGAGCGGCCCGGGGCGGACCGCGGCTTCATGTGCGGCTGGTGCCACGGCGCTCCGGGCATCGGTCTCTCGCGCCTCTCCTGCCTCGGGCTGCTCCCCGAGGCCGAGCTTCGCGAGGAGATCGAGGTGGCCCTCGCAACCACCCTCAAGGGGGGATTCGGCACCAATCACAGCCTCTGTCACGGCGATCTCGGGAACCTGGACTTCGTGCTGGAGGCGAGCCGGAGGCTCGGGAAAGAGGATCTCGCCGCCCGTGTCCCGCGCCTGGCGACCGGCATCCTCCACGGCATCGAACAGCACGGCTGGCTCTCCGGCTCACTCCTGGCCCCGGAGATCCCCGGCCTCATGCTGGGCATCGCCGGCATCGGCTACCAGCTCCTCCGCCTCGCCGCGGTGGAGCAGGTGCCGTCGGTCCTCATGCTGGAGCCGCCGCGGGGAGTCGGCCGGCCATAAGTGGCCTCGGCCTTTTCGGCTATACTCCCGTTCCTGGGGGCCGTTAGCTCAGTTGGTAGAGCAGCGGACTTTTAATCCGCGGGTCCAGAGTTCGAGTCTCTGACGGCCCACCATTCTGGTTTCCCCACATCTCAATCGAGGCCTCCCCCCCAATTTAGAGACGCCCCGCGGGGCGTCTCCGGGGCGGCGACATCTTCCCCGAGGCCAGGGACGGTCCCGCGGGCATGGGGTGTTTTTTGATTGGAAAGCCATCCCGGCGCCGGTCTCTGCATTTCAGTTCGGGCCGCCTTCTCCGATCCGGAGACGCCCACGGGGCGTTGGGGGGAAACGGTTGGAGAGATACGGCAAGGGGGTGGCGGTCGGGGCGTCCAGGCATCCAAGCTGCTAAGGTCTGGCTCGCCGATGACTCGAACCTCCAAAGCGCTGATCGTGAGCCGGTGGACCCGGGTGCAGGGTCTGGCCATCCATTCGCGGGTCTCTCGCCTTCCCGCGCCGACGGGGCGGCCGCCGGTGGTCCTGGTTCATGGCTATGGGGTTTCGAGCGCGTATTTCGTGCCGATCGCCGAGCGGCTCACCGCGGAGCTTGCGGTCTATGCGCCGGACCTTCCGGGCCATGGCAAGAGCGACAAGCCGGAGCGGGTGCTCCGCATACCCGAGCTGGCCGACGCCCTGTGCGCCTGGCTGGACGCCGTGGAGGTGGGGCGGGCGTCGCTGGTGGGCAATTCGATGGGGTGCCAGATCATCGCCGACCTGGCGGTCCGCTACCCGGAACGGGTCGACCGGCTGGTCCTGATCGGTCCCACGGCGGCTGTCGGCGCCCGGACGCCGTGGCGGAACCTCATCCCCTTCCTGCGCACCGGCCTGGCCGAGCGTAAGTCGATCATCCCGCTGCTCGCCCTGGACTACGCAAAGGCCGGGATCCGGCGGATGCGCCGCGAGATGGCGTTCATGTTCGAGGACCGGATCGAGGACAAGCTGCCGCGGATCGACGCTCCCAGCCTGGTGGTGCGCGGCAGCCGGGACTACCTCGTCCCCGAGTACTGGACGCAAGAGGTGGCGCGCCTGCTGCGCACCGATCGGCTGTTCACCATCCCCGGTGCCGGCCACGCGCTCAACTACAGCGCCGCCGGCGAGCTGGCGCGCATCCTCCTGCCCTTCCTGTGCGAGGGGCGGCATGGGCGCCAGGAGGCGTAACACTTCGCCCTCCTCCCGCGTATACGCTTGCAACGTGCTGACTCGAATCCTCTCTTCGTTCCTCTTCCTCCTGGCCCTGACCGCCCTGCCCGCGTTCGCCGCCGGCCGGCTGGAGCTGCGGCAACTCAGCCTTCAGCTTCCCGGCGCCCCGGCCTCGGTGGTGGCTTCGGACGTCAACGGCGACGGCCGCCAGGACCTCGTGGTGGTCGTGGCGTTCAACCAGTGGGACCAGGTCGAGGTCACCGAGAGCGCCACCATGGACGACGTCGAGGGGCTGGTCGAGGTGATGACCATCGTCCCCGCCCTGATGGACCGCCGCGAGGTGCGGGTCTTCCTGGCGCGGGCGGACGGCGGCTACGAGCCGGGCCGGGCGCTGGCGCTTCCTCTTTCCGTGCTCACCCTGGAGGCCGGGCCGCCGGGGACGCCGGTGGTGGTGCTGACCGACGCGGGGGTGAGCGCGCTGCGGGTGGACGCGGCCGGCGCCCTGTCCCTGGAGCCGATCATCGAGGATCCGCCGGTGATGGCCGGCACGGGCAACTTCGTGTCCGGTCTGGGGCTGGTGCGCGACCTGAACGACGACGGCATCGCCGACCTGCTGCTGCCGGCGCGCGACGGCTTCGCCGTCTACCTCGGGCGGGACGAGGGCAAGGGCCTGGCGCGGCGGGCGGCCTCGCGGTTCCCGGCGCCCGGCGAGTCGTACCGCTCGGTCAACCGCCTGGAGCACCGCTATCCGCTGCCGATCGTCCAGGACGTCAACGGCGACGGCCGGCCGGACCTCGTGTTCCGCGATCCGGTGAAGCGCTGGCGCTTCGTGCGGGTGCTCCGGAACGCCGGCCAGGGGCGCTTCCTGCCGCAGGCGGACGTGACCCTGGGCACGGGGGAAGAGAAGGGGCCGAGCCCGGTCTACCTGGGGGACCTGGACGGCGACCGCACGGCGGAGGTGGTGGTGCAGCAGAGCCTGGACGACGAGAAGGAGGGCTCCATCCGCCAGGAGATGAAACAGGTGCGCGAGCCGCGGAGCCGGCTGTCGTTCCGCCGCCTCGGCAAGGACCTCGTGGCCGCCAAGGAGACGTACCGTTCGATCGACATCACCGGCCACGCCTTCGAGGGGGGAGGGGACGAGGGGAGCTCCGACTCCGAGGTCAACCTGCCCGGCGGCTTCCAGGACCTGAACGGCGACGGACGGCAGGATCTGGTGACCATCACCATGGACTTGAGCCTGCCCAAGCTGATGGGGAGCCTCGCCACCAAGCGGCTGAACCTGCAACTCGACTTCCACGTCTGGTGCCAGGGCGAGGACGGCGGCTTCCGTGCGGTCAAGGGGCTCGACCTCTCCGGCAAGTTCCGCCTCAACTTCAGGGATCTGCGGGTGAGCCAACTCTCCCTCTTCTCGGGGGACTTCGACGGCGACAGCCGGGCCGATTTCGTGCAGTTCGGCCGCGGCAAGGCGGTCACCATCCACCGCGGCCGGGCCGACTGCTCGTTCCCCGCCGCGCCGGACCTGACCGTCACCCTGCGCGAGGAGCCGCGCGACATCTCCCTGGTGCAGATCCGCGACTTGGACGGCGACGGCCGCTCCGACCTGATGGTCTTCCAGCCCCAGGCGCCCCTCGAGCCGGGCCTCGCCCCGCCGGTGCGCCTCGATCTTTATTTAAGCGGGGTGGCAAGATGAGCAGGATCGCCTCGGTGCTCCTCCTGCTGCTCCCGCTGGCCCTGGAGGCGCAGGCGCCCCTGCCCGCCGTCCGGGCCGGCAAGGCCGGAGCGCTCCAGACGCTCTCGGTCTCCCTTCCGGGCACGCTCCTTGGGTCCGTCCCGGCGCGCGACCTCGCGGGCCGGCCGGGCCTGGCCCTCCTGGTCGCCTCCGGCAAGGCGAAGTCGCTGCTGTTCCTCGATCCCGCAAAGCCCGCCCTGGTGCGCCTCGCGGACGGCTTGCACGAGGAGGTCAACGTCGTCGTCGCCTTCGACCTCGACGGCGACGGCGGCGCGACGCCTATCGTCGGCCTCCCCGGTCTCCTCTTCGCGCCGGTCGCCGGGGGCGGGGTGCGCAAGGTGCTGGAGGAGCCGCACCTCGATCTGCGCTCTTTCGCGGACGAGAGCCGCCGGCCGCGCGGCGGCGACCCCTTGCCGTGGATCCCCGCGGCCCGGGCCGGCCTCCTCGAATTGCTGGCTGCGGGCCCCGGCGGCACGCTGGCGCGCAGCGCATCTTTTGCCCTGCCGCAGAAGGCCGAGCGGCAGCGCTGGGGCATCCGGCTGACCAGCCCGGCGGTGAGCCTGGTGCCCGGCGAGGGGGGGACGCAGCCCGTCTTCGCCGTGGGGCCGGAGGCCAACGGCAAGCGGCGGCTGAAGACCACGCTCCTTTCTCCCGCAGACGGGCCCGCCGGCGAGCCGGTCGAGGCCTGGTCGCTCCTGCCCGGGGAGGAGAGGCTGATGGACGAGCAGCGCTACCTGCGCATCGACGGGCAGCCGGTGCTCGCCGTCAGCACCTTCGACAAGATCGGGATCTTCGTCCAGAAGGCTTTCCGTCTCTACTTCCTGGACCGCGACCTGTCGCGCAAGGGACGGGCCCCGGCCCTCGCCGTGCCGACCGACTGCGCCCTCTGGCACCCCCTGGACGTGGTGGCCGCCGACGCCGACGGCGACGGCCTGCGGGACGTCGCGCTGGTCCACCCCGAGGGGATGAACGGCAATGCGCTGCAGATCCTGGTCTACAAGAACCTCGGAGCCGGCCGCTTCGATCCCAAGCCGCGCAAGGTGAAGCTGGGCTTGACGGCGGAAGACTGGCGCTGGGGGAGCGACCTGACGGGGGACGGCGTACCCGACCTGCTGGTTCTGACCGGCGGCAAGCTCAACCTCTATCCCGGAGAGGCCGGTGGGCGCCCCGTGGCTGCGCGGGCCGCCTGGTCCCTCTCCGTCGGGGCCGCGCCGGAGAAGAAGGGGGAGGGGAACTCGGGGGGCACCTTCGACGGAGAGAGCCTCGAAAGCTGGCGGACTCACGACCTGGAGGTCATGGACGTGACCGGCGACGGCAAGGAGGACGTGGTCGTGCGGGTCAAGGGCGAGGGGGGGCGGACGACGCTGACGGTCGTTCGCCGTTAAGGTGGTCCTCCCTTAAGGCAGGGCGCGGCGTTTGAAGCAGGTCGTGATGTGGTCGTCCACCATGCCCACGGCCTGCATGAAGGCGTAGCAGATCGTCGAGCCCACGAAGCCGAAGCCCCGGCGTTTGAGCTCCTTGCTCATCGCCTTGGACTCCGCCGTCTCGGCCGGGACCTCCTTGATGTTGCGCCAGTCGTTCACCCGCGGCTCGCCGCCCACGAACTGCCAGAGGTACTCGTCGAAGCTGCCGGTGTCGTCGATCACTTCGAGGAAAATCTGCGCGTTGCGGATCGTCGACTCGATCTTCGCCCGGTTGCGCACGATGCCGGGGTCGGCGAGCAGGGCGGCGACCTTGTCCTCGCCGTAGCGCGCGATCCGCTCCGGGTCGAAGCCGTCGAAGGCACGGCGGTAGCCCTCGCGCCGGCGCAGCACGGTGATCCAGGAGAGCCCGGCCTGGGCGCCCTCCAGGGTCAGCATCTCGAAGAGCTTCAAGTCGTCGTGGACCGGCACTCCCCACTCCTCGTCGTGATAGGCAAGATAGAGCGGGTCGTCGGTCACCCAGTTGCAGCGCGGCAGTTTCGTCTCCACGGTCCTTCCTTCCTTGGGCGAGGAACACCGGAGAAGCTACCATGGAAGCGCCATGTTGAAGTTTGTCCACGCCGCGGACGTCCACCTGGACAGCCCCCTGAGGGGCCTGGAGCGCTACGCCGGCGCCCCGGTCGAGGAGATCCGCGGCGCTACCCGCCGCGCCTTTGAAAACCTGGTCGACCTGGCGGTCGCCGAGGAGGCCGCCTTCGTCCTCCTGGCGGGCGACCTCTACGACGGCGACTGGAAGGACTACAACACCGGCCTCTTCTTCCTGCAGCAGATGGCGCGGCTCGGCAAGGCGGGCATCCGCGCCTTCGTCGTCGCCGGCAACCACGACGCCGCGAGCCAGATCACCCGGGTGCTGCGCCCGCCGGACAACGTCCGGGTCTTCGCCACCAAGCGGCCGGAGACCGTGATCCTCGCCGAGGAAGGTGTCGCGATCCACGGCCAGGGCTTCGCCGGCGCGGCGGTCTCCGAGGACCTCTCGGCCCTCTATCCGCCGGCGGTGCCGCACCTGTTCAACGTCGGCCTGCTCCACACCAGCCTCGACGGCCGGCCCGGTCACGCCTCCTACGCCCCGGCGACGCTCGATGGCCTGCGCTCCCGGGGCTACCAGTACTGGGCCTTGGGGCACGTCCACGAGCGCGAGGTGGTGTCGCGCGATCCCTGGGTCGTCTTCCCCGGCGTGCTCCAGGGGCGCCACGCCCGCGAGACCGGTCCCAAGGGGGCGACCCTGGTCACCGTCGAAGGCCGCGAGGTGGCCCGCGTCGAGCACCGGGATTTGGACGTGCTGCGCTGGGCCGTCTGCCCGGTGGACGTGACCGGCGCGGCGACCGCGGACGAGGCCCTGGACCGCGTGGCGCGCGCCCTGGAGCGCGAGGTGGGGGAGGCGGACGGCCGGCCGCTCGCGGCGCGCATCGAGCTCGCCGGCGCCTGCCCGGCCCACGAGGAGCTGGCGGCGGACCCCGAGCGCTGGGTGCAGGAGGTCCGCGGCCTCGCCAACCGTTTCGGCGGCGAGGGGGTGTGGATCGAGAAGGTGCGCCTCCGCACCCGCCGTCCCCAGGACCTCCGCGACCTGATCGAACGCGACGACGCCCTGGGCGGCCTGCTGCGCACGCTGCGCGAGCTCGAGGCCGACGAGGCCCGCCTGGCGCCGCTCGCCGAGGAGCTCGGGGAGCTGAAGAGGAAGCTGCCCCCCGAGCTGTTCGCCGACGGCGAGGCGACAGACCCGACCGACCCCGCGGCGCTCCGTGCCGTGCTCGCCGACGTCGAAGACCTCCTGCTCGCCCGTCTCCTCGCCGCCCGGGAGGCCGCCGAGGCGTGAGGCTCCTCGACCTGCATTTGAAAGCGTTCGGCCCCTTCACCGACCGCCGCCTCGACCTCTCCGGCGGCGCCGAGGGGCTCCACGTCGTCTACGGCCCCAACGAGGCGGGCAAGAGCAGCGCCCTGCGCGCCCTGCGGGCGCTGCTCTACGGCATTCCGCCGCGCTCGGGCGACAACTTCCTCCACCCCTACGACCAGCTCCGCATCGGCGCTCGCCTGCGCCTCGCAGACGGCAGCGAGCTGGCCGTGCTGCGCCGCAAGGGCACCAAGGGCACCCTATTGTCCCCGGAGGACGAGAGCCCGCTCGACGACGGCGTGCTCGACCGCTGCCTGCGCGGCCTCGAGGAGAAGGCCTTCTCGGCCCTCTTCGGCATCGACCACGACGCCCTCGTCCAGGGCGGGCAGGAGCTGCTGGAACAGAAGGGAGACGTGGGCCAGGCCCTCTTCGCCGCCGGCCTCGGCACCCGCAACCTGCGCAAGGTGCTGCTCGACCTCGCGGCCGAGGCCGAGGCGCTGTTCGTGCCGCGCGGCTCGACGCGGGCGATCAACCAGGGTGTCGCCGAGCTCAAGGAGGCGCGGCGGGCGCAGAGCGAAGCCTCGCTCTCCGGCAAGGAGTGGGAGGCGCACCGGAAGGGGCTGGACGAGGCGCAGAGCGGCCTGGCGGAGCTCGAGGCCGAGCTGGGCGAGGCTCGGGCCGAGCGCAACCGTCTGCAGCGCTTGCGCCGCGTGCTGCCGCTCCTCGCCGAGCGCCGCGAGCAGCTCGCCAAGCGGGAGGCCCTGGGGCCGGTGGTGGCGCTGGCGGCGGACTTCAACGCCCGTCACCACGGCGTGCTGGACGAGATCCGCTCCGCCCGCGAGGTCCACGCCCGCGCCGCCGCCGAGCTGGAGCAGCTCCGGCGGGAGATCGCGACCCTCACCGTCTCGCGGGCGGTGCTGGAGCAGGCCGAGACCATCGAGACCCTCCACCAGGGATTGGGCCGGTACAAGAAGGACGTCCTCGACCGCTCCCGCCTGCTCGTCGAGAGGAACGACGCCCGCGCCGCCGCCGAGGAGATGCTGGAGGAGGTGTGGCCGGACCTCTCGCTCGACGAGGCCGAGACCCTGCGCCCGGCGCTGAACCGCTGGCCGCGCATCCAGGACCTGAGCTCCCGGCGCGAGGCCCTCCTGCGCGACGGCGAGCAGTCCGGCAAGGCGGTGCGCGAGGCCGAGCGCAGGCTCGCCGCGACCGCCGAGTCCCTGGCCGCCCTGCCGCCGCCGCGCGACCCGGCGGCCCTGCGCCGCGCCGTGGAGTCAGCCCGCCGCGCCGGCGACCTCGACAAGCTCCTCGCCGACGCCGCCGCGGCCGTCCGGGCCGAGGAGGACAGGGCCCGCCGCGACCTGGAGCGCCTGCCGTGGCGCGGCACCCTGGAGGAGCTGGAGGCGCTGCCCGTGCCGCCCGTCGAGACCATCCAGCGCTTCGACCGCCGCTTCGCCGCCCTCGCCGAGCGCGGACGGGCCCGCGAGGAGGAGCGGCGCAAGGCGCGGGCCGAGCTGGAGGACACCGACCGCCGGCTGGACGAGATCCGCCGCGCCGGCTCGGTGCCCACGGAAGGCGAGCTGGCCGAGGCGCGCGGCCGCCGGGACGAGGCCTGGGCCCTCCTCCGCAGCCGCTGGGACGACGCCGCGGCGGACGCCTACGAGCGCGGCGTCGCCGAGGCCGACGAGCTGGCGGACCGCCTCCGCCGCGAGGCCGAGCGCGTTCACGCCCACGCCCGCCTGGCAGCGCAACGCGACCCGCTGGCGAAGAACTTGGCGGACTTGGCGGCCGAGGAGGCCCGCGCCGGCCTCGAGCTTTTAAAGCTCGAGGAGGATTGGCGGGCTCT
>Ga0190265_10001939_pt1 | contig 13703 bp, 10 predicted proteins | sample Popmic124T_FD_133135 | JGI IMG/M metagenome (GOLD analysis project Ga0190265, IMG submission 133135) | Populus adjacent soil microbial communities from riparian zone of Indian Creek, Utah, USA - 124 T | ecosystem: Environmental > Terrestrial > Soil > Riparian zone | place: USA: Utah | collected... | reverse complement strand
CGTGGCCGGGACCAAGCTGACCACTCACGTCGCGTACGCCGGTGCAACCATGCGCTGGGTGCTGCTCGACTGGATGCAGCCGCACCTGCGGCTCGCGGGCGGCGCCGCGATCATCGACGCCCAGCTGCAGGCAGCCGGCAACACCTTCCACGACGGCGCGGGCGGCGTCTTCGAGGACATGATCTCGCCGTACGGGAGCGCCGGGCTGGGCTTTCTGTTGCGCACGCCGACGCGCCTGTTCGAGAACCGCCGCGGTCGCTACGCGTCGCTGTCGTTCGGGTTGATGGTCGAAGGCGGTTACACGCTGGCCGCGCCCGTCGACGTCGCGCTCGAAGGACCGAAGCCGGGCGCGCGCGGCATCCCCGTCGCCGAGCCCGAGCTCGGTGAGCTGGAACGCTCGGGCCCATACATTCGGGTGTCGCTGGTCGGAAGGTTGTAGAATCGCGGCCCCAGGATGCAAAACCAGCCCCGACCGGTTAACGTGGTCGCGGCTGCGCGCTTCCTTCGGCTTCGATGCTGAACAAAGGTTTCCCAGGAGCCAGGCTGGCGTGGTTTGCGTGGCTGGTCGTCGCAGCAAGCCTGTCGTTGCCGGCACTCCGGGCTCACGCGCAGTTGCTCGTGTACCCGCGCAAGCCGAGCCAGACCAACGTTCGCTACGCGGACTTCAACTGGCGCTACGTCGACTTGATGACGCACGAGCGTGTCGACATCGAGTGGCAGCGCGGTCCGCGTTTCCATCTGAGCCCGTTCCATCCTCCGGCCGCTGGCACGCCATGGGCGTGGCCGGAGCTGCGCGACGCGCCGCTGGACACCGGCAGCACGCCTCCGCAACCCGACCCGGCACCGCCGAGCGCGTCCGACCCGGCCCCGGCCACCGCTCCGCCCGCCGCGGGGACGATCGCGCCGCCGGATCCAACGACGCCCGCTCCGACGCCGCCGGCCCCCGGCACGCAGACGCCACCGCCAGCGCGTCCTGATCCTTCACCGCTGGCCCAGGCCACCGCGCCGCAGGTCGCGCGCGAAGTGTTGGAAACGGCGGGCGGCATCCGCCTCTACTTCTACGAGCGCGAGCGGCTGATCGCCGAGCGCGCGGCCGCGAGCATCGAGGGCTCGTATCGTTACCTGGCCGAGCAGTTCGCGTACGCGCCGCGCCGCACGTTCGCGTACTTCCTGTACAGCAGCTACATCGAGTTCCTGCAGACCGATCTGTTCCCGGTGCAGGAAGGCGTGCTCGGCGTCACCAGCACGCAGAGCCTCGAGCTCACCCTGCCCTACTTCGGCGATCACCGGCTGTTCGAGGACGTCTCCACCCACGAGCTCGCGCACGAGTTCACGATCCAGAAGCTGCTCACGGTGGCGCGCGAGGCGGACGTATCCGACGCGCCGATCATGCAGATGCCGCTCTGGTTCGTGGAAGGCCTGGCCGAGTACTACGCCAAGCGCGGCATCGACGAGGAAGCCGAGGCGCTGGTGCGCGACCTGGTGCTCAATCCGACCGCGGACGGCTACGTGCTCGGCGACTTCTTCGAAGACCGCCTGGCCGATGGTCTGTGGACGTACAAGGTCGGGCAGGTGCGCTGCGCGTTCCTCGAGGAGACGTACGGCCGGGGCACGATCCAGCGCATCCTGGAAGAGAGCCCGCGCCTGATGAAGGAGCCGAAAGAGGGCGGCCTCAGCAGCTTCCGCGCGCTGGTCGGCGAAGTGACCAAGGAGCGCCCGAGCCGGCTCTCCGCGCGCTTCGAGCGCTGGCTCAAGCGACGCTCCTTCAGCACCTACCTCGACACGACGCAGGACCGCGTCGACATGGCTGCGGTCTCGCACACCGAAGGCCTGGTGCAGACGCTGCGCACCTCGCGCAGCGGTCACCTGCTGATGTACCGCACGATCGACCGCGAGACCGGCACGACCAGCCTGCGCATGTTCGATCGCCATGCCCCGCGCGACGACATCACGGTCGCCGCCGACGGCAAGCCCGGGGTCGAGTCGCTGCATCCGGTCGCGGGACGCAATTTCGACCTCACCGACAGCAAGCTCGCGTTCATCGCGCAGAACGCCGGCGCCGACGTGATCTACGTGCAGAGCTTCGAGCAGAACGCTTCACCCGAGCCCTGCGGCGAGAGCGGCAAGCGGGCGCAGCGCGTGTGCAAGTGGGAGGTCGACTTCACGCTCGGCGAGCGCGGCATGATCGAGCTCAAGCGCTACGGCATCCTCGCCGCGGACGCGGTCGCGCTCTCGCCCGATGGCCGCGGCCTGGCGTTCATCGGCCTCGGCGAGAACGGCGAGAAGGACGTGTACGCGTTCACCGATCTGCGGCAACGCCCGCTGCCGGTGTTGCAGCTGACCAAGGACTCTTTCGCCGAGCGCGAGGTGAGCTGGGGCCCGAACGGCATCGTGTTCACCTCCGACGCGACCGGCCACGGCAAGTACAACGTCTTCCGCGTCGATCCCCGGCAGCCCAAGAAAGTCGAGCGCCTCACCTACGACGCGCACGACCAGATCGGCCCGACCATGTTCCCCGACGGGCGCGTGCTGTTCGTCGCCTACGACGAGGCCGGCGCCAACATCTACGAGGTCAAGGACGGAGTGGTGCTGCGCCACACCGACGTGCCCACCGGCCTGTACGACGTGAGCCCCGGGCCGGACGGCAGCGTGTGGGCGCTCTATCACAAGAGCCACGAGCGCGTGCCAGTGCGGCTCGGTCTCTCCGCGCTGCAAGGCAAGCCGCAGGTCGCGGTCAACGATTCGCTCGTCCCCACGCCGCCGCGGCGGCTCTCGCTGCTGGTCGATCGCGAGTATCAACCGCTCGCGCTCGAGAACTGGTCACCGGACGGCTTCTTCATCCTCGCCGGCTTCAGCGGCGACGCGATCTTCGGCAGCCTGGTCGCGACCGCGTCCGACCGCCTGCGCGATCACGGCGTGATCCTGAGCGCATCGGTGTTCGGCTCGTTCGATCTCACGGACGCCGAGCTCACCTACGTCAACCAGGAGCAGCGGCTGATCTGGGGCCTGGGCGTGTTCCATGACGCGAGCGCGCTGTTCGACGAGTCGTTCGAGAAGAGCGACAACGGGGCGACCTTCGTCTCCTATCAGCGCTTCTTCGGTGTCACCGCCCTCGCCCGCTGGCCCTTCAGCCGCTTCCTCTACGTGCAGGGCGAGCTGTCGACCGGCGCCGCGGAGTACTTCGTGACCGACGAGAAGGCCGAGATCCTCGCCGACCCGGAGAAGAACGTGGCCATGCGCGATCTGCTGACGCCGTGGGAGGAAGCGAACGACGGCCTGCGCTTCAACAACGAAGGCGGCATCAGCCTCGGGCACAGCACGATCGGCTATCACCGCGCCACCGGGCCGATCAGCGGCAACGCGCTCCTGCTCTCGCACAGCGTCGGCGTCCAGCCGTTCCACGACGTGGCCTATCAGCAGACGCGGGTCGACGCCGAGCAGTACCTGCGGATCATCGGCCCGGTGAACTTCATGATGCGCGGGGCCTTCGGCACCACCTTCGGCGACCGCCACGCGCCGCAGTACTTCCTGTCCAGCTTTCACACCTTGCGCGGCGTGCCCTTCGGCGACACCGACTACCTGCTCGGCCGCGAGTTCTTCTACTCGACCGTCGAGCTGCAGTTCCCGATCGTGACCTTCGTGGAGTTCCCGTTGATCGATCTCGAGGGCGTGCTCGCCACCGACTTCGGCGGCGTGGGCGACGGCTTCGAGGGCATGTGGCGGCGGCGCGTGCTCGACTTCGTGTTCGGCTTCAACCTCGGCTTCGCGCCCCTGGTGCTGCGCATTCACTTCGCGCAACCGGTGGGCATCGGCGCGCAGGTGCCGAACGCCCGCGACCTGACCTTCAATCTCTCGCTCGCCTGGCGCTACAACTAGGTTGTTGGCAATCGGGAAGGGCACGCGCCCTTCCCGCCAGCGGCGCAGCCGCGTGGGCCCCACGACTGGCGACCGCGAGGTCGTCGCTTCGCTCCTCCGCGTCGACTTGAACGCGACCGCTGTACCGGTTGACAGGGCAATCCTGCGAGTTGTGGCGGTCTTGCCCGGTTCGCAAGCGCAGCAGCGCCCGTTTGCTACGGGACCGCTGAGGCACGCGCGTGGCATGCGCCTTGCGTTGCTCGCTGCGGCGGGACCAACGATTTCACTTTCAAGAAGGAGCCGGATCATGGCGGAACTGCCGAAGCAGGAGGGCAACCAGAGCGATCAGAGTATCGCGTCGCTGGTCGCCCAGCATGCCAAGTCGATTGTCGGGGAGCAGGTGACACAACGCGCCGGCAAGCCTGCAGCTGATCTGGGCAAGCTGGCCAAGGCGCTGCAGCTCACCAGTCAACAGCTCGACGGCAACCTCGCCTCGCCCTACGTGAGCAAGGCCGCCGACCAGCTCGAGAAATTCGCCGACTTCCTCGAAAACGCCAAGGGCGAGGAAGCGCTGCGAGGGGTCGAAGACTTCGCGCGCACGAAGCCGCTGTGGTTCCTGGGCGGCGCCGCGCTGCTCGGCTTCGGCGGGGCGCGTTTTCTCAAGAGCACGGCGTCACGGACCAGCGGTGACGACAACGGAAACGGCGCTACGCAGGGGCGCAAGCGCTCGGGCCAGCGCAGCACTCGGAGGCAGAACCATGAGTAAGAAGAACCACAAGAATCACTCCTCGCACTCCAATGAGAAGCGCGCCTCGGGACACGCGCCGGCGGGGTCGAACGAGATGAACGACATCGACGACGAGAACCCCGTGACGGAGATCCGCGAGACGGTGCGACAAGGCCTGAACGCCGGCATCGCGAGCGCGAACGCCGGCATCGCGAGCGCGAAGGAAGCCGTCTCGAGCGCCACTGACTCCGCCAAGGAAGCCGTCTCGAGCGCCGCCGACTCCGCCAGGGAAGCGGTCCGCGGGGCGGCCGATCGGATGGAGAGCATGGCCCACGATGCGCAGGAGGCGATCGTGGGTGCGGGCCACGCCGTGGTCGAGACCGCGCGCAAGAATCCGCTTCCGCTGGCGCTGGCCGGGTTTGGCGTGGCGTGCGCGGGGGTCGGCATCACGTTGCTCGTGCTCAACGCGCGCGAGCAGGCGCGCGCCCCGAGCCAGGGCGCGGCGCGCGGCCGCGGTCAGCGCCGGCAACAGCTGCCGGAAGCAGGGAGCCGGCGCAACGAGAACGCGTCGTCGGTCGCGAGCTCGGTGGGCAGCACGCTGCAGCGCACGATCGGCAGCGTCGGCGACGAAGCCAGCCGCATCGCCCAACGCGCGCAGTCTTCGATCGGTGACGCGACGCGCTCGGCCGGCCAGGCGATCGGCAAGGTGGTCGAGGAAGCCAAGGTGCAGAGCCGGCGCGCAGGCAGCGCGTTGGAGGAGACCTACGAGAGCAATCCGCTCGCGGTCGGCGCTGCGGTGATCGCCGCCGGCACCATCATCGGCCTCGCGCTGCCGAGCACCCGTCGCGAAGACGAGTGGCTGGGTAAGGGCCGCGATCAAGTCGTGAGCAAGGCCAAGGACCTCGCCAAGGACGCGATCGACAAGGTCGACCACATCATCCATCCGTCTACATGAGCGCATAGCTCCCTTTGGCTGCCTGCCGGCGCGTGCTCGCAGGCCTAGCGCACAATCTTCTTTGCTTCGCAGCGCGCAACGTCGATGCTCACCTCGTCGTGGGTGTAGGAGCAGCTAGTCGCGAACGGTTGCTCCGGTGACAACAGATCTCGGCCCCTGCATGTTGAGGGGCCGAGCGTCTGTAAGCCGCCCCCCCGACGAGAGGAGGCGACATGCAGACACGCGTGCGAATTCGGTCGCTGGTGTTGGCGATCCTGCTGCTCGTGGGGCTCGGCACGGCGGCCGCCCAGCAGAAGGGCGCGCACGGCGCAGCGTCGATGGATGATCAGCAGCGCGGGCTGGCCGCGCTCGCGCTCTCCGCGGACGGCAGCGCGGTGCCCGGCGGAGTCGATGCCCAGACCTGGCGCGGTGCGATCCCAGCCGACAACGCGCTCGACGCCAAGCGCATCGCGCTGGGCCGCAAGCTCTACTTCGAGACGGCGCTCTCGAAGGACGGCACGGTCGCGTGCGCGACCTGCCACGACGTCACGCGCAGCTTCACCGATCGACGACCGGTGTCGGAAGGCTTCAACGGCGCCCTCGGCCGGCGCAACGCACCGACCACGATGAACGCGGCCCTGCTGCACACGCAGTTCTGGGATGGCCGCGCCGAATCGCTCGAAGATCAGGCGGGTCAGCCGATCCTGAATTCGGTCGAGATGGCGCTCGAATCGGAAGCGCAAGCGATCACGCAGCTCAAGGTCGCGGGCTACGACGCTCCCTTCAGGGAGGCCTACGGGCGCGACCTCAACTACGAGGACGTCCAGCGCGCGATCGCCGCGTTCGAGCGCACGCTGATCTTCCTCGAGGCGCCCTTCGATCGCTTCCTCGGCGGTAGCCACGGCGCGATCTCGGCCGACGCGCGTGCGGGCTTCGAGCTGTTCAACGGCAAGGGCCGCTGCGTCGCGTGCCACGCGATCAACCGCGCCAATCCGCTCGGCACCGACAACCGCTTCCACAACATCGGCGTATCCGCGCGCAAACAAAACTTCGAGCAGCTCGCGGTCAAGGCGCTCGCGCTGCTCAAGGAAGACAGCTCGGAGAAGAAGCTCGACGAGCTCGCGGTGGGGACCGACCTGTCCGAGCTCGGGCGCTTCATGGTGACCAAGAGCTACGCGGACATCGGCGCGTTCCGCACGTCGCAGATGCGCAACGTGGGCATCACCGCCCCGTACATGCACGACGGCTCGCTGCAGACGCTGTGGGACGTCATGGACCACTACAACAAGGGCGGCGAAGCCAACCGCTATCTGGACGGCGGGATCGAGGCGCTCGCGCTGAGCGACGCGGAGATCGAGCAGCTGGTCGCGTTCATGTTCACGCTCACCGACGAGCGCTTCGCTCGCCAGAACGACGCGGAGCAGGCGCGCCAGCGCGCGCTCGCGGGCAAGCAGCGACCGTTCCGCAACGACGACCTGGCGCAGCGCAAGGTGCTGGTGTTCGAAGAACGAGCCCTCGGCGGCAAGCTCGGAGGTGGCAAATGAAGAGCATCGAGACCAAGTACATGGAAGAGCGCGAAGCCGTGCTGCGCGCGCTCGCGCGGCTCGACCGGCGCGCCTTCCTCAAGGTCTCCGCCGGCGCGCTCGGCGCAGCGATCGCCGCCGGAGCCGGGGTCACTCCGCACTCGTTCTCGCTCGTCAACGTCGCGCACGCGCAGGACAAGCCACCCGAGGGCAGCCCGCCCGAGGGCAACCCGGGTACGAAAGCCGGCCCGTCGCCGGCCAAGCCCACCCTGGCCAACAAGCCGGCAGGCTTCACCTTCGCGTACATCTCCGACTCGCACCTGTACAAGCGCGAGCTCAACGATCGCTTCGTGCGCTCGCTGCTGCGAGCGGTCGACGACGTCAACGCCATGGACCCGCAGCCCGACTTCGTGCTGTACGGCGGGGATCTCGCGCAGCTCGGCCAGCGCGAGGAGCTCGATCTCGGCGCGGAGATCCTCAAGAGCCTCAAGGCGCCCGTGCGCATGATGGTCGGCGAGCACGACTGGTACCTCGACATGGGCGCGCGCTGGCGCGAGCTGTTCGGCGAGCCCAACTACGCGTTCGAGCACAAAGGCGTGCAGTTCGTCGTGCTCAACAGCGTGGTCGAGGAAGACTTCTGGACGCCGGCCAAGCTCTCTCCGATGGAGCGCATGCAGACGGTCGCCGGGCTCGACAACGGCAAGCAACGGCCGTTCACGGTCGGCGAGGAACAACGCGCGTGGCTGCAGAAGGAGCTCGCGAGCGTGCCCAAGACCAAGCCGCTGATCGTCTTCTCCCACTCTCCGCTCTACAAGCTCTACAAGCAGTGGAACTTCTGGACCGACGACGCCGAACAGGTGCAGGCCATCCTCAAGCCGTTCCAGCGCGTGACCGTGATCCACGGCCACACCCACCAGATACTGACCAACAGAATTGGCAACATCCACTTCCACGGCATGCTGTCGACCGCCTGGCCCTGGCCATACGCGCCGCAGGGGCTGCCCGCGCTCACGATCCAGATGAACCGCCCCGATCCGTTCAACCCCAACGACGGCTGTGGCGACGGCGAGGTGCTCGTCCATCCCGACGGCCTGGTCGACAAGCTCTACAAGCTCTGGAACCGCAACCCGGTCACGGTCTCGCGCGCGTACATGAGCTCCAGCGGCAAACAAGACAGTCCCCTCGCGCCCAACAGCGGCAGTTACTGAGGAGCCAGCGATGAAATCCCATCCCTTGTTGGTTCTGCTGCTCGCGCTGCTCACGCTGGGTGCCTGCGGAAAAGACGAGACCAAGCCGCGCGCCATCCCCACGCCCGATCCCGCGGCCAAACCGGTGGAGGTCAAGCTCTGCGACAACCACACCACCACCACGGTCGCCGGCGACGCGCCCAAGACCCGCGAGCTCGGTCAGAAGATCGCCGACTCCCTGATGACCAAGTGGAAAGAGAAGAACCCCGAAGCCGATTGGGAAGTGGAGGAGCGCAAGAGCCGCACTTTCTTGCCGTCGGCCGACAACAGCGCGGTGCTCAAGGCCGGCTCGCAAGCGCCCGGCACGCCCTATCGCAATTTCACCCAGCGCGATCTCGACGAGTGGAAGCGCGAGACCGAGACGCTGGTCGTCGCCGGATCCAAGGTCTTCCACTCCGGCGACGAGCTCGGCAGCACGATCGCAGTCAGCTGCGACATGTGCCACCCCAACGCCGCCAACACCCACCCCGAGACCTACCCGAAGTTCCAGACCCAGCTCGGCCGCGTCGCGTTGCTACGCGACATGATCAACTGGTGCCTCGAGCACCCGGTGCGCGCCCCGAAGATGGACGCCGACGATCCCAGGATGCGCGCGATGGAGGCGTACATCGTCAGCCAACGCACCGGCACCACGCTCAGCTACGGCAAGCACTGAGCCGTCGACGACTTCGACGAGACGTCGCTCGAAGTCCGCTGCGTACGACGCTGGCTGACCGATATCGTCAGTTCTTTGGCCGTCGGGGTCACAGGCTCGCTGCTAAACGAGAGGAGGCCCCGTAGCCGGAGAAACCCGCGATGATCGATCTATTTGCAGCGATGCCGCGCGAAGTACGCCGAGAACAGCGCCGCGCGTACCGGGCGTTCATCGCCGACCGCGATGGCGAGGTCGACGTCAACCGGCGCACGCTCGCGCGCCGCGAAGCGAGCATGCAGCGCTTCGTCACCCCCCTTGGCTGGCTGCGCAGCATGGACGAACGCGCATTCTCGGCGCTGTACACCGGGCTCGACTCCGGCAAGACCGCGTCGCCGGAGATGCTGTTGCTGCTCGCGCTGGTGAAGGTCAATGCTGCCGAAGCCTTTGGCGTGAACAAGACCTTCGGCAAGATGATGAAGCGTGCGCTCGAGGATGAGGACGACCTGGAGCTGGTGCTGTTGATCGAGGAGACCTATCACACGAGGATCCTGCTCAGCGCGGCCTGCCTGTACGGCATCGAGGTCAACGCGCCGTATGTCCCACCCTCGGCGCTGCGGATCCTGATCGGCGGCATCGCCCACACCCCGGAGAGCCTTGCGCGGCCGCTCACCCTGGCGGGCGAGATCATCGGGACGCTCTTGCTCTCCAATCTGCTCACGACGGCTCACAGCGTGCTGAAGGACGATCCGGAGCTGCGCGACTCGATCGAGGAGCGCATTACCGAGGTGCTCGTCGACGAGATCGGTCACATCAGCTTCAACCGCATGTGCCTCGGCCCTCTGGGCCTGGCGCAGACGCGGCTGCTGTTGCCGCTGGTCGGCAGAGGCCTCGCGACCCTCGCGCCCGAGCTGCGCGCGCTGGGCGTGATGCCTACGGCGCCGCTCGCGGAGCTCGCCAAGATCACCGATCCGGCGCGTCTGCCTCAGGCGGTCCGCCAGCAAGCGTTCTTCGCCTAGAACCTAGCTTCGGTCCGGCTCGGGTTTGGCCGCGTTTCCGCTGCCGTGCTGGCTGCGATATTCCTGCGGGGTGACGCCGAGCCAGCGCTTGAACGCGCGATGAAACGCGGTCGCATCCGCGAAACCGAGGGCATGGGCGACCTCTTGAATCGTCCGGACGGGGTTGCGCAGCATGGTACAAGCCGCGTTTTCGTGCGCTGCCTGGACCAGCGCGCGATACGACGTACCCTCGCTCTCCAGCTTGCGGCGTAACGAGCGCTCGCTCAGCCCCAGCTCGCGAGCGGCGCTGGCGATCGCGGGTATCCGCGCAGGAGAGCGCGCGAGGAAGTAGTACTGCAGGCGCTCGCCATAGCTCGCAGGTTGGCCGAGGTGATCGAGCGCGCGCTCGGCCCGCGACAGCAACATCGCGTACAGCTCCGCGTGGCGATACGCGTTGGGCTGGTCGAGCCAACGCGCCGCGAAGTCTATCCCGGTGAACGGCTGGCCGTAGCGCTCCGCGCCAGCGAAGACGCGCGTGTACTCGGCGTGGTGCGGCGGCCGGCGATGCTCGACGTATACGGCGTCCGCGCGAATGTGACGGCCGCAGAAGACCTGCAGCGCGCGCTGCATGCCGAAGACCACGAACTCGGACCAGAACGCGTCGAACCTCGGGTCGCTGCGCACGAAGTCCACGCGCCAGCGCGCGGTGTCGCCCTGCACGTCGAAGCGCGTACGCCCGCCATCCATGAACAACGACTGAAACTGGCTGCACAGCTCGAGCCCGACGCGCAGGGTCGGTGCGTGCCAGACCATGTGTCCGAGGAAATCGAACGCGGCCTCGCTCGCGCGCTCCGCGAAGTGCAGACCGAGGGAGGGGTCGCCCGTGAGCTCGAGCGCGCGCAGGTGCAGGGCCCTGACGACCGGGAGCTCGATGCGCGCCTCCACGCTCTCGATCTGCTCCAGGGCAAACCCGTCGACCCGCGCAAGCTCGGCGCGCGGTATGCCATACGACTCGAGCGCGTCGAACATCGCGCGCACGAGCAATCCGGAGACCCGGGTCATCGCCCCTCACAACGTACCGCAAGTGGCCGTGACACAGCCATGCCTCGCGCGCTCATGGCTGCACCGAGAAGTGAACACCGCCACCGAGCACGAATCCCGAGCTTCCGAAGCCCGGCCAGCCGGGGTTGTTGGTCTGCAGGCCTTCGATGTCCGCGACCGGCTCGCCGCTGATCTGGGCATCGTCGGGCACCTCGTCCTTCACGAGCTCGGGCGTGCGATCGCGACCATCGGGCTGCGTCGGCGTGGGCAGCTTGGTTTGGTGCCGCGGCACCATCCAGTGCAGCTGAAGCTGAAGCCCGGCGCGCATGCTCGTGCCGAGCCAGGTAAAGCGCAGATCGGCCCCGGCGCTGCCGCTGACCCGATCGTTGTCGACGTAGTTCGTTCGACCGGTCTGCGGCGGAACGGGGGTCAGCGCGAACGCCATGTCCAGAAACGTCTCGACTGCCGAGAACCGGTAGCGGACCCCCGCCGTGGGCGACAGCGTGTCGGACCAGGCATAGGCAGGCGTCGGCTCGTCACCGTGACGATCCAGGTACTGGGACCACGCGGCATAGACCAGAGTCGCTGCCAGGCTCAGCCGGCTCTCGGGCTGCGAGAACAGGTCGACCGATGCGCCGGCGGCCAGGCGCCAGGGCGTGTAGTCGTGGACGAAGGTCAGCTCCGACGCTTGCTCCAGCCCGTTGGCGAGCAAGAACGTGAAGCCGGTACCCAGCTCGAGCTTCTCGGGCGCATGCGCGGTGGCGGTGAGGCGGAGCCAGGTCAGGGGCGTGCACGCGAGCCCCAGATACGGTGACAGCGCTACTTTCACCCTGGCATCGGTGTCGATCAGGATGTCTTGCAGACGTCCGGTGTCGACGACATAGGCCGGAGCGTCGACCAGAGCGCGCAGACTCAAGGTAGAGCCGACGCCGAGCGACAGACCATCGGTCAGCCTGACGCCTGCGCCGAACGCGATCGAGACAGCGCTCAAGCGGTCGGAGTAGAGCTCGGGGTGCAGGCTATTGGAGAAGTATTGCTCGCGCTCGTCGTTGTAGAACGAGCGTATGGTCGTGAAGTCGCCGTTGGGGATCAGGCCATGGAACGCGATCGCAGCGCGTTCGTGAAAGAGCTTCGCGACCAGGCCGATCAGCTCGTAGCTGTGCGTGACCTGGCTGGAGGACGCGCCCTGGCGCGGCCGGGCAGTCAACGCGTCGCGCGCCCCGTCGGCCTCGCGTCCGTTCTGCAGCAGATCGGTCGCTAGGGGGTAGTTCTCCCATCGCGAGGTGTCGGCATGGCCGGCGCTCTGCAGGCCGGTGGGCACCGCGAACGAAGTCCCCGGCCGCCCGTCGAGCTCGATGGCGATCTGCTGGCTGATCAGCACGAAAGCCAGGGTGGCCTCGCTCTCCACATCGACCAGCAGCGCGGGATTGAAGTACGCGGCGGCGGAGCTCGCCGGCACCACGCGCGCCTGCAGGCCGCCGGCACCAGCCATGTCTCCGGTCAGATCGAACACCGGTGAGGCCATGGCGCACGGCAGCTGGAGCAGCTGCCCGCAAACCGCGAGCGCAAGCGCAAGCGCGAGCGCGAAAGCAGGGCGCGGCGAGCACGATCCGAGCATCAGTCTTGCGACGCGGTCGGCGTGAGGGTGCTCGCGAGCATGCGCACGGCCGCGCACACGGCTGCGTCGTCGCCGTGCGCCTGGCTGGCATCGAGCCGCGCGGCTTCGGCGAAGTGAAGACTCGGGTCCGCTGCCTTCACGCCCTGCTCGGTCAGCAGCGACGTTCCGTCGTAGCCCAGGGTGACCGCTTCTTGGTTCCAGCTGTCGGTAAACCGGATCAGGCCCTCGGTGTCGCGCACGCGCGCCGTGAGCTGATGCCAGGATCGCGACGCGATGAAGAGGCTCCCGGTCACGGCGCCGGAGATCATGAGCGTGACCCCAGGGCGACCATCGTCGTCCCAGTCCTCCCACCCCGGAGCGCCCGCGCTCGCTCGTTGTTCGAGCGTCGGCAGCGGACGCCCCGGATCGCGATAGTAGCCGGCCGTCGCACCCATGACCGTGTACTGCTTGGCGAACGCGATCTCGCAGCCATCGGCCGTCGCGCGGCTGGTGCCGCTCAGCTCGCGATAGTCGTTGTTGGCCAACGTTCCGGGCCACGCGCCGCGCATGTCGGCACTGGCGGCGAGCAAGGTGCTGGCGACCACGACGTCTCCGCAGTGCAGGCCCCTCGTGATGGTCAGCTGCTCTGCTCGCTGTTCGATCTCGTAGTACCTCCAGGAGTGCACGGTCTGCAGCTGGCCTAGCCCGTCCACCACGTCGTGATGAGTGACGATCCATCGCCCGCTCATGTCGCACGCGCTGCTTGCAGGCCGGTCGGAGCCGGGGGCTGCGTCACTGCTCGTACCGGCCAACGGTGCGCTCGTCCCGGCGCCTCCGGCCGGCGACATGCTGGTGCCGGCGGTGGCAGGGCCAGCGACGCCCGCGCCGGCAGCTGGAGTCACCGTCGTTGGCGCCCCAGCAGCCGCCGTCCCCATCGTCCCGGAAGGAGACGAGATCGTTCGCGCCGGCCCTCCATCAGGCAGACCGTAGAAGCCCGGGTGCACGACATCCCGTTGGCAGGCGCCTGCAGCGACGACCGGTAGCCAGCCCGACAACAGCAGAGCACTCACGGTCCTCGGGTGGGGACGGAGCTTCGGCACGCGACCCTTCGCTGCGCTCATGCGAGATAGTTGGCCCGCGCCGCCCGTTT
>Ga0190265_10001938_pt1 | contig 13705 bp, 14 predicted proteins | sample Popmic124T_FD_133135 | JGI IMG/M metagenome (GOLD analysis project Ga0190265, IMG submission 133135) | Populus adjacent soil microbial communities from riparian zone of Indian Creek, Utah, USA - 124 T | ecosystem: Environmental > Terrestrial > Soil > Riparian zone | place: USA: Utah | collected... | reverse complement strand
GCTTCGGTCACGGTGCCAGCGACGATCCAGGCAGCAGGCAACGCCGTAGCCGGTGACTACGTGGTGACGATTAGCGCTAGAAACGACGAGGCCAATGACTCGATCGAGCTGCGCACCACGGTCGAGTCCTCGCCCATCGGTGGGTTGATCGGCATCGGCATCCTGATTGTCGTCGCGGTCGGCCTGTTCTTCGTCTTCCAGCGCTATGGCCGCCGCTGAGTCGCCGGCCGAGCAGGCCGGCGATCAGGCCGGACAGTCCGCCGCGCAGCGGGCCGCCCAAGCGGGCACCATCGCGATCCGGACCAAGGCACTGACCAAGAGATACGGTGAGTTCACGGCGGTCGACAAGCTCGACCTGAGCGTCAAGCAGGGCGAGGTCTACGGCCTGCTCGGCCCCAACGGCGCAGGCAAGACGACGACCATCCTCATGCTCCTCGGCTTGACCGAGCCGACGTCCGGCACGGCGCGCGTGATCGACCTCGACCCAGCGCGCAATCCGCTCGCCGTCAAGCGCCACGTGGGCTACCTGCCCGACGCGGTGGGCTTTTACGGGGGCATGTCCGGTCGTCAGAACCTGCGCTACACGGCGCGCCTGAACAGCATTGACAAGAAGGTCGCCGATGAGCGCATCGACAACCTCTTGACGCGCGTAGGGCTGGCCAGGGCTGGCGACAACAAGGTGGATACCTATTCGCGCGGCATGCGCCAGCGGCTGGGTCTGGCCGACGTGCTGGTCAAGGATCCATCGATCGTCATCCTCGACGAGCCGACCACCGCGATCGACCCGGCCGGCGTGATCGAAGTGCTCGAGCTGGTGCGCGAGTTGGCGCGTGACGGAGCGGCCGTGCTACTTGCCAGCCACCTCTTGCACCAGGTCCAACAGGTCTGTGACCGGGTCGGCATCTTCGTCGGCGGCAAGCTTGTCGCCCACGGCACCATGGACAAGCTCGCCGGAGAGCTCGGCACGGGCCCGATCGAAATCGAGATCCAGGCCGGACCAGAGCTGGAGGCGGTCCGCCGGGTGGCAGCCGCCGTAGTTGGCGTGACGCGCGCCGAGCTCGACCCGCGCGACAGTCGAACAGTCGTCGCCTTCGCCGAGAGCGATGTCCGGGCAGATCTGGCCACGGCACTCGTCCAGGCGGGCCATCCCCCGTCGCATCTGCGCCGCCGAGGCGACGAGCTGGACGAGGTTTATCGGCGCTACTTCGCGGCGAACGAGCCGGCGCCAGCGGCGGAGGTCGCGGCATGACCGGCTCTGACGCGGCCACGCTCCCGGGCGACGCCACCACGCGCGGCCGGCGGCGCAAGAAGCTGCGCAATCAGCCTGGCACGCCGGCTCCGGCCGAGCGGCCGGTCGCGGCCGCCGAGGAGGAAAGGGGACTGCGTGCCGGCTGGCGCGTGATCGCGGCCAAGGAGTTCTCGGACCACATCCTGAGCATCCGCTTCCTGGTCCTCACGATCATTCTCGGATTGGCCGCCGCGGCCGCCGTGTACGCCACGGCCGGCGCAATCCGCGACCTCGCCTCAGATGCGAGCGGCTCGCCGTCACTGTTCCTCAAGCTCTTCACGGTGTCGCGCGGCGATATTCCGGCGTTCACCACGTTCATCGCGTTCCTCGGGCCGCTGCTCGGCATCGCCTTCGGCTTCGACGCAATCAACGGCGAGCGCGCCGAGGGAACGCTGCCGCGGCTGCTGTCGCAGCCCATCCATCGAGACGACGTGATCAATGGCAAGTTCGTCGCCGGGCTCTCGGCCATCGCAGTCATCTTCACGGCCGTCACCCTGGTCGTGACGGCAGTCGGCATCCTGCAGCTCGGCATCCTGCCGGAGCCGGAGGAGATCGCCCGGCTGCTGATCTGGGTCGTTCTCGCCGTGACGTACGTTGGCTTGTGGCTGGCCATCGCGCTGCTCTGCTCGGTCGTGCTGCGCCGCGCGGCGACGTCGGCACTGGTCGCGATCGCCGTATGGCTGCTGGTCACGCTCTTCGCCACGCTCGTGGTCGGGCTGATCGCCGGCTTCATCGCGCCGATCCCGGCCGATGCGGGGCAGGGCAGTGCCGAAGTACTGCGCAACACGGCCCTTCAGCAGGAGCTGGCGCGGCTGTCCCCCAGCCAGCTCTTCGAGGAGGCAACAGCGGCCGTGCTCGACCCGAGCATTCGCACGTTGAGTCCGGGACTGGTGACCGCGGCACAGGCCGATCGGGCGATCCCATCGATCCTGTCGCTCGGTCAGAGCCTGCTCGTCATCTGGCCGCAATTCGTGGCCCTGGTCGCCGCGACGGCAGTGATGTTCGCCCTCGCGTACGTGTCGTTCATGCGCCAGGAAGTCCGCGCTTAGCCCGAATCGGTGCGTGCCTGATCGGGCACGCGCATAATCGCCAACATGCATGCGACAGCGCGGTCATGAAGGGCGATCGGGTCGAGGCTGTGGTTGACACCGGCCAGGGCGTCCAGACGTTCGAGATCGTCGCCCGCCGGGCGGGGCGACGGATCGAGATCACCACTGCCCGCGGCGTGGTCGAGGTGACCGAGGTGACGCGCTCAGGCACACCGGTTCGCACGGGCCGATTCATGGCCAACCGCCTGGTCGCGCTCGTCGAGCATCCCGCCCTCGAAGGCGATGGCGGCGGCGGTGTGGATGTCGAGACGCGCCGACGAATGGGCGCGGACGGTGTTCGCAGTCGCGGCCGCCGCCAAGAGCCCGCCGCGGACGGCCCCCGTCAGCTGACCGTGCTGGGCGAGGATTCGGAGGACGGTCCGACCGACGACGGCGCCTGATTGGATAGGGCGACGATCAGGCCCTCGGCTCCGCGAATCGAAGTTGCGCCGCTCACTTTCTCGCCTTGCCGGTCGAGCTCGGTCGACAACAGCACGGTTCCAGCGCCGAGCGAGCCGAGGTCCAGCCGGCGTTGGTGCTGGCCGAGGTTGAGTGCCACTATCAGGCGTCGATTGTCGAACGAGCGTTCGTAGACGAGAAATTCGCCGGCGGCAGAGACGGGTGCCCAGTTGCCCACGGTCAGCGCGGATTCCGATCTGCGCAGCTCGATCAGCCGTCGGTGGAGCTCGAGCATCGAGCCAGCCGTCGCTTGCTGGCTTGCCACGTTGACGGCCGACAGATCGTCGCCGATCGGCAGCCACGGGTCGCCACTGGTGAAGCCGGCGCCTGGCGTCGCGTCCCAGCGCATCGGAGAGCGCTCCGGGTCACGGCCACCGGTCAAGCTGTCAAAGCGCGCCGGATCCTGTTGCTGCTCGGCCGGCACGTTCACGTTGCGCATCCCGATCTCGTCGCCGTAATACAGCGTCGGCGTTCCCCGGAGGGTGAGCAGCAACATCGCCGCGACCCGCGCCTGGTCGTCGCCGACACGTGTCGCCACCCGGTGCTGATCGTGGTTGCCGAGCACCCAGTTCGGCCAGCCGTGCGGCGGCAAGGCGGCCTCGTAGGCGGCGATCGCCCCAGCGATCGCCGCCGCGTCCCAGGGCAGCTCGATCAGCTGGAAGTTGAACGGAAGATGGATGCCCGGTCGTCCAGCCTCGCCGCCGCTGCTGCCGTAGTAGGCCACGAGACGCTCGATGGGCAGGTAGATCTCGCCGATCAGGACGCGGTCGCTGTATTCGTCGGCGACCTCGCGCATCTCGGCCACGATGTCCATCACCTCTGGGCGATCCGCGGTGTAGAGCGGCAGACGCGGAGGGTTGTCGCGCAGCTGGTCGTCCTTGATCAATAGCCACAGGACGTCGATTCGAAATCCGTCGATTCCGCGCTCGAACCAGAAGCGGAGCGTGTCGTACATCTCCGCCCGGACGGCTGGATTGCGCCAGTTGAGCTCGGGCTGTTGACGCAGGAAAGAGTGGAGATAGAACTGGCCGCTGGCCGGGTCGAGCTCCCAGGCCGAACCGCCGAACAGCGAGCGCCAGTTGTTGGGCGGCGAGCCGTCCGGCCGCGGATCTGCCCACATGTACCAGTCGCGCTTCGGCGAGACAGACGATGAACGGGCCTCCTTGAACCACGGATGCTCGTCGGAGGTGTGGTTTGGCACGAAGTCGAGCAACACCCGAATGCCTCGCCGGTGTGCCTCGGTGATCAGGGCATCGAGATCGTCCAAAGCCCCGAATACCGGATCGACAGCGCGATAGTCGGAGATGTCGTAGCCGAAGTCGGCCATTGGAGAGGCAAAGATCGGTGACAGCCAGATCGCGTCGACGCCGAGCCAGTGCAGGTAGTCAAGCCGGTCGCAGATGCCGATCAGGTCGCCCACGCCATCGCCGTTCGAATCCTGGAAGGAGCGTGGGTAGACCTGGTAGATGACGGCCGACTGCCACCAGGGCCGCGCTTCGGAAGGCGCTGTACCGGTCCGCAGGGCGATGCTCAGCGGACCTCGAGCACGCGGTACAGCACCGACCTTGCCGGCAGCTGGACCGTGACCTCGTCACCGGCACGTGATCCGATCAGCGCACGGCCCACCGGCGACAGGTTCGAGATCCGCCCCGCCACTGGATCCGCCTCTGCCGGGCCGACCAGCAGGTACGTGTCCTTGTCCCCGTCAACGTCCACGACGACGGTCGAGCCGAGGCGCGCGCTGCCGCCGCCGCCCGATTCGTCGATCAACACGCTCGTCTTGATCATCGCTTCGAGCGACAGGATGCGGCCCTCCACGAACGACTGTTCCTTGCGCGCGTACTCGTAGTCCGCGTTCTCCTTCAGATCGCCCAGCTCGCGCGCGGCCTTGACGCGGGCAATAACCTGCGGCCGGACATTGACGCGCAGATCGTCGAGCTCGGTACTCAGCTTGGCAAGGCCATCACGCGAGATGTATGTCGGCTCGGCCGCCGGTCGGGCGGCGGCGCCCTTGAGCGTCTTTGGCCGCGCGGCGCGAGTGGCGGGAGAGGCGCGTCCGGCGGTTGGCCGGGCCGACTTCTGTGCGGCGGCTATCTGCGCCGGATCGGCCGCGCGCAGGCTGTTTACCAGTCCCTTTGCCTTCGACTCCGTCCCGGGACGCGCCATATTTGCGAAGGGCAGCCCGCCCGACCGCTCTGCTACGGCGTCGAGCAGGGCGTCCTCGGCCTCCTCGTGCGCATCCGTCTCGACCCACCAGACGCGTAGGTCCGCGGCTCCGGAGAGCGCCTTCAGCCAGTGGCCGCCGCTGTACGGCTGCGCGTCGCCAAGCGAGGTTGCCTGCATCGCAGCCACGCGCGCGCCGATGCCCTTGGCCGAGCGGCCGACGAATAGCACCGGCTCGTCCGGCTGCCAGAAGTTACCCAGCCAACGGCTGAGCTCCTGCGGCGTCGGCCGCTCACCGTCGAGCAGCAGCTCCGGGACGCGATCGATCCAGCGTCGAACGGCGACCACGTCGAGAGGCGCGGTTGGTGCGCCGCCGGGCAGCTCCACGATGAACACACCGGACTTGCGACTGGGGACCGCACTGCCCCAGCGCACTGGCCCATCGACGAAGAGTCCGATCGAGCGCAACAGCTCGCTGGCGCCTACGCGTGCCCCGGTGCCTTGTTCTGTCATGTCGCGATGCTAACCGCCATCGATCACTGTTGGCCGCGATGTTCCGGCTAGCATTGTCAGATGGCGCAGGAGGATCGCAAGAAGCGCGTAGATCGCGAGCTGATCGAGATGCTCAACGAGCTGCGCGTGGCCCTGCCCGGCGCGCAGGTGATGTTCGCCTTCTTGCTCGTGCTTCCATTCCAGCAGCGCTTCGAGGATGTCAGTGATCTGGCCGGCCTGGTCTATTTCGCGGGCCTGGCATCGGCGGCGATATCGATCGCGTTCCTCATCGCGCCCGCCGCGTACCACCGCATCAACCTGCGCCGTGGTGTCGACGAGAAGGAGCGCATGCTCTTCGTCAACACGAAGCTGACGCTGATCGGCACTGTGTTCCTGGCAATCGGTATGTCGTGCTCGATCTTCCTCATTGCCGACGTCCTGTTCGGTGAAACTTTGGCCGCGCTGGCGGCGGCTGCCATGGCGTTGCTGATCGGCGCACTCTGGTACGTGCTGCCAATCCTCGCTCGTCGTGGAGCCGATTCCAGCGAGGCGGACGACGATGACGCGGACGACGACGACGCGGACGACACTGACGAACCGGCCAGTCGAGCAGGGCCGAACTAGAGCGCCGGCCTAGCCGTCGTTGCCCCTTTCGGATGGGCGTTACGTGGGCTCGGGCTCGGTCCGATGCCTTCCGGCGAAGAGCAAGCCGACGACTGCGGCTACGACGGCCACGACCAGCACGAGAATTCCGGTCCAGGCCAGCCACAGCGTCAGTGAGCCGGCAAGGCCCGCCACGAACGCGCTCAGCACCGGCCGGCCATCAGCACTGGCCAGCGAATCCGTAGCGATGCCTTGCGCGCCGATCAGGCCGAGGGCCACCAGCACGATCAGGACCTCGATGCCGAGAGCTATGAAGAACACGGCACGAGGCCGACGATGGGCCCATACGACGGTGAACACGATCAGCAACAGCGAAGCGATGACGAGCCCGGCGACGGCAAGGTCCGCCTGCTGGACCAGAGTCGAAAGCTGCTGCAGTCGCGTGGCGTCGGCGATCTGAACCTGTCCGAAATCGGGCGGCAGCTGCGCGCCGAGGGCGGTGCTCAGCTGGGCGACGAACGCCTCGCGATCATCGATCAAGCCAAGATCGGGAAGCGCCACATCCGACGGCAGGACACCGTCCGCCTGCAGTTGGGCGATGATCTCCTGGACGATGGCAAGCAGATCGATCGTCAGCGTGCCGTTGGCGATCTGCACGTTCTCGGCGTCACCGCGCAGCACCGAGACCAGCCGACTGTGCAGCAGGGACAGGCTCGAGTCCAGGCCTCCCTGGAGCTGCTCATTCGTCAGCAACTGATTGGCGGCACTCGTGATTCGGTCGCCGATGGCCTCCGTGATCGTCACTGCCAGTCGGTCAAGCCGGTCGGGAAGCAGCTCCTCCAGGCGCTGCTGAATCGCGAGTCGTTCGAGGATCTGATCGGAGAGCTGAACGCTCAGCCGGTCGATCACCACAGGGTCGGACGTCACGTCCGCCACAACTCCTACGAACCGGTCGGTCACCAGCACCGTCTGGTGGAACCACGCGGTCATGCTGGCCACGACAAAGACCAGGCACGCGAGAACGCCAAGAATGATCGCGACGAGATTGTGGATACGGTGATGCTTCTTCACGCCGGCACCTTACATGCGGCCGCTGCGCTGATCAGGAGCGTCACACGGAGTTGTCCTGCGGTCCCGGCTCCTCCGGGTTCGCCGTCGCTATCAGCCCGGCCCCGGCCATCGCCGCGGTGTCCCAACGGGCGATCTCTATGTCCTGGGCGGCCAGTGCGGCTGCCAGGCGGCGACGAAGCTCGCTCGCCGCGAGCCACTGCTGCCCGGGCTCGACCCGACCGCGCATGCGCAGCACTGCACCGTCGATGCTGAGACCGAGCACGAACAAGAAGCGCGGCGGCTCGAGCAGCCGATCCTTCCATTCCGGATCCTCGGCCATCTGCGCCCCAGCTTCGTTCGCCAACTCGATCACCTGGTCGATCTGAGCGGCGCGAAGGACCTGAAAGTCGACGGTGATCGTCGAGTAGACCCGTGTTGCGTTGGACGATGACCGGATGAGGCCATTGGAAATCGAATGCACGCCTTGAGCGTTGCGCAGCACCGTCCGGCGCAGGCCGACTTCTTCAACCTCACCCGCGATCAAACCACTGGGCAGGTCGACCGACAGCCAGTCACCCTTGTAGTACTGACCCTCGGCCAGGATCAACACGCCCATGAGGAAGTCGAGGATTATTGCCTGGCCAGCAATGGTCAGCGCAGCGGCGATCAGTCCGAGCCCGGCAAGCATCGACCACAGGTCGAATGCCGACAGGATGAGCATGATCAGCAGCGCGAAGACGGCGAACTTGATGAGTCGGGCAAGCACCTCCTCGAGGGTCCTGGCGCGTTTACGGATCTCCTCGGCCGGTGCCCCGCCCTGCTCCAACGTTGCCTGCTGGGCGCGCAGGACGCCGAGCACGAGTCGGTGCATCAGCGGCTGAGCGAAGCGGTAGATGATCACCAGCACGACTACCCCGACGAGCACTACGAGAGCGTTCGAGGCAATCCAGCTGGCGACGGTTTCGAATGTCATTCTTGCCGCAGAGCATGAGCAGACGACGCGGTCGCTGGCAATAGGGCGTGCCGGTGTCGCACTAGGGTGCCTCTGACGGTGCCTGAATGAGCGTGGCCAGTGGATTGTGCCGGAGTGCGGGCATGTGCATCATTGGGGTGTACGCCATCTAGCACTGGCGCACGTCGAACTAGACGATCTGGCACTGAGGACCTGCTGCAGGTCCGCCACGCACGCTCCCGACGATGCTCGCCGGGAGGCCGAGAGAAAGAGGGAAGTGGCTGTGGGCTGTTTGCTGGTGTTGTTCGGGTCGCTCTTTCCGCGATTGGCCGTGTTCTTCATCTGGCTTGCGCGCCCCGGCGTCTTCGAGCTCGCCATCCCCTCGGCATTCATCGCCATCCTGGGCATTTTCTTCCTGCCCTTCACAACGTTGATGTACGTGCTGCTGTGGAGCCCGAACGGCTTCAGCGGCCTCGACCTGCTGTGGCTGGCCCTTGCATTTGGGATCGACATCCTGAGCGTCGGCGGCTCGGCCTACGGCAACCGCGATCGCGTGCGGGGTTACAACAACTCTGACCCTGCGCCGTAGCTCTGAAGCTGCCTACAATTGAAGCTGTGATGCCACGCGCCCGAGTCATGCTTGCGTTCCTCGCTCTCAGCGTGGTCGCTGCCTGCTCGGGCCCGGCGGCAACCCCCGGGCCAACTGTGCCGCCGGTGTGCGTCGCGATCGTTGCCGTCTACGCCCAGATTGATGCCCTACAGGCACTCGACCCGGCTACGGCCACGGCGGATCAGGTCGACGATGCGGTAGCCAACCTTGCCTCCTCATGGGTCAACCTGCGTGCCCAAGCACAGGCAATCTCACAAGAGGGGTACACGGCGCTCGACACGGCCATCAACCGGCTAACCCTGGCCGCTGCGGCCTTGCCGGCGAGCATGGCGCCCGCCGAGAAGCTGGCCGAGCTTCAGGACGAGATTGAGGCCGTGGCCGCGGGTGCCGAGGTTCTCCAGACGGAGCTGGGCTGCCCCGACCTCTAGCCTTGCTGACCCCACCGAAGGCCCACAGGACGCGCCTGTCGGCACGGTCCGCCTCGAGCAGCAGGTACGCAACCACGATCACGCTGTAGGCGATCACGGCCGTAGGCGGCGAGACAGAGCAGCAGCGCGAGACCGCCGCCCAGACCTCGTCCAATCAGGCGAGAACGCAATGGCGCCAGAAGCAGAGCCACGAGGAGCGAGAGCAGCAGGACCGCGACGAGGTATGAGGCAACGCTCATCGCCGTCAGCACGATGACGGCCGCGCCGGCCACCAACAGCACCGGGCCAAGCCGGCGCTCAGAAGTTGCCGGTGCCGGCGCGGCGGTCACGAAAGCTCGCTGCGCGGCTGCACGTCGGAGAGGTACATCAACACGGCCGCGACGCGGCGACTGACGACGCTCTCGTCCTCGAGCATCAACTTCATGAAGATCGAGCCGACGTGCTTCTCCACGGCCCGCTTGGTGAGCGTCAGGTCCTCGGCGATCGCGGCATTGCTCTTGCCGCGCGCCATAAGCGCGAGCACTTCCTGCTCGCGCGGCGTTAGCTCGTCGATCGGTGAGCGCGAGGGCCGCCGCGCACCCTGTATGAGATGCTCGACGACGACCGGGTCGATCACCGATCCACCGTGCGCGATGACCTCGATCGCCTGCAGCAATTCGCTCCGGTCGTACAGCCTGTCCTTGAGCAGGTAGCCGCGACCCTGGGCGCTCGGCCGCAGGAGCGACACGGCGAGGCTCGGCTCTGCCCATTGGCTGAGCGCAATGAGACCGATGTCGGGATACTCCTCGCGCATTCGCCGCGCGATGTTGATGCCTTCGTAGTCACCTGAGGGCGGCATCCGGATATCGACTATCACCACGTCAGGCGATTCGTCGGCGACCGCCTGCCACAGCTGATCACCGTCTTCAACCAACGCGACCAGTTCGATCCGATCGCTCGTCGCCAGGACGGCCCGGATCGCCTCACGGATGAGATACGAGTCGTCGGCCGCGACGACACGAAGCGGAGCCGAGAGGCGCGATTCGGCGACCAGGTCTTGCTTCACGGGCGGCTCGGGCAGCGACGTTGGGGCGTGGAGCGGCTTGAGCCGCTCGCACGGACGACCGATGTTAGTCGACAGCCGCCGAAGCTGGCTGGGGCCGGGCCGCTTCTTCCTCTACGAGGCTCTGGCGTTCCATCTGATGGAAAACGTAGCGGAAGAGGTCGCGCACGATGGCCGACACCGGCAGGGCCAGGATGCCGCCGATGATGCCGCCGACGCCGATTCCGACTGCGACCAGGAAGAGCACGACAGCGGGCCGGAATGAGATCACCGAGCCCTCGATCTTGGGCACCAGCACGTTGGCCTCGATGATGAACACCACCATGTAGAAGCCACCTACCAGCACAACCGCCAGTGGCGAGGTTGCCAGGGCGAGCAGAAGTGCTGGGATGAGCGCGATGATCGGGCCTATCTGGGGTAGCAGCTCCATCACACCGGCAATGACACCGAGCAGGATCACGTAGTCGCTCAATGGCGCGCCGACGATAAGGCCGATGATGAAGACACCGATCGTCACGGCAGTGCCCTGGATCAGCCCGACTATGACCTCCGCCTTGAAGTAGCGGACAAAATCGTCGATGAAGATGCGGACCGACGTGTTGATGTAAGGCTTCCACGGCGCAGGCAGGCCGTCCTGGAAGCCCTTGGCCATCCGTGGCTCGTCGACCAGCATGTAGAAGACGAAGAACGGCACCAGTGTCCAAGTCAGAACGGTGCCCACGACGCCCAAGAGGCCGGTAAAGAAGCCCAGGACGATGGTCTCTGGCTCGATGCCCGCCACCGCGCCGTGGATGGCGTTGAGGATGTCCTCGATCAGGCTCGCCAGCCACGGCGGAGATGTCTCCTGCATGGCTGCCAGGTACGCCGGGATGTTCGCAAAGAATGGCAGCAGCTGGTCGAAGATCACCCTGAACAGGAGCACTCCCAGGGCGATTGCCACCAGCACGCTCAAGCCGACGACCAGTAGCGCCCCGATGCCGCGCCCTATGCCCTTGCGCTCGAGCCAATTTACAACCGGCAGCAGGACGGCGAACAGGACCAGCCCAACCGCGAACATGAAAACGACCGACCAGGCGGATATGACGATCACCACGAAAGCGATGGCGGCGATCAGAATCAGCCAGAAAGGAGCACTCGGCATCGGCATCGGCTTGTACCGCACCGACTTCGCCGGTGCGCAGGACGATGTTTCAACTGGTGACGGAGTCGCCGAAACGGACCCTTCGGGAGTCATCGGTTTGCTCATCTTCCCCAACCGTCGAAGGTTAGAGCACCATGAGACAAGGGCGTGGGCCCGTATGACAAGCAACGTGCAAACACCGCTGTTCGCCCGACCAGGGATGGTCCAAAATCCACTGAGGTATCGCGCGATGCAGCGAGGTGTGGGAGATGGCGGACTCCAGGCTCATGGATGGCGAAGAGATCGTCTTTCAGACCAACAAGCACTGGATGGCGCCGGTGGCCGACTCTTGGAAGGCGGTACTGCTCATCCTCGGCGCCGTGGTGCTGGCATGGCTGCAGCCCGAACAGACTGACGGCATCATCGGCTTCGTGGGGCGTCTGATCGAGCTCATGAAGCTCGGGCTGTTGTTCGCCGGTGTGGGCTGGATCATTTACAACGTGATCGCCTGGCGTTCGGCCGAATACGCCGTTACCAATCTACGCATCCTTGGCTCCGATGGGCTCGCTCGAAAGCGGACGACGGACACCCTGCTTTCGTCGGTCTCGGACGTGCGCTCGCGGATCACGGCCATTGGCAAGGCGATGGGCGGCTACGGCAACATCCAGATCTTCACCTCGTCCGGAGAGGCAGGCTCAGACAGCTTCACCACCGTTCGGGACGTGGAGGTGTTCAAGAAGCGGATCCTCGAGCAGAAGACAAAGGCGCCTGCTCCAGCGCCTCTGGCCGCGGCCGCGGCACAGATGACACCGGCTACCCAACCGGACCCGATGGCGACTCTCGAGAATCTGGGCCGGCTGCGCGACTCGGGCGTCATCACGCCTGAGGAGTTCGAGGCGAAGAAGCAGGAGTTGCTCAGCCGCATCTGAGGCCCCAAATGGCCAGGGCCAACTATCGAGGGTCGCGGCCGGGGCGATCCTTCGCCCGTGCGACATAGACTGATTTGCCCAATGAGTCGACTGATGGCGACCGTCACCCTGGTTGTGGGGACTCTGATCGTCTCGGCCTGTGGCTCGAGTGAATCAACATCGCCTCTGCCCACCTCGGCATGTCTCTCTGTTCCGATAGGCATCGGCATCATCCACGGAGATCCCGCGACGCCGGATCGCATAATCCTGAACAAGGATTTCGGCGACACGGACACCCTTGTCGACGAGGCCAACAGTTACGACGTCGTGTTCGACCCGAACCTACGCATCGTCCATGTGGATGGACGGGAGGTGGCGAGCGAAGGGGACGAGGTGGAGATCGGAGGCTATCGCGAGGACGGCCCTCCGCCGCCGGTGCCCGGCGCGATCAAGTGGTGCGGAGACCTGCGGCTTATCAGCGAGGCACTCGATCACCCCACTCCCACACAGACTCCGGCTACACCCTCGCCAACCCTCTTTGCGACTCCGGCCGGCAACCGCCCGTCAACCGACGGAACCGCACTCGGCGACTCGAATGCCTTCTGGTACGGAACCATCGCCTTCGGTCCCGAAACGCCCTCGTACACCCACCTTGCCGAAGCCGTTAACGACGCGCACCTCATAGTCGTTGGGCACATCGTCGAAGTTCGAGACTTGGCAACGACTGACCCGGCGCCAGGCGTGCCGTCGTTCTATGCGCGGATTGCGGAGGACGAGGTGCTCTTTGGGCAGGCTGAATCGCTTTATCCCGGATGGTTTGATGTGCGCCTGCTTCGCGGACTTGAGACATCAATCGAAGACCTGCGGCAACTGATGCCCGACCATCAAACACTCTTCTTCCTTCGCAGCGCAGAGATCAGCGCACTCGAGAACGGCCACTCCCCGGCGTACGCGGAGCAGTGGCGATACAAGTACGGAGTTAGCGGGCCAGGAGGCATCATTCGCGATATTGACGGCGATGCACGTGTGCACCAATTCTGGCTGGAGTACGCCCCAAATTTCCCGAACGAGTACGAGGGAGCCGCGTTCGAGGATGTCGTGCAGATCGTTCGCGACGAGATCGCACTCAGAAACCAGTGACCGGCCGTCAATGAGGTCTCCATGCGCGTCGCATCGCGGCTATCGCCAGCTTCGGCTTTCAGACCAAAGTCCGTACGCGACATCGGACCAGTGCCCGTAGCGGGCTGGTCTCGCCCGCCGCAGCATGGCTACAGGCCGACTTCTGGTCGGCTTGTCTCCGCAGCCGTGAGGTACACAAATGAGATCCAGACTCGTTGGAATTGGCCTGCTCGCCATCGTGCTTGTCGCGTGTTCGGGTGGTGGCGCGACCCAGGCTCCGACCGTGGCGCCGACGTCGGCGGCCACTGACGCTCCTGCATCGCCGGCGACGGGTTCGGCGGACGTCCAGCTGGCCGACAGCGATCTGGGCCAGATCGTCGTCG
>Ga0190265_10001937_pt1 | contig 13710 bp, 12 predicted proteins | sample Popmic124T_FD_133135 | JGI IMG/M metagenome (GOLD analysis project Ga0190265, IMG submission 133135) | Populus adjacent soil microbial communities from riparian zone of Indian Creek, Utah, USA - 124 T | ecosystem: Environmental > Terrestrial > Soil > Riparian zone | place: USA: Utah | collected... | reverse complement strand
TCCCGGTCACCGGCATCAACGAGCTGGTGCTCGAGGTGCTCGATCTCGACCGGGCGGTGGATTTCTACTCGCAGGTGCTCGGTCTCACGGTTGCCGACCGGTGGGAGGGCCGGGCCTGGCTGAAGGCCGGTGACAGCACTCGGATCGGGCTCTGGACGCCGCAGGTCGGGATCGCCGAGGGCAGGGGCGGGGTGCACGTGCACTACGCGCTGCACATCCCCGAGGACGCCTACGACAGCGCCGTCGCTCGGTTGCGGGAGCACGGCTACGAGCCCCACGAGGAGGACTTCGCGGAGAACGGGCGCGCCGTCTACGTCACCGACCCGGACGGCAACGTCGTCGAGCTCTGGACGTGGGCGGGATGAATCGCCTCGCCGACGAGACCAGTCCGTACCTCCTGCAGCACGCCGACAACCCGGTGGATTGGTACCCCTGGGGCGACGAAGCCTTTGAGCGCGCCCGGGCCGAGGACAAGCCCGTCCTCCTCTCGGTTGGCTATGCCGCCTGCCACTGGTGCCACGTCATGGAGCACGAGTCGTTCGAGCACGACGAGACGGCCGCCCTGATGAACGAGCGTTTCGTGAACATCAAGGTCGACCGCGAGGAGCGGCCTGACGTCGACTCGCTCTATATGGATGCGGTGGTCGCGCTCACCGGTCAAGGCGGGTGGCCGATGACGGTCTTCCTCACGCCGGCGGGCGAGCCGTTCCTCGGTGGCACGTACTACCCACCCGAGCCGCGCTACGGGATGCCGAGCTTCCAGCAGGTGCTCGTAGCGGTCTCCGACGCGTACCGCGAGCGGCGCGGCGACGTCGCCGGCCAGGCCGCGGCGATCGTCGATGCCGTACGGCGCTCGAGCGAGCTGGCCCCATCGCTGGAACCGCTGACCGACTCGATCCTGCAGGACGCGGCCCGCGGCCTCCGCACGCAGTTCGACGTCGAGTGGGCCGGCTGGGGCAACGCTCCGAAGTTCCCTCAGGCCTCAGTGCTCGAGTTCCTGCTCAGGATGCACCTGCGAGGCGATGAGAGCGCGCTACCGATGGTCACGGCGACGCTCGACGCGATGGCGGCCGGCGGCATGTACGACCTCGTCGGCGGCGGGTTCCACAGGTACTCGATCGATCGCGAGTGGCTCGTGCCGCATTTCGAAAAGATGCTCTACGACAACGCGCTGCTGGCCGCGACGTACCTCCACGGCTGGGTCGTCACCGGCAACGACCGTTACCGCCGAGTCACCGAGCAGACGCTCGACTACATGCTGCGCGAGCTACGTCTCCCTGAGGGCGGATTCGCCTCGGCGCAGGACGCCGACACGGATGGCGTCGAGGGTCTGACGTTCACGTGGACGCCTGACGACGGCGTGCGCGAGGAGCTACTGCAGCCGTTCGAGCACGGGCGCTTCGTGATCCGCGGCGCGCTCGACGAGGTGGAGCGACAGCGGCTGTTCGAGACCCGTGAGAAGCGGACGAAGCCGGCCCGGGACGACAAGGCGATCGCCGCTTGGAACGGACTTGCGCTCGCCGCTCTGGCCGAGGCGGGTCGCAGGCTCGAACGCGAGGACTACCTCGACGCGGCCCGGCAGCTCGGCGAGTTCCTGCTGGGACCGCTCTCGACCGAGGACGGTCGCCTGCACCGGACGTTCCGCGGCGAGGCCAAGGGCACGGGCTACCTCGAGGACTACGCGGACGTGGCCCACGGCTTGCTCGAGCTGCACAAGGCGACCGGAGACCTGCGTTGGCTCGAGGAGGCGAACCGGCTCGCGCGACTCGCGCTCGACCTCTTCGCAGACGAGGAGCGCGGCGGCTTCTTTCTCGCAGCCGCCGACGCCGAGCAGCTCGTCGCGCGCAAGAAGGACCTCGAGGACCAGCCGACCCCCGCCGGCAACTCCATGCTGGCCTTCGTGCTGCTGCAGCTGGCGCGGATCTACGGCGACGATGAGCTCGAGAAACAGGCGGTCGGCGTCTTCCGGCTGATTCAAGAGGCGCTGTCGCGCGTTCCGCTCGCCTTCGGCCATGCGCTCTCGGCACTCGATCTCCATTTCTCGCCGCCGCGGCAAGTGGCGATCATCGGCCGTGCGGACAGTGAGGTCGCGCGCGCAGCGCTGCGCAGGTTCGATCCGAACGCGGTCGTGGCCTTCGGCCCGGCGGAGGGAATTCCGCTCCTCGACGGGAAAGGCCTCGTCGACGGAAAGGCGGCGGTGTACGTCTGCGAACGGTTTGCCTGCCGGGCGCCTGTCACCGACCCGAAAACTTTCACAGACCCCTAACACTGTCTTGACGGCCGGTGGGTATTACTCCCGCCATGAGGAACGGTAGGTGGCTAGTTGCCCCGGCCCTCGCCGTAGCGATCGCCGTCGCGGCCGTGTTTTCCGGCTCCGCTACGAGGAGTGAAGCGGGAACGCAGCAGGCTGTCTCCCGTCCGAACGTCGTCGTGATCATGACCGACGACCAGACCGTCGAATCGCTGCGCGTGATGGGGAACGTGCGCTCGCTGCTCGCGAACCAGGGCGTCACGTTCGACAACAACTTTGCGTCCTACCCGCTTTGCTGTCCGTCGCGCTCCACCTACCTGACCGGGCAATACGCCCACAACCACCGCGTGCTCGGCAACGCCCCTCCGAACGGTGGCTACGACAAGCTCGACCACACGAACACATTGCCCGTCTGGTTGCAGCGCGCCGGGTACGCGACCGTCCACATCGGCAAGTACCTGAACGGCTACGGACGTGTGCGCCAGACCGAGATCCCACCGGGTTGGGGCGAGTGGTACGGCTCGATCGACCCGTCGACGTACCGGTTCTTCAACTACACGGTGAACGAGAACGGGAAGCTCGTGAACTACGGAGCAACGCCAGCCGAGTACCAGGCAGATGTGTACACGCGGCGCGCGGTCGAAGTCATCCGGCGCCTCGCTGCCGACCCGCGCCCTTTGTTCCTGTCGGTCGCCTATCTCGCGCCGCATTCGGGCGGCCCGCGCGAGCCCGACGACCCCGCGAACCTGGCGACGCCCGCGCCCGCCCCGCGCCACCGCAACGTTTTCGCGAGCCAGCCGCTGCCGACGCCGCCCTCCTTCAACGAGGCCGACGTCTCCGACAAGCCGGCCGTAATCCGAACGCGTCCGCTGCTCACGCAGGGGCGGATGAATGCCATCAAGGAGGGCTACCAGCAGCGCCTGGAGTCGCTGCTGGCAGTTGACGAAGGCGTGGCGGAGATCGTCAGGACCCTCGAGGCAACGGGGAAGCTCGGCCGGACGTACATCATCTTCACTGCCGACAACGGCTTCTTCCACGGCGAGCATCGCGTGGCCGCAGGGAAGGTGCTCGTCTACGAGCCTTCCGTGCGTGTGCCTCTCATCATTCGCGGGCCAGGGATCCCGCGGGCTGGGCGTCGGGCGCAGCTCGCGGCCAACATCGACCTCGCCGCGACGATCTCCGACGCCGCGCGAATTCGCCCAGGCCGCGCCCCGGACGGCCGCTCGTTACTTCCGATTGCCCGTGATCGCCTGCTCTTCTCGGGCCGGGACATACTGCTCGAGACGCCGACGTACTCGGCTATACGCACTCCCACCTGGGTGTACGTCGAGCACGTCAACATCGAGAAGGAGCTCTACAACCTGCAAGGCGACCCGCACCAGCTGACCAGCCAGCACGCGAACCCCGCCTTTGAACGAGTGCGCGTCGACCTGGCATCGAGGCTCATGCGCCTGAGGGGCTGCTCCGGTGCGACCTGCCGTCAGGCACCGGAGCTTCGTCTCTTTGCCAGCTACAGGCGCGGCGCACGCGGCTGCGCCAGGTCGAACGTGAGGCTCGCCGTTGGGGGCGGATCGGCCCGCCGGATCTCACAGGTCCACTTCTACGTGCGCGGCCGGCTCGTGCGGCGCGATGCTCGCAGGCCTTTCACTGCGATCGTCCCTCGACGGCTGCTCCGAGGGGGCGCGTATACGCATTCCGTCGTCACGCTGGAGGATGCTCGCCGCCACACGTTGCCGCGAATACTCCGCGCCTGCCGCTAGAGGTATTCTTCGGTCGAGATGGGTTTGTGGCGGAGGATCGTTCGGTTGATCCGGAGGGAGCCCGGCGACGACGACTCGCATGAGCAGTGGTCGGACGCCCGCGATCAAATGCTCGACGCAAGAGTCGCCGCCCTCGGCGACAACCCGGCGCCTCCCGGCTACCTGCCGAAGCCCGACGACGGCCGTCCGAGCTACTAGCTGGTAGGAGGGTCTAAGCCGCTTGCCGCTGACGACGGGTTAGGACGGCAAGGGCGATCAAGAGAAACACGATTCCGACGACACCGACGATGTTCGTCACCACGGCAATCAGACCGGCAACGTCGCTGGTGTCCGCCCAGATGATGCCGATAACGATTCCCGCGACGAGCATGGCGATCGTCGCAGCGAGCCAGTACAGAATCCGTCGTCTGGTGATGGTGTGAGCCTACTCTCATTGCGGCGCTGGGCTAGTCGAAATGCCAAGCCCTCCTAGGAGCGCGCGAAGCCCAGCACCGCAGCGAGCGCCGCGCCTGCGGTCACCGGCGCTCCGAAATACGGGTTGACTGTCAGCAGGACGCCGCCGAACACGAGCACCGCGCCGAGGATGCCGAGTGCACGGCCGGTCATCGGGCGCCGCAGGAGGAGCCCTCCGGCCGCGGCGAAGAGGGCGGCCGAGACCAGCCACAGCGAGCCGACGACCTCCTCACCCGTGTTGCTCAAGTCGTCGTTCTCCCCGGTCAGGAGTGAGAGCCCGGCTAGAACTCCGATCAGGGCGAGGAAGAAGAGAAAGAGGGCGATGCCGATGCGCGCGGCCTGCATGCGCTGAAGCGTAAGGTCTGGCTCATGGCCGTCGACCTCGCCGCCGCCTCGCTGGAAGAGCTGTGCGCGGAGGCGCGACGGCTCCGGGAAGTAGGTCACGGCTCGCTCGTGACCTACTCGCCGAAGGTCTTCATCCCGCTGACGAAGCTGTGCCGCGACGTCTGTCACTACTGCACGTTCGCGCGGGCGCCACGGCGAGGCGAACGGGCATACATGTCGGAACAGGAGGTGCTGGTCGTTGCTCGGGCCGGTGCCGCAGCGGGTTGTCACGAGGCGCTCTTCACCCTCGGGGACAAGCCGGAGCTGCGCTACCGCGCCGCGCGTAATGAGCTCGCCGGGCTCGGCTGCGAGACGACGCTCGAGTACCTCGCGCGCTGCGCACGTCTCGTGCTCGACGAGACCGGGCTGCTCCCGCATCTGAACCCCGGTGTGATGAGTGCGGGGGACCTCGTCGCCCTGCGAGAGGTGAGCGTGTCGCAGGGACTGATGCTCGAGACCGCGTCGGAGCGGCTGTCGGCGCGCGGCGGTCCGCATTTCGGGTCGCCCGACAAACTTCCGGCTCGGCGTTTGGCGACGATCGCGGCCGCCGGGGAGGCGGGCGTGCCGTTCACAACCGGGATCCTGATCGGAATCGGAGAGACGCGGGCCGAGCGGGTCGACGCGCTGTGCGCGATTCGCGATCTCGGCGAGGGTGGCCATGTCCAGGAGGTGATCGTGCAGAACTTTCGGGCGAAGGCGGGCACCAAGATGGCCGGCGCACCGGAGCCCGCGCTCGAGGAGCTTCTGTGGACGGCGGCAACCGCCCGGATCCTGCTCGGCGCCGATTGGAACATCCAGGCGCCGCCGAATCTGAGCTACGCCGACTTTCCGCGGCTGCTCGACGCAGGCATCAACGATTGGGGCGGGATCTCGCCGGTGACCGTCGACCACGTGAACCCCGAGGCGCCGTGGCCCGAGGTCGACCTCCTCCGCGTCGCGACCGAGGAGCGTGGCCTGCGCCTGGCCCCGCGGCTCGCCGTGTACCCCGAGTACCTGGAGGAGCCGGACCGTTGGCTCGACCCCTCGGTGGCGCCACACGTTCTACGGCGGTCGGACGCGGAGGGCCTTGCGCGCGAGGACGGCTGGGCGGCCGGGGCGGCCGGTCGAATCCCGTCCCGTATTGATGGTGTCCCCGGCCTCCTCCCCAATTCGATCGTAGTCAGTAGAAACACCCCCGTGGGTGTCAGATCTGAGCCAAAAGTGACGCCGCTCGTTGCTGCCGCGCTGGCCAAGTCCCGCGAGGAGATCGCTTTGGACGAGGACGATGTGACCGCGCTGCTGACCGCCCGCGGCCCGGATGCCCACGCTGTCGCCGCCGCTGCCGACTCGCTCCGCCGCGAGGTCAACGGCGACACCGTCACGTATGTGGTCACTCGTAACGTCAACTACACGAACGTCTGCTACTTCCGCTGTGGCTTCTGCGCCTTCTCCAAGGGTCGACTCGCGGCCAATCTGCGTGGCCGCCCCTATCTCGTCCCGCCGGATGAGATCGCCCGGCGCGCGCGCGAGGCGTGGGAACGCGGCGCAGTCGAGATCTGCCTCCAGGGCGGGATCCACCCCAGCTTCACGGGAGACTTCTACGCGGAGGTCTGCGAGGCGGTGAAGGAGGCCGTCCCGGGGATTCACGTCCACGCCTTCTCCGCGCTCGAGATCTGGCAGGGGGCGGCCACGCTCGGGCTCGAGCTCGGGGACTACCTGTCACGCCTACGGGAGGCCGGCCTCGCCTCCCTCCCGGGAACAGCAGCCGAGATCCTCGACGACGCGGTCCGGCAGGTGATCTGTCCGGACAAGGTGACGACCGAGCAGTGGCTGCACGTCCACGACACAGCGCACCGCGCCGGCCTGCGCTCGACGACGACGATCATGTTCGGGCACGTCGACCGCCCTCGTCACGCGGCACGTCATTTCCTTCGGCTCCGCGAGCAGCAGGAGCGGACCGGCGGCTTCACCGAGATCGTGCCGCTGCCGTTCGTGCACATGGAGGCGCCGATCTACCTCAAGGGTCGCGCGCGCCAGGGGCCGACGTTCCGTGAGGCGATCCTGCTTCACGCCGCCGCGCGGCTCGCTCTCCATCCCTGGATCACGAACGTCCAGGCCTCATGGGTGAAGCTGGGGGTCGACGGCGCGCAAGCCGCTCTCCGTGCGGGGGCGAACGACCTGGGTGGAACGTTGATGAACGAGTCGATCTCCCGCGCCGCCGGCTCCGTGCATGGTCAGGAGCTGCTGCCCGAGCGCATGGAGAAGGCAATCGCGGCCATCGGTCGCACGCCTAGCCAGCGGACGACTCTCTACGGCGATCCGCCGCGCGAGCAGGTACGGCGCTCGTTCGGGGCGGCGCCTCTGAGCGAGCCGCGCAACCCGAGCGTGAACGAGGCGGGCCTCGGTGCGCCGCCGAGACTCGTCCGCCCGGGTTTCGCCGTCGCCGCGCGCTAGATGAGCCGGCTGCGGGCGGTCCTCGGGAGTGCCGCCTTCCTCCTCTTCGGCGGTCCGACGATTGTCGCGGGCCTTGTCCCATGGCTACTGACCCGTTGGGAAGCAGACGACCCGTCGACCGCTCTTCGGGTCACGGGCGCGGTGTTGATCGCGATCGGTGCCGGCCTCGTGCTGGAGACGACGGCACGCTTCGCGCTCGAGGGACGCGGCACGCCGGTTCCTTTCGCCGCGCCCGAGCGCTTCGTCGCCCGCGGCTCGTACCGGGTCGTGCGGAACCCGATGTACGTCGGCGTGCTGGCGTTGATCGTCGGTCAGGCGCTCCTCCTCGGGCGCGAGGTGCTCCTCGTCTGGGCCGGGGTCGCGGCGGTCCTCTTCCAGCTGTTCGTCGTCTTCCACGAGGAGCCCGAGCTGCACAAGCGCTTCGGCGCCGAGTACGACGACTACCGACGCCGGGTCGGCCGCTGGCTTCCCCGGGCCTAGTCCTTCCAGAAATCGGGCTCGTCGATCGCATCTCCCGGCCCCGTGTTCGGCGCGCCGACGAGGACGAACTCCGCGCCGTCCGGGCCAGCTGCGAGTGCCCGAGTCGTGTCTGCAGGAACACGAACGGCCGTCCATGGTTGCATGTCCACGATGTCGTCCCCGACCTTGATGCGCGCGGAGCCCGACACGAGCAGGTAGATCTCCTCTTGCCGCTTGTGCCGGTGGCCGTTCGCTCGCTTCCCGTTCGGCGCGATGCGCGCATAGCTGACGCCGCAATCCTCGCAACCCAGGTCATTGCGCAGGAAGCGGATCTCGACATCGGGGGCAATTCCAAGGTTGGGGCCCTGATCGGGAACGTCGGACACCTTCACGACCGTGTACTCGGCCATCTCGCTCCTTTCGTCTCGGGACGGAGGCTGGTATCTTTGCGTGCAATGAGCAGGCATCTCCTCGTGTAGCGCAGGGAGCCACGCGGCGGCGCCGCGGCGACTCCCCCTGGCCTCTCGAATCGAGAGGCTTTTTTGTACCCGGAGACGGAATGGACAGATACGACCCGCAAACAATCGAGGCGAAGTGGCAGCGCGTCTGGGAGGACGAGCGGGCCTTCTACGTCTCGAACCCGGAGCCCGGCGCGGAGCCTGAGAAGAAGTTCTACATGCTCGAAATGCTCCCCTATCCGTCCGGGACGCTCCACATGGGCCACGTCCTCAACTACACGCTGGGCGACGTGCTCACTCATTTTCGCCGCCGAAACGGCTCCGTCGTCCTGCGGCCGATGGGCTTTGACTCATTCGGCCTGCCGGCGGAAAACGCGGCCATCCGGGAGGGCGGGCACCCGCGCGAGATCATCGAGCGCAACATCGAGCACATCCGCGGAGAGATGCGCCGGCTCGGATGGGCGATCGACTGGGACCGCGAGACCTCCGCGCACGAGCCGGAGTACTACCGCTGGACGCAGTGGCTGTTCCTGAAGTTCTTCGAGGCCGGGCTCGCCTACCGAAAGGAGGCTCCGGTCAACTGGTGCCCCAACGACCAGACGGTGGTCGCGAACGAGTACGTCATCGACGGCAAGTGCGAGCGGTGCGGCGCCGAGGTGATCGCGATGAACATGGAGCAGTGGTTCTTCCGCGTCACCGCGTATGCGGATCAGTTGCTGGCTGATCTGCAGCTCATCGATTGGCCGGAGCGCACGAAGATGATCCAGACGAACTGGATCGGCCGCTCGGAAGGCGCCGAGGTGCTCTTCCGCGTCGAAGAGCTCGACATCGACATTCCGGTCTTCACGACGCGTCCGGACACCCTGTTCGGAGCGACCTTCTTCGTGCTCGCACCCGAGCACCCGCTCATCGACCGTCTGGCGAACGAGGAGGTGCGCGAGTACGTCCAGAAGGCTGGGGCCCGGTCGGTGGCGGAGCGCCAGACGAAGGACAAGGACGGCGTCTTCACCGGCCACCACGTCGTCAATCCGGTCAACGGCGAGCGGATCCCGGTCTGGGTCGCCGACTACGTCCTGATGGACTACGGCACGGGTGCGATCATGGCCGTGCCCGCGCACGACGAGCGCGACCTCGAGTTTGCGCGCCAGTACGACCTGCCGGTGCGCCAGGTGATCGACGAAGAGACGAACGTCCTCATCGACTCCGGCGATTTCACCGGGCTGCCTGCGGACGAGGCCAAGGAGAAGATCGTCCAGTGGCTGCGCGAGCAGGGCCGCGGTGCGCCCGCGGTCAGCTACCGGCTGCGCGACTGGTCATTCTCACGCCAGCGCTACTGGGGCTGCCCGATCCCGGTCGTCCACTGCGAGGACGACGGCATCGTCCCCGTCCCGGAGGAGGACCTGCCCGTTCTGCTGCCCGAGCTCGAGGACTACCGGCCGAAGGGCAAGCCGCCGCTCGCCTCCAACGAGGAGTGGATGAACGTCCCGTGTCCCCGCTGCGGCAAGCCCGCTCGCCGCGAGGCCGACACGATGGACACATTCGTCGATTCCTCCTGGTACTTCCTGCGTTACTGCGACCCGCACAACGACCAGGCGCCGTTCGACCGTCGCCTCGTCGACTACTGGATGCCGGTCGACCAGTACATCGGCGGCATCGACCACGCGACGGGTCACCTCCTCTACTCGCGTTTCTTCATCAAGGCGCTGAATGACTTCGACCTCGTCGGCTTCCGTGAGCCGTTCCAGCGCCTGTTCCACCAGGGCTGGGTCCGGCAGGGCGGCACCAAGATGTCGAAGACGAAAGGCAACGTCACCGGGCCCGACGAGCTCATCGCGATGTACGGCGCCGACGCGCTTCGGCTCTACATCCTCTTCATGGGCCCTGCCGATCAGGCCATGGAGTGGAGCGAGGAGGATGTCGGAGGGATCTCCCGCTTCCTGCGCCGGCTCTGGCGGGTCGTGAACGAGGTGGCCCAGCTGGCGCCCGCAGGCGGGTCGGAGACCACCGAGCTCTCGCGGACCGCGCATCGCACGATTGCGCGCGTCACCGACGACATCGACCGGCGCTTCCAGTTCAACACGCCGATCGCGGCCGTGATGGAGCTCGTCAACGAGCTCTCGCGGGCACCTGAAGACCCGGCTGCCAGGTTCGCCGCCGAGACGGCGCTGACGCTCATCCAGCCCTACGCGCCGCACATCGCCGAGGAGCTCTGGGCGCGACTGGGCAACGAGCGGTTGTGGGAGCAGCCGTGGCCTCAGGCGGACGAAGCGCTGCTCGCCCGGGATACGTTCGAGCTCGTCATCCAGGTCAACGGCAAGGTTCGTGACCGCGTCGAGGTGCCGGCTGGCGAGCCCGAGGAGGAGCTGATCGCGCGCGCAAAGGCCTCGCCGAAGGTTCAGGACTTCCTGAACGGCAAGGAGATTCGCAAGGAGATCGTCGTGCCGGGCAAGCTCGTGAACCTAGTTGTGGGCTAGCAGCGAATCGGCCGACCGGCGGCGCCTCGAACGCTCCGCCACGAGCGCGAGCATCGCGAGCAGGACGAACGGGCCGGCGACGACGAGCGCGTAGAGCAGCCAGATGAGCTCGGTCCCGAGAATCTTGCTCGCGTCGTCCCAGAAGGTGCGGAAGGCGCCCGGCTCTTCGCGCTTCTCGGCAGCATTGGCCGTAGTCAGCTCCAGGGTGACCGTCGCGTAGCTCGCCTCCCGCACGAGGCGCGATCGGCGACCCGTCAACGATTGCAGGTCGCGGCGCGCGTTCTCGAGCCGGATTCGCTCGTCGACGGTCAATCCGCTGCTGCGGCTCTTGGCGACGAGCTCGGCGATCCGGCGCCGAAGCTCTGTCGCGCTTTGCGAAAGCCGGTCGGCCTGCGGCTGCAGGTCGTTGATCCTGACTTGCTGCGAGACGATCGTGCCGAGCTCGGTGTAGCGGGCGACGGCTTCCTGGACCTTTGCTACGGGCACCCGCAGGACGAGGCTCGCATCGCCCTGCTCCTCGGGCCGCGTGCCGAAGTCGATCGAGGCGACGAAGCCGCCGAGGCCCCGGGTGTCGCGCATCGCGCGCTTGGTCGCGCGGTCGAGGGCTGCCGCATTCTCGACGCGGAGCCGCATGCGCGCGTCGTAGTCCTGGAGCCGGCGGCGCGCGGGGGGTAGGGCAGGTGCGCGCTGTAGGCCAGCAGCGTCTTTCGCCGCGGGAGGTTTGGTGAGCCGCTGGGCAGAGGCGGTCGGTGCCTGCGCCTTTTGGGGCCCTACCACGAGCACCCCTTCTGACTCGAGCCCCTTGGGCTTCTCGGAGCCTGTGAGACCGTTGACGAGCGCCGCGCCGACTCCCACGGCAACCGTGCACGCTGCTGCAAGCGCAAGCCCGCGACGCAGCCCCAGGTGCCATCGGCCTCCGACCTTCCGTGCACTTTGGGAGCGGGCCGTCGCATCTACCCGCTCGCGTAGCCCTTCGGGCGCGGGCGGCGCCTTCTCGCGCAGCTCGGTGACGATCTCCTCGAAGCGCGGGTCGTCGAGATCACGCTGAGACATCTGATTCCACCCTTTCGGCCAGCTTGGTCAATGCGCGTGAAAGTCGGGTCGAGCACGCGGTGGGGCTGATACCGAGCACTCCCGCGGTCTGGTCCCCGTCGAGCTCGAGCACGACGCGGAGCGCCACGACCTCGCGCTCGCCGGCGGAGAGGCTCGCCATCGCGGTTTCGAGGGCCGGCGAGAGGCCGTCGCCGTAGACGGGCTCGTCCGCCTCGCGAATCGTTGCCGCGTACTTCTGCTCGCGTCGTCGTCGCCGCTCGTCAGCGCGGAAGTGGTCGAGGGCGATACCGCGGGCCAGTTGGCAAAGCCAGGTTTTCGCGCTTCCGCGCTTCGGGTCGAACCGTCGCCACCGGTGCAGTGCACGTTCGAAGGTCGCGTTCGTCAGATCTTCTGCCACGTTCCGGTCTCCCGTCAGGTAGAGCACGTATCGGTACACATCGTCGAGGTGTGCCTCGGCCGCGGCGGCGAGGCTCCGCTGCTCGCGGAGACCTCGTTCGCTTGCTGGTAACGAGGCCGGCATTGCGTTCACGTAGTCCCTATACGCCGCTGCGGGTCGCTTCCGTCACACGGGAATTGATGCACGTTTGGCATGAGCCCGTCACACGCGCGGCACACGACTGTTGCCAAAATTGACGACATGCATCAGCTCTTCCCGCTGGCGCGGCGCCGTGTGCTCGTCGCCGCCGTGGCACTCCTCGTCGCGCTGCTCCTTGCCGGGCGACACCTGGCCCGGGCCGGCGCGCCGACCGAGCGTCCGGTAGCAGCGCAGGTAGAGCCCATCGGCACGGATTCGGCGCCCAAGCTCGTCGTTCATGTCGTGGGCGCAGTTCGCCGTCCGGGCCTGTACCGCCTGCCGGATCGCTCGCGGATCGCCGATGCGGTGACGCGTGCGGGCGGGGCGACGCGGGGAGCCGACCTCTCTGCCGTCAACCTCGCGGCGCCGGTCGCTGACGGCGTCCAGGTCGTCGTGCCGACGAGGGCGCCCCCCGCCAAGGGTGGCGGAGGCGAGCCGACTGCGTCCGACCCGCAGGGGCCGGTTCACCTGAACACCGCCACGCTCGAGGAGCTCGACGCCTTACCCGGCGTCGGGCCGGTCACCGCTCAGAAAATCGTCGATTACCGACAGCAGCACGGTGCTTTCGCCTCCATCGACGAGCTCGACGCCATCCCCGGAATCGGCCCGGCCCGGCTGGAGCAACTCAGAGAGGTGGCGGCGCCGTGAGCGGCCTCCTCGCTCGGTGGGCCCCGCATGTCCTCCTCGGCGCGCTCTGCGCGGGCCTTGCAGCCGCGAACATCGCTCGCACAAGTGTGTCCGCACTGCTGATCGCCGGGCTCGTTGTGATCGCGGCGGCAACGCTCCCTCGAGCAGCCACGGTGCACGTTCTCGCCTGTGGTGCGCTTCTCCTTACCGGGTGGTGGTGGGCGAGCGCCCGACTCGAAGCCATCGATCGCAGCGTCCTGGTGCCGGAGATCGGACAGGCGGGCCGGTTTGTCCTCGCGATCACTGGCCCGGGGCGGCGCTCAGAGTTCTCGCTCCGCATCCCGGCGCAAGTGCGCCGGTTCGGCGAGCGTGAGCTGCGTGAGCCGGTGCTCCTGCGTCTACCTCCGGCGCGCTCGCCACCACAGGGCGCCCTCATCGAGCTGACCGGTGAGATCCGGGCGCCACGCGGCCCCGAGGACGGCTTCGACGAGCGCACGTGGCTCCGTCGCCGGGGCGTGCACGTGATCGTTCGTGCCGATCGGTGGCGCGTGGTCGGTCGCCGTGGCGGACTGGCCGGCTTCGCCGACCGCCTTCGCGCACGCATCTCGCGCTCGATGGCCCCTGGCCTCCGGGGAGAACGACGCGCGGTCCTGGCCGGAGTCGTGCTCGGAGAGGACGAAGGCCTGTCAGAGGATCTTCGTGACGACTTCCGCGCCTCGGGACTCTTCCACCTCCTGGCCGTCTCGGGCCAGAATGTCGTCCTCGTCGCGGGTGGTGCGCTTCT
>Ga0190265_10001936_pt1 | contig 13714 bp, 18 predicted proteins | sample Popmic124T_FD_133135 | JGI IMG/M metagenome (GOLD analysis project Ga0190265, IMG submission 133135) | Populus adjacent soil microbial communities from riparian zone of Indian Creek, Utah, USA - 124 T | ecosystem: Environmental > Terrestrial > Soil > Riparian zone | place: USA: Utah | collected... | reverse complement strand
TTCAGCTCGCGGGGCCTGATCTCCTCGTAACTCGACATCCGTACCTCACTTCCTGACCGACCGGCGGGAACGGCGCGGAGCATATCCTTCGGCCAACTTACCGAGACGAAGGAGTCGCGATGGCCTTCAGCGTCCCCGATCTCCCGTACGACTACGCGGCGCTCGAGCCGACGATCGACGAGCAGACGATGCGCATCCACCACGACAAGCACCACCAGGCGTACGTGGACAACGCGAACAAAGCCCTCGAGGGGAGCGAGTGGGCCGACCGGAGTGCGGAGGACATCCTGGGCTCGCTCGACTCGGTGCCGGAGGACATCCGCGCCGCCGTGCGCAACAACGTCGGCGGCCACGCGAACCACACGCTCTTCTGGGAGGTCATGGGACCGAACGGCGGCGGCTCGCCGTCCGGCGCTCTGGCGGCCGCGATCGACGAGGCGTTCGGGGGCGTCGACGACCTGAAGGCGGCCATGAACGACGCCGGCGTCAAGCGCTTCGGCAGCGGCTGGTCGTGGCTCGTGCTCGACGGCGGCAGCCTCGCCGTCATGTCGACTGCGAATCAGGACAGCCCGCTCAGCGACGGCAAGACGCCGCTGCTCGGCATCGACGTCTGGGAGCACGCGTACTACCTCAAGTACCAGAACCGGCGCCCGGACTACCTCGCGGCCTGGTGGGACGTCGTCGACTGGGACGCGGTCGCGCAGCGTTACGAGGGGGCGCGCTAGGCACTGACGCGGGCCCTCGTCACCGGTGGAACCGGCAAGCTCGGGCGGGGGCTCGTCGAGCGGCTGCGCGCCGAGGGATGGCGCGTGGTCCCGGCCGGGAGCAGGGACGGCGACCTCGCCCGCGCAGACGCGGCGCGGGCGCTCGTCGAACGGGCCGCGTCGGAGCTGGGCGGGCTCGACGTCGTCGTGAACGGCGCCTCGGCCGGCTTCGAGCCGACGCCGTTCGAGGAGGTGACGGAGGCAGACGTCGACGCTGCCCTCGGCGCGACGGTCAAGGGCAGCTTCTTCGTGACCCAGGCGGCGGCGCCGTATCTGCGCGAGTCGCGCGGGCTCGCGGTCATGCTGGAGGACGTCGCGGCCTACCTGCCCTGGCCGTCCTTCGCCGCCCATTGCGCGGCCAAAGCCGCCCAGGCGATGCTGACACGGACGCTCGCGCGCGCTCTGGCCCCGGAGGTGCGGGTCTGCGGCGTCGCGCCCGGCGCGGTCGCGGTCGAGCCGGGGCAGGAGGAGCGGCGGCGTGCGGAGACGGTCCTCGGCCGCCTCGGAGATGCGGAGGACGTCGCCGGAGCGATCCTCTACCTCGCCGGCGCCGAATTCGTGACCGGCACGACCCTCGTCGTCGACGGCGGCCGGCTGCTGCGTTCGCCCGGCGGTCAATCCGGCTCATCGCGCCATGCGTAGTTCACTCAGATGGATGCAGCTGTGACTCTTCGGCGACCGACCTTGCGCGATCGCAAATCTCGGGCACCATTCCCCAGCGTGCAGAACGTCCGAGGGGAGAACGGGAGGCTGAGCGACGAGGATCTGATCGCTCTCGTCGGCGCGCGCGACCGCGACGCCTTCGGCGAGCTCTACCGCCGGTACACCCGCCCGGTGCTGGGGCTGGCGCTCCGCCGCCTCGGCGACCGGGGCCGCGCCGAGGACGCATTGCAGGAGGCGTTCACCGCCGTGTGGCGGTCGGCAGGGACCTACGATCCCGCCCGCGGCGCCGGCGGCGCCTGGCTCTACGCCGTGGCGCGCAACGCGATCGTCGACGGGCTGCGGCGGCGGCCGGAGCCGACCGCGGAGGCCGTGGAGGAGCCCGCCGCGGACGCGGGCCCGGACGAGCGCGCCGAGGCGTCGTGGCTCGCCTGGCGCGTGCACCGCGCCATCGCCGAGCTGCCGGAGCACGAGCGGCGCGTCATCGAGCTCGCGTACTGGGGCGAGCGCTCGCAGAGCGAGATCGCCGCCGAGCTCCACATTCCGCTCGGCACGGTGAAGACACGGACGCGGAGCGGGCTCTCGCGGCTCGCCGACCTGCTGGAGGGGGAGCTCGAGTGAGCGATCGCTTCGACGAGCTCGTCGACCATCCCTCGCTGACGGCCGAGGAGCGGGCGCGCCTGCGGCGTGTGCACGACCTGCTGCTCGACGTCGGGCCTCCGCCCGAGGCCGCTCCATACCTGCGCCCGCCCGCGGCCGAAGCGCCCGTGGTCCCGCTGCGGCGGCGGCGCGGCCGAGCTGTCGCGCTTCTGGCCGCGGCGCTGGGCGCGGCGGTGCTCGGCGGCGCGGGCTACGTGCTCGGCAGCCGGGACGGGACGGAGGAGGCCGCGCAGACGGTGACGGCGGACCGGACGGTGACGGCCACGCAGGCGACGACCGTCCGCGAGACGGTGACGTCGTCCGAGCAGCCGAGCGGCCCGCTCGTCCACATGACGGGCGTGGGCGAGGCGCAGGGCGCCTCGGCCACGGTGGAGCTCCTGCCGCGGGCCAAGAGCGGTGACTATCCCGTCCGCATCCGCGCCGAGGGCCTGCCCGAGCGGACGACGTACGAGATGTGGGTCGTCGACGACGGCGAGCTCAAGGACCTCTGCGGCAGCTTCACGACGGGCTACGACAAGACCGAGGCCACTCTCAGCGTCCCGTACGAGATGAAGACGCGCGACGAGTGGGTCATCGTCCGGCCGGGCACGAACGAAGTGGTGCTGACGACGTAGTCGCTAGGGCGCTTGTCGGCCGTTCGCCAGGAAGGCCGCGTGCGTGACCGGCATCAGCCGCTCGAGGAACGTCTCCGCTGCGGCGGCGTACTGGCGGATCTCGTACTGGGCGCTCTCGTGATTCCGCAGACCGCAGAAGTGCATCAGGCTGCGCGGATTGCAGCTCCAGTAGTACTTCGTGTAGGTCGAAAGCGGCAGCACCGCCCGCGCGACCTCTTTGGCGATGCCCTGCTCGAGCATGCGCTCGTAGGCCTGGAAGGCGCGGGTCGCCGTCTCCTCGATCTCGCGCCGGGCCGCCTCACGCGTTGCGTCGTCGACCGGCTCGAAGCTGTAGGAACCGGGCTTGCCCACCTGCGTGCGCACGTTCTCCGGCACGTAGAACTCGGGCTCCATCTTCGAATAGCGGCCGCTCCACTCGTTGTACGAATGGCCGGCGCGGTGGCGGTGGTGCTCGCGGACGACGAAGATCGGCGCCTTCACGAGGAAACGGAAGTAGCCGTGCTCGAACGGGCTGCCGTGTCGCTCCCGCATGAGGAAGCGGATGAGGCCCGCGTCGCGCTCCGTCATCTCCTCCGACTCCTGGTTGAACGAGACGCGGGCGCCGTTCACGACCGCGAGGTCGGACGCGAGCGCACCGTCGAGGGCAAGAAAGCCCTTGTCGAGAACCTCGATCGTGTCGTTGGCGAGCATCTCGGTCACCGGGAGAGACATTGTGGAGAAGCGGCCGGACGGGCAGCAACCCGCTACACTTCCCGCGTCAGTCAAGAGCGCGTACCTGCGGTGCACTGCACCTCTCTTACCCGTTCGTGATCAGTGGTAAGGAGGTGTTTTTCTATGGCAACAGGAACCGTCAAGTGGTTCGACGACGCGAAGGGCTACGGCTTCATCGCGCCTGCGGACGGAGGTAAGGATCTCTTCGTGCATCACACCGGCATCGGTGGGGACGGCTTCAAGTCCCTCAACGAGGGCGCGAAGGTCGAGTTCGAGGCCCGTGAGGGTCAGAAGGGGCCGGAGGCGTTCAACGTCGTCCAGTCCGCGTAGGGAGGCAGTCATTCCCGAGAAGGAAGAGAAGATCGAGCTCGAGGGCGAGGTCGTGGAGGCGTTCCGGAGCGGCATGTTCCGGATCGCCCTCGACAACGGCCACGAGACGCTGGGCTACACGGCCGGCAAGATGCGCCGCTACCGGATCAAGGTGTTCCCGGGCGATCGCATCACCGTCGAGCTCTCGCCGTACGACCTGACGCGCGGCCGCATCGTCTACCGGCAACGGTAGACGGCGGCTGCGCCGTCAGGCGCGGTCAGTGGCGTGCTGCGGCGCCGAGGTGGCGACGGTGCGCGCCCGTCGCCAGGATCTCGCCGATCTGCGCGATCACGTGGCGGAGCTCGTCGTCCGAGTTGTAGAAGTGCGGCCCGAGCCGGATGCCGGCGCCCGGACGAAAGTCGCAGACGATCTCGCGCTCGGCCAGTGCGCGATGCACGGCCGGGAAGTCAGGCACGTGGACGGTGACGGTGCCGCCGCGTCGCTCCGGCTCACGCGGTGAGCGGATCTCGAAGCCCGCGTCGTCCGCGAGCCCGATGAGGAGCTCGGTCTGACGCAGCGAGTTGGCGCGAATACGATCGACGCCGACTTCCTCGACCAGGTCGTAGCCCGCGGTCGCCGCGAAGTGGGCGGGCACGTTGGGCGTGCCGGTGAGGAACCGGGCGGCGCCCTCGGCGTAGCGGAGCTCCTCCTCGAAGGCGAACGGCTCGGCGTGCGCCTGCCAGCCGGTCACCGTCGGCTCGAGCCGCTCGGCGAGGTCGGGCCGCACGTAGAGCCAGCCGTTGCCGGGGCCGCCGCACAGCCACTTCACCGAGCCGCCGACGGCGAAGTCGACACCGAGCTCGGTCACGTCGAGCGGCACGATCCCCGCCGACTGGTATGCGTCGAGCACCACGTGCGCACCCACCTCGTGCGCGCGGCGCACGATCGCCGCGACGTCCTGGATCTCGCCCGACTTGTAGAGGACGTGCGTAACGGGAACGAGGAGCGTCCGTTCGTCGACAGCGTCGACGATCGCCGCGTCGTCCTCGCAGACGACGACCTCGAGGTCGGGGCGCGACTGGTAGAGGTAGCGCACCGACGGGAAGTTGCCGCGCTCGTAGACGACGCGGTTCCGCGGCGGCTCGGGACGGAAGCAGGAGAGCACGACCGCCTCCGCGACGGCGACGTTCTGGTGCATCACCGTGCTGCCGGGGGGTGCGCCGATGATGCGGCCGATCTGGTCGCCGACGAGGATCGGCAACTCCCACCAGCCCTCCCCCCACGCGCGGACGCCGCGCTCGCGCCAGGTGCGCGCGTACTCGGCCAGCCGGTCTTCGGCTGCGGCCGGCATCGCGCCGAGCGAGTGGTTGATCAGGTACGTCGTGTGCTCGAGGATCGGGAACTCGGAGCGGTAGTCGAGCAGCGCGCGCACGGCGTCAGTCTGCCCTCTCGCCGGCCGTCGCGAGGCCGCGCCGCGCCGCGAGCCGTCTCAGCGAGGCCGCGCCGCGCCGCGAGCCGTCTCAGAGACGCCGCGTCGGAGCGCTAGCACGCGCGGCGTCACGGAAGTGCGCCGACTTCGCGACATCTTGGTCACGCGCGACGGCGGGCGCGAGGAGGTCTCAGAGACGACCTCGGGCGGCACTAGCACGGGCCGAGTCACGTGTGTGTGCCGGCTTCGTGCCGGCCTCGCGCCGACGTCCGGCAGACGCCCGGGTTCCAGGGCGTACGTCAGACCTTGGCGATCTGGGGGGCGGCGACGCCGTCGGTGTCGATCGAGACGGCGAGCACCTCGGCCTTGATCCAATCCGCGTGCTCGAGCACGTCGGCGTGGTCGGGCGGCAGCGTCACCGCGATGCGATCGGTGAGCTCCAGGCCCTGCTCCTTGCGCATCGAGTTGAGCATGTGGATGAGGTCCAGCACGCGGCCGCGCAGCCGGAGCTCGTCGTCGAGCTCAGTGTCGAGCGCGACCGTGACGCCGTCCTCGGAGGCGACCGACCACCCCGGCTTCCCGGACCGCTCGACGAGCACCTCGTCCGCCGCGAGCTCGTGCCCGGCCGCGCGGAAGCCGCCGCCCGGCAGCTCCTCGAACTCACCTGCAGCCAGGGCAGCCCGCACCGCTCCGAGCTCCTTGCCGAGCTTCGGGCCGAGCGCCGGCAGGTGCGGCTTCACGTGCAGCTCCGTCGCCTCCACGGGCCCGAACTCGACCTCCTGCACACGCAGCTCGTCGCGCAGCTCGTCGGCGTGCACCGCAGCACGCGACGCTCCGTCCACGACGAGCCGTCGCAGCGGCTGGCGCAGCTTGAGCCGAGAGGCCGCCCGCGCCTGGTGGCCCAGACGGGCGACGCGCCGTACCTCGGCGACCTCGGCGAGAAGCGTGTCGTCCGGCTCGGGCGCCTCCGGCCAGCCGGCGTGGAACACCGAGCGCGGCGCGGCCGGATCCGGCTCGGCGACGAGCCGCCGCCAGAGGTCCTCCGCGAGGAAGGGCATCACCGGCGCGATCACGCGGAGCGACTGCACCACCGCCAGCCACAAGACCTGCAGAGCCACCCGGTCGCCGTCCCAGAAGCGGCGTCGCGAGCGGCGGATGTACCAGTTGGAGAGGTCGTCGACGAACTCCTCGTAGACGCGGATGACGTCGACCGTGAGGAAGGCCTCGTACGCCGAGGTCGCCTCGCGTACGAACGCGTGCGTCCGGTCGATCAACCAGCGGTCGAGCGGCCGGAGCTCGTCGCGCGCCGGCAGCTCGCCCCACACGGGCGTGAACCCGTCGATGTTGCCGTAGTCGACGAGGAACTTGACGGAGTTCCAGAGCGTCAAGAGCTTCCGCTTGATCTCCTGCGCAGGCCCGAAGCCGAAGAGGAGGTTGCGGTCGGGCGGCTGCGCGCAGAACTGCCAGCGCATGACATCGGCGCCCATCCGCGCGAACGCGTCCGGAGCGTCGATCGTGTTCCCCCACGAGCTGTGCATCTCGCGCCCGGTCTCGTCGAGCATCTTCTCGTAGCCGAGCACCTTGCGGAACGGCGCCCGGCCCGTCAGGACGACAGACATGAAGAGCTGCGAGTAGAACCAGAGCCGGATCTGCTCTCGCATCTCCGAGACCCAGTCGGCGGGGAACCACTCCTCCCAGTAGGCGTGGTCGGGCAGGTCGGCGGTCGTCAGACCGCGTGCGGCGCCCGTCCCGTTCCCTTCCGGCACGAACTCGTCGCTCTGCCAGCCGAGGGTCGAAAACGGCACGATGCCAGCGTCGAGCCAGACGTCGCCGACCTCGGGGATCCGGCGCACCTCCTCTCCGCACGACTCGCACGAGATCGGCACGTTGTCGATCCAGGGGCGCCGCAGCTCCTCGAGCTGCTCGAGCCCGCGCAGCGCCCGCTGCTCGAGCTCGGCCTTCGAGCCGATCACGTTCAGGTGCCCGCAACCGCACGGGTAGAAAGGCAGCGGCAGCCCGTAGTAGCGGCGCCGCGAGATGTTCCAGTCGCCCATGTTCACGAGCCAGTCGTCCATGCGCTTGCCCATGTACTCCGGCGTCCACTCGACGTCCGCGTTCGCCGCCCGCAGCTGCTCGCGCAGATCCTCGACGGCGATGAACCAGTCGTCCGAGATCCGGAAGATGAGCGGCGTGCGACAGCGCCAGCACTCGGGGTAGCGGTGTTCGTGGAGGCCGGCCTCGACGAGGCGGCCGCGCTCCTCGAGGTAGCCGATGATCTGCTCCGCGGCCTCGACCGTCGAGAGCCCGTGCAGCCAGCCGTATTCGTCGTAGAAGCGGCCTGACTCGTCCACGGGCGTGAGCACCGGCAGGTCGTGCACCTTCGAGAGCTCGAAGTCCTCCGTGCCGGCGCCGGGCGCGATGTGGACGATCCCGGTGCCGTCCTCCATCGAGACCTCGTCCCACGGGATCACGCGGTGGTCGACCGCCGCCGGCTCGAGCTCGTCGAACGGCCCCTCGTAGCGCCAGCCGACAAGCTCGGCTCCGCGCCTCCGCTCCACGAAGGCGGCCTCGGGATCGCGCGGAACGGCGACCCACTCGCCGTTCTCGCGACGCCCGTACTCCTGCTCCGGGTGCACCGCCGCGGCGACGTTCGCGGGCAGCGTCCACGGCGTCGTCGTCCAGATGACGAGCGACTCCCCCGGCCGGTCGAGGAGCGGGAAGCGGACGAAGAGCGACGGGTCGGCACGCTCCACGTAAGAGCCGACGAGCTCGTGGGCCGAGATCGACGTCCCGCAGCGCGGGCACCACTCGGTCGAGCGGTGGCCGAGGTAGAGGCGCCCCTGGTCGTGCACGTGGCGGAGGAAGCGCCAGATGTACTCGATGTTCGTGTCGCTGAAGGTGAAGTAGTCCTTGCCCCAGTCCATCCACTGGCCCAGCCGGATCGAGCCCTCGGTCAACGCGCGCGACGACTGGACGACGACCTCCCGGCAGCGGCGGGCGAACTCGGCGAGCCCGAACTCCTCGATCTCGCGCTTCGAGTTCAGCCCCAGCGAGCGCTCGACGCCGACCTCGATCCAGAGGCCCTGGCAGTCGAACCCGTTCTGGTAGCGCTGGTCGAAGCCCCGCAGCGCCTTGTAGCGCTGGAAGACGTCCTTCAGCGTGCGCCCCCAGGCAGTGTGGACTCCGAGCACCATTCTGTTCGCCGTCACCGGCCCGTCGACGAAGCTCCATTTCGGCCGGCCGCGATTCAGCTCGCGGAGCTGCTCGAACGTGCCCTCGCGCTCCCACAGCTCGAGCACCTCGAGCTCGAGCGCCGGATGGTCCGGCTTGTCCGGTAACGGCCTGAACACTGGGCCAACAAGTCTAGGGAACACCCCGAGCGCCTCCGGCGTTGTCATGGGTGTCGTTTTCAATAACGGCGCGCGGGTATCCGCGCATTCATTCGAGCGAAAGGAACCACCGCATGGCAACCGCAGTAACGGAGTCGACCTTCGACCAAGAGGTCACGGAGAGCGACAAGCCGGTGATCGTCGACTTCTGGGCCGAGTGGTGCGGGCCGTGCCACGCGGTGGCGCCGGTGCTCGACCGGATCGTGGAGGAGCGCGCCGACGAGGTGAAGCTCGTCAAGGTGAACATCGACGAGGAGCAGGGGCTCGCGCAGCGCTACGGCATCTCGTCGATCCCGACCGTGATCCTCTTCCGCGACGGCCAGCCCGCCGCGGCGGCAATCGGGGCGCAGCCGAAGAGCGCGCTCGAGCGCTCGCTCGGCCTGGCCGAATAGCTTCCGCGGGCGGCGGCGCTACTCCGCCGCCCGCTCCTTCTCATCGCTCGGCAGCGGCGAGACTGCCTCGCGTGTCGGCTCGTCGACCAGGCTGAGCACGCGCATGCCGTGCACGAACACGATCGCGCCGCCGAACCAGCCGCCGAGCGCAAGCACGCCGTAGCCGGCGAGCGTGAGCAGGAACGGCCACGCCGTCACCTCCGAGTCGGCGTAGGCGCCGTGCCCGAAGATGGCCGCGAGGCCGAGCACGACGTTCGCGGCGACGATCGTGAGCCCGTGCGTGAGCGCCGTCCGGCGGAGCGGCGTGCCGGGCGAGATCGTGAAGTAGTCCAGCCAGCCTGCGGCGGCGGTGACGGCGCTGAGGACGAGCCCCACGATGAGGGCCAGCCACCAGGCGTGCGCGAATTGCTCCTCCGCCACACCGAGCTGGCTGAGCACCGCGGCGATCGCGGAGAACGTGAACGCGCCGATCGTCGCGTCCGTCAGCGGCGGGTGGATCGGATGTCCGGGCAGCCCGCGAAAGAGATAGCTCAGCTTCATCTTCCCTCCGTTGTCGGGGGAAGATTAAGCGCGCTTAGAACGACTCGTCGATGGACTCGAGGTAGCCGAGGAACGCCGCGTGCTTCGCGAGCAGGACCTCCAGCTCGCTGACGCCGACGCCCGCCCAGTCCTCGACCCAGCTCTCGGAGAGGTCGTCCTCGATGAAGTGGAAGCCGCGATCGTTCATGCTGCAGATGATCGGGAACGAGCCGGAGGGGTACATGGGCCGGACGGCCTATCTTTCGGGCCCCGCTGCCCCATTTTTCCCGCGCGCCGACTGCACGAGTGAAACACTTCCTCATCGTCAACCCACGCTCCGGCTCGGACTCGCCGACGCCGGACGAGCTGCGCGAGGCCGCCCGGGCGCGCGGCATCGACGTGCATTTCCTCGAGCAGAGCGACGATCTGGCGCGCCTGGCGCGCGACTCCGAGGCGGACGTGCTCGGGATGGCCGGCGGAGACGGCTCGCTCGCCGCCGTGGCGGGCGTCGCCGTCGAGCGCGACATCCCGTTCGTCTGCGTTCCCTATGGGACCCGCAACCACTTCGCCCGGGACATCGGGCTCGACAGGAACGATCCGCTCGCGGCGCTCGAGGCGTTCGCGGGACCTGAGCGGCGCGTCGACGTGGGCCGACTGGGGCCGCGCCTCTTTCTGAACAACGTCTCGCTCGGCCTCTACGCCCGGCTCGTGCACGGCCGCGAGCGGCACCGTCGGCGCGGTGCGGCCCTGGCACGTGCCCGCGCGCTCGCGCTGCTCTTCCAAGAGCGACGTGGCAAGACGCCGTTCCGGATCGACGGCGAGGTCGTGGCCGCCCGGGTCGTCGTCGTCGCATGCAACGCGTACAGCTTCGAGCTCTTCTCGATCGGCGAGCGGATGAGCATGGACGACGGCCTCCTCCACCTGTACGTGCCGCACGGGTTGCGGCGCGTGACGTGGGACGAACGGCGCGCGACGGAGTTCACGCTCGAGACGCCGCAATCGTCGCTGCGCGCGGCGATCGACGGCGAGCCGGCCGTGCTGCGCTCGCCGCTGACGCTGCGCGTCGAGCCGCGGGCGCTACGCGTGCTCGTACCGCCACGCTGAGAGCGCCTCGGCGAACGCGCTCGGCCCCACGTCTTCCGGCAGCGCCGTCGCAGGGAACCAGCCGAGCTCGACCACGTCGTCGGCGGCCGCCGCCTCGCCGCGGACAACCGCTGCGCGCCAGACGAGGCAGGGCACCGTCCGTTCGCCGTGCGGCTGCACCCACGAGCCGAGAAAGCCGGTGGGCGCGACGTCCAGGCCCGTCTCCTCGCGCACCTCCCGGCGGAGCCCGTCGAGCGCCTCCTCCCCCTCCTCGAGGAAGCCGCCGGGGAGGCCCCAGCAGCCCGCGCCAGGGTCGAAGCGGCGCCGCCCGAGCAGCACCTCGCCGTCGCGCTCGATCAGCGCGTGCACGCCGGGCACCGAGTTCGCCCAGTAATCGGAGCCACACGCAGCGCAGCGGAGGTGGTCGCGCCCCGCCGTCAGGCGTGCGGCGCAACGCGGACAGAACCGCCAGCCCTGCAGGATGCCCACCGCTCCGACGATACTGGGCCGGCATGAGGCACATCCCGGCGACGGTTCACGAGCTCTCACAGATCGGCCTCCTCGCCGGCCTGCCGGGCGAGCAGCTCATGAAGCTCGCCGGGCGCATGGCGCGCGAGGAGATCCCGTCTGGCGCCGGGCTGCTCAAGGAGGGCGAGCCGGGCGACCGCTTCTACGTCCTGCTCTCAGGCCTGCTCGGCGTGAGCCAGCAGGGTCGCGGCGAGCGCTGGGTGCTGCGGCCGGGCGACTACTTCGGCGAGGTGGCGCTCGCCATGAACGTGCCTCGGACGGCGTCCGTGCGCGCGGTCACGCCGGCCGTCGTCGCCAGCTGCGACCGCGAGACGTTCGACGAGCTCGTGCGGCCGCTCTTCGCGGAGGACTGAGCGCTTGGACGTCCTGTTGCTCCATGCCGGCATAGCGGACCACCGCATGTGGGCGCCGCAAGTGGAGGCGCTCGAGGCGGCGGGTCACCGCGCGATCGCTTCTGACCTGCCGGGCTACGGTGACGCGCCGCTTCGGCCTGGGTCGGTCGACTACGCGGCGGAGGCGGCGGCGCTGCTCGAGCGGCCGGCTGCCGTCGTCGGCGCCTCGTTCGGCGGCCGCGTCGCGCTCGCGCTGGCCGTCTCGCGGCCGGAGCTCGTCGAGCGGCTCGTGCTGGTCGGTGCCGCCCTCGGCGGCTGGGAGTGGTCGGAGGCCGCGGGCGCCGCGCTCGAGGAGGAGGAGACGCTGCTGGAAGCCGGCGACCTCCGCGCCGCGGCCGAGCAGCAGGCGCGGATGTGGCTCGCGCCCGGGACGGCGGCCGACGTCCACGAGCTCACCGTCGCGATGACCCTGCGCTCGTACGAGCAGCAGCTCCCGATGGAGGATCAGGTGCGCGCGGTATGGCCGGAGCCGCCGGCCGAGGCGCGACTCGGCGAGATCGTGGTGCCGGCGCTCGTCGTCGTCGGCTCGGAGGACCTCGACGACGTGCACGCCATGTCCGGCCGCATCGCGGCCGAGCTTCCCGACGCCCGGCTCGTCACCATCGAGGGCGCGGGGCACTTGCCGAGCTTGGAGCGCCCGGACGAGCTGAACCGGCTACTGCTGGACTTCCTCCAGGACGGCGTCTGACAGCGCCGGCCAGGCTGCGAGCGACCACTCACCGAAGTCGCGGTCCGTGAGCGCGCCGAGCGCGAGGCGAGCGTCCGGGTCGATCCAGATGAACGTCCCGGTGCTGCCGAAGTGGCCGAACGTGCGGGGCGAGTTGCGCGAGCCGGTCCAGTGCGGCTCCTTGCCGTCGCGCAGCTCGAAGCCGAGGCCCCAGTCGTTCGGCTCCATCCGCCCGAGCCCGGGCAGGACGCCCGTCAGTCCGGGGAATGCGACCGCTGTCGCCTCCGCGAGCGTCTCTGGCGCCACGAGCGACGGCGTGAGCAGCTCACGGCCGAGCGAGAGCAGGTCGGCGAGCGAGCCGTGCAGCCCCGCTCCGGCGTCGCCGCGCAGCTCGGCACGCAGGCCGAGGGGTGCGAGCACCGCTGCGGCCATGTACTCGGCGAACGACATCTCGGCGGCGGCAGCGACGTGCTCGGCGAGCACGACGAAGCCATGGTTCGAGTAGATCCGCCGCCGGCCGGGGGGCGCCAGCGGAGGTCCGGCCTGCGGCGCAAGGCCCGAGGCGTGCGCGAGGAGATGGCGCACGGTCGAGCCCTCCGGCCCCGCCGGCTCGTCGAGCTCCACGACCCCTTCCTCGGCTGCCACCAGCACGGCGAGCGCTGTCGCGACCTTCGTCACCGAGGCCCAGGGCACTGCCTCGTCCGCCCCGCCGTGCGTCGCCACGACGGCGTCGGGTCGCGCCACGCCGGCCGCAGCGCGGCCCACCGGCCAACCCTCGATCTGGCGGAGCGCTTCCACGGGCCGCGATACTAGACAGGTGGAGCGCCTGCTCATCCCAGGCCACTCGCCCTATGAGGCCGTCGTCGGCTTCTCGCGCGCGGTCGTGGCCGGCGCGGCCGTCCACGTCGCCGGCACCGCGCCGATCCCGGCCGACGGCGACCCGCCCGAGGGCGCGTACGAGCAGGCGCGGCTCTGCCTGGAGATCGTCGGCGGGGCGCTCGAGCGGGCGGGCGCCCGTCTCGAGGACGTCGTCCGCACGCGCATCTACATCGTCGACGTCGACGACTGGCAGGAGGTGGCGCGGGCGCACGGCGAGGTGTTCGCGGAGATCCGGCCGGCCAGCACGTGCGTCGTCGTCAGCGCGCTGCTCGACCCGCGCTTCCTCGTCGAGATCGAGGCCAACGCAGTCCTCCCGTGAAGCAGATCTACCCCACCTCGATCACCGGCAAGGGCTTCGCCGCAGGCGGCAGCGTGCTCGACCACAAGTTCGGCGACGGCGACCCGTACACGCTCGGCGTCGAGGAGGAATACATGCTCCTGGACGCCGAGACCTTCGACCTCGTCCAGCACATCGATACCGTGCTCGCCGCGGTCGCCGGACACGAGCTCGAGACACGCATCAACGCCGAGCTCATGCAGTCGGTGCTCGAGATCGCCACGCCCATCTGCCGAACCGCCGGCGACGTCGACCGCGAGCTGCGCAAGCTGCGTTCCTACGTCTGCGAGATCGGGCGCGAGAAGGGCCTGCGGGTCGGCTCGGCCGGGACACACCCCTTCAGCCTCTTCGAGCGCCAACGGATCACCGCGCGCGACAGG
>Ga0190265_10001935_pt1 | contig 13715 bp, 14 predicted proteins | sample Popmic124T_FD_133135 | JGI IMG/M metagenome (GOLD analysis project Ga0190265, IMG submission 133135) | Populus adjacent soil microbial communities from riparian zone of Indian Creek, Utah, USA - 124 T | ecosystem: Environmental > Terrestrial > Soil > Riparian zone | place: USA: Utah | collected... | reverse complement strand
GATGATGAAGATGCTGGTCAACCAGTCCCTCTACGCGCAGGGCCTGCACCAGACCCAGCTGCTCGGCACCTTCTTCGACGGCATCGCCCGCCACACCGAGGAGGGCCACGGCTTCGTCCGCCGCGCCGCCGAGTCCGGCTTCAAGGATGCCGTGAAAGAGCGCGACGAGCCCTTCGGCGACGAGGGCCTGCGCGGCTTCGGCGTCGAGTAGGGTCCGCGCCGCGATGAGCGACGCGCCAACTCACCCCAGCTCGGCGATCACGCCGGAGAGCGTCCGCGCGTTTCTGCCCGGCAGCTTCCCCGGCGACCTCGGGATCGAGCCGCTGGAGGTCGAGGACACCCACTCGCGGGGACGGATCCTCGTCGACAAGCGCCACCTGCACCCTGGCGGCTTCGTCCACGGCGGAGTCTGGACCGCGCTCGGCGACACGGTGGCCGCCTGGGCGACCTTCCGCAGCATCCCGCCGGGCCACAACTTCACCACGATCGAGCTGAAGCTGAACGTCTTCGCCGCGGGCCTGGACGGCGACGAGATAGTCGCCGTCGCCGAGCCCCTCCACGTCGGCAAGAGCACGGTCGTGATCGAGGTGAGGATGGAGCGTCGCCGCGAGGGCGAGGAGCCACGGCTCGCCGCCAACCTGATCGTCAGCCAGTTCGTCCTGCCGCCCCGCCAGGACTCTGCTTAGGCCTCAGTACTGGACCTCGTAGCCGAGGCCGAGCGCGCGGTCTGAGGCAAGTTCGACGATCCCGTCTATCACCGGTGCGTACCACCCCTCCTCGCGCGCCCGCTCGGCGACGGTCTCGAGCGCCGCGCCGATCCTCGCCGAGACGTTTGCGGCGATACGGCGGCAGTGCTCGAAGTCGATCTCGGCTTCCTCGCAGATGCTCGCCAGTTCGAGCAGGTAGGCCATCTCGGCGTAGTCCTCGGCGATCACCATGCCCCTGTGCACCGGGTCGCCGTAGACGGCGGTCGAGGCGATGTCGTAGAACGGCGCCAGCAGCGCCCCGTCGTGGACGATCATCAGGGCGAAATTGTTGCCGTGAGCGTCGCCGTTGCCGAGGATGTAGTTGGTGAAGGCGGCGGCGAGGAGCGTCGTGACGCTGTCGCTCTCGCCGATCGCCCGCAGCAGCCCGCACGATTCGGCGAACCCGGGGCCATCGGCCTCGGCGCTGCCCTCCTCCGCGTCCGGCGCGAAGCTGAGCGCCTGGCAGAAGGTCTCCTGGTGGAACCGCTTGGTCTCGAGGCCCTCGCCCGACCGATCGAAGCGCTCGGAGACGACGCACGGCTGCCCGGCCATCGTCTCGATCGAGGTGGGAACTGCCGGCAGGCCGGCCTCGCGGGCGACCGTCGTGCAGAACATCTCGTTGGGGACGAGTTCGGGGTATTCGCCAGTTTCCGGTTTGACTATGTGGGTGCTGGGCAGGCTCACGTCGGGCCACGCCCACGCGCCGCCGGCGTGAGCGCGCACGAGGCTGAGCTTGTGGCGGACGCCGGCGAGGGCGAACCGCATCCGCTGCTTCCGGTCTGGATCGAGGAGCCGGCTCGGCGGCGGCGTCACCAGCTCCTCCAGCTCGTCGTCGCCAAGCCAAGCCGGTTCGTGAGGCGCGCTGCCCGGCCCCGGCTCGTCCTCGGGCAGGAAGCTGACCCCGCCCGCGCAGTCGCGGCCGATCTCGGCGATCAGTGCGTAGCCGTCGCCCGGATCGATTCCCAGTTCCCCCGCGAGTTTCGTCCGCCGCATGCCCTCCGGCAGCAGCCCCTCGACGAAGGCACGGCTCGCGTCGGCGCTGTAGGGCTGATCGGAGCTTGGCAGCGAGTTGCTGAGCACCGCCGTGCCGGGGCGGAACTCGGCGATCCGCTCGGGCGTGTAGGCCAGCCGGTAGTCGTTCTCGCCGGCCGGGAACAGCGTTCCGATCCGCTCCCCGTACAGGTAGACGTCAAGACTCATTTAGGACCTCCCTGAGTCGCGTTCCTGTCTCCCTTAGGTACGAGACTCTAGACCGAAGGCGGCCCTCTGTGCGTTTCCGTCCTGTTACTAGGAGGGACTCAGCCGTAGCGCTCGCCGATGATCGCGCGCAGCTTGGCGCGATCGTGGCGAGCCTGGACCCGGCGCACGGTGCCGGAGCGGGAGCGCATCACCAGCGATTCGGTGGTGGCCCCCGGGCCGCGGTAGCGGACGCCCTGCAGGACGTCGCCGTCGGTGACGCCGCTGGCCGAGAAGAAGACGTCGTCGCCGGAGCAGAGATCGTCGGCCGTGAGGACGCGGTCGAGGTCGTAGCCGGCGTCGAGGGCGGCGCTGCGCTCCTCGTCGTTGCGCGGCCAGAGCCGGCCGAGCAGCTGTCCGCCCATCGACTTCAGCGCCGCGGCGGAGAGCACGCCCTCGGGCGTGCCGCCGATCCCCCAGAGCAGGTCGACCGGGGAGCGGTCGCTGACCGCGAGCAGAGCGGCGGAGACGTCGCCGTCGGTGATCAGGCGGATCCGGCCGCCCGCCTCGCGAACTTCCCGCATCGCCTCCTCGTGGCGAGGCCGGTCGAGCATGACGACGGTGACGTCGCCGACGCTGCCGCCCTTGCGCTCGGCGACCAGCTTCAGGGTTTCGGGCAGGGGCCGGTCGAGGTCGAGCAGGTCGGCGATCTCCTCGCCGCCGGCGAGCTTTTCCATGTAGACGCAGGGACCGGGGTCGAACATCGTCCCGCGCTCGGCGAGGGCGATCACGGCCAGTGCGCTGGGCATGCCGAGCGCGCAAAGACGCGTCCCCTCGAGCGGGTCGACGGCGATGTCGACGACCGGTGGGGTCCCGTCGCCGATCTGCTCGCCGTTGTAGAGCATCGGCGCCTCGTCCTTCTCTCCCTCGCCGATCACGACGACACCGTCCATCGAGACGGAATCGAGCACGAAGCGCATCGCGTCGACCGCCGCCTGGTCGGCGGCGATCTTGTCGCCGCGGCCGACCCAGCGGGCAGCGGCCAGGGCGGCCGCCTCCGTCACCCGCACCAGCTCCAGGGCGAGATTCCGGTCGGGCTTGGTCGGCTGCGAGGCCGGATCTGGTGAGCTATCGCCCATGCGCGCAGCAGGCTAACTGGCAGCCGCACGGAAAGGCTTCTGACCGGTCGCTTGGAATCCGCTCAGAAGTTGAAAACGCAGGAATCGAGCCCGTATTCCTTTGCCAATTTGTCGAACTGTTTGAACTCTCCGACAAAATCTTCGGGGCTTTCGATGCCTTTGCTCTGCGCTTCGTCGAGCCCCTGCTGCCACGCGACGAGCACGGCTTCTACCTGATCCTCGCTGCCCTCGGGAGCGCCGAGCTCGCTGATTTCGTCGTGCTGAGTCTGTGAGTCCTGAATCAGGATGTTCGTGGTTTTGGCGGCGAGCTCTTTTTCATTGCTCTGTTTGTCGCTCTGGAGAGCCTGCACCTTTTCGAACGACTTGCCGTCTCCGTCGGTGCAGATTTTGTTGGTCTGTTTCACGTGTTCGGCCTTGCTCACGGAGGACGTGGTCACGCCCTCGGCCTCGTCGTCGTCGCCACAGCCCACGGCAAAGACAGCGGCAGCAACCAGGGCGATCAGCAGTATAGAAAGTCGTTTAATCAATTTTTCTCCCCCTTCATGCCGCGAGAGGATACAGATTTGCGTACGAAACGACACGCGCCCCTTTGTCACCCACGAAGGCTTCCCCGATCGGCTGCGTCAGAGGTAGAACGCGCAGGAATCGAGGCCGTACTTACGCGCCAGCTTGTCGGAGTCCCCGAACTGTTCGAAGAATTCGACGGGGGTATCGAGGTCCTGCTTCGTTGCGGCGTCGAGGTCCTGCTGCGTCGCGGTAAGCAGGGTTTCGATCTCCTCCCCGTCGTCCTGCGGAGCACCGAGCGCGCGAATCTGGTCGATCTGAGCTTCGGTTGCGGGAACCACGACGGCGGAGATGGACTCACCTTCGCTTTGCTTTGGACCGAGCGATTTAAACATTCGAGCCTTGATCCCCACGCAGGCCTTGTTCGCCTGCTGGAGATAATCGGCTTTGGTCAGCGAAGACGTGGTCAGGTCTCCCGCGCTTTCGTCAGAGCTGTCGTCACCGCACCCGATGGCGACAGCCGCGGCGGCAAACACGACCACTATCGACATAAAGAGTCGTCTAATCAAGATTTTCTTTCCCAAACATCCTGGCGAGCATACAGATTTTGGGTCACTCTGCCCGATAGAGTCGCTCGACCATGGCCCAACGCTGGGGACTCACCTTGCCGCTGCCGGGGCTGCCGTTGGCAGAGCACCACGAGCTGGTGCAGCGTGCCGAGGCGTCCGGCTACACCGACCTCTGGAGCGGTGAGACGAACGGACCGGACGGGTTCACGCCATTGGCCCTGGGGGCGGCCTGGACCGAGCAGGTGCGCCTCGGGACCGGCGTGGTCGGCGTCTTCCAGCGCGGTCCCGCGCTGCTGGCCCAGGAGGCGGCGGCGCTCGCGGACGCGTCGCGGGGGCGCTTCGTGCTCGGGATCGGCTCCTCCTCGGACCGCATCGTCGAAGGCTGGAACGGGATCCCCTTCGAGAAGCCGCTGAGTCGGATCCGCGAGACGGTTGAGTTCCTGCGCACGGCGCTCGACGGCGAACGCACCGCCAGCGGCTTCAAGTTGGAGACGGCGCCGGCCCAGCGGGTCCCGATCGTGCTCGCCGCCCTGCGCGGCAAGATGCTGGAGCTGGCGGTGGAGCGAGCCGACGGCGCCTTCACGAATTTCCTGCCGCTCGCCGGCCTCCCCAAGGTGACGGCGCAGCTGGAGGACGCCCCCGAGGGCTTTGAGCTGCTCTGTCGCTTCTTCTGTCTGCCCGGTGAGCGCGAGGCGGTCGAGCCGCTGGCACGCTTCATGTTCTCCTCCTACATCACGGTGCCCGTCTACGCCGCCTTCTACCGCTGGCTCGGCTACGGCGAGCAGATCGATGCGATGGTCGCCGCCTGGGAGTCGGGCGACCGCCAGGGTGCGGCCGCCGCGGCGCCCTGGGAGCTGATTGAGGACACCTTCGTGTTCGGTTCCCCCGAGCAGATGCGCGAGCGACTCGAGGCCTTCGTCGCTGGGGGCGTGACGCTGCCCGTCCTCACCCCGATCGTCCCGCCCGAGAAGCTCGGCGAGGCGATCGAGGCCCTGGCTCCCTAGTACTCGACCTCGACTCCGAGCCCGAAGGCGCGCTCGCCGGCCAGTTCGGCGATGCTGTCGATCACCGGCGCGTGCCAGCCCTCGTTCCGGGCCTGTTCGGCGACGACGTCGATCGCCTCGCCGAGCCTCTCCGCGGTGTCGGCCGCGAGGCTGCGGAAGACGTCGAAGTCATAGCTGCATTCTTCGGCGATCTGGGCAAGTTCGAGCAGGTAGGCGGTTTCGGAATAGTCCTCGGCTATCACCATCCCGGTGTGCAGGGGCTCGTCGTAGACCGCGGTCGAGGCGATGTCGTAGAAGGGGGCCAGGCACGCCCCCTCGCCGTGGAAGAGGAGGGCGAAGTTCTGGCCGTGTGCGTCGCCGTTGCCGAGCATGTAGTTGCAAAATGCGGCAGCAAAGAGCGTGGCTGCGTCGCCTTCCGCGGCGACCGCCTTCAGCAGGCCGCAGGATTCGGCGAATCCCGGGCCGTCCGTGTCCCCCGTACCGTTCTCGGCGAGCGGCGAGTAGCCGAGGGCCTGGCAGAAGTTCTCCTGGTGCAGCCGCTTTGCGGCGAGACCCTCCCCGTTGCGATCGAAGCGCTTGGAGACAAGGCAGGGTTGGCCCGCGATCGTCTCCACCGTGGCCTGGGCGACAGGCAGGCCGACATGGCGGACGACGGTGGTGCAGAACATCTCGTTGGCGACGAATTCGGGGTATTCGCCGGTTTCCGGTTTGATCACGTGCGTGCTCGGGACAGCCGCGTCGGGCCAGACCCAGCGGCCGTCCTGGTGAACGAGGCTGAGCTTGTGGCGAACCCCGCCGAGGGCAAAGCGCATCCTCGGCCCGCTGCCGGGGTCCAAGAGCCGCTGTGGCGGTGCCGTCACCAGCTCTTCCAGCTCCCTGTCGCTGAGCCAGGCAACCGGGTCAGCAGCCGCGGATCTTGGCGGCGTTCCCTTCGGCAGGAAGGTGACCGCTCCGGCGCAATCGCGACCGATCTCGGCGATCATCGCGTAGCCGTCGCGGGGGTCGACGTCCAGTTCCCGGGCGAGCTTCAGGCGGCGCATGCCCTCCGGCAGCAGCCCCTCGACGAAGGCCTGCGTGGCGCTGGCGCTGTACGGCTCGGTGCGGGTGGGGAGGGCGTTGCTGAGCAGCGAAACGCCGCCCCCGACTTCTTCGACGACCTCGGGGGCGTAGGCCAGTCGGTAGTCGTTTTCCCCGGCCGGAAACAGCGTTCCGATCCGCTCTCCGTACAGGTGGACGTCAAGGCTCAACTGGACCTCCCCGAGTCTTTCCCCTGTCTCCCGTTGCTACGAAGACTCTAAACCGAAGCGAGGCTCAGTGCATAGTCACTCGCCGGGTCGGTGAACCAGCCTGCCGGCCTCAGGCCCGCCTCCCGGTAGACGTCTTCGAGCCGCGATCGCGTGAACTTGGTGGAGATCTCGGTTCGCATCTCCTCGCCAGCGGCAAAGCGCACCGTGAGATCGAGGCCGTCGAGGCGCACCGACTGGTCGACAAGCGAGCGGAGGCGGATGTCCATGCGAGCCGCCTCGGTGTCGTAGCGGGCGACGTGCTCGAACTCGGTGGGGTCGAAGTCTCCGCCCAGCTCGCGGTTGAGCACCAGCAGGACGTTCTTGTTGAACTCGGCCGTGACGCCGGCCGAGTCGTCGTAGGCGGCCTCCAATCGAGCGGGCGCCTTGACCAAGTCGGTGCCGAGCAGGAGCCGGTCGCCCGGTTCCAGTAGAGCGGCGACATGGGCGAGGAACTCGCGGCGGGCCTCCGGGTAGAGGTTGCCGATCGTCCCGCCGAGGAAGGCGACCAGGCGGCGGCCGCCGCCGTTTGGGATTCGCTCAAGGTCGTGCTCGAAGTCGCAGACGAGGCCGTGAACGGCGAGTTCCGGGTACTCCTCGACCAGCGATTTCGCGGTTTCATGGGTGATCTCGGGAGAGATGTCGACGGGGACGTAGGTGTCGAGGCAGCCCGCGTCGCGCATCGCGTCAAGCAGGTGGCGGGTCTTGGCGGCCGAGCCGGAGCCCAGCTCGACCAGCGTTTCCGGCTCGCCGGCCGCGGCGACGATCTCGGCAGAGCGCTCCTCGAGGATCGCGCGCTCGGCACGGGTCGGGTAGTACTCCGGCAGGTCGGTGATCTGCTCGAAGAGCTGTGAGCCGCGCTCGTCGTAGAAGTACTTTGGCGGCAGCTCCTTGGGAGTGGAGGTGAGGCCGTGGCGAACGTCGTGCGCCATCCTCGCCGGGCCACCGGCACTGAGGTGGACCTCGATCTCGATCTGCTCTGCGGTTCTGGGCTCCATCGGTCTGCTCTTCGTCGCCGGCGGTTAGACCAGGTCCTTCGCGCAGCGGAGCCCGGCGAAGATCTGGCGGCGCTGGGGAAGGTCCCAGTTGCGGAAGCTGGGGCGGATGACGTCGTCGTGAGTTGCCCAGGAGCCGCCGCGCAGCACCTTGTACTCGTCGCCGAAGAAGGCCTCGGAGTACTCGCGGTAGGGAAATGCCTCGAAGCCGGGGTAGGCGGTGAAGTCCGAGGACGTCCACTCCCAGGCCTGCCCGACGGTCGCCAGGTTTGCTCGGGCCGCCTCCCACTCGTGCTCGGTCGGCAGTCGCTTGCCGGTCCAGCGGGCAAAGGCGTCGGCCTCGTGCCAGGAGACGTGGATGACCGGGAGATCGGGGTCGACCGGCTCGCGGCGACCCATAGCGGTGCGTACCCAGGCTTCCCCGTCGCGCTCCCAGTACAGCGGAGGCTCGGTGTCGGTCTCCTCGATGAACCGGGTGTAGGCGCCGTTCGTGACGGGCAAACGGTCGATCTCGAAGGTATCTAGCTCGACCGTGTGGCGGGGGCGCTCGTTGTCGTAGGCGAAGCCTGAGGCCGGGGCGCCGATCTCATGCGTTCCTCCCTGCACCGCGACCATCTCCGGTCCGGATGGAGCGGACTCGGCGACCGGGATCGGATCTGCCTCCGGCTCGTAGCCGTCGACCATCTGGAGCAGCTGCAGCATCGTCTCGTTGTGCTGCAGCTCGTGGGCGATCAGCATCTCGTAGACGAAGCCTTCGCGCAGCAACGGGTCCCCGGCCTCCTGGTCGATCTCGACCTCCTCGAGCACCTCGAGGGTGCGCTCCCGGACGTCGCCAAGGTAGGCGCGCAGCTCGGCATCGCGCAGGATCGGCAGCTCACCGCGGGTCTTGCGCGGGTTCTCGATCGCGTCGTAGAAGCGGCCGAGGTCGCCATGCAGCGGCTCTCGCTCGCCGATCGTCTGCACCAGCCACAGCTCCTCGAAGTTGGCGATGTGGCCGAGGTCCCAGGCGAGCGGACTGAGGATCGGCGAGTAGACGCGGTTGAGCTGCTCGTCGTCGAGCGGCTCGATCAGCGCGAACGTGCGCCGCCGTGCCGCCCCGAGCCGGTCCGCGATCGCTTCCTTGGAGCTTGCCGTCACCTCGGTGGCGATCCGGACACAGTAGCGAGGCCGGGCAGCCGGGTGGGAAAACCGCTGTGTAGGGTGCGGCGGCGGTGGAACTCGACGCTGCAAGCGCGCTGGTTGCAGGCGGGGCCTCGGGGCTCGGCGAGGCGACCGCGCGGGCGCTGACCGGTGCGGGTGCGAGCGTCACGATCGCCGATCTCAACGCCGAGAGGGGCGAGGCGCTGGCGGCTGAGCTGGGAGGGCGGGCGAACTTCGTCGAGGCCGATGTGACCGATGCAGCGGCCGTCTCGGCGGCGGTCGACCGGGCAGCCTCGGTTGCCGGCGGGCTGCGGGTCTCGGTCTGCTGCGCCGGGATCGGCTGGGCCGAGCGCGTCGCCCACAAGGGCGGTCCCCATGACCTCGAGCTCTTCTCCAAGGTGATCCAGGTCAACCTGATCGGAACCTTCAACGTGCTGCGGCTGGCGGCGGCGGCGATGAGCGAGAACGAGCCCGACGGGGAGGGTGAGCGCGGTGTCTGCGTCAACACCGCCTCGATCGCCGCCTTCGACGGGCAGATCGGGCAGGTCGCCTACGCGGCTTCGAAGGGAGGCATCGTCGGGATGACCCTCCCCGCAGCCCGCGACATGGCATCGCGCGGCGTGCGCGTCGTCACGATCGCGCCCGGGCTCTTCGACACGCCCCTGCTCGCGGCGGTACCCGAGGAGGCGCGCACGGCGCTCGGTGCCGGCATCCCCTTTCCGTCCCGCCTCGGCCGTCCCGAGGAGTACGCCAAGCTGGTCGGCCAGATCGTCGCCAACCCGATGCTGAACGGGGAGACGATTCGCCTCGACGGCGCCCTGCGGATGCCGCCGAAGTAGTTAGTCGGTCGTCTCCGCCTCCGGATTGCGCCAGACACGCTTGCGCCAGGGTGGGCTGACGGCAAAGCGGTAGCTGTCGCCTTCGGCATCGGCGATCGGCTCGAGGGGCACGAGATGGACGCGAGGTCCGGGGACGATGCGGTCGAAGTCGAGGTAGCCGCTGGCATTGCCGGCGTGGCTGCCGCCGGAGACGCGCAGCAGACCGGCAGCCGGGCCCCAGCCGTTGGTCGGCCGGGCTCCGATTACTTCTGCTGCAGTGCGAAGCGGCTCGACTCCGGCATCCGAGCCCCAGTTCGCGGCGCCGGAGGCGTGGTTGTAGCCATGATGAGAGGAGGCGCGTTCCACAACCCCGCCGTCCGCTTCGATGCGGACTTGAACGCTCTCCCAGTCGTCGGGGTGGTATCCCGCCTTTCCGGCGATCGGTACGCCGCGCAGCGTCGCCGAATCGGGATAGAAGAGCCAGTACTGGATGTAGAGATTCCCGGCGCGTGGCCCCGAGCAATCGGGCTCGTCCGATGCCCCCTCGGGGTTCCGGCAGTCGACCACGTGGGTGGATGCCGTGACGGGTAGCCCAGCATCGCTTCGCCGCACGAGCCCGCGGGCCGTCCCGTCGCTGCACGCGGGTCGGCGGCAGCGACGGAAGTCGACCGGCAGGGCGCGTGAGCCGCGCTCGAAGGCGATCGCCGGCATGTGCTCGCGGACCAGCTGCCCGATCTCGGTCCCGTAGGCCGCGATAAGCACTGGTTCGTCCCCGCAGCCATCGGCCAGCGCCGCCGCGCAGAGGAGCTTCGATCCAACCGCGTGCGCAAGCGCCGCGCCTGGGACTCGCATCCCGCTCGTCAGCAGCACTGCGAGCACCAGGGCGACGACGGTCACGAGGCCGATCCACTCGACCGTTCCCTGCCCGCGCTGCGATCGCATACGGGACTAAGTCCCGGCGTCGCATTTCTCTCCCCCCGAGGAGGGATCTAGAGCAAAAGAGAGCTAGAGCTGGCTGATCTCGGCCGCGATGTCCGCCGCCGCCTGTTTGGCGTCGGCGAACAGCATCGAGGTGTTCGGTTCGTAGAAGAGGTCGTTGTCGATGCCGGCGAAGCCAGGACTGAGCGAGCGCTTGATCACGATCACCTGCTGTGCCTCGGTGACCTCGATGATCGGCATGCCGGCGATCGGGCTGTCGGGGTCGGTCTTCGCCGCCGGGTTGGTGACGTCGTTGGCGCCAACGACGACGGCGACGTCGGTGCGCGGCAGCTCGGGGTTGACCTCCTCCATCTCCTTCAGCTGCTCGTAGGGCACGTCCGCCTCGGCCAGCAGCACGTTCATGTGGCCCGGCATGCGGCCGGCGACGGGATGGATCGCGTAGCCGACGGTGACGCCGCGCTTCTCCAGCTCGTCGGCGACCTCCTTGATCGCGTGCTGGGCCTGGGCGACGGCGAGGCCGTAGCCGGGAACGATCACGACCGAGTCGGCGTAGGCGAGCTTGATAGCCGCGTCCTGGGCGCCGATCGAGGTGTGCGGTCGCTCCTCGGTCGAGCCTCCCGCGCCGCCGCTTGGCGCCCCACCGAAGCCGGCGAAGAGGACGTTGGCGACCGAGCGGTTCATCGCGGTCGCCATCTCCATCGTCAGGATCGTTCCCGAGGAGCCGACCAGGGTGCCGGCGACGATCAGCGCGACGTTGTCGAGGGCGAAGCCGGCTGCGGCGGCGGCGAGGCCGGTGAAGGCGTTGAGCAACGAGATCACGACCGGCATGTCCGCGCCGCCGATCGGCAGCACGACCAGGTTGCCGAGCAGGGCCGCAGCGAGCAGGATCCCGATGAAGAGCTCCTGCGAGGGGTCGTCGTTGTTGATCGCGATGCTGGTGCAGGCGGCGAGGATGCCGATCAGCAGCAGCACGTTGATCACCTGCTGGCCCGGGACCGCGAGCGGCCGGGTCGGGATCAGGTCCTGGAGCTTGGCGAAGGCGACGTTCGAGCCCCAGAAGGAGACAGAGCCGACGACGGCCGAGAAGAGGATCGGGATCAGCGTGTCGAGGGGGATCTCCTCGCCAAGGGAGATGCCGTGGCGGATCTCGGCCCAGGAGATCAGCGCGACCGCGCCGCCGCCGACGCCGTTGTAGAGGGCAACCATCTGCGGCATCTCGGTCATCTGGACGCGGATCGAGGCGATCACGCCGACCGCGGTGCCGATTGCGAGGCCGCCGAAGAGGATGCCCCAATTCCCCATCCCGTCGAGCAGCAGCGTCGTCACCACGGCGATCGCCATGCCGACGGCGGCGATCAGGTTGCCCTGCTTCGCCGTGGTCGGGTGGGTGCCGCGGCGGACGCCGAGGATGAAGAGGGAGAAGGCGACGATGTAGAGCGCGGTGGCGCCGGCGCCACCCGGCTCGAGCACGGCGGCGGGGATCACTTGCCGCCCTCCTCGGTCTGCTTCGGCTTCGGCTTGCGAGAGAACATCCCCAGCATCCGGTCGGTGACCATGAAGCCGCCGACGATGTTGATCGCGCCGAAGGCGATCGCGATCGTGCCGATCACGTACTCCAGCGAGTCGTCGGCGTAGCCGACGACTATCAGCCCGCCCAGCATCACGATCCCGTGGATCGCGTTGGTCTGCGACATCAGGGGCGTGTGCAGGGTGGTCGGGACCTTCGAGATCACCTCGAAGCCGACGAAGGCGGCGAGGACGAAGATCGTGATCTCGGTGATCAGGTCCATTACTTCGCCGCCCTCTCGTTCTTGATCTCGCCGCCGTGGGTGATGCAGGCCGCGGCGACGATGTCGTCCTCGAAGTCGACGTTCAGCTGGCCCTCCTCGGTGACCAGCAGGCCGAGCAGGTTCTCGAGGTTCTTGGCGTAGAGCTGCGAGGCGGGGGCCGGCATCTCGCTAGCCAGGTTGCGCGGGCCGAGCACCTTGACGCCGTTCTCGCTCACGGTCTGCCCGGCCTGCGTCAGCTCGCAGTTGCCGCCAGTCTCGGCGGCGAGGTCGACGATCACCGAGCCGGGCTGCATGCTCCGCACCGCGTCGGCGGTGATCAGCAGCGGAGCCGGGCGGCCGGGGATGGCGGCGGTGGTGACGATCACGTCCTGTTTGGCGGCGTTCTCGCCGAGCGCGTCGCGCACCTGCGCGTTCTCCTCGTCGGTGAGCGGGCGCGCGTATCCGCCCTCGCCCTCGGCGTCGGGGATGAAGTCGAGTTCGAGCGGGCGGCCGCCGAGCGAGGCGATCTGCTCCCAGGCGGCGCGGCGGATGTCGAAGCCGGTGACGATCGCGCCGAGCCGCTTCGCGGTGGCGACCGCCTGCAGGCCGGCGACGCCGGCGCCCAGCACCAGGACCTTGGCCGGCGGCACGGTGCCCGCGGCGGTGGTCATCATCCCGAAGAAGCGACCGGACTCGCGGGCGGCGATCAGCGTCGCCGCGTAGCCGGCCGCGGCGGCCTGCGAGGAGAGCGCGTCCATCGCCTGGGCGCGCGTCGTCCGCGGGATCGCCTCCATCGCGAAGCTGGTGACGCCGGCTGCGGCGAGCGCCTTGTTGGTCTCGGCCGAGGTCCAGGGGGCGAGGTGTCCGATCAGCAGCTGGTTGGAGTTGAGGCGGCCGATTTCCTCGGCGCTGGGGGTCGCGACGCGGAGGACGACGTCGGCCCCCCAGGCAACGGAGGGGTCGCCGACCTCGGCGCCCGCCTCCTCGTACTGGGAGTCGGGATGGCCGGCGGCCTCGCCGGCGCCGGACTCGACGACCACGTCCACGTGCTCGTTCTTCTTCAGCGAGGCGACGGCATCGGGGACGAGCGCGACGCGGCGCTCTCCCTCGGCGGTCTCTTTCGGTACTCCGATCTTCACGCGGCGCGGAAGGTTATGCGATGAGTGCGAAGGCGGGTCAGCCGCCCGCCAGGGCCGCCAGGCGCTCGATCGTGTGCAGCTGCTCGCTGCGGTCGACGTGGACGGGGGAGACGATGAGGCGGTCGATGCCGGCGCCGCGGAAGCGCTCGACCCGCTCGGCGACCTCGGCCTCGGTGCCGACCAGCGAGGTCGCCTCGACGATCTCGTCGGGCATCGCCTCGTAGGCGCCGCCGCGGTCGCCCTCCTGGAAGCGGCGCTGAACCTCGTCGGCGACGTCGCCGAAGCCGAAGCGGTGGGCGAGGTCGACGTAGAAGTTGGTCTTGCGACTGCCCATGCCGCCGAAGTAAAGGACGAGCCCCGCCTTGACGACGCTCTTCGCCGCCTCCAGGTCGCCGTCGATGGCCACCTGCAGCGAAGGGGAGACCTCGAGGTCGGAGCGCTGGCGCCCGCCCTTGGCGAAGCCGGCCTCCAAGTGCTCGCCCCAGGTCTGCTCG
>Ga0190265_10001934_pt1 | contig 13717 bp, 11 predicted proteins | sample Popmic124T_FD_133135 | JGI IMG/M metagenome (GOLD analysis project Ga0190265, IMG submission 133135) | Populus adjacent soil microbial communities from riparian zone of Indian Creek, Utah, USA - 124 T | ecosystem: Environmental > Terrestrial > Soil > Riparian zone | place: USA: Utah | collected... | reverse complement strand
CCGTGCTGCTCGCTGTGTACGAGCAGGAAGCCGATGCCCGGATGGTCGGCGAGCGTGCGCAGCAGCGCGGGGTGCCGCTTGTCCATCTGCTCCCTCGTCATCCGGCCCGGTACGTCCGGGAAGGAGACGAGCCCGAGGTTGCCCGAGGCGAGGACGAGCGGGCCGGGGCTCCTTGCCGGTTTCCGCCCGTTGACCCCGTTGAGCCCTTTGCGTCCGCTCTCCAGCAGGCCGTCCTCCGGCAGGTGCAGTGCGGCGCGCGCCGCCTCCAGCGCCTCCGCGCCGCTGTGGGTGTGCCTGGCTCGCCGCGGGACGGGCAGGCCGCAGCCTGCCCGTACAAGGTCCTCCAGGGTCAGCCCGTAGGCGGCACGGAACGTTTCCCCTTCGCTCTGCCCGTGGTCGGAGAGCAGCACGATGCGGTACGGGCGGGGTGCGCGTTCCGCCGCTTTGGCGATCAGCGCGAGGGAGCGGTCCAGGCGGCGCAGCACCTGCCGGGCGTCCCCGCTGTAGGGGCCTGAGTGGTGTGCCACCTCGTCGTAGGCCACGAGGTCGGCGTAGACGGCCGTACGTCCGCTGAAGATGTCGCCGAGCACTGCCGCGACCACCACGTCGCGCTGCACGACGGTGGCGAAGGCACGGATGAGGGGGTAGAGCCCGCCGCGCGGTACACGGGGCCGTGCTCCGCGCATCCGGGCCCGCGTGGACTGGGTCAGCTCGCGCACGAGCTCTGCGCCGAAGGAGACGGCGGTACGGGTGGCGTTGGCCGGGTCGGAGAAGTAGGCGAAGTACCCCGCGCGGGAGCGGTTCTCCCGTCCGCGGCGTGCGGCCACCGAGAGTACGAGCGCGACCTGTCCGGCGCCGCCGCTGAAGAGGTTCCCGCGGCTGGCGCCGTCGTGTGCCAGCAGGCCGGGCTCGCCGGTCTCCTTCACGGCGCGGCGCTGGAGTTCGGCGGCACCGCTGGGCCGGTTGCTGACGAGTACCTCGCCGGACTCCTTCTCGTACCAACGGAAGGCCGGCACATCCTTGTTGAGGCCGTGCAGGATGCCGAGCTGGCTGGCGCCCGTCTGTGACGACCAGTCGGTGCGCCAGCGGGTGAGGCGGTGCGTGGTGTCGTACATCTCGGCGAGCGTCGGCATCAGCGCGGGATTGCCGTCGGCGCTGAAGACGGCCTCACGGAGCATGTCGTGACCGAGCCCGTCGAGCTGGACGAAGACCGTGCCGGGGGTGCGCGGCCCGTTTCGCGCACCTTCGCGGCGGCGCCTGCGGTCCGCGAGGCGGGCGAGACGGCGGCGGTACGCGCCGTCGTCCCGTACGGCCAGCGCCGTGCTGGTCGCGGACGACGCCGCGGACATGACGGCGGCGACGAGGATCGCCGTACCGGGATCGGCCGAACCCTGCCCGTAGGGCACCAGGGAGAGCGCCAGCAACAGCAGTGAGCCGTTGAGGAAGAAGACCAGCAGCCCCAGTACGAGCGCGGGGACCAGCAGCAGAGCCCGCACCAGTACGGGCCACACCAGTGCGCCCAGCAGACCGAAGACCCCTGCTCCTATGGCGCCGGTCGTGGCGATCAGGGTGGCGCTGTCGCCGTTGGGAGACTGGATCCGGAAGTCCGGCAGGATGCCCGCGAGCATCAGCAGGGTGAGGGTGCTTACCATCCACACCGCGAGCACCCGCAAGGTGGCCGCGCCGAGGTTCCGCCAGCGTCGGGGCGGTCGTACGGGCGGAGATACGGACGGAGTCCGGGGAAACAACCTCAGTCGCATGTCTCCTCCCAACTCCGTTCACACCCCTACGGACACGAAAACCCGCTCACCGCGCGGCATATTCTCCACTTTTTCACATTGAGGGTGATTGGCGGACCGCGTATCTCCCGGCCCCGTGCGCGGGCGCATACGCTCGGAGAACGGCGGGAACCGGTCGTTCCAGCCGGTCAGCGAGCAACGGGAGGATCACAAGTGCCGGTGGAAGTCACATGGTGGGGGCACGCCACCGCCTCGGTACGCGACTCCGGAGTGACCGTTCTCACGGACCCGCTGCTGGTACGGCGCATGGCACATCTGCGCAGACGGCGCGGTGAACTGCCGCCTGCCTCGGCCACCGTGGCGGACGTCGTACTCGTCTCCCATCTGCACGCCGACCATCTGCACCTCGGCTCCCTGTCCCGGCTCGCCCCCCACACGCGGGTCCTCGTGCCGCGCGGGGCGCTGCGCGCACTGCCGGGGCTGCGGCGGCTGGCTTCGCTGCTGTGCGTCGAGGAGGTCGCAGCCGGTGACACGGTCACGGTGAGCAGCAGGACCGGCGAGACCAACGAGATCGGCGCGGGCGGGCAAGGCGGCCAGGTGACGGTGCGTGCGGTGCGCGCAGCGCACGACGGGCGGCGCATGCCGTACGGGCCGCATCACGCGCCCGCCCTGGGCTATGTCGTGGAGGGCGCCGCACGCACGTACTTCGCCGGTGACACCGGCCTCTTCGAGGGCATGGCCGAAGCGGTCGGCCCGGTCGATGTGGCGCTGCTGCCCGTCGGCGGCTGGGGACCGTGGCTGGGCGAGGAGCACCTGGATGCGGGACGCGCCGCTCAGGCGCTGGTGCGGCTGCGTCCGCGCTACGCGGTACCGGTGCACTACGGCACGTACTGGCCGATCGGCATGGACGCCGTGCGGCCGCACGAATTCCACGCGCCGGGCGACGAGTTCGTCCGCAAGGCGGGGCTGATGGCGCCGGACGTGGCCGTGCACCGGCTCGGGCACGGCGAGAGCATAAGGCTGGAGATGGCCTGATGATCCTTCAGACGGTGGCCGGAGCCTGGAGTGCGGGGGTGGGGGCTGCGGTCGCGCCGGAGTCCGCACAGCAGGCGCTCACGTATCCGGCCCTGTTCCTGCTGGTGGCGGTCGGATCGCTGGTGCCCGTCGTGCCGACGGGGACCGTCGTCAGCGGCGCAGCGGTAATCGCGCTGCACCAGAGTGTCCCGGCTCCCTCGCTGGCGGCGGTCTTCGGGATCGCCGCGGGCGCCGCCTTCCTCGGGGACATCACGCTCTACTCCCTCGGCCGGCGCGGAGTCGCCTCCAGGAAGGGCTCACGCTGGCTGGAGCGCCTTCGGGCACACGCACCGCCGGAGCGGCTCGCACAGGCTCAGGACAGGCTCCGCGAACACGGGGTGGCTGTGCTCGTGACGTCGCGCCTGATACCCGCCGGACGCATACCGGTCATGCTGGCCTGCCTGCTCGCACGGATGCACACACGGGACTTCGTACGGGGCAACGTCCCGGCCTGTCTGGCCTGGACTGCGGCGTACGCGCTCATCGGCATCCTGGGTGGCTCCCTCTTCCCCGAACCGTGGGAGGGAGTGGCGGCAGCAGTCGGCCTGACCGTGATCATCACCGGGCTGCCGGGGCTTGTACGGCGGCTGCGGCACAAGCGGACACAGACGGGATGAAGCTCAGCGCGGCCGTCCAGCAGAGGTTCAGCGCAGACGTTCAATGCGGAGTTCAGCTCGTGCTGTTCAGCACGCGGGACGCCCCGACCGGAAGGTCCCACAGATCCTCCCGTGCACGGCCTGCTGCCGCCCAGGCCGTACGTACACGACCCAGCGGCTGAAGCGGCGGCTCGGCAGAGAGCAGAAACGTCCCCCAGTGCATGGGTGCCAGCACGCGCGCCCCCACGTCTTCGCAGGCCCGTACCGCCTCTTCCGGACTGGTGTGCACCGGCCTGAGCATCCAGCGCGGCTCGTACGCCCCGATGGGAAGCAGGGCGAGGTCGATGCCGGGGCAGCGGCGGCCGATCTCCGCGAACCAGTGGCCGTAGCCGGAGTCCCCGGCGAAGTACAACCGGCGGCCCTGCGGCCCGGTGAGCACCCAGCCGCCCCACAGCGAACGGCACGTGTCCGTCAGCGTCCGCCGGGACCAGTGGTGGGCGGGCACGAACTCGAAGCGGACCCGGCCGCCGTCCGGCGCGGGCAGCTCCGCCGCCTCCCACCAGTCCAGCTCCGTCACGCTCTTGAAGCCGCGCCTGCGGCACCAGCGGGCCAGGCCGGCCGGTACGAACAGGTGCGTGCCCCGCGGGAGTCTTCCGAGTGTGGGTGCGTCGAGATGGTCGTAGTGGTTGTGCGAGATGACCACGGCGTCGACCGGCGGCAGATCCGCCCAGGCGACGCCGACGGGCGTGACGCGGGCCGGGGTGCCCAGGATCCGCCGTGACCATACGGGGTCGGTGAGCACGGTCAGTCCTCCGATGCGGACGACCCAACTGGCGTGCCCTGCCCATGTGACGGCCACGGTTCCGGCGTCGGCCTCGGGGAGCGGACCCGGCTCGTAGGGAAGCCGGGCGATCTCGCGCAGCGCCTCGGCCGTGGGGCGCATCGAGCCTTCCCGTGCGACCCGTCCCAGCGCTCGCACGCCGGGGAGCGGTGAGGTCAGCCGGTGTGCGAAGGAACGCGGCCAGAACCGGCGGGCGCCGAGCGGATGCGGGGCGGAGGGCGTGGAGGGTGTCGTCGCCGCTTCCACGGCGCGTGCCGGCTCCACGCCGGGTGCCGGTTCCTCCGCCTCGTCCTCGCCGGTGCCCACGCCCACGCCCTCGCCGGGGCCAGGGCCAGGGCCGGGACCCGCGAGCGCGTCCTCCTCCACGACGCCGCCCTTCGGGAGCACGCGCTCCTGCGCTGCCGTCTCCGATTCCTGGTCGTTCAGCATCCGGTCGGGTTCCACATTCACTCCCGGAGAGCCGTCAGTTCGGTGAGAGCCGATCTCACCGAGTCGAGCGCCCGGCCGACGCCGGGCGATCCGAGTGGTTCGGGTGCGCGGAAGCCGCCCGTCAGCAGTTCGCTCGACAGCCGTACCCGCAGCGCCTGCGGGTCGTCGCCGAAGCGGTGTCCGCCCCTGGCGTACGGGCCGAGCCGCCGCACGAGTTCGGCCTCCAGCCCGGCCGCGTCCGCGATGCCGCGCTCAGCGAGACGTGGACGCAGGGGCTCCAGGTCCGCGTAGACATGCCGCCCGGCGTGCGGCGGACGGCACAGGGCGCCGGCTTCGGTGAAGGCGTGATGCAGCGCGCTGAGGAGTGCGCCGTACGCGCGGGCGGTGGTGACGCGGCGGGTCCGCAGCGGCTCCGGCTCGGTGAGGGCGTCGGCGATCACGGCGTCGGACTGCGCGTGCAGCTCGGTGCGCAGTTCCACGAGCACCTCGCGTACGGCCCCGGCGAGCCCGTACCCGCGCCCGCTGTCGGGGAAGCGGGCGATCCCGGCCTGCGGGCCCTGCGGCAGCAGCGCCTCGCCGAGCCCGGCGAGGACGACCACCGCGTCGGAATCCCGGCCTCCGTGGAGCATCTCGGCCGGGCTGACGACGACGGTGTCGTGCGGTGCGTGCGAGGTGTCCCGCCAGGTCTCGTCGCTGACGATCAGCAACTCCTCGTCTCCTGCGGCCTCGCACACCTCGTGCAGCAGCTCGGGCGGCACCGCGGTGCCCGTGCACTCGTCGGCCACGGAGAGCACCAGCACGCGCGGCTCCTCCCCTTCCGTACGGGCACGGCTCACCGTCTCGCGCAGCGCCACCGGGTCGGGCACTCCCCCGCACTCGGCGGGCACGGGCACGGTGTGCAGCGGACGGTCCAGCAGCCGGGCCGGCGGAGCGTGCCAGTCGGCGCTGGGCCGTGGGAGAAGAACCGCGCCGTCACCCACGGCGGCGAGCACGGCGAGCAGCAGCAGCGGAGCACCGGGGGCGGCGACGACCTGCTCCGGACGTGTGTGCATTCCCCGGCGCTGCCAGTAGCCGCAGGCGGCGACGGCGGTGGCGGAGCGGCCCTGCCGGTATCCCTCGGTGCCCTCCATCGCTCCAGCCTCCGCCGCCATCCGTTGATCGGACAACCCGCACAACTCGACCACCTTCGCAGAAGGTTCTGACAGTCACGCGCGACGACACGGGCAGCGCAAGGGGGCCGCGTGCGGTGCCGGCCGGGCACCGGCTGGGGCCTTCCGGTGCCGGTCGGGTGCCGGTCGGGTGCCGCCTAGACGCTCCGGCGGAGCTTCCGCAGCTGCTCCTCGACGCCGCGTCCACGGTTGCGTACGAGCGCCTCCGCCAGCTCTGCCAGCTTGCGGTTGCTGCGCTGCGACATCGTGCGCAGCAGGTCGAACGCCTCCTTCGAGGTGCAGCCCTCCGCCGCCATCACCATCCCGCACGCCTGGTCGACCACGGGCCGCGAACGCATCGCGGAGTGCAGCTGCTCGACCTCGGCGAGCGCTTCGCGGTAGCGGCGGTCACGGCCCAGTACGCCCGCGGCGAGTTCGGCAAGCTCGGCCCCCGTGCCGTCGACGACGTCGGCCAGGCTGTGCGGCCGGAAGGAATAGACGGAGACAGTGAGCACCGCGCCCTCGTGGAGGTAGGGCAGCGTCGCGCACGCTCGCAGACCCCTCTGCAGCGCCATGGCGCGGTAACGCGGCCACCGGGTCTCACCCAGGAGATCGCTCACGACCACCGGCTCGCCGGTCTCCAGAGCCTGGGGCACGGGCCCTTCGCCGGAGTCCGACTGGACGGCGACGAGCGCGGACAGATCGGGATGGGTCACAGTGGCGGCGGACGCCTCCGTGGCCTCGGCCAGCGGACCGCCCGCGGCGTCGGTCAACGTGACAGCGGCAGCGCAACTGCCGGGTGTGCAGCGCACGGCCCGTTCCGCTAGCTGTGTGAAGCCGCGGCTCAGGGAGATCTCACCGCCCTGTTCGTCCGCCTCTTCCAGTGGCGTGAGGGAGGGCAGGACGCAGGCGTCGGTGACGGCATCGACAGGCTTCGGTTCCACAGGCGCACGGCTGCCCAGGAAGAAGCTCGAAAAACCCGTCGGATACGCGCAGATCCGCGGGCATACGTGAATATCGCGCGGGGATCGACCCCATGAGGTGATGAACCGCATGGGGTGCGGCCCGGAAGCCCACGCTAAATTGAACTTCATGACAGAGGCCGAGGGTTTCGGCGCGGAACTGAGCGCCTTCCGCAGACGCGTGGATGAGCTGCGATCAGCACGTTCCCTGCCCGAGGGGGAGCATCTGCCGACGCTGGATGCCGCGCTCTTCGAACTGCACCATGCCGCAGAGGTGCTGTGGCCTCGCTACGAGCAACTGGCGGCAGCGGGAAGGCGCAGCGGCAACCGTGACGAAGCGCACGAGCAGCAAGTGCTGCGCGCCATCTTCCAGCGGCTGCCCGTGGCAGTCGTACTCCTGGACCGCGACGGGGTGGTCCGGCGCCTCAATGTCTCGGCCACGCAGCTGTTCGGCATGCGCGCCGGGTACGCGGCGGGGCGACCCCTCTCCGGTTCCCTCACGCACGAAGGACGGGGTGCCTTCAGTACGCAGGTCGCAGCCGTGGCTCGAGGCGAGGGGGCGCGGAGCCTGCGTGTCGATCTGCTGCACGCTCCCGGCGCCGAAGACGCCCCGGCCTCCTCGAAGCAGGAAGCAGGGATGCGGCTGCGGGTGACGCTCACCTCACTGCGCCCGCCGCAGGAGCCCCGTACCGGCGTGCTCGCGGTCTTCCAGCCCGCCGTCAACGGCGCTGCCGCCGGTCCCGTGATCACGGGTGTGCAGCCGGCCGAGTCCGCGGCAGCCGCCGCCCCCGACCTGGGCGAGATCTCCAGGCACACCGAACTCCTCGATCTCATCGATGACTTGGTCTCCGAACTGCTGGTCGCCGAACGGAAGCCGGATGTGATCGCCGCACGCGCCGCGGCGGTACTGCACGAGCGGTTCGCGGACTGGGTGGTCGTCGACCTCCACAGCGAGAACGAACGTCTGCGCCGCAGCGTGGTGCTCGGACCGGACGGTGCTGCCCGCGACGCGCTCGAGGAGCAGGACCCGTCCACCGCCCCCTTGGTGACGGATGCGGTCGTGAACGGTGTGAGCACACTGCAGTCGCGTCCCGAGGAGCCCGAGGCCTTCGGCACGGACAGCGCGGACGCGGCGATGCTGGTACGGACCGAGGCGGGGTCACTGATATGTGTGCCGCTGACACGGGCCGCCCATACGGACGATGAGTCACAACCGGACGGGCAGGATTCCGGCCCCGGCCCCGGCCCCCGCCTGACGCGCGGGGCGCTCACCCTTTTCCGTACGGGCGGCGGACGCGCTTTCGAACTGGCGGAGGCCGAGGCCGTGGGCCGGATGGCCCGTCACATCGCGCTGGCCCTAGGCGGCTGCGAGCTGTGAGGGGGCCCTCACGGTGTCGGCGTCCGCCTCGCGCTCCAGGTCGGCGTCGACCTCCTGGTGGAGGCGCTCGCAGGTGCGGCTGATGATCCGCGATACGTGCATCTGCGAGATGCCGAGCTGTTCTGCGATCTTGTTCTGCGTCATGTCGCAGAAGAACCGCAGGTAGAGGATGTGGCGTTCACGGTCGGGCAGCCTCCGCAGGCGGGGCTTGACCGACTCGCGGTAGACGATGTGGTCGAAGCCGGGCTCCGAACGTCCCAGGGTGTCCGAGAGGGAGTATCCGTCGTCCGAGCCCGGCAGTTCCGCGTCGAGCGAGAGTGTGCTGTAGCTCTCCAGAGCCTCCATACCCACCAGGACGTCCTCCTCGGACATCCGGGCGTGCTCGGCGACCTGCGCCACGGACGGGCTGTGGCCGCCCAGCGACAGGCTCAGTTCGCGGTGGCTGATGCGGACGCGGTTACGCAGTTCCTGCACGCGCCGTGGGACGTGCACGCCCCACATGTGGTCACGGAAGTGGCGCTTGACCTCTCCGACGATGGTGGGCACCGCGAAGCTCTCGAAGGCGCTGCCACGGTCGGGGTCGTACCGGGTGACGGCCTTGACCAGGCCGAGTGACGCTACTTGCTGGAGGTCCTCCAGTGCTTCACCGCGGTTGCGGAAGCGCTGGGCGAGCCGTTCGGCCATCGGCATCCAGGCCCGTACCACGTCCTGGCGCAGCTTCTCCTTCTCCGGTCCCTCCGGGAGCGAGACGATGCGGCGGAAGTCTTCGGCAGTGTCGGGGGCGTCGTCGTGAGGGTGACGTACGCGCTTCGTACGGGTCCCTACGGTAGTCATCTTCGTTCGCCCTCTTCCCATCGGTGTCTGCATTGAGCAATCACCGCGGGAACAGACACATGCGGCCGGACCTTGACGGTCCCGAGCGGACACAGAGGTCTCGCTCCCGCGGATGTGCCTTCTTGCCGAAGCACGTGAGGGTTCATCTGCCCGTGCCGTTGGGCAGCAAACGTCAACAACGCCCAGGGGCTTGAGTTTTTCACCTCACAAGCCCCACGGGCCGCTCGTGACGGGGGGTTTCCGGCTCCCCGGGCCCGGTAACCCGGAGCCGCATGGCACCCCGACGACGATGACGTCCGGAGACCGCCTGTCCAGCCGCAGCCGCGCACTGCCGCAACCGGTGGGCACCCGTGGCGAAACCCGAGAGGAGCACACCTCCATGTCCGAGAAGGTTGCCGACTACGTCCTGCGCCGGCTGCGCGAGTGGGAGGTCGAGCACGTATTCGGCTACCCGGGCGACGGCATCAACGGTCTGCTCGCCGCCTGGGAACGCGCCAGGAACGAACCCCGCTTCGTGCAGGCCCGGCACGAGGAGATGGCGGCCTTCGAAGCAGTCGGCTACGCCAAGTTCAGCGGCAGGCTCGGCGTGTGCACGGCGACCTCGGGACCCGGTGCCATCCATCTGCTCAACGGGCTCTACGACGCCAAGCTCGACCACGTGCCCGTCGTGGCCGTCCTCGGGCAGACGGCGCGCTCCGCGATGGGCGGCTCCTACCAGCAGGAGGTCGACCTGCACTCGCTCTTCAAGGACGTCGCCTCGGAGTTCCTGGAGACGGTCACCGTCCCCGAACAGCTGCCCAATGTGCTGGACCGCGCCATCCGCACGGCCTACGCGCGACGCGTACCGACCGCCGTCATCATCCCGGCAGACGTGCAGGAACTCGAATACGAGGCGCCGGGCCACGAGTTCAAGATGGTGCCCTCCAGCCTCGGCAACAGCGGCTGGCAGGCCCAGCCCGCGGAGGGGGCTCTCGACCACGCCGCCGAGGTCCTCAACGCCGGCAGGAAAGTGGCCGTCCTGGTCGGTCAGGGGGCTCGCGGCGCGAGGGCCGAGGTCGAGCAGGTCGCCGGCACCCTCCAGGCCGGGGTCGCGAAGGCGCTGCTCGGCCTGGACGTACTGCCGGACACCCTGCCGTATGTCACCGGCTCCATCGGCCTGTTGGGCACACGGCCGAGCTACGAGATGATGCGGGACTGCGACACCCTGCTGACCATCGGGTCGAGCATGCCCTACAGCCAGTTCCTGCCGCCGTACGGCAAGGCACGGGCCGTCCAGATCGACCTGGACCCGCACATGGTGGGTATGCGCTACCCGTACGAGGTGAACCTCGTCGGCGATGCGAAGACGACCCTGAGGAAGCTGCTGCCCAGGCTCCGTCAGAACGAGGAAGGGCTGGAGTGGCACGAGGAGTTGATGGCTTCCGTCGACCGGTGGAACGAGGTGATGCGACGCCGCGCTGAAGTCACGGCCGACCCGGTCAATCCCGAGTACGTGGCGCACTGCCTCGATCCGCTGCTGCCCGAGAACGCGATCATCACCGCCGACTCCGGTTCGGCCACCAACTGGTACGCGCGTCATCTGACGATGCGCGGCACCATGCGCGGCTCGCTGTCCGGGACGCTCGCGACGATGGGCTGCGCGGTTCCGTACGCGATCGGTGCGAAGTTCGCGCACCCGGACCGGCCGGTGGTCGCTCTCGTCGGCGACGGCGCGATGCAGATGAACGGCATGGCCGAACTGATCACACTCGCCAAGTACCGCATGTCCTGGAACGATCCGCGGCTGGTGATCGGGGTGTGGAACAACCGCGATCTCAACCAGGTCACCTGGGAGATGCGCGCCATGAGCGGGTCACCGCAGTTCGTGCCCTCGCAGTCGCTGCCCGACGTCTCCTACGCCGCCTTCGCCCGTACGCTCGGCATGACCGGCATCCGGGTCGACAAGCCCGATGACGTCGAGGGCGCCTGGCGGGAGGCTCTGGAGTCGGAGGGCCCCGTCGTCGTCGAGTTCATGACCGACCCGTCCGTACCGCCGATCCCGCCGCACGCCGACTGGGACCAGGTGGAGGCGACAGCGGCGTCCATCCTCAGGGGCGACACCGACCGCAAGGCGATGGTCAAGCAGGGCATCAAGGCGAAGGTGCAGGAGTTCCTTCCGGGCGGCAGGCCGCACCCGTCGGAGAGGACGAAGAACGCGGAGGAGCAGGGGCGTCCGGAAGCCTAGAACGGTCCGTCCATATGCCCGGCAGTCCCCGCCCGCCCCGCCTCTTCGAGTGGGGCGGGCGGGGTGTGACGGCCCGGACCGGCGTGGGTGGTCGGGACAGGTCCGGGCCGCCGGTTCTGTGCGGGCAGCGGCGCCCTGCGGCCCGGTTACCCGTGTGCGGAGACGCCACTCATTCGCTGCGGGCGCGTGCGCCCTCCCGCGTACGGCCGGGCGTGACCGGACGAACCGGGTGGCGGCGCAGGTACTCGGCCTCCAGCTCCGTCATACGGACGCTGTGCGCGGAGAGTGCGTCCGCGGGGCCGTGCAGCAGGGTGTCGTGCCGGGTGCGGTGAATGGTCTCCAGTTCCTTGAGCAGGTCCGCGTCGCTCAGCTCACGTGGATCGATCCCCATGAGGCTTCCTCTCTGTGCGTCTGCTGTGCGTCGTCTGCCGGGTGCCGGCTGTCTTCTGCTGTGCGTCGCCGCGTGTGCGGCGCTGTGCCCCGTCGCCCCGGCGCGGGCGCCGGGCAGGCCGTGATTCCTCGTGTTGCCCGCGACCCGCCGGGTACCCGGCTTCGGCAATCCAAGGAGGGAATCAATGGAACTCGGATTCCTCAGCCCGCTCTTCGAGCGCAAGGGCCCCTGGGCGTCGGTCTACTTCGACACGACGACGGCCTCCGAGGACGCCGCCGCACGTCAGAAGCTGACTGCCCGGTCGGCCTGCGACCGCCTGAAGGACGAGGGCACGGACGATGAAACCTGCCGCGCGGTCTACGACACGCTCGCATCGCTGCCCCGAGGGGCGGAACCGCCCGGACACGCGGTTTTCGCCACCCACGGTGAAGTGGTGCTCGACACGGAGCTGACGGTGCGGCCCCCGGGCGGCGGCCACCCACCGGTCTCCTGGCAGGCACTGCCGCACATCGCACCGCTGCTGGAGCTGGCGGACAGCGATCCCTCATGTCTGGTGGCCTACATCGACCGCAAAGGAGCCGAATTCGAGCTGAGGGGACCCCTCGGCTCTCACAGCGCGGGCCGGGTCACAGGAAGTGACTGGCCTGTGCACCGCACACCGACAGGTGACTGGTCGGAACGGCACTTCCAGACCGCTGTCGAGAACACATGGGAGCAGAACGCCGCAGAGATCGCCGAAGAGCTGCGCACCCGCTGGGAGAAGTGCGGTGCCGAAGTGCTCGTGCTGGCCGGGGATGCCCGCGAGCGCCACTCCGTGCATGACCGTCTGCCGCCCGACCTGCGTGAACATACCGTCCAGGCTGAGCACGGCGTACGCGCCGACAGCGGCCCCGACGGCCCCGCCGCGAACACCGCGAACGGCCGGCTGCTGCTGGACGGGGAGATCGCCCGTACGCGAGCCGAATACGCGCGGCAGCGCACCGCAAGGGCCCTGGAGAGGTTCCAGGCCGGACGGGCGCCGACGGACGAGGGCAGGATCGACGCCGCCGAGGGTGTGCCCGCGCTGGTCGAGGCCGCGCGCGAGCACCGGATCGGCGTGCTGCTGGTACGTCCCGGGGAGGCCGATCTGCACCGTGAGGTCTGGGTCGGCCACGACCCGGACCAGGTCGCGGTGCGCCGCTCGGAGCCCCAGTATCTGGGCGCGACCGAACCGTCCCCGGTCCGCGCCGACGACGCGCTGCTGCGCTCGGCGGCGATGACCGGAGCCGACGTGCTGTGCGTACGGCCCGACGATGTGCCGGAAGGCGTACCGGAAGGACTGCCGGACGGTGGGCTCGGCGCGCTGCTGCGCTGGCCGTACGGCGGAGCACCAGAAGGAGGTGGAGCCGGTGGCGGACAACATGCAGCGTGGCAGTGACCAGCTGAGCGCACACCGGGACGACGAAGCCAAGCGGGAGATGCAGGGCTGGCTGAAGTCCGGGCATCCCACACGCGCCGAGGAGTGGGACGACGCCGAGCCGGGAGCCGATGACGACCCGGAGGTCACGGAGCGTCCGGTTCCGCCGGGTGGTGCGGCGAACCGGGAGGAGGCGGAGGACGAGGCTCTGCGCTCCGATCTCGCCCGTCACCTGGGACGTCATTCCTTCCCCGCGGACCGCGAAGCCCTCAAGCGTGAACTGATGCACCAGTACGCGCCCGATCCGCTGGTGGAGACCGTGCGGGGGCTGCCGAAGGACGGGGGCACGTACGGGAACGTCCAGGAGGTGATGGCCGCGCTCGGGCGGAAGCCTCAGGCATGACCGGCCCCGCGCGATGAATTGAGGGGAACAGCTCAGCGACTGAGCTTCCCCCTGAGGTGGAGCTGTGTTCGGGCAGACATCCGGCTTCCGCCGTCACCGGGGGGAGCCGGATGCTGCGTGGTCACATGGGCCCTCACCTGCGCCGTCGCGTACACACCCGCGAAGTACACGCGGCGACGGTCACACGCGGCGAAGGTTTACAGGCAACCCGGCCGGAGAAAGCGAAGCTCCATGGCAAGGTTCAGCAGTCGCGTGGGGCAGAGCATGCGAAACATCCGTGGTCAGGGCCGGGGCTCCACCGT
>Ga0190265_10001933_pt1 | contig 13724 bp, 12 predicted proteins | sample Popmic124T_FD_133135 | JGI IMG/M metagenome (GOLD analysis project Ga0190265, IMG submission 133135) | Populus adjacent soil microbial communities from riparian zone of Indian Creek, Utah, USA - 124 T | ecosystem: Environmental > Terrestrial > Soil > Riparian zone | place: USA: Utah | collected... | reverse complement strand
TCGGCATCGCCGAGGACGAGCTGAACGCCACCGTGCAGCAGTTCGTGATCCGCGGCGGACGAGTCCGCGGTGTGCGCGCCACGACGATCGAGAAGGAACTGGACATCTCGGGAGGCGAGCTCGTGGATCAGGTCGTGCAGCGAGCATACGGCGACGCTGCACCCGCCGACATCCCGCGTCAGGTGCTCGTTCCCGCGCTGCCCGACGATGCCGCCGATCTCGAGGAATGGCTGCGCGATCGACGGGGGAAGCTCGTCTCGATCCAGGTCGCTCAGCGGGGACGCAAAGCCGAGCTGCTCAAGACGGCAACTCTCAACGCCCAGCAGGCCCTCATCCTGCACAAGACGCGGCGCACCAGCGACTATGTCGCCCGCACACAAGCGCTCACCGACCTGCAGGAGGCACTCGGCCTTGCCGAGGCGCCGCTGCGCATCGAGTGCTTCGACGTCTCTCATCTGAGTGGCACGAATGTGGTGGCCTCGATGGTCGTCTTCGAGGACGGGCTTGCGCGCAAAGACCAGTACCGTTCCTTCGGCGTGCCCGAGACGACCGACGACACCGACTCGCTCTACCAGGTGCTCACCCGTCGACTGGCCTACCTCGACCGTCCCGACGAACAGGACGAACCGGCACCCGAGCCGACCGACGACGGCACGGTTGCCACAACACGCAAGCGCAGACGATTCGCATACCCGCCGCAGCTGCTCGTCGTCGACGGCGGCAAGCCGCAGGTGGAGGCAGCCGCCCGGGCACTCGCTGATGCGGGACACCAGGAGATCGCCCTGTGCGGTATCGCGAAGCGATTGGAAGAAGTCTGGCTTCCGGGGGAGGAGTACCCGGTCATCCTGCCGCGCACGAGCGAGGCGCTCTACCTCCTCCAGCGACTGCGCGACGAGGCGCACCGGTTCGCGATCACGCATCAGCGTCGCCGGCGTCGGCGCGACATCCAGAGCGTGCTGGCCGAGGTGCCGGGGCTCGGCGATGCGCGGATCAAGTCCCTCTTGCGCCACTTCGGCTCGGTCGCGGCCCTCAAGCTCGCCACCCCGGAAGAGATTGCCGAGCTCCCGGGCGTGGGTCCCAAGCTCGCGGCTGCGATCCACGCGCACCTCGCGAATGGATAGGCTGATTCCCGACGCGACGGGAGTGACCATGGCGGACGGTGAGAGCCCCGGCACAGGCGGTACAGGCGAGGTGCTCATCGTCACGGGGATGTCCGGCGCCGGCCGCTCCACCGCTGCCGACGCGCTCGAGGATCTCGGATGGTATGTCGTCGACAACCTCCCTCCGCAGATGCTGCGCCCCCTCCTCGAGCTGACCGAGCTCGCAGGCGGTGCCTTGCCCCGCGTCGCGGTGGTCGTCGACGTGCGCGGGCGAGATCTGTTCGTCGAGCTCCCTGCGATCACGCGTGCACTGCGCGACGGCCGACGGCTCAGGGTGATGTTCCTGGATGCCTCGGACGAGGTGCTCGTTCGCAGGTTCGAGGCGGTCCGCCGTCCCCACCCACTGCAGGGTGACGGCACGATCGTCGACGGGATCCGCCTGGAGAGGCAGCGCCTGGCCGCCGTCCGGGAGAGCGCCGACATCACCATCGACACGTCCGCATTCAACATCCACCAGCTCGCCACACAGGTCATCGACCTGTTCGCCGCCGAGGGTGCCGCCCGCCACTCCGTGACGATCATGAGCTTCGGCTTCAAATACGGATTGCCGCCGGATGCCGATCTCGTCGCCGACATGCGGTTCCTGCCCAACCCGTTCTGGAACGACGGCCTTCGCGCACTCACCGGCGAGGACGAAGAGGTGCGGGAGTACGTGCTCGCGCAAGAGGGCGCATCCGAATTCCTCGACTCGTACGCCGCATCGCTCGTGCCGGTGCTCGCGGGCTATCAGCGCGAGAACAAGGGTCACTCGGTCATCGCGATCGGCTGCACCGGCGGCAAGCATCGCTCGGTCGCGATGGCTCGTGAGCTCGCCGACCGGCTGTCGTCCTTGCCCGGCGTCGCGGTGCGTGTAAAGCATCGCGACCTCGGTCGGGAGTGAACCGAGGTCGTGCCCGGGCCGGGGTCGCGAGTAGGCTGGTCCTTCGGTCCCACCCAACACACCACCCGCTGAATGACGAGGAGATCTGTGTCGCTGACCGCTGACGTGAAGGCTGAATTGACGGCCGTGCGCGATCCGAGCCCCACGGCACGCGTCGCAGAGCTGACGTCTCTTCTTCGTTTCTCCGGTGGTCTGCACTCGATCGCCAATCGCGTCGCGGTGGAGGCCGAGCTCGACTCCGACGTCCTCGCGCGGCGCGTCGCGCGCGATCTCATGGAGATCTACGGCGTGCGTCCCGAGCTCGTGCACGTGCAGGGGTCGGGAGCCCGCGGCGGCAGCCACTACGCCGTGCGCGTGATCGAGGGCGGCGAGACACTCGCTCGGCAGACGGGCCTGCTCGACCAGCGCCGGCGCCCCGTGCGCGGGTTGCCCAATAAACTCACGACCGGCTCGCGGTCAGACCTCGCCGCGATCTGGCGCGGGGCCTTCCTCGCGGCCGGCACGCTGAGCGAGCCCGGTCGCTCGGCCGCGCTGGAGATCACCTGCCCGGCTCCTGAGGCGGCGATGGCGCTCGTCGGCGCAGCGCATCGGCTGGGCATTCCGGCGAAAGCCCGCGAGGTGCGCGGCGTGCCGAGGGTCGTCGTCCGCGAGGGCGAGGCGATTCGCGTCGCCCTCGCCCAGATGGGTGCCGAGCGCACCGCGAGTGACTGGGACCAGATGCGTCAGCGCCGTGAAGTGCGGGCGGGTGTGAACCGCCTCGTCAATTTCGACGACGCGAACCTGCGCCGTTCCGCACAGGCCGCGGTCGCCGCGTGCGCACGTGTCGAGCGCGCACTTGAGATCCTCGCAGATGATGTGCCCGAGCACCTCCGCGAAGCGGGCGAGCTTCGCCTCGCGCACCGTGACGCGAGCCTCGATGAGCTCGGCCACCATGCGGACCCACCGCTCACCAAGGACGCCGTCGCCGGTCGCATCCGCCGTCTCCTCGCAATGGCCGACAAGAAGGCCGAGCAGGACGGGATCCCCGACACCGAGGCCGCCGTTCCTGTGGGCGCCGAGGACTGATACCGCCTGTCATGCGGGGAATCAACCCCGGTTGTGCGGGGTTGCCGATCAGTAAGCTAGATCTGTCACTCCCGCTGCGTCGAGGAGCCTCGGCGCGGCGCCGATAGGAAGAAGAGAACATGGCGAACTACACGTTGCCCGACCTCCCCTACGACTACGCAGCACTCGAGCCGCACATCAGTGCGACGATCATGCAGCTGCACCACGACAAGCACCATCAGGCGTACGTCACCGGCGCGAATACCGCCCTCGAGCAGCTCGCCGAAGCACGCCAGAGCGGCAACCTCGCGAACGTCAACAAGCTGCAGAAGGACCTCGCCTTCAATCTCGGCGGGCACACGAACCACTCCATCTTCTGGACCAACCTCTCCCCGGACGGCGGCGACAAGCCGACCGGCGATCTCGAGTCGGCCATCGGCGACTTCTTCGGGTCCTTCGACGCGTTCCAGGCCCAGTTCACGGCCGCCGCCCTCGGCGTCCAGGGCTCGGGGTGGGCGGGCCTGTTCTGGGACTCGATCGGTCAGAACCTGATCATCCAGCAGTTCTTCGACCAGCAGGGCCAGATCGTGGCCGGCACCGTGCCGCTGCTGCTCCTGGACGTCTGGGAGCACGCGTACTACCTCGACTACAAGAACGTCCGTGCCGACTATGTCAAGGCGTTCTGGAACATCGCGAACTGGGCTGACGTCCAGTCCCGCTTCACTGCCGCCCGCGAGAAGACGTCGGGCCTGCTGGTACTGTCGTAGCGAGTGGGCGTCCCGGCGGGAAGCCCCGCCGGGACGCCGTTGTCCACCCCGCAACCGCATCAGAACGCGCTGTCGCGCACCACACATCTCAGGAGAACCTCTGTGGCTGTCAAGATCGGAATCAACGGCTTCGGCCGCATCGGACGCAACTACCTCCGCGCGGCGCTCGCGCAGGGTGCAGACCTGGACATCGTGGCGGTGAACGATCTCACGGACAACAAGACCCTGGCTCACCTGCTCAAGTACGACTCGGTCAACGGGCCGCTGTCGGAGGACGTCTCGTACGATGAGGATTCGATCACCGTCGGTGGCAAGAAGATCAAGGTCTTCGAAGAGCGCGACCCCGCCAACCTGCCCTGGGGTGAGCTGGGTGTCGACATCGTCATCGAGTCGACCGGCCGCTTCACCAAGGCCGAGGATGCCAAGAAGCACATCGCAGGCGGCGCGAAGAAGGTCCTGATCTCCGCGCCGGCGACCGGCGATGACGTGACGATCGTCATGGGCGTCAACGAGGGTGAGTACGACCCCGCGTCCGATGTCATCATCTCCAACGCGTCGTGCACCACGAACTGCCTGGCGCCTCTCGCCAAGGTCTTCAACGACGCTTTCGGCATCGAGCGCGGCTTCATGATGACCGCTCACGCGTACACGGCAGACCAGAACCTGCAGGACGGTCCGCACAGCGATCTCCGTCGCGCGCGCGGCGCCGCGATCAACATCGTCCCTGCCTCGACGGGCGCGGCCAAGGCGATCGGTCACGTGCTGCCCGAGCTCAACGGCAAGCTGAGCGGCTCCTCGTACCGCGTCCCGGTGCCGACCGGCTCGATCGTCGACCTGACCATCATCACGCCCACCGAGGGTCTCACCGTCGACCAGGTCAATGCCGCGTACAAGGCCGCCGCGGCCGACGGTCGCCTGGCCGGCTACCTCGAGTACACCGAGGACCCGATCGTCTCGAGCGACATCCAGGGCAACCCGCATTCGTCGATCTTCGACTCCGAGCTGACGAACGTCAGCGGCAACCTGGTCAAGGTCTCGGCGTGGTACGACAACGAGTGGGGCTACTCCAACCGTCTCGTCGACCTCACCGAGTACGTCGCCGAACGCCTCTAAGCGATCATGCCTCTGCGCACCCTCGACTCGCTGGGTTCGCTCGCCGGCAAACGGGTCATCGTCCGCTGTGATCTCAACGTCCCTCTGAAGGATGGTGTGATCACCGACGATGGCCGCGTGCGGGCGTCGCTTCCCACGCTGAACGCACTCATCCAGCAGGGGGCCCGCGTGGTCGTCTGCTCGCACCTCGGCCGACCCGAGGGCGAGCCTGTGGCGGAGTTCAGCCTTGCGCCGGTCGCCCAGCGACTCTCAGAGCTGCTCGGCAAGCCGGTGGCGTTCGCCCTCGACACGGTGGGGGAGTCGGCTCACGACGCCGTCGCGGCGCTCGAGGATGGCGACGTCGCAGTGTTGGAGAACCTTCGCTTCAACGCCGGCGAGACGGCGAAGGATGCCACGGCCCGCCGATCGTTCGCGGAGGAGCTCGCCGACCTCGGCGATGTGCTCGTTTCGGACGGCTTCGGCGTCGTGCATCGCAAACAGGCGAGCGTGTACGAGCTTGCCGAACTGCTGCCCTCGGCGGCGGGACTGCTGATCACAGCCGAGCTCGACGTGCTCGATCGACTCACCGAGAATCCCGAACGGCCGTACACCGTCGTTCTGGGCGGCTCCAAGGTCAGCGACAAACTCGGCGTCATCTCGCACCTGCTGCCGCGAGTGGACCGGCTGCTCGTCGGCGGCGGGATGCTGTTCACCTTCCTCGCGGCGCAGGACCACAAGGTGGGCGCGAGCCTGCTGGAGTCCGACCAGCTCGATACCGTGAAGCAATACATCACGACCGCGCAGGAGTCAGGCGTGGAGATCGTGCTGCCGACAGACGTCGTGGTCGCCTCGAAGTTCGGCGCGGACGCGGAGCACGTCGTAACCCCCGCTGATCGCATCGAAGACACCCCGTTCGGGGCATCGGGTCTGGGCCTGGACATCGGCCCTGACACCGCCGCGCGCTTCGCGGAGGTCATCCGCGACAGCCGCACGGTCTTCTGGAACGGCCCGATGGGAGTCTTCGAGCTCGCGCCGTTCGCAGCCGGCACCAAGGCCGTCGCGCAGGCGCTTACGGAGGTCGATGGGCTCAGTGTCGTCGGCGGTGGCGATTCCGCCGCGGCGGTGCGACAGCTCGGGTTCAGCGACGACCAATTCGGTCATATCTCGACGGGCGGCGGAGCAAGCCTGGAATTCCTCGAGGGCAAGAAGCTCCCCGGACTGGAGGTCCTCGGATGGCAGTAGCAGGCAGAGTCCCGTTCATCGCTGGCAACTGGAAGATGAACCTCGATCATCAGCAGACGATCGCTTTCGTGCAGAAGCTGCACTGGGCGCTCAAAGACGCCAAGCACCTCGACGACAGTGTCGAAGTGGGGATCTTCCCGCCGTTCACCGACCTGCGCACGGCGCAGACGCTCTTGGACGCGGACAAGATTCCGTTCGCGCTCGGTGCACAGGACCTGTCGACGAAGGATTCCGGTGCCTACACCGGTGAGGTGTCGGGAGCGTTTCTCGCGAAGCTGAACTGCACCTACGTCATCATCGGACACTCCGAGCGCCGCGAGTACCACGCCGAGACCGACGAGGTCGTCGCCGCGAAGGTGCAGGCCGCGCTGCGCCACGGTCTCGTCCCGGTCGTCTGCGTGGGCGAGACATCGGACGACCTCGAGAAGTTCGGTGCGAGCGCCGTGCCGGTCGGTCAGCTCGAGGTGGCGCTGGAGGATGTTCCGGCATCCGCCGACATCGTCGTGGCGTACGAACCGGTCTGGGCCATCGGCTCGGGCCAGGCTGCGACGCCCGAGCAGGCGCAGGAAGTCTGTGCCACCCTCCGTGGTGTGGTCGCCACGAAGCTGGGGGCGGATGCCGCAGCCCGCACACGTGTGCTGTACGGCGGCTCCGTGAAGGCGGCGAACATCGCGAGCTTCATGCGCGAACCCGATGTCGACGGCGCGCTGGTGGGTGGGGCGAGCCTTGTGGTCGACGAGTTCGCGGCGATCATCCGCTACCAGAAGCACGTCGGCGTCTGACGCGCTTATACTGGGAAATCGTGCGCCCCTTACGGGCGCGTTGAAAGGCTTAGATCTGTGCAGATCCTCGAGTTCGTCCTGCAGGTGCTTCTCGGCATCACCAGCCTGCTGCTGACCCTTCTCATCCTGCTCCACAAGGGGCGCGGTGGAGGCCTGTCCGACATGTTCGGAGGCGGTATGACATCGGCCTTGGGCTCCTCGGGTCTTGCCGAGCGAAACCTCAACCGCTTCACGGTGGTCCTCTCGCTCGCGTGGTTCGTCGCGATCGTGGCCCTCGGCCTCCTGACGAAGTTCCAGGGCGCCTGATGGCTACCGGCGGAAATGCGATTCGCGGCACGCGTGTCGGTGCGGGGCCGATGGGCGAGCAGGATCATGGCTTCCACGCCGACCGAATCGCGATCTCATACTGGGATGCACTCGGCAACGAGACGGTGCGCCACTTCGCTGCGGGCATCCCCGAAGAGGAGATTCCCGACACGATCGACTCACCGCACTCCGGCCTGCCGGCCGGACGCGACAAGGAGAATCCGCCCGCACTCGCGAAGGCCGAACCCTACAAGACGCATCTCGCGTACGTGAAGGAACGCCGCACCGAGGAAGAGGCGGACACGCTCCTCGACGACGCGCTCAAGCAGCTGCGCGACCGTCGCGGCCAGGACTGACTCTTCAATACTCCTGGTCGATGAGTTCGGGCGGCACCTGCGAGGCGGCCGCCTGGTCCACGAAGAAGACGGTGCGCTTGCGGCCCTTCGCGCCTGCGACCGGAACGCTTGCGTAACTCGCGCCCGCGAGTGCCAGGCCCAGCGCTGACGCCTTGTCGGCTCCGGCGAGCACGAGCCACACCCGCTTGGATCCGTTGATCACCGGGCGAGTCAGCGTGACGCGGTCCGGGGGAGGTTTGGGGGAGTCGCGCACACCGGTCGCGACGCGATCGGTGAGAAGTATCTCGGGACGGTCGGGAAACAGCGAAGCGATGTGCCCGTCGGGTCCGACCCCGAGGAAGCAGATGTCGAACGACGGCCACGCCGTGCCGTCGCGCTGCGGGAACCCCGCAAGTTCTCGGGCGTAGCGGTCGGCGGCGGCCTCAAGATCGATGCCTGCGTCGACGGCTGCCATCGCGTGGACATTCTCCGCCGGAAGCGTCCCGACCGTCACCAGCGCGTCCAGCAGCGCCTCACGCGCCTGGCGCTCGTTGCGGTCGGCGTCGGCGGCGGTGACGAAACGCTCGTCGCTCCACCAGAAATGGACGTGCGACCAATCGATGCGGTCGCGGTGAGGGTGACGCGCGGCAGCCGCGAGGACTGCGGAGCCCATCGTCCCGCCCGTGAGCGAGACGTGCACAGGGCGGTCCTCGGCTGCGCCCTTGGCTGCGGACTTGAGCAGGCGCTGGATGAATCGGGCGGCGACGGACTCAGCGAGTGCGGCGGGATCAGGACTGATCACGACGCGCTTCTCGATGATGAACTCAGCCATGAGTCTCCTGCGTCGCCGGTTCCAAGAGCTCGAGGCCCTCGGTGATCACTCGACCATACAGGACGTCCGGATCGAGACTGCGAAGCTCTTCGGCAAGGCACTCGCGCAGGCTCCGGCGTGGGAACGCGAGGTCGTGCGTGGGCTGCCCGGGTTGCGTGAGCACCGCCACTCCGGGGCTCGGTCGCTCCAGCAGGGTCGCACCGCCCGGGCGTTCCAGACGCACCGACTTGATCCCGCTTGCCCACTCGTCGTGCGGAAGATACTCATAGGTCACATCGACATCGAGGGTGAGGCGCAGCCATGCGGCCAGCAGCGCCGTCGACGGGGAGTCGGACGCCCCTCGCACCTCGACAGCAGTGACCGGCTCATACGGCGGCTGGTCGAGCACGGCGGCGAGCTGCTCACGCCAGCGGGTGATGCGCGTCCACGCGAAGTCCGTGTCCCCCGGGGCGTAGTGGTCGCCGAGCGCAGCGACCCACGCGGCGGGATCGGCCTGAGTTGAGGCATCCGTGATCCGCCGCTGGGCGATGCGCCCGATCGCGGAGGTCGACAGCGTCTCGGGGGTCTCTCCTGGCCACCACGCGACGACGGGGGCATCGGGCAGCAGCAGTCCGGTCACGAGGCTTTCGTGATGGGAAGCGACTGGCCCCTCGGCGCGCAGCACGATCACTTCACTGGCCCCGGCGTCGCCCCCGACGCGGATTTCGGCATCGAGCCGCGGGGCGCCGTCGACATCGCCCAGCATGATCACGATGACGCGCATGGGATGCTCGCGGGAGGCATCGTTGGCCGCTTCGATCGCCTCTTCCTCGCCGCCTTCGCCTGTGGCGATGACGAGAGTGAGCACACGGCCGAGGGCGACCGCGCCGCCTTCCTCGCGCGTACTGACCAGCGACTTCGAGATCTTGCTGACCGTCGTATCGGGCAGATCGATGATCATGGTCGCCTCCAGGTGCGTCCGTCGCGGGCGAGCATCTCTTCGGCGGATGTCGGACCCCAGGAACCCGGCGCGTACTGCTCGAGTGGGCCGCCCTCGGCCTCCCAGAACTCCTCGATCGGATCGAGGATCTTCCAGGACAGCTCGACCTCCTCGTGCCGTGGGAAGAGCGGAGGATCGCCCAGCAGCACATCGAGGATCAGTCGCTCGTACGCTTCGGGACTGGCCTCGGTGAACGCGTGCCCGTAGCCGAAGTCCATCGTCACATCGCGAACCTGAGCGCCCGCACCGGGCACCTTCGAACCGAAGCGGATCGTCACGCCCTCATCGGGCTGCACCCGGATGACCAGCGCGTTCTGCCCGAGCCCTGAGGTCTGGCCTCGAGAGAAGAGCAGCTCCGGTGCGCGCTTGAAGACGACGGCGATCTCGGTGACCCGTCGCCCGAGCCGCTTGCCGGTGCGCAGATAGAAAGGCACTCCCGCCCAGCGACGGGTGTTCACCTCCAAGGTGACGGCGGCGTATGTCTCGGTCGTCGAGGCGGGGTTCATGCCGTCCTCCTCGAGGAAGCCGAGCACGTGCTCGCCGCCTTGCCATCCGCCGGTGTACTGCCCGCGTGCGGTGGACCGGGCGAGGTCGTGCGGCAGCGTCACCGCGGCGAGCACCTTCTCCTTCTCGGCGCGGAGGTCCTTCGCATCGAAGCTGATCGGCTCTTCCATCGCGGTGAGGGCCATGAGCTGGAGCAGATGGTTCTGAATCACGTCGCGGGCCGCGCCGATGCCGTCGTAGTATCCCGCCCGGCCGCCGACGCCGATGTCTTCCGCCATCGTGATCTGGACGTGATCGACGTAGTTGCGGTTCCACAGGGGTTCGTAGAGTTCGTTCGCGAACCGCAGCGCGAGGATGTTCTGAACCGTCTCCTTGCCGAGATAGTGGTCGATGCGAAAGATCGAGTCGGCCGGAAATGCCGACCGCAGGGCGTCGTTGAGCGCGCGGGCCGAGGCGAGGTCGTGGCCGAACGGCTTCTCGATGACCACTCGGCGCCAGCGCTCGGACTTGGCCGCGGTGTCGTCCACCAGGCCCGAGTCCTTGAGCTGTTTGGCCACCTGCGGGAAGTCTTTGGGCGGAATCGACAGGTAGAACGCGTGGTTGCCCATCGTTCCGCGCTCGGTGTCGAGCCGCTCGACCGTCTCGCGCAGACGGCGGAACGCATCGGCATCGTCGAATTCTCCCGACACGAACCGGATGCCCTGGAGCAGCTGCTCCCAGGTCTCATCGCGGAACTCGGTGCGGGCGTGAGCTTTGACGGCGTCGCGCACGACCTCCGCGAAGTCCTGGTCGTCCCAGTCTCGCCGGGCGAAGCCGACCAACGCGAATCCCGGTGGCAGCAAGCCGCGGTTGGCGAGGTCATACACTGCCGGCATGAGCTTCTTGCGGGAGAGGTCTCCCGTCACCCCGAAGATCACGAGCGCGCTCGGACCGGCGATGCGATTGAGGCGATGGTCTTCGGGGTCGCGCAGCGGGTTGTGCCCGTGCGAGATCTCCACGGTCATTTCTCGGGCACCGTCGAGTCGGTAGGCACAGTCATGGGGCGGACTCCTATTGAGCGGCCTCGAAGAGCGCGAGCACCTCGGCCTGGGGATCGGTGAGGGTGAGGGTGACGACGGGCCGGCCGTGGCCCTCGGCGAGCACGGTCGCGTCGCCTGCTGCCTGGGCCTGGATCAGCTGTCCGAACGTGAACGGCCGATCGGGGATCTCGAGATCGACATCGGTCTGCTCCACGATCTGCAGGAACACTCCCACGGGCGGGCCGCCCTTGTGGAACTGCCCGGTCGAGTGCAGGAAACGGGGGCCCCAGCCGAAGGTCGCGGGGCGGCCGGAGTCGGCTGCGACAAGCTCACGCAGGCCCTGCAGCTGCGGCAGACGCAGGCGGTCGACATATGCCTGAATCGACACATAGCCATCCGCGGGCAGCTGAGCCCAGAGCGCATCGAGCACACCGGCGACCGTTCCGGATGCCGCGAGCGCCGAGTCGGACACACGCACTTCGACGCCGTCCACAGTGAAGGCGGGTGCCGTGGGTTCGGGGCGGGCGTCCAGCAGCCCACGCGCCGCGATCTTGGCCGATTCGACATCGGGCTGGTCGAAGGGGTTGATGCCCAGCATCCGACCCGCGATCGCCGTCGCGTACTCCCACACCACGAGCTGCGCACCGAGCGAGCCGCTCACGAGAACCTCGCCCTCGTGCCGTTCGCGGAAGTGGAACTCGTTCGCCTCATCGACGAAGCGCACGATCTGCATGTCCGGGGGAGTGGACTCGACCTCGGGGGAGACCGGCAACAGGACGACGGGCAGGATGCCGGTGCCCTCCTTGCCGGTGGACTCGGCCACGAGCTGCTCGATCCAGTCGGGCAGGCCGATGATGTGCGTGCCGTCGGTGATGAGACCGAGCTTGTCGCGCCTCGGCTCTCCACCGGCGATGGCAGCGGCCAGGACGAGCGCGGGATTGTCGGCGCTGTCGATCGCGACCTCGAGCAGAGACGCCTCGGCCTCGTCGAGCAGCTCCGAGATGTCGACGCCGGCGAGCCCGGCAGGAACCAGGCCGAACGCGGTCAGCGCCGAGTATCGACCGCCGACGCTGGGGTCGGCGTTGAAGACACGGTAGCCGTCGGCGCGTGCCGACTGATCGAGGGGCGAGCCGGGGTCGGTGACGACCACTATCCGTTCGGTCGGCTCGATGCCGATGTCGCGGAACGCCGCTTCGAACGCACGCTTGGCCGAGTCGGTCTCGACCGTCGAGCCGGACTTGGAGGAGACGACCAGCACGGTCTGCTCGAGCCCGCCGGCCTCAGGGTCGCCGTCGATCGCGGCGAGCACCTGGCTCGGTGCGGTCGAGTCGAGGATCACGAGGGGAACCCCCGATGTCTGGGCGATCACTTCGGGCGCGAGCGAGGACCCGCCCATCCCGGCGAGCACCACCCGAGTCACTCCCGCCTCAACGAGGGCAGCGCGCAGCGCCTCGATCTCGGGGACCAGCGGCCGAGACACTGAGACGGCCTGCACCCAGCCGAGGCGCTCGGCTGCCTCGGGCTCGGCCTCTGGGCCCCACAGCGAAGAGTCCCCCGCCGTGATGCCTGACGCGACGAGACCCGCGATCAAACCGGGAAGGGTTTCATGGACAACCGCCTTCACGTGCCCGGTGAGGTGGATCTCGAAGCTCACTGCGCGGACTCCGGCTCGGTCGAGCGCGCCGCCTCGAGAGCGTGCTCGACTGTCGCCTGCAGTTCGTGCCAGGAAGCGATGAACTTCGCGACGCCCTCGTCTTCGAGCACCTGGGTGACATCAGCGAAGTCGACTCCGACACCACCGAGACCGTCGATGACTCCGTGCGCGTCCACGTAGGCGCCGGTGACCGTGTCGCCGGTGATCACACCGTGGTCGAAGGTCGCCTCGAGGGTCTTCTCGGGCATCGTGTTGACGGTGCCCGGCGCGATGAGCTCGGTGACGTACAGGGTGTCGGGAAGCGACGGGTCCTTGACTCCGGTCGAGGCCCAGAGCGGGCGCTGCACGGTCGCACCGGCAGCCGTCAGCGCCTTCGCTCGATCAGTCGCGAACTCGCGTTCGAAAAGCTCATACGCGAGTCGTGCGTTCGCGATTCCGGCCTTGCTCTTGAGGGCCTCGGCTTCCGGCGTTCCGATCGCCGCCAGCCGCTTGTCGACTTCGGTGTCGACGCGCGACACGAAGAACGACGCGACCGAGTGGATGTGCGACAGGTCGTGTCCGGCATCCTTGGCCTGCTCGAGGCCGGCGAGGTAGGCGTCGATGACCTCGGCGTAGCGCTCGAGGCTGAAGATCAGCGTGACGTTGACACAGATGCCTTCGGCGATCACCGCGGTGATCGCTGCGAGGCCGGCCTTGGTCGCGGGGATCTTGATGTGGACGTTCGGTCGGTCCACCTTGGCCCACAGATCCTTCGCCTGTGCGATCGTTGCGTCGGTGTCATTGGCGAGATCGGGGGAGACTTCGATCGAGACCCGGCCATCGACCCCGTTCGTCGCGTCGTAGACCGGTCGGAACACGTCGGCGGCAGCCTGCACGTCGTCGGTGGTGATCTCGAAGATCGCCTCATCCGCTGACGCACCGTGCTTCGCCAGCACGCCCACCTGGCCGGTGTAGGCGGCCGAACCGGAGCCGATCGCACCGGCGAAGATGGTCGGGTTCGTGGTTACCCCCGACACGTTGCGGGTGGCGATCAGATCGGCCAGGTTGCCGGTGACGATCCGCTGACGCGACAGGTCATCGAGCCAGATGCTCACGCCCTCGGCGACAAGATGGGCGGTGGGGGTGCTC
>Ga0190265_10001932_pt1 | contig 13727 bp, 12 predicted proteins | sample Popmic124T_FD_133135 | JGI IMG/M metagenome (GOLD analysis project Ga0190265, IMG submission 133135) | Populus adjacent soil microbial communities from riparian zone of Indian Creek, Utah, USA - 124 T | ecosystem: Environmental > Terrestrial > Soil > Riparian zone | place: USA: Utah | collected... | reverse complement strand
GCCGGCGTGGCCCTGGTGCCCGGGGAGTCGTTCGGGACCTCCGGATATCTCCGTCTGTCCTACGCCACTTCGGAGCCCGACATAGAGCGGGGCATGGAGCGGATCCACCGTTTGCTGGCTGGATGAAACTGGTCGGCTGAACCGGGTTTACACTCGCCGGCGATGGAAGGTACGACCGCGCGGGCCATGATGCTCGTCGAACCTCGACATTTCTCTCTGACCGAGTTGCCTGCAAATCCCGACTTGGCCGGTGGCTGGCTGGCCGTCGAGGCAACCGGCATCTCCGGTGCCGACGTCCAGGTGTGGAAGGGCGAGGCCAGTGACGTCGTGTACCCGCTGATCCCCGGTCACGAGGTGGTGGGAAGGATCGCCCGCGGCGCCCCTTCGATCCCCTTTCCGGTGGGCACCCGGGTGGTGGTCGAGCCCCGGATCCATTGCGGTGAGTGCCACCGGTGCAAGCTGAACCTGGCCACCTGTGCCCGGCGACGCCCCTCCAACTCCTACGGCTTCATACCCTCGATGGAGCCACCGGGGCTCTGGGGCGGTCTTGCCGAGCTCCTCTACATCGACCCGGCTGCCCGTCTTCATCCCCTCACCGACGATGTGCCGGCAGAGGTGGGCACTTTCGTCCATCCTCTCGCCGCCGGTCATACCTGGGCAGTGGAGTTGCCCGCACTGCAGAGCGGCGAGAACGTGCTCATTCTCGGCCCCGGACCCCGGGGCCTGGCCTGCCTGATCGCAGCCAAGGCAGCCGGCGCGGGTTGGGTGGGAGTCACCGGATTGTCCCACGATCGGGACCGGCTCGAGCTGGCCAAGCGTCTGGGAGCGGACCTGGCCATCGACTCCGAACGCGAGGATGTTGGGGGCGCCATTGCCGAAGCAATCGGGCGCAGGCCCGACATCGTCGTCGATGTGACCTCCGACGACCCCGAAGCGCTGTTCACGGCTCTCGACCTGGTGCGGAGCGGCGGCCGGGTGATCCTGGCCTCGACCAAGGGCAATCGTGCGTTTCACTTCATCAGCGACGTCCTGGTGGCCAAACAGCTGACCGTCCGCGGGGCGATGGGAGCCACCACGGTCGGGTACCAGTGGGCATCCCGTCAGATCGAAACCGACCCCCGCATCGACGATCTGGTGTCCCATCAGTTCCCGCTCTCCGAGTCTTCCAGAGCCCTGCAGGCCGCGGCCGGCCTCCTCGGGCGCGAAGAGCTGATCTCCGTAGCCGTCACCTTCTGAGATGACCGGTCGCGGGGTGGCCCCGGGCCGGTTGTCCGTCTGGTCGTGGGTGATCTACGACCTGGCCAACACCATCTTCGCCCTCGGCGTCATCGGCCTCTACTTCCCCGATTGGCTGACCTCGGTCGGGCAGCCAGACAGTGCCCTGGCCGTTGTCGAGGCCGGAGCCGGCGTCATCGTGATCTTCCTCGCCCCCTGGGCCGGCGCCCGGAGCGACGTGAGAGGAACCCGGGTGCCCACCCTGGTGGTCACCACGCTGGTGGCCGTGGTTGCCACCGCCTCCCTGGCCGCCGGTCCGATCCCTCTCTCACTGGTCATGCTCGGGCTGGCGCTTGTCGCGTTCAATGTCGGCTCGGTGGTCTACGACGCCCTGCTGGTCGACGTCAGTACCCCGGCCAACCGGGGCCGGGTCTCGGGTCTCGGAGTCGGGGTGGGCTACTTCGGATCCTTCATCGGGCTCGGTCTCGGCTTCGTCACGCTCGATGTCCTCGGTTGGTCCTACGGGGCGACCTTCAGGGTTCTGGCTCTCGGCTTCCTGATTCTCGCCCTCCCTGCCTTTTTCTTCATCGAGGAACGGGAAGGGCACGACGACGCCCCACTCCCCGGTCTGGGTGAGATGGTGAGCCGGTTGGTTGCATCCTGGCGACTCGCCTCGACCTACGACGATGTGGTCAGGTTTCTGGTGGGGAGGTTCTTCTACACCGACGCCATCAACACGCTCATCGGCGGATTCCTGACCATATTCGTGATCCAGGAGCTCGGGCTCGACCGGCAGTTCATGATGACCTTGCTCGGCGTGGCCATAGCCTTCGCCATCCTGGGCGCCCTCGGGGCCGGCCGACTGGTAGAGCGGGTCGGGCCGCTCAGGATCCTGCGCGCGGTGCTGGTGTTGTGGATGGTGGCGATTGGCGCCGGGGTCGCCGCCGCGGTGACCGGTCAGACAGATCTGGCCTGGGTCATCGGGCCATTGGGAGGTTTGGCCCTGGGGGCGACTTGGACCGCGGACCGGGTGGTGATGACCCGGGTCTCCCCTCCCCGCCATCTCGGTGAGTTCTATGGCCTCTATGCCACCGTCGGCCGATTTGCAACGATCCTCGGGCCTGTGACCTGGGCCATCATCGTCGACGTCCTCGGTCTGGGGCGGCGGGTGGCCATGGGCGCCCTGATCGGCTTCATCGCCCTCGGGTGGTGGACCTTGCGCCGGGTCGACGATTCGGAGCGAGCATGGCCCGCCGCCGACCTGCCGATCCTCAATAGAGCCCCTGACGCTCCCCTGATATGAGGTGTTGCTCGACTGCATAGGGGATGGGCAGATCTCGCACCTCGGCGGGCCCCCGGACCAGCCTCCTCCCGATCTCGGCGAACCAGGTGTCGTTGGCGAAGGGCCATGGCCAGGCCCTGATCCCGACCCGGGCGCCGACGATCCCCCCCACCATCGCGGCCAGGGGGCTCCCGCCGATTCTGGCGGCCTGCTCCACCGGCACATGAGAGCGTTCGAATACCGGGGCCGATAGGAGCAGCCCGGCCTTGACCAGATCCCAGGACGGCGGGCCCCCCGCCTCAGAGACCATGGCCAGGGCTTGATCGCCCTCGATCACCCCAACCATCCCGGGCAACGAGCGCAGCCCCGCGACCAGATCGGCAAGTGGTGGCGTGTCACCGGCTGCGAACGGGCCCAACTCTTCGGCCGCTCGTTCGACGATCTCGACGACCCCGGTGACCAGATCACGCCCGGACTGGCCGAAACTTGCGGCGGCCACAGCCCCGGCAGCGACCACACCGGCCAGGATCGAAGATGGCTCGGCATGAAACAACCTGCCCAACGCCAGGGTCTCCTCGACGAGACGCCCGGGTTGGCGGCGCATGGCGACGCCAACCGGTACGGAGCGAGCCGCGCCATCGATCGAGGCGCTCTCCTCGGGGACCGGTCTGCCGGCGGCTGCCCGGTCGAGCCAAGCCCTGAACTCTGGGCTCTCGACCCGATAGACCGGCTCCTCCTCGCCGGAGCCGTCCAACTCGCGCAATTCCCTGACCACCGACTCGGCCTCGAGCCCTCCGTGCTCGATGAGCAGGTAGGCGATGATCGTTGCCTGCTCGGTGATGGCCGAGTAGCCGAGCTCCCAGAGACCCCCGGCCGTGTCCCCGGCAGCCATGCCCAGGATGGCCCCGTCACCTTCGCCCGCAATCAGCGAGAACTTCGCCTCCGAGTCAGTCACGGTGCGGGAGGGTACCGCCTACCGCTTTTGGCGCGGAGTTATGACCCTATGGGGTCATAACTCCGCGCCAAAACGTAACCGGAATCCCTCGGCGGTAGGCTCGTCCCCTCATGGTCCGGATCGTGGTCGTAGCCAACCCGTCGGCGTCGCAGTTCACCGGAGGAGCCCATCGGGCGGTGATGTCGATCCTGGGCAAGGCGGCAGACGTGGAGAGCGCATGGCCCGAGAGCGCCGCCGATGCCGGGATTAGGGCTGCACAGGCAGTTGACCAGGGCGTCGACGTGGTGGTCGCGATGGGGGGTGACGGAATCGTCCATCATGTCGCCCAGGGCCTGGTCGACAGCGACGCCGCCCTTGGCATCATCCCGGCCGGCACGACCAACGTGATCGCCCGCCTCCTGGCAATCCCGACCAAACCGGCCAAGGCCGCCCGTCTCCTCGTCGAAGGCGACCAGGCACCAGTCGCGCTGGGCACGGCCCGGATGACCCTGACCCGAGGATCGGTCGAGACCATCCATCACGCCGTTTTCTCGGGTGGGTTCGGTCTCGACGCGGCCGTTGTCCTCGAGGCCGACAAGGACCCGTATCGGAAGTACCGGTTCGGGTCAATCCACTACGCCCGCACCGCCCTGGGGGTTGCCCTCAGGGACTTTCCCCGCCGCAAGCCACACGTCACGGTGCGATGGGACCATGACGAGCAGCTCGTCACGGCCGCCCTGGTCCAATTCCGCGAGATCTACACCTACTTCGGGGCGATCCCTCTCCGGGTGGGCCGCGAGACCCCGGACCCGATGACGCTGCTCACCATCTCCCGCCTCCGCCGGCGGCGCATCCCCCGCATCGTCACCACACTGCTGCGCCACGGTGACCTCGGCTCCATTCCGGAGATGATGGTTGTCCCCCATCTGAAGGCGCTGGCGATCGTGGCCGACCCGCCGGTGGCCGCGCAGGCAGATGGGGAGTCGCTGGGGCTGGTCGATGGGGGCAATGTCGAGTGGGCGCCGGGATCACTTCGCGTGATCGCCGGTCCGCCCCGGTCCACCGACGCCTGACTCAGAGGATCTCGATCTCCTCGGCAGCGAATCGGTTCTTCAGCCGCCGCAGGGCCTCTCGTCGCACCGACCAGCGCTGGTCGGCGATGGTCGTGATCCGGGCGCGGATCAAGACGCCCGAACCGACCAGCTCCTGGATCCCGAGCATCTCGGGTTCCTTGGTTATCGACTCCGACCAGTCAGGATCGGCCGCAAACCTCATCAACTCGTCGAGCATGACGTCCATCGCCTGGTCGACGTCCGCCTTGTAGCCGACGCGGAGGTCGACCACCGGTTGGGCATAGAGGCTGGTGAAGTTGGACGTGACGATGATCTGGCCGTTGGGCACGTAATGGACGTTCCCCTCGAGGTCGCGCAGCACTGTCACCCGGAACTGGATGTCCTCCACCTTGCCGTTGGTGGCGGCGATGGTCACCGTGTCCCCGATGCGGTACTGGTCCTCGGCGAGGATGAAGAAACCGGCGATCAGGTCTCTGACCAGGTTCTGGGCGCCGAAGCCGAGTGCAGCGGCGACGGCGGCGCCCACGGCGAGAAAAGGCGCCATGTTCAGACCCCAGATATCGACGATCATGAGCAAGGCGATGACGATGATCACGATCAGGATCACCCGCCGCACCATCACCCACAGGGTGGCGACCCGCGACCTGGATTCGGCCGAGTTGGAGGCGAGCCGCTCCACGAATCTCGCCCCGACACCGATCAGGATCGCGTAGAGAACAAGGCTGACCCCGACCACGATGGCCGTCACCAGCCACGCGTTCGGAGCTGCCTGTTCCATCCGATGAGGCTAGTTAGACGGTCCTTCGCTCCAGGTCACCGAGGGCCAGGGAGAGGTCGGCGATAGCGGCGTGCGCCTGTCCTCGCCGCATCAGCAGCTCCCGGATCGGGTTGCCGATCTCGGCGTCCACCGTCGTGACCAGGTCCGGTGCCGCCTCCGGGGCCGGGCGCGCCTCGGGGGGTCGCCATGCGCTCCGGACTCGCGCCAGCCAGGAACCGGATCCAGTCCCGGGGGCTCGGACGGGATCACCAGACTCGTTGACGCATCTGAGGAAGGCGCCGTGGGTCTCCACCGCCAACTCCTGGAGGCGCCGGCCCATCTCTCCGCCCAATTCCCCGGCCAGCAGCGTTACGAAGCTCGCCAGGTCGTGGGCGCCACCGGCCGCCTTCCCATCCCGGGCCAGGTCGGCCGCCAGGCCCACCTCCCGGGCCCATCTCGTCTCGAAGTCGACGCCGCGCGCCCCGGCGGACGCGTCGACCAACTGTGAGGCCGCCCCGACAAGGTCGGCCAACGACTTCCGATAGACGGCCCGACGCCGCTCCTGCGCCCGCTCCAGAGCAGCGAGCAGTCGATCGATCCCGATCGGAGGCCCCGCCACCGGGTCGGCCGCGGTCGGAATCACCGTTGGTTCCACGATGCCATCCTCGATCAGGGCCTCCACGAGGTCTTCATCGATCACGAACACATCGGCGGGGTCGATTCGGTCGATCTGATTGAGGACGAAGATGAACTGGGACTGATAGGGGGCGAGCGCTCTTATGTACCCATGGTGGAGCGAGGCGTCCCGATACTTCTCAGGATCGGTGACCCAGACGACGAGATCCACGCGGGGCAGGAGGGCATCGACCTGGTGGCGATGGTCCAACTCGACGCTGTCGTTGTCGGGAAGGTCGAGGAGGCACAGCCAGGGAGGCCCATCGTGCTCGACCCGCTCGATGATCCCCAGATCATCGAGATATCCGGCCATGGCCTGAGCTAGGGCCGCCGGGACCAAAGCCAGTGGCGCCGACGTGATGGGCCGCATACCACCGGTTAGGGCGACCTCCTCGCCGGCCACCGCGTTGAGCAGGCTGGACTTGCCCGATCCGGTGCCTCCGGCAAGGGCGACCACAACGACCGACTCGGGGTAGGACAACCGCAACCTGATGTCCCGGGCCAGACCGGCCACCGCCTCGACCTGGGACTCCTCCAGCACGCCCGCCGATTGCGCCACAGCCGTGTCGACCCTGTCGAGGAGGCCAACCAACGCGTCATGCATTGGCGAAGGAGGACCTCGCGATCACAGCCCACCTCGAGGCCTTGACCCGGTCGATCGACCGGCGGGACGAGGCCAGACGGGCCATCCGCGTTGCCACCCGGTACTCGACGCCGGCGTAAACCGGGGCCAGATGACTGATGAGGCTCTCCTTCACCTGGCTGGTGACTGCCGGGAGGTCGACCGGCGGGGCCAGAATCCGGATCACCTCGGCCAGTCGCTCATCCGGCTCGTCGAAGGCTGAACGTCGGAGCAGCAGCGAGACCAATGACGGGTCCAACGATTCGGCCGCCACCGGCAGCCGGGCCATCTGGTTCCGCCAGGCGGTCACCGCGGTCCTGGCTGCCAGATGGGTGTCCGAGAGGAGGTCTTTGCGCTCCTGCCCTCTGACCAGGTCTCCCGCATGCAGCTGGAGGCGCATGTCTGCGTCCAACGCGGCGATCAGGGACTCGTCGAAGAGAAGCGACGCCCGGACGACCTCTGATTCTTCGGGCAGACGACGGCGGATCGCACGCCGGGTCCGGGCACGTCTCGTCACCATCTCGGTCAGGGGGCGCAGATCGAGTCCCCCACCCGAGCCCGATTCGCGACGGTCACCGATCCGGGCGATGTCGACAGCGAGCAACTCTCCGGCGTCGACCTGTGCCTCGTCCCACGACGCGAGGATCTCGGCCGCCTCGACGACAACGAGACGCGCCTGCTCGAGCGCGCTGTCGAGCACCGATCGCACCACATCGGCAGCCCCGGCGCGACGGGCGTCGATGACCGCCACCAGCCTGTCCCGCAGCCCCTGGACCGCCGCCGCCGGGATCGTTTGCCCCCCTCGGGCGACGTGGTGTTCCTGGACGGCGACCACTTTCGACCCGAGTCCCTCTGACTCGAGCCGGGATGTGTAGTCGGTGAGCACTCCGGTGCTCGTGCCCCTGATTCTGTTCATGACATGTATCACCGGGACGCCCCTCGAGTGTGCCCGGCGCAACACCTCCCAGGGAACGAGATCGGCATAACGAAGAGCAGAGTTGACGTAGACCACCACGTCGGCATTGTCGATCATGGTCTCTGCTGTCGCCCGGTGGGCGGTCGACGTCGAGTCGATGTCCGGCGTGTCGACCAAGATGAGCTCGTCCAGGATCGGCGCCCGCCCCGTCACCACCTCGCAGGGGACACCGCCGATCTGCCCGTACTCCCCCGCCCTGGTCTCCGAGGAGAGGACAACGGGGTCGGTGGTCGTCGGGCGGAGCGGTCCGGCCGGACTGTGCTCCGAGCCCGTGACCGAGTTGAGAAGGGTCGACTTGCCGGCTCCGGTGGGGCCGGCGAACACCACGATCAGCGGCGCGGTGGGGTCCCCCATCCGCGGGATGAGGTAGTCGCGGATCGTGCGGACGATCCAGTCGCGTCTCTGCAGCAGGCGCGCCTGGTCAGGGGTGTCCGCAACGGACAATCCCTCGAGTGACGACGCGAGGTAGGCCAGGTCGCCGGCTAGGTCGTCTGGTCTCGGCTGGTTCACGGCAGCCCGGATTGTGCCACGCCACCTCCCGCGACCGGTGTCAGCCGGTCCAGCCACCCTCCGGCCGCTCGAACCAGACATGGACCTGCCCGGTGCCGGTGGCGTTCTCATACTCGGAGAAGAGCTCCCCCCGCGCCGTGCACTCGCGGCCACCAACTGCGCCGAGCATCATCAGATAGTGCCCGAACCCCCCTTCGGGTGCGTGCTCGAAATAGGTCTCCATGGTGTCGACAACCCGGGCGTGATCCCCCGCCTTCATCCACTCCAGCCTCTCCTCATCCGCCGCCCGCGCCTCCGGCGTGATGATGTGCACCGGGTCCGACGCCTCGTGCTTCGAGATCTGCTTCAGCGGCCAGAAGGTGTGGCTCATCCCCCCGGAGGCCAGCACTATTGCTCGCCGGTTCAGTCTGGCGATCGCCTCACCGATCGCCTCTCCCATCGTCATGAAGTCGTCGGTCTCGCCGGTCTGGACCAGGGAGACTGAGACGACATTCTCGTCGTCCCTCAGGTAGTGGAGCAGGTTGATGGTGGCGTAATAGACCGGGAGGTAGTCGTCCTCCGAGGCGTGGGTGGGCGTCCCCAGCTTCTCCCCGAGAGTGGCCGCGAGTTTGGCCAGCTCGGGGTCACCCGGGAAGTCGTAAGGGATCTGCGCCATTCCTCGGGGCAACTCTGAGGAGGTGAACACTCCCTGGCGGCGGGCGTGGGCCGACAACAAGTGCTCGACGGTCGAGAACCAATGCGAGTCGACAATGACGATGGTGTCCGGCTGGAGTCGATCGAATACCTCGTTGCGCATTCGGGTCAACCCGGGCACCAGGCTTATCTCCTTGCCGTCGTTGATCTCGAGCCGGGTCGCCTCGTCGAACATGATGGTGGGGGCGTGGCTGACGAGCCCGGCACCGACGATCTCACCCATGGCTTACTCCTCGGGTCGTTGGCTACCTAATGAAGCCTATCGGAGGCGGCTGCCCTCTGCCCGGCCACGGAGGTTCGGCATTCGTTCTGTGCGAGTTTGCCGCGCGTCCAGCCGCGCGAATCCGCACAGAAACGTCCCTCACTCCGCGACGAGCGGCACCCCGTCGGCGGTCGCAGTGACCCGGCGGAGCAGTCGGGCCAGCTCACGCCGCTCGTCGTCGTCGAGATCGGCGGTGAACTTGGCCTCGTACCGATTGAACTCGGGAAACACCGATTCGATGGCGTCCCGGCCCGGATCACCGAGAGTGACCATCACCCGTCTCCCGTCCCCGGAGTGTCTCGACCTCTCGACGAGCCCACTCTTCTCCAGCGTGGTGAGCATCCCACTCAAGGTCCCCTTGGCCAGACCGCAGTCCTCGGCCAACTGGCCAGTCTCGCGATCACCCCACACCCAGAGGACGAAGAGGATGGTGAAACCGCCCCAGGTGAGCCCGGCGGGTGCCAGCACGTCACGTTCCATCCGGTTGCGCACGGCGTTTGCCGCCCGATAGATGTTGGATACGGCGAGCAGCGCCTCGAAGTCGAAGGGGCGGTCGCCGAGCCGGGCACGGATATCGCGTTCGGCGGCGAGAACGACGTGGTCGTCTTGATCGTGAAGAGGTCGCGGCATGTGTGGGAGTGATCCAGCTTATCCTTAGCTAGCTAACGATCTTATGCCTTCATCCAGAGTCGAGATCTCCGAGACCGCCGTGTCGCCCGACCACTTCATCGGTGGGAAACGGGTCGCCTCCCCTTCGACCTTCGAGGTGAGATCACCCCTGGACTGGGATTGGTTGCTGGCCGAGGTGTCCCGAGGGGACGCCCTCACCGCCGATCAGGCCGTTTCGGCCGCAGTCGACGCGTTTCCCGACTGGTCGGCGCTCGGTCCCAAGCAGAGGGCGGAGCCGCTGGAGCGCCTGGCCGGCCTGATCGACGACAACATCGGCATGTTGGCCCGGGTCGAGTGTGTCGACATGGCGATGCTGTTGGAGAGCCTCGAGGCAAGGGTCATCCATCGCGGGGCGGAGAACTTCCGCAATTACGCCGAGTTGGCCGCCGGATACGAGGGGCGCTCGTGGTCGTCGAAAGGGACCTACAACCAGGTGCAGCGAATGTCCGCCGGTCCGGCGGTGATCATCACTCCGTGGAACGCACCATGGCTGCTCTCGACCTGGAAGCTGGCGCCCGCCTTGGCCGCGGGCAACACCGTGATTCTCAAGCCCGCCGAGTGGTCACCGCTCTCGGCTTCGCTGCTCGCCGACCTGGCCACGGAGGCCGGAATGCCCCCCGGCGTGCTCAATGTCGTACAGGGGATCGGCGAGGAGGTGGGGGCGGCACTCGTCTCCGACCGCCGGGTCAGGCGAATCTCATTCACCGGCTCACCTGAGACGGCGCGGCACATCGGGGTGGCGGCGGGGCGCAACATCGTCCCCTTCACCGCCGAGCTGGGGGGCAAAGGGCCTCTGGTCGTGTTCGCTGACTCCGATCTCGACGCCGCGGCGAAGAGGGCCGCCGGTCAGTACGACGACTCCGGCCAGACCTGTCTCGCCGGGACCCGGCTTCTGGTGGAGGAGAGTGTCTCGGGAGACTTCCTCGACCTGTTCCATCGTTACACCGACGCCCACGTCCTCGGTGACAGCCGGGACCCGAAGACGACGATCAGCCCCCTGATCCACCCCGACCATCTGGCCCGGGTCGAAGGCTTCGTTGAGCGGTCCCGCACTCATGGGGACCGGATCGTGCGGGGTGGGGAGCGGTGGCGACAGGATGGCCTCTGGTACGAGCCGACTCTCATCGAGCCGCGAGACAACGACTCCGAGATCGTGCAAAGGGAGGTGTTCGGGCCAGTGCTCACCTACCAGACCTTCGCCGACGAAGAAGAGGCGATCGCCCTGGCCAACTCGACCGCGTATGGGTTGTCCGGGATTGTCTACACCGGCAGTGAGGAGCGGGCAGACCGGGTCGGCCGGGGGATACGGGCGGGCACCATCTGGGTCAACAGCTACCTGGTCCGCGATCTGACCGCCCCCTTCGGTGGGATCGGGATCTCAGGCATCGGCCGCGAAGGCGGCGATTACGCCCTCGACTTCCACTCCGACCTCAAGACCGTCCAGATCGCTCAGGGCACCGTGGGGTAGGGCATCCGCATACCTGAGGTTCCTGGCGCCATATATGGCGCTAGGCAGACAAAGAAGCGAGCCCCAGCCGCGAAGACCTCTTTCTCTGTCGTCGTAGCGCCATATATGGCGCTACGTACCTCAGGTAAGCGTTACCAGTTGGTCGCGATGTATTTGGTCTCGAGGAACTCCTCGATGCCCTCGTGACTGCCTTCGCGGCCGATGCCGGACTGCTTGACACCACCGAAGGGGGCTGCAGGGTCGGAGACCAGGCCCCGGTTGAGGCCGACCATGCCCGACTCGATCGCCTCGGCCGTGCGCAGCCCACGGGCCAGGTCTCCGGTGTAGACGTAGGAGATCAACCCGTGCACCGTGTCGTTGGCCATGGCAATCGCCTCGTCGTCGCTGTCGAAGCTCACCACCGGCGCCACTGGACCGAAGATCTCCTGATCGAGGATGGCCGCATCGGGCGAAACCCCGGAGAGGACGGTGGGCTCGTAGAAGTATCCCTTGCGCTGAGGGACCGACGCCCCCACGGCGACGCTCGCTCCCGAGTCCACCGCCTCCTGGACCATCTTGGCGATGTCGTCCCGGGACCGCTCGTTGATCATCGGGCCCACCTGATTGTCCCGGTCGATACCCGGGCCTAGCTTCATGGCGCCCATGGCACCGGCCAGCATCGAGGTGAACTCGGGGGCAACCGAGGAATGCACCAGGAACCGGTTGGCGGCGGTGCAAGCCTCCCCTGCGTTGCGCATCTTGGCCACCATCGCCCCCTCCAGCGCGGCATCGAGATCCGCGTCGTCGAAGACGATGAACGGGGCGTTCCCCCCCAACTCCATGGAGACATTGAGCACCTGGTCCGCAGCCACCTTGAGCAGGGTCTGGCCGACCTCGGTGGACCCGGTGAATGAGAGCTTGCGCACCCTCGGATCGTGGAGCATCTGCTCGATGACACCCGACGAGCCCCTGGCGACGACCACATTCACCACTCCCGGCGGCAAACCCGCCTCCTCCATGAGATGAACGACGGCCAGGGTGGTCAACGGGGTGTCAGAGGCGGGTTTGACGATCGCAGTGCAACCGGCGGCCAGAGCGGGCCCGATCTTGCGGGTGGCCATCGCCGCCGGGAAGTTCCAGGGGGTGATCATCACACTCACTCCCACCGGCTGTCGCACCGTCATGATCCGTTTGTCGCCGGCCGGGGCCAGGCGAACCTCGCCGCCAACCCGGGACGCCTCCTCGGAGAACCACCTGAAGAACTCGGCGGCGTAGCGGGCTTCGCCCAAGGCGTCGGGAAACGCCTTGCCGTTCTCCAGGACAATCAGCTCGGCCAGGTCCTCTTCCCTCGACCGCATCGCCTCGAAAGTGCGACGCAGGATCTCGGCCCGATCCCGGGGAGGGGTGGCCGCCCATGGCCCGAGGGCATCGGCAGCGGCGTCAACCGCATCCTCGGCGTGCCTGGCCTCGGCCAGGCCCACCCCCACCAGCACCTCTTCGGTGGCCGGGTCGATAACGGGCAGCTCGCCGGACCCCGACTGCCACGACCCACCGATGTAGGGGCCGGTCTTGCCCCGTTCCTTCAGCTCCTCGAGGATCGCAGTCATGGCCCATCAACCTCCATTGGCATCGTTCGGCGCAGTGTGGTCCCGCCCTTCCATGAAACACCAACCCGGTGGTAAAAGCCACCGATGATCTCCTCCGGAGTGAGTAGGGAGAGCTCATCGCTCGGCGAGTCGAACACCTCCAACTCAGCCGACCCGCTCCACACGTCGCCGACCTCGCCATCGTGTCCCCGCATCGTCACCAGCTCGTCCATCGACCCGGTCCCGTCGGACTCGATCGCGGGCCACCACCGATCGTGGAGCATGGCATGGCCGTTCACGAAACCCGGACCAGGGGCCGGCTCGTCCAGACTGATCGCCGCTCGGGCGAGACGTCGGTCGCCGGCGGCGAGGGTGGCCCCGAACCGCCCCCCCGACTCCAGCCTGGGGCCGGCGCGACCTACCGTGATCGGCCGGGTCATCCAGATGCTGCCCAGTTTCTTCGGATATCCCTGGTGATAACCCCGCACCAGGGCGAAGTCCTTGTCGACCCAGATGAAGACGCACCGGCTCCAGGTCTCGCCCCGCCACTCGCAGCGGACGACCGCGAAGCACTCCTTGTACTGGGAGCGGACCGGATCGAGGAGCTCCTCGAAGTCGTCGCCACAGCTCTGCCAGTCGGCCCAGATCAACGCCACCGCCCCCGGGTCCTCGGACGCGGGAACCGCTCCCTCGGGAAGCAGTTCGGCCACCCGCTCGGGGTCGGTCCGGTACTCGACGGTGAGCATCTCGCCCGAGTAATGCCACGGCGGCGGCGGGATCAGAGACGATCGGCCACTTGGTGTCCTCGGAAACAGGAACCCCGACATCAGATAGGTTGCAAGGTGTAGATCGCGTGATCGTAGATGCCGGGATCTGGGGTGGGCGAAGGGATACGTCCAGGGCTACCTTGACCCCGATGTCAGGAGTCCTCGAACCGGGGCGCCAGGAACGCGCCGACCTCGCCGCCAATGTCCTCGCCCTTCTCCAGGACTGGTTCGACGAGGCGGACACCATGCCCGCGTCAGG
>Ga0190265_10001931_pt1 | contig 13728 bp, 8 predicted proteins | sample Popmic124T_FD_133135 | JGI IMG/M metagenome (GOLD analysis project Ga0190265, IMG submission 133135) | Populus adjacent soil microbial communities from riparian zone of Indian Creek, Utah, USA - 124 T | ecosystem: Environmental > Terrestrial > Soil > Riparian zone | place: USA: Utah | collected... | reverse complement strand
CCCGGCGACTCGATCGTCTCCCAGACGCCCGTGACCGAGGTGCTGTCGGAGCGCCTCGTCAACAGCCTCTGGCTCACGCTCGTGGCCGGGCTCATCAGCATCCCGCTGTCGATCGGCCTCGGCGTCCTGATGGCCGTACGCCGTGACGGGCTGACCGACCACGGCTTCTCGACCGGGACCCTCGTCCTCGCGGCGCTCCCCCCGTTCGTGATCGGGATCGGCGCCATCGTGCTGTTCGCGACGCAGGTGTTCACGTGGTTCCCGGCGATCTCGCTGGTGCCGCCGGGGACCAGCGTGTGGGACTCGCCGGACGTCCTCGTGCTGCCGGCGCTCACGCTCTGCCTCGTCGTCGTGCCGTACGTGAGCCGCGTGATGCGCGGCTCGATGGTCGAGGTGCTGGAGAGCGATTACGTCACCACGGCGCGCCTGAAGGGGCTGCCCGAGCACCGCGTCATCTGGCGCCACGCGGTGCCGAACGCGATCGCGCCCGCGATCCAGGCCGTCGCGCTCGCCCTCGCCTACATGGCGGGCGGCATCGTCGTCATCGAGTTCGTCTTCAACTACCCGGGCATCGGGACGGCGCTGGTCGACGGCGTGCGCAATCGCGACATGCCGATCGTGCAGTTCCTCGTGATGCTCATCGCCACGCTCTACGTGCTGCTCAATCTCGCGGCCGACCTCGCGACCGTCGTCGTCACGCCCAAGCTGCGGACGGCCGGCCGGTGACCGCGGTCACGGCCACCGAGATCGTCACCGCCGAGGTCTCGGTCGACCGCCGCCCCGGCCTCGCGGTCCTGCGGACCGCGCTGCGCTCGGCGCGGGGGCTCGTGGGCCTGGCCATCGTGGGAGCGCTCGTGGCCGTCGCCGTCCTCGGCCCGGTGGTCGCGCCGCACACGCCGACCGAGTTCGTCGGCGCACCGAACGCGCTGCCGTCGGCCGACGCGCTGCTCGGCACCGACCAGCTCGGCCGCGACGTCTTCTCGCGTTTCCTCTACGGCGGCTGGTCGGTCATCTGGCTGGCCGCCGTCTCGACCGTGGTGGGGATCGCCGTCGGGACGGTCATCGGGCTCGTCTCCGCCTACCACGGCCGCTGGGCCGACGAGGGCCTGATGCGGTTGATGGACGTCCTCCTTGCCTTCCCGCCGATCGTGCTCGCGCTGCTGGCGGTCTCGGCGATCGGGCCGAAGCTGTGGCTGCTGGTGCTCGTCGTGATGCTCTGCAACGTCCCGTACACGGCGCGGGTCATCCGTGCCGCGGCGCAGGAGGTCTTCGAGCGCGACTTCATCAAGGCCGCCGAGGCGGCCGGCGAGCGGCCGCTGCGGATCATGTTCTCCGAGGCCCTGCCAAACGTGACCGGCCCGATGATGGTCGAGACGGGCCTGCGGATGACCTACTCGATCGCGATCATCGCGTCGATGAGCTTCCTCGGGTTCGGCATCCAGCCGCCGAACGCCGACTGGGGCCTGATGATCAACGAGAACCGGCTGTCCCTCGTCGTGATGCCGTGGGGCGTCGTGGTGCCGGCCATCGCGATCGGCCTGCTCACGGTGGGCTTCAACCTCGTCACCGACGCGATCGCGCGGTCGTCGGCGGGCATCGACCGATGACCGTCGAGGTCAGCGCCCTGCGCGTCGAGCTCGTCCGCTCGGGCCGCCCGGACATCGTCGACGAGGTGGCCTTCACGATCGCGCCGGGCAAGGTGCTCGGGCTCGTCGGCGAGTCCGGCTCGGGCAAGACGACCGTGGGCCTGGCGCTGCTCGGCCACGCCCGCCGCGGCGCGCGCGTCGCCGCGGGATCGGTGCGGATCGGCGGTGTCGACCTGACGGCGCTGCGCGACCGCGACCTGCGTGCCGTCCGGGGCGCGAAGGTCGCGTACATCCCGCAGGACCCCGGAACCGCGCTGAACCCGGCGCTCCGGATCGGCACCCAGCTGCGCGAGGTGCTCGACCCCGCGATTCGCGACACCCGCGTGCACGAGGCGCTCGAGGAGGTCGCGCTGCCCACGGAGCCCGCGTTCCTGCGCCGGTATCCGCACCAGCTCTCAGGTGGGCAGCAGCAGCGCGTGGCGATCGCGATGGCGTTCGCGCCGCGGCCCTCGGTCATCGTCTGCGACGAGCCCACCACCGGCCTCGACGTCACGACCCAGGCGCGCGTGCTCGAGACGATCCGCGACCTCTGCCGGACTCACGGCGTCGCCGGCCTGTACGTGAGCCACGACCTCGCGGTCGTCGCCTCGCTCGCCGACCACGTCGCGGTGATGTACGCCGGGCGCATCGTCGAGCACGGTCCGCGCGAGGCGATCTTCGAGGCGCCGCGGCACCCGTACACGCGGCGGCTGCTGCGCGCGGTGCCGGACATCGGCGGCGAGCGCGGCATCGCCGGGATCACCGGCCACGCGCCGCTCCCGGGGGAGCGGCCCGGCGGCTGCTCGTTCCACCCCCGCTGCTCGCTGGCGACGGAGCGCTGCGCCGTCGAGGATCCGGCGGAGGTCGCCGTCGGGGTGGGCTGGACCGTGCGCTGCCTGCGCGCGGGCGAGCCCGACGCGCTCCCCGCGCTCTCCGGCGGCCGGCCGTTCGACCTCCCGGCGCCCGACGACGTGCTGCTGAGCGTCGAGAACCTCGCCGCGGGTTACGGGTCAGCGCAGGTGCTGAGCGAGATCGACCTCGTCGTGGGGCGTAACGAGTGCCTGGCGATCGTCGGCGAGTCCGGCTCGGGCAAGACCACGCTCGCCCGCTGCCTCGGCGGGCTCCATCGCGAGTGGACCGGCACCGTGCGCTACGACGGCGCCGAGCTGGCGACGGGCGCCCGCGGGCGGCCCGCGAGCACTCGCCAGGAGATCCAGTACATCTTCCAGAATCCCTACTCGTCGCTGAACCCGCGGCGGACCGTGGGCCAGACGATCGCGCGCCAGCTCGAGCTGTTCGAGTCCGTGCCGAAGCGGGAGGTCGGCGCGCGCGTGAACGAGGTGCTCGAGCGCGTGTCGCTCTCGCGCCGGGCCGCGAACCGCTTTCCCGACGAGCTGTCCGGCGGTGAGCGCCAGCGCGTCGCGATCGCCCGCGCGCTCGTCGTCCAGCCGCGGCTGCTGCTCTGCGACGAGGTCACCAGCGCGCTCGACGTCTCGGTGCAGGCGGCGATCGTCGAGCTGCTGGCGGAGGTGCGCGACCAGCTCGGGCTGACGATGATCTTCATCACGCACAACCTCGCGCTGATCCGCTCCGTGGCCGACAGCGTGGTCGTGATGACGCAGGGCCGGATCGTCGAGCGGGGGGCGGTGGAGGATGTGTTCACGGCGCCCGCGTCTTCGTACACGCGCGAGCTGCTCGCCAGCACGCCGAGCGTCGTCTAGCCAGCGCGGGCGCTCAGTGGGTGTGGTTGCCCGCCCAGATCATGGCGGCGAAGACCGCCACGGTGAGCAGCGCCAGCACCACAGCGATGGCATCCGTGAACTCGAACATGCCGTCAGGGTGACGCGTGAAGCTGTGCGCATCCTGATGGCCGGCCAAAGCGCGGTTAAGTTCCCTCGGAGGGCGGGTGGACGATCAGGACCGGGACCTGGGCGTGGCGCGCGACGGCCGAGGCGACGCTGCCCATGAGCACGAGGCCCACGCCGGTGCGCCCGTGCGAGCCCATCACGACGATGCTCGCGCCGTGCTCGTTCGCCGAATCCACGATGCTGCGCCAGACGGGCGTGCCGTTCTCCGCCAGCGGGGTCGCGTCGAAGCCGGCGGACCGGGCCAGCTCCGCGCCCTCCCCGGCGACCCTGCGGGCATCCCGCTCGACGGCCGCCTCGAGGTCGGGCGTCACGTTCGCCGGTCCGAGGAAGGGGAGCGCGGCGACCGGCTGGTAGACGGTCAGGACGATCGCGTCCCGGCCCGGGCGCAGCTGGTGCGCCGCGGCGCGGATCGACGCCTTCGCCTGGTCGGACCCGTCGTACGCGAAGAGGATCGTGCCGTCAGCCATCTCCCAGTTGACGCTAGGTCAGGCCGGCGAGCGGTCCAACACGAACTGACTGACGCCCGATAGAGAACGGCGATCGGCGCCGGGCCCGAGCCCGGCGCCGCGCCGTTCGGCGGGACTCAGTCGATCGCGGGGTGGGGGTCGCCCGCGGGGAGCTCGAGCGGCCAGCTGCCCACGTCGAGCGCGACGTCACCGGAGGTCCGGCGGCGTTCGATCTCCAGGGCGAGGAGCTCGTTCTCGAGGCAGGCGCGGCGCGCCCGCAGGCGCTCCTGCTCGAGGTGGATCCGGTGCGCCTCCTCGCGCATCGGCTCGCACGACGAGCAGTGGGCGAGCTCGGCCTCGTACAGCGTGCCGTCGGTCGGCAGCGTGATCTCGCGCGGGTTGCGCAGGCTCTCGCCGCGCCGGGGCAGCTCCTCGATGGCCCGCTTGATCGCCTGCACGACGTCCTCGGGCGCGTCCGCGAGGTCGTCGATCGAGCGCAGCGGGCCGTCGTCGATCCGCCACTCGATCTCCACCACGCGCGTGTACGCCTCGTACACCTCGTTGACACGGCGCACGTAGTACGTCACGGCGTAGCAGTCGTTGTCGTTGCGCAGCGCGCGGCGGGTGGTGCTCTGGTGCTCGGCCTCCTCGAACCGGCTCACCACGACCGAGCGCTCGGCGTCGGTCGCCTGCGAGGCGGTCACCGCGTTCTGGGTGAACTGCTCCGAGACGATCCGGGTCGAGGACCCGCTGGCGATCGTCGTCTCGACGTCGGTGGAGAACTCGCCCTTCACGCTCGGCGCGCCGAAGAAGCCGGCGAGGCCGCCTCCCGCCGAGACCGACACGTCGGACTGGACGCGGGTGTCGGTCAGCCGCTCGGTGTAGGCGGAGGCCGACGAGCTCCGGCGCGTCTGGGACAGCGCGCTGATCGTCTGCCGGAACGACGAGTGCACGGACAGCTGCTCGGTCTCCGCGCGCACGCGGCGGTAGCGGTCGAACTCGAACAGCTGCACCTCCTCGCCGGGGAGCAGCGTCGTCGTGTAGAGGAGCCCGCCCTGGTGGCGGCCGAGGAGCCGCAGGCAGTGCTCGTACGTGACGCGCAGCTGGAGCCGCCGGCGGTCCTCGAGCGGGTCGAGGTCGAACGTGCGCGCCTCGTAGAACAGCATGCACCGGTGCGGGTCCAGCCAGGGCAGGGGCGCCGGCCCGCGGCACTCCTCGGGCGTGGCCTCGTCGCAGCGGCCGCCGCAGCCGCGGCACTCGCCGCCGCCCTTCTCGGCGCCCGTCGCGCAGGCCGCCAGGAGCGCCCGCTCGGCGTTGATGCGCCCGTAGCCGACCTCGTCGTTCCACGTCCCGCTCGGCTTGCCGGCGACGTTGGCGTAGGCGTACAGGTCCGGCGAGATCTTGTCGCACGTGCTCTCGATGATCGAGCGCACGTCGACGTTGGTCAGGTCGGGCCGGAGGCTGAGGATCAGGGCCGCCAGGCCGGCCACGCACGGCGTGGCGGACGAGGTGCCGTTGAAGCGGTCGAAGTAGTCGCCGGCGTCGTAACCGTCGCCGCCGAGCCGGTCGGTGGTCGGGATCTCCAGGCACGGCGCGACGACGTCGACGTCGGGGCCATAGCAGGCGCCCCACCAGTCCTCGCTGGAGGCGTCGCCGACGCGCTTGCGCTCGTCGCTGCGGTTGCTGCCGCCAACGGTGATCGTCCGGCTGTCACTGCCCGGGAAGCGTGACTCCGGGATGTCCTCGTTGCCCGACGCCGCCACGAGCACGAGGCCCTTGTCGTGGGCGTACTGGAGCGCGTCGCGGATCAGGTCGAAGTCCCAGATGTTCCATGAGGGGTAGACGCCGAAGCTCATGCTCACGACGCGTGCGCCGTTGTCGGCGGCGAAGTACAGGCCCTCGGCGATGTCGACGTCGGCCCACGTGGCGGTGGCGATCGCCATCACGCGCGCGCCGCCCGCGAGGCCGGCGACGCCCTGGGCGTTGTCCAACCGCGCGGCCACGATGCCGGCGCACGCCGTGCCGTGATTTCCCGTCGGGCTGCCGTCGGGCGTGTCGGTCGACGCGTTCCAGGACTGCGGATGCAGATCGAGGTCGGGATGGCCGAGCTCGACGCCCTCGTCGATGACGGCGACGGTCACGGAGGGGTCGCCGCGGACGATCTCCCACGCGCGCGGGGCCTCGACGCGCTGCATGCCCCACTCGGTGGCGAACATCGGGTCGTTCGGCGAGAACGAGCCGGACGGCGGCAGGCAGCCGCCGCAGGTCGTGGGGGAGAGGTAGGGGATGGTCTCGAAGCGCGCGCCGGGGATGTCGGCCGCGAGGTGCACGGCGGTCCGCCGGTCGGCGGGGCTCGGCGCCTCGACGACGAGGGCCGTCAGGCCCGGGAGGCGGCTGGTACGCGCGCTGTCCAGCGCGACGCCGGACGGCAGGGCCGCGGCCTCGACCGCATCCTGCGGGACGTAGAGCCGGGTCGGGTTGACCGCGAACACCGTGGCGGGGTCGTCCTCCTCGGCGGCGGCGCGGTAGCCGGGGGTCACCCACTCGACCAGGTCGCTGGCCTGCAGCCGGCCGAGCACGGCGCTCGTCGCCTTCCCGCGCGCCCACCACAGCCCTTCGGTGCGGTTGACGGCGAGCCCGGGGCGCTCGCCCTCGGTGGTCGCCGGAGCGAGCCCGGCCTCGGTCAGCAGTGCCGATCGTTCCTCGTCCGTGCCGCCGGGTCGCCAGCGGACGGCGATCAGGGTCGGGTCGAGCGTGCTCCGTCCCGCGGTCGGGTGCGCGAGAGCGGCGGGAAAGGATCCTTCGTTGCGCTTGGCCATCGTGGCGCTCCTTTAGGGCATGTGGCAGTAGGAGCGCCCCGGGCACGCCGGTGATACCGCGGGTCAGCCGTCCCAGCCGCCGGCCGCGCGGGCTCGCAGCTGCGCCGCGGAGGCGACGTTCTCCTTGGCCTCGTACAGCGCGAGCGCGGTGGCGGCCGCCGCGCGCGCCTCCGCGTGGCGCCCGCAACGGGATGCGACCTCGGCGAGGTCGCGGTGGGCGTCGGCGCGGAACGTGAACATCTCGGTCGGGTCGGCGAGCGCGGTGGCGCGCCGCGCCTCGTGCAGCGCTCGGTCGGCGTCGCCGTCCAGCGCCGCCAGCTTGGCGCGCGCCGAGTGGCGCTTGACCAGCCACTCCATGTCGCTGCGGGCCGGGATGTCCTCGATGCGCGCGACGGCCGCGGCCGCCGCGCCGGGGTCGCCCTGCGCGAGGACCGCGTGCGCACGGTCGACCAGGATCGTCGACTGGAACCAGACGTCGCCGATCTCGACTGCGATCAGGTCCGCGTCGTCGAGCGCCCGCTCGGCGGCGGCGCCGTCGCCCGCAAGCATCCTCGCCTGCGCGTCGAACACCGCCATCCAGACCGAGGCCTGCTTGAGCCGCAGCTCAGCCAGGCCGTCGCGCGCCCGCTCGAGCTCCCCCCGCGCGAGCTCGAAGCGCCCGGCCATCGCGTCGAGCACGGCCCCGAACCCGCGCACGGTCATCGCGGCGAAGCGCCCGTCGACCTCCCGCTCGAGCTCGGTGCATCGGCGCCTCGCCTCGGACACCGGGACGTCGTTGACGACCAGCGCCCACGCCATGAGGCTCACGCCCATGTCGACCTCGAAGGCGCTGCGGGCCCGCCGCGCATGGTGCACCGCGCGCCTCGCGTCGACATAGCCGGCTCCGGGGTTCCCCTGGAGCCAGAGCACCTCGCACCTCAGGGTGTGCGTGCGCGCGAGCCCGAGATCGTCTCCGAGTCCGTGCAGGGCGGTCACGGCTTGCCCGGCGACGGCCAGCGACGCCTCCGGGTCGACCGTGTCGGGATGACGGAAGGCGCGGAGGCGCTCGCGCTCGACGGCGGCCCGCCAGCGGACCCGCGCGAGGCCGAGCCGCTCGCCGGCCGCGAGGGCGGCATCCGCCACCTCGGCCGCGCGGTCGAGCGTGCCGGCCTCGACGAGCGCCGCGGCGAGGGTGGGCAGCAGCCCGGCGCGCGCCGGGTCGTCGCCGTCGAGCAGCTCGGCGGCGCGCGCCAGGAAGGCGATCTCGCTCGAGAGGTCGCCGCGGAGATGCGCGCGGCTCCCGGCCGCGGCGAGGCGCCGCGCGGCACGGGCGGCGAGCTCCTCCAGCTCCGGCGATGCGTGGCCGAGCTCGACCGCGGCGGCGTGGGCCCGCTCGAGGTGCGTGCCGATCCGCGCGTCGGGCTCGGGGACCCGGGCCTCGATCAGCGCGAGCCAGCCCGCGAGGCGCTCGTGCCACTGCGCCGTGACGCCCTTCGGCATCGACGCGTAGGCCGCGTCCCGCAGCAGCGCGTGGCGGAAGCGCCAGGCCTGCTCGCCCGCGATCTCGCCCCTCGCCGGCAGCAGGAGCTCCCGCTCCACGAGCGCGTCCAGGCCGCGCCTCGCGTCCGCCTCCTCGACGTCGTCGACGAGCGCCAGCACGGCGCCGAGGTGGAACCGCTCGCCCTCGATCGCGGCGGCCTCGACGAGTGATCGCTCGCGCGGGGCGAGCAGGTCGAGCCGGGCGGCCAGCAGCGCGTGCAGGGCGGGCGGCATGCGCGGCGGCCCGTCGTGCTCGGCCACATGCACGGCGAGCTGCTCGAGGAAGAGCGGGTTGCCGCCGGCTCGCTCGGTGACCGCCGCCCGCTGGGGCTCCGAGAGGCCGCGGCGGCCGGCCAGCAGCCGGCGGCTCTCGCCGGCGGCGAGCGGCCCGAGCCGGATCGCCGTCGCGGACCATGCCGGGCGCGTGGCGAGCAGCTCGGGACGCGCAAGGCAGAGCAGGAGGACCGGCGCGTCGGTCAGCCGCGCGGCGAGGTCCTCCACCAGGTCGAGCAGCGGTGGCTCCGCCCAGTGGACGTCGTCGAACAGGAGCACGAGCGGGCCGTCGCGCGCGACGCCCGCGAAGAGCCGCCGGAAGCCCCAGGGCGTCGCCTCGCCGGGTGCGCCCTCGCCGAGCCCGAGCGTGCCGGCGACCGAGGCGGCGGCCGCCGGTCCGTCGGGCAGGCCGGCCGTGAGCGCCTCGATCGGCCGCCCGCCGGCCGCCTGGAGGACCATCTCGCGGACCGGCCAGTAGGTGATCCCGAGCCCGTAGGGCAGGCAGCGACCCTCGAGCACCGTCGCGCGCTCGCCGAGGCGCGCGGTGAGCTCGCGCGCGAGCCGCGACTTGCCGATGCCCGGCTCGCCGATGACGGTCACGAGTTGCGGCTCGCGTCCCGTTGCCGCGCGCTCGACGGCCTCCTCCAGCAGCCGGAGCTCGCGCTCCCGGCCGACGAGCGCGGTGCCGGGGCCGGCGGCCGTGCGCTCCGTGGCCAGGCCGTGCAGCACGAAGCGCCCGGCGGCCGAAGGCGCCGTGTGCGCCGTGTCGCCGAGCAGCGTCCGGGTCCGCGCGTCGATGACGATCTGCCCCGGGGCCGCGTCGCGGGCGACCTGGGCGGCGGCCTCGACGACGTCGCCGAGCGGGAGCCGGCCGGGCTGCGACGCGTCAGCGATCAGCGCCGTACCGGCGGTGACGCCGGCGCGGGCGTCGAGCGCGATGCCGCGCTCGCTCGCGAGCGCCGAGGCGATCACCGTGAGCCGCCCACGCAGCGCCAGGGCGGCACGGACGGCGCGCAGCGCGTCATCCTCATGGGCGACCGGGGCGCCGAACGCGGCGATCATGCCGGAGCCGCGCATCTCGCGGACCGGGCCGCCGTGCCGGTGCGCGACGGCGTCCATCGCGGCGTGGCAGCGCTCCATCACGTCGTGCAGCACCTCGGGGTCGAGCGGCGTCCCCCGCGCGGTCGCGCGCACGTCGGCGGCCACGCAGACGACCTCGCGCCGGCCCGGCCGTGCCGCCGCCGGTGGGCCGACCCGTTGGCGGAGGATGTCCCGCTCGAGCGTCTGCAGCTCGGGCGACGGGTCCAGCCCGAGGTCGTCCGCCAGCCGCTGCCGGGCGTCGCCGTACGCGACGAGCGCGTCCGCCTGCCGGCCGCAGCGGTAGAGCGCCAGCATGAGCTGCCCGCGCAGCGACTCGCGCAGCGGATGCTCCGCCACGACCGACTGCAGCTCGCCCACCAGGTCCGCGTGGCGGCCGAGCGCGAGGTCGGCGTCGATGCGCGCGCCGAGGCAGACGAGGCGCAGCTCCTCGAGCCGCTCGGCCTCGCCGATCGCGAACTGCTCGTAGCGGAAGTCCTGCAGCGCCGGGCCGCGCCAGAGCTCGAGCGCGCTCGCGAGGACACGGCTCGCAGCGGCGTGGTCGCCGCGCGCGAGCGCGTCGCGCCCCTCGGCCGTCAGGCGCTCGAACCGCCGGGCGTCGACGGCATCTTGGCCGTCGAGCCGCAGCTCGTACCCGTCCGCGCGCCAGGCGATCGCGTCCTCGCCCAGCACCCGGCGCAGGCGCGAGACGACGAGCTGGAGCGCGTTCGCGGGGTTGGCGGGCAGCGCGTCCCCCCACAGCGCGTCGATGGCCACGTCCGCCGGCACGACGCGTCCGCCCTCGACCAGCAGCAGCGCGAGCAGCTGCAGCGGCCGGCCCGGGCACGGGAGCACCTCGCCGTCCTGGCCGATCGCTTCGACGGGTCCGAGGATCCGGAACTGCACCTGGGCTCCTTGGTGGCATGACAGCGCCATGACAGCGCCGCAGCCCATTCTCGCTGCCATGGCAACCCGTGTCCGGCCTCACCCCGCCGGCCTGCGCTGGATCATCACGGTGGCGGCCACCGCCGCGTCGACGTACGCGCTCGACGCGGTGGCGACCGCGGCCGGCGTGCTGCTCGTCGCGTCGCAGCTCGGAAGCGGACTCGACCACACCGCCGTGCTCGCCTTCCTTGCCGCGTCGTACGTGCTGTGGGGCCTGGGGCTGCGGGTGAACCTGCGCGCCAACTGGCTGCTGCTCCGGCAGACCGGGACCAGCACCAACGTGCTCTCCAAGGCCGGCTACGAGCTCGCCGGGCGGCGCGGCGCGCGCACGCAGCGCCTCGCCGCCGGCGCGGGCTACGTCGCCACCGAGCTCGCGAAGGAGGCGCCCTACTACGCCGGCGCGTTCGGCGCCGCGGTGCTGACCGACGCCGTCTCGTCCAACGAGGCGCTGCTCTTCCTCGCGGGCGCCAACCTCGGCGCCGCCGCCTACGAGTATCTCCTCGCCCGCGTCACGCGCCGGCTGCTCCGCCCGCGGCCCGCGTCCTTCGACACCGACTGGGTGCCGCAGGACTACCTGGCCGACTACTACAGCGCCGTCGAGCCCGACGAGCGCGAGACGATCGCGTTCTTCACGGACGCGATGGAGGACGCCCCGGCCGGCGAGCCGGTCCTCGTCTTCGGCACCGGGCCCACCCTCCATCACGTCTTCCTCGCCGCGCCGAAGGCGTCGGAGATCCACCTCGCCGACTACCTGCCGGCGAACCTCGACGAGATCGAGCGCTGGCGCAGGCGCGACCCGACGGCCCACGACTGGAGCGCGTTCGTCCGCTACACGCTCGAGTGCGAGGGCGTCCTGGCTCCTACCGACGAGGAGGTCGTGCGCCGCGAGGAGCTCACGCGCTCGAAGATCACGCGACTGCTCCAGGTCGACGCGCGCCGCCCTGTCCCACTCGGCCGGCGCTACGCGACGGTCATCAGCGCCTACTGCGCGGACTCCGCGACCGACGACCGCGCCGCCTGGGAGACGCTCATGGCGAACATCACCGCCCTCGTCGGCCCGGACGGCCTGTTCATCACAGCCGCCCTGCGGCGGTGCCGCTCCTACCTGGTCGGCGGCAAGCGGTTCCCGAGCGCGAACGTCGACGAGCACGACGTCCGCCGGGTCCTGGCGCCGGGCTTCAGCCCGCACGTGCACGTCCGCGACCTGCCGGGGCACGAGCCGCAGGGGTACTCGGGCGTCGTCCTCGCGCACGCCCGGCGACGCGAGCACGTGCTGCGCCCCGCGCGCGGGCTGCGGTCGGGAGTGCTCATCACGCGCGGGAACCGTGCCTGACCCGATGGCCGCGATGCCGTGCCTCATCGGCGCCGACACGCTCGTGCCGTGCGCCGACGGCCGCCCGCGGCGCTACGTGAACCTCGACTACGCGGCCAGCACGCCCGCGATGGGCGTCGTGTGGGACGCGGTCGAGGCGTTCATGCCCTGGTGCAGCAGCGTGCACCGCGGCAGCGGCCACAAGTCCCAGGTCTCCACCGCGGCGTACGAGGACGCGCGCCTCACCGTCGCCGAGTTCGTCGGCGCTCGCGCCGGAGACGCCGTCGTGTTCGTCCGCAACACGACGGAGGCGATCAACGTGCTGTCGGCCGCGCTGCCCCCGGGCACGCGGGTCCTCGCGAGCGCCGTCGAGCACCACTCGAACCTGCTGCCGTGGCGGCGCCACGACCTGCGTGTGCTCCCGTGCGCCGCGTCGGCGGACGAGCTGCTGGACGCGTGCGAGCGGGCGCTGCGGTCGGCGCGGATCGACCTGGTCGCCGTCACCGGCGCGTCGAACGTCACGGGAGAGGTGTGGCCGGTGGCCGAGCTGGCCGGGCTCGCGCATGCTCACGGGGCCCGGCTGTTCGTCGATGCGGCGCAGCTCGCGCCCCACCGCGCGGTCGACATGGCCGGCTCGGGCATCGACTTCCTCGCGCTCTCCGGTCACAAGCTCTACGCGCCGTTCGGGGCCGGCGCGCTGGTGGGCGACGCCCGCCGGCTGAGCTCGCGGGAGCCGCTGCTCCAGGGCGGCGGCGCGATCGAGCTGGTGACGCTCGACGACGTCATCTGGGCGGATGCGCCCGAGCGCCACGAGGCCGGCTCGCCGAACGTGGTGGGAGTCGTGGCGCTCGCCGCGGCGTGCCGCGCGCTGCTCGACCTCGGGATGGACGTGGTCGCCGCGCACGAGCGAGTGCTCGCGGAGCGGCTCTGGGATGCGCTGCCGGGCGTCCCGGGGCTGCGGCGGCTGACGCTCTGGCCGGACGCGGCCGACCGCGTCGGCGTCGCGACGTTCACCGTCGAGGGCTACCGGCATCCGCTGCTGGCCGCCGTCCTGAGCGCCGAGCACGCGATCGGCGTCCGCCACGGCTGCTTCTGCGCGCACCCGCTCATGGCGCGGCTGCTCGGGGTGCCGGACGGCGAGCTCGACCGGCTCGCCGCCGATCTGCGGGCCGGCCTGCGTCCCGCGCTCCCGGGAGCGGTCCGGGCGAGCATCGGGCTCGGCACCAGCCCCGATGACGTCGACCGGCTGGTCGAGGCCCTTCGCGAGATCGCCGTCACCGGCCCGCGGGCGCGCTACCAGCACGTGGCCGGGCTCGACGAGTACCACCCGGAGCCGCTGATGGCGCCTGCGCGGTCCTGACACGCGCCACACTCCCGAGGTGTGCTGGACGCGGAGATCGAGGCCTACCTCGGCGAGCTGGTCGCCAACGTCCGCGACGCGCTGGGCGAGCGGCTCGTCGGCGCGTGGCTCTTCGGCTCGGGCGCGCTCGGCGACTTCGACCCGGCGACGAGCGACCTCGACGTCCAGGTCGTGACCACGACCCGGCTCGCGCGCCCGGAGCGCGAGCGCCTGGCCGCCCGCGTCTCGCACCCCGCGCTCTCTTGCCCGGTGCGAGGGCTCGAGCTCGTCGTTTACGCGCGTGAGGACCTGCGCGACCCGCTGGGCCCGGCCTTCCAGCTCAACCTCAACACCGGGCCGCGCATGGCGCAGCACGTGACCTACGACGCGAGCGAGGAGCCGCGCTTCTGGTTCGTGCTCGACGTGGCGATCGGCCGGGAGGCCGGGCGCGCGCTGGCCGGTCCGCCGGCGGCCGAGGTGTTCCCGGAGCTGCCCGAGCCGCTCGT
>Ga0190265_10001930_pt1 | contig 13729 bp, 9 predicted proteins | sample Popmic124T_FD_133135 | JGI IMG/M metagenome (GOLD analysis project Ga0190265, IMG submission 133135) | Populus adjacent soil microbial communities from riparian zone of Indian Creek, Utah, USA - 124 T | ecosystem: Environmental > Terrestrial > Soil > Riparian zone | place: USA: Utah | collected... | reverse complement strand
TTTCCACGACGCGCCGGCGTCGTCTGATGCGAAGAGGCCGCCGTTCTCGTTCTCGATCAGCGCGTAGACGCGATTGGAATCCGCCTTGGTGTTGGCCAGACCGATGCGGCCCACGACACCGGACGGCAGTCCCGGGTTGCGCGTGATCTCGCTCCAGGTGTCGCCGCCGTCGGTGGACTTATACATGCCGCTGCCGGGACCGCCGCTCGACATCTGGTACTCGATGCGGTACGCCTCCCACAGCGCGGCGTAGATCACATTGGGATTGTTGGCGTCGATCACGATGTCGACCGCGCCGCTTCGTGGATCCTTGAACAGCGTGCGCCGCCAGGTCTTGCCGCCGTCGGTGCTCTTGAAGACGCCGCGTTCTTCACTCGGTCCGTAGTAGAGGCCGAAGCTGGCCACGTAGACGATGTCGGGATTGGTGGGGTGGATGCGAATCTTCGAGATCGCATCGGAGTCGCGGAACCCGACATGCGTCCAGGTCTTGCCGGCGTCGGCGGACTTGTAGACGCCGTCGCCTGGCATGATGTTGCCGCGAATGCAGTTCTCACCCATGCCGATGAACACGATGTCGGGGTTCGAGTCCGAGACCGCAACCGCGCCGACCGACGAACTGTTGATCTGGCCGTCGGTGACCGGCGCCCAGTTGTTCCCCGCGTCGGTGGTCTTCCATAATCCGCCGCCGACCGCGCCGAAGTAGGCCTCCCGCGGGCGGCCCTTGACGCCCGACACCGCGATGGAACGGCCGCCGCGGTCGGGACCGATGCTGCGCCACCGATACGCGTCGAGCAACACGGGGTCGATCGCCTGCGACTGCGCCGCGCCGGCCAACATCAGCACGGGAAAATGTCCAGAAAGCGTGGCCAGGGTCAGAACCGCGAGCACGAGCGCGGTCCGCAAACACACAGCGTTCATCGATCCTCCTGAAAAACGTGAGTCTATCCCCGTGCCACCTGTAAGTCATCCGCTACCCAGATCGAGCCCGACCGTTCCAGATCGGCCAGAAAACCAAGGATTCGAGAGCGGCACAGCCCTTGCTCTGGAAAGGCCACGGAGGAGTCGCAATGTCGAAGTCGCGTTTCGCATCGTTTGCTTTCAGTTGCGTCGTCGCACTCACGCTTGCGCCCTCGTGCACGCGCGCCGAAGCCGTGGAAAACATTCCAGCGGGCACCGAAGTAACGGTGGTGACGCAGGACGGCACGCTCGTGCGCGGGAAGATTGCCAAAGTTGACGCCGAGGTTGTGACGCTCACCGGCGACCGCCCGAACACGACCACGGAAGTGGCGCGCACGGCGATCACCGAAGTGAAGCGCGTCGATCCCGCCGATGTCGAAGACGAACGCGAGGCCCCGGCCGCGCGCCCGCGCGCGTCGGTGATTCGCACCGTCACCATTCCGGATAACGCCGTTCTCGACGTGACGCTCGACACCTCGCATTCGTCGGAAGACAGCCGCGTCGAAGAGCGCGTCAATGGCACGCTGGCTTCGCCCGTGGTGATCGACGGCGTCACCGCGATTGCGGCCGGCGCGAAGCTGACCGGCCACCTCACCAACGTGAAGGATTCAGGCGAGGTCAAGGGCCGCGCCGAGCTCGGCCTGCAATTCACGCGGCTGCAGACCGGATCGGTCACCTACGACATCGAGACCAAGCCTCTCGGATGGGTGGCTGAGTCGACCAAGAAAGAAGACGCCATCAAGATCGGCGCCGGCGCGGCTGCCGGTGCGGTGATTGGCGCGATCACCGGTGGCAAGAAGGGCGCGGCCATTGGCAGCGCCATCGGCGCAGGCGGCGGCACCGCCGTCGTGCTGGCCACCGAGGGTCAAGATATTCGGCTTGCCGCAGGCCGCAAGCTCAAAGTCTCCATTACAAATCCGCTAACCATCCGCACCAAATAACCCACCAACTCAGGAGGGATCCTTTCAGGATCCCTCTCCTGTCCTGTACGCTAGGGAGGATTGTCTCCCCTCGACGAATACACACAGCGCCAACGCGCGCGTGAGGCGGACGTAGCAGCGCGCGAGCGCGTGCACATCCGGCTCGGGAACGTGAAGGTCGCCCTCTTCCTCGGCATTCTGATCTACTGGGCGCTGACGCTCGGCGGTGATTCGAGCCCGTGGTTCTACGGCGTCGCGGTCGCCGCGTTCGTGGCCTTCTCGGTCTGGCACGAGCTGACGTTGCGGGCCCTGGCCCGCGCCAATGCCGCCGTGGCGTTCTACCGCGACGGCATCGCGCGCATCCAGGACGACTGGATGCGCTTCGAACCTGGCGGCGATCGCTTCAAGAACGGCGATCACCCGTACGCCGACGATCTCGACATCTTCGGACCCGGCAGCCTGTTCCAGTTGCTGTCGCTCTGCCGCACGCCGATGGGCGAGGAGCGGCTGGCGCGCTGGCTGATGGTGCCTTCTCCCATCGAGGTCATCAGGGAGCGGCAGTCGCGGGTCGGGGCGCTGCGGTCGCATCTCGATCTCCGCGAGCGTGTCGCGGTGGTGAATGCCGGGCTGCAGCGATTCATGCTGCCGGATGCCGTACTCGCCTGGGCGGAGCACGCGCCGTCGTTGCCGCCGATTCGGCCCGTCATCGTCCTGCTCGCGGTGGCGTTCGCCGCGGCCTTTGGCTACTACATGAACGGCGGCAGCGGCTGGTTCACCATCACCGCGCTGGTCATCAACGGCGCGCTCCTCGGCCTCCTCGCCAAGCGCGCCAATGCCATCGTCGAGGCGCTGTCTGCGTCAACGGGGGCCACCAGCGTTGACCTGCTCTCGAACGTGATCGAGCAAATCGAGCAGGAGCCGTTCACCGAGCCGGCGCTGGCGGCGCTCGCGCGCCGGCTCAAAGGCGCGGACGGTGACGTGGCGGCGTCTCGCGGCATCTCGCGGCTGGCGCGCATCGCGGATTGGGCGGACTCGCGGCACAACGTCTTCGTGCGGTTGCTGGAGCCGTCGTTTCTCTTCACGCTGCAGGTCGCCTACGCGTGCGAATCCTGGCGCCGGCGTCATGGCCGGCAGTTTCGCGACTGGGTTGATGCGGTCGGCGAGATGGAAGCGCTGCTATCGCTCGGCGGCTATTCCTACGAGCATCCCGCCGATCCATTTCCCGAGCTCGTGGAATCCGGCGAGCCCCTGTTCGATGCGACCGAAGTCGCGCACCCTTTGATTCCAGCGTCGACCGCGGTGGCCAACACGTTCGTGCTCGGATCGATCCCGAGCCCCAAGGACCAAGCCCCACGTCCCCGCGTGCTGATCGTGAGCGGCTCCAACATGTCGGGCAAGAGCACGCTGATGCGCACCGCGGGCCTCAATGCCGTGCTCGCGCTGGCCGGCGCGCCGGTTCGCGCGCAGCGCCTGCGGCTCACGCCGCTGGCCGTCGGCACGTGCCTTCGCCATACCGACTCCTTGCAGGAGCATCGTTCGGGTTTCTATACCGAGGCCCTTCGCATCCGGCGCATCTTCGACCTGCTCGACGGCCCGATGCCGGTCTTGTTCCTGTTCGACGAGCTGTTGAGCGGCACGAACTCGAAGGACCGGCGCATCGCTGCCGAAGGCGTGATCCGGACCATACTGTCGAAGCGCGCGACCGGCATGGTGACGACGCACGATCTGTCGTTGACGGAAATCGCGGCAATTTTCCCGCGCGAGGTCAGGAACGTGCATCTGCAGGACCAGGTCGAAGACGGCAAGATGCAGTTCGACTACAAATTGCGGGACGGCGTGATCACCCACAGCAACGCGCTTGAACTGATGCGGATGATCGGACTCGACGTATGAAGGCGACGGCACTCCTTGTCGGGGCGACACTTCTTGTCGGGGCGGCACAGCTTGACGGGGAGGCACTCCTTGACGGGGGTGCGCAGAACAGTCCGCGGGTCGCGATGCTCGAGCAGGCGGGGTGGGACGCCATCAACGAGAACAACCTGCCGGTCGCATCGGCGACGTTCAAGGAAGCCATCACGCTCGATCCGAAGTACGCGCCGCTGCGGCTTGGTGCCGGGATGGCGGCGTTTCTGCAGCGGCACGATGGGGATGCCAGGCTGCATTTCGAGCAGGCACTGAGGCTCGATCCGAAGCTGCCCCAGGCGCGCTTGCGCCTGGCGATGGTCGTCAGGCGCCAGGGAGATTTCCAGGAAGCCATTCGCCAGCTCGAGATCGTGGCCGCCGAGGATCCGGCGGACGAGGCGGCCCGCGAGACGCTCGAGCTGTGGAAGCGCGAGCGCGAGCTGCACGAGCGCATGCGCCTCGAGGTGGGTGATTTCTTCACCGTGTCGTTCGAAGGCCCCGAGGACGCCGAGCTCGCGGCGACGGCGCTGGAGTCGTTGAACAAGGCGTACTGGCGCATCAGCGACGTGTTCGGCGCGTTCCCGCCGAAGTCGGTGCCGGTGGTGCTTTACACGCGCGAGCAGTTCCGCGACATCACGCGCTCGCCGAAGTGGGCGGCGGCCGCGTACGACGGCATCATTCGCGTGCCGATGCGCGGCGCCGGGGAAAACGGCGAAGACCTCGATCGCGTGCTGGCGCACGAGTTTTCGCACGCGTTGATCCGTTCGCTGGCCACGCGCAACCTGCCGACCTGGCTCAATGAAGGCCTGGCCTCGGTGCTCGAGAGCGACGATCTCGCGTGGGCGACGCAAACGGTGGCGAAGGCCGGCGCGCTGCCGTCGCTGGGCCGGCTGGCGCAGCCATTCGCGAAGTTGAGCGGCGGCGACGCGCAGGTCGCGTATGCGGCGAGCGCGATGGCCGCCCGCCGGCTTCTCGATGACGCCGGCGGCGCAGCGATCGCGAACTTACTGCGCGACCTCGGCGAGGGGATCGACTTCGAGGCCGCGTTTCTGCATCGCATCCAGCGCTCGCTCTCGGAATTCGAGGCGTCGCTGGCGCAGTAGCCGTCCTCAGCCGGATAGTATGGGTGCGTGCCTCGATCAGTGGTGAGCGTCGCCGGGGTCCGCAAGACCTACGGCACGACGGTGGCCGTCGATGACGTGTCCTTCGACGTGCAGGACGGCGAGATCTTCGGGCTGATTGGGCCCAACGGCGCCGGCAAGACGACCACCATGGAGTGCGTAGAAGGGATCAGGAAACCCGATCGCGGCGTCATTTCGGTGCTCGGCCTGGATCCCTTTCGCGATGTCTTTCAGCTGCAGGAGCGCATTGGCGTGCAGCTGCAGCAGGCACACCTGCAAAAACGCATCAAGGTCTGGGAGGCCGTCCATCTCTGGGCGTCGCTTTACAACAAGCCCGTCAGCCATGGCGATCGACTGCTCGATCAACTCGGCCTCTCCGACAAGCGCAACGCCTGGTTCATGACGCTCTCCGGCGGGCAACAGCAGCGGCTGTTCATCGCGTTGGCACTCATCAACGATCCGGAGGTGGTGTTTCTCGACGAGCTGACGACCGGTCTCGACCCGCAGGCGCGGCGCGCAATCTGGGAGCTGGTGCGCGGCATCCGGGCCAGAGGCAAGACGGTCTTCATGACCACGCACTTGATGGAAGAGGCCGAGCGGTTGTGCGACCGCGTGGCGATCATCGAGCACGGCCGCATCATTGACGTCGACTCGCCCCAACGCCTCGTCGACAAGCACTGTCCCGATCGCTCGGTGGTCCTCAGCACGGACGACCCGCTCGCGGAGGAACGCTTTCGTGCGATTCGCTCCCTGGTCGATGTGACCCGCACGGCCACGCAGTTCACGATTCTCGGCCGCGGCGATGGCTTCATCACCGAGGTGATTCAGTGCCTGGCCGAACACCAGGTGCGGGTCGGCAGTTTCCGCACCGAGCAGCCGAGCCTCGAGGACGTGTTCCTCAAGCTCACCGGCCACTCGATTCGCGACTAGGCCACCGATTGACACCGATTAGTCACCGATGACGTCGACACGGCAGGCATTCATGATGCGTGGGCTGTTGCAACTGACCTGGCTGGAAATCAAGATCTTCCTCCGCGAACCGCTCGGTGCGATCGGCACGCTGGTGATTCCTGTGGCGGTGTTCCTGGTGATCGGCCGCGCGATGAGTGGCGGCACCGGCACGCCGCGCACGCCGGGTGGCCTCGAGTTCATGCAATCAGGGCTGCCGGTCATGGTCTCGGTCTTCATGGCGATCAGCGCCGTCATTTCGCTGGTCACGATCATTTCGATCTACCGCGAGAGCGGCATCCTCAAGCGGCTGCGCGCGACGCCCTTGCGGCCCTACACGATCCTCTCCGCGCACGTGCTCGTGAAACTGCTGTTTACCGCGCTGACGCTGGTGCTGATGATCATGGCCGGGCGGCGCTTCTACCCGGCTGGCTTGAACGCGCCGGTCGCCAGCTTCGCGATCGCGCTGCTGTTCAGCACGCTGTCGATTCTGTCGATCGGCTTCATCATCGCGAGCCTGGTGCGGACGGCGCGCTTTGCGCAGCCGGTCAGCGCGTTGATCTTCTACCCGATGATCGGGCTGTCAGACCTGTTCGTGCCGGTTGACGCGCTACCCTCGGGCCTGCAGTGGGTGGCGAAGATGCTGCCGATGACTTACATCGTGTCGTTGTTGCGCGGCATCTGGATCGGAGAGTCGTGGTTCGCGCACCTCGGCGACCTTGCCGCCCTGTCGATAGCGGGAGTGGTGTGCGCGGCCATTTCGGCCAGGGTGTTTCGCTGGGAATGATCGCACGGTGAATCAGGCGGTCGGGTAGACCATCGCCAGGAACTGCGCGGGCTGCAGGAACCCCTTGCCCCACGTCGCATCCAGGTCCTTGGTCGGCGCCGCGGCAATCACCTGCTCCAGCGTCTGGCCGCTCTTCTTCAACTTCGCGATGCGATCGCGCACGATCACCAGCATGTCGCGATAGCGTGTCAGCGACGCCAGGTCCCCCAGCGGTCCATGACCGGGCACAATCCTGGTCGACGCGTCGGCCTGTTTCATCGAGAAGGCCGCGCCGGCGATCATCCCATTGATACTGCCGCCGGTGCTGCTATCGATCACCGGATACATGCCGTTGAAGAAGACGTCGCCGAGGTGCAGCACGTTGGCCTTCGGAAACTTGATGTAGATGTCGGTATCGGTGTGAGCGGGCGGAATGTGCCCGAGCATGACCTGTTCACCATTGGCGGCCATGGTGCGCGTGGCGGCAAACGTCTGCGTCGGCAGCGCGTCGGCCGGCGAGGCCGGGATTTTCGCGCCGAGCAGCTCGTGCGATTCGCTCATCCGCTTCCTGGTGTTGTCGTGCGCGACGATCTGCGCGCCCTCTTTACGGAACGCGCCATTGTTGTCGGCGTGATCGAAATGCCAGTGCGTGTCGATCACCGTCGCAACCTTCTGGTTGCCCAGCTTGTCCAGCGCGGCCTTGAGGTTGGACCAGGCCGGTTGCACGAACGTATCGACCACCACCTTGCCGTCGGCGCCGTTCAACACCACGACGTTGCCGCCGGGTCCGGCCAGCATCGTCAGGTTCGGGCCCAGTGACGAGGAGGTGATCGGCGTTGCGCCCATGCCGGCGCGCATCGCAGTGAGTTGATCGGTTCCCGCGGCGGGCTGGCCATAGTGTGCCGACAGCCATTCGGGCCAGGATGAAATTACAACAGCGCTGCCCGAAAGCACGCCGGCTCGACGCAGCCATTCGCGACGGGTCACGGAAGAATGAGAATTGGCCATGCGCACAAGTATAGGTGCGTACTGTGCGTACTGTGCGTACGGTGCCTTGGGTGCGTACGGTGCACTTGTGCCGGGTGCCGGGTGCCGGGTGCCGGGTGCCGGGTGCCGGGTGCCGGGTGCCGGGTGCTAGTCGTCGTCGGAATTCGGCCGTGGTCGTTTCGGTTTGCATTTTGTCGGCGGCGGGTCGGGGGTTGATTCCAGGTAGCGAATAAGGCCGGTGATGGCGCTCAGCGCTTTCTTGCATGCATGTTCGTGCTCGGCGAACTCGGCAGGCGTCAGGTAGCCGTTGTCCACGGCGTCCACGAACGCATCGAGCACCTCGCCCATCGATCCTTTCGCGACGCGCACAAACTGAGCGAACTCTTTGTGTTTGTAGCGCGCAAAGCCTTCGGCAATGTTGCGAGGCGCGGACCGCGCGGCGTCGGTTACCTGGTCTCGAAACTTGAAGTCGCGTTGAACGTCAGGTCGCTTCACCAGCGAATAGACGAGCGACCGCACCTCGCGCGACCGCTGCCACGCCGCAATTTCACGAAAGTCCCTGAATCCAGCCATGCCGAACGGAACCTGCAACCCAGGTTCCGCCCGAGCATTTACTCTTTCTCGCGAGATCTTGAAGGCGCGGCGGTGAGGCGACGCAGTTCTTGCAACAACGGCGTCGTTTCATTGCCGCAAGAATTGCACCCGGCACCGGCACCGGCACCCGGCACCCGGCACCCGGCACCCTGGCACCAGTGCACCCTGGGCACCCTACGCACCCTACGCACCGTACGCACCGTACGCACCTAGTTCCTGGGTGGTAAGCTCATCGGCATACGGCCCTCTATGAAAATGCTTCGCCTCCCCGCTGTTGTTGCGCTCATCTGCGCCCCTTTCGCGATGACCCTGCAGTCCCAGGCGCCGCCGCGCGTCGCAATTGCCGGCGGCACGCTGATCGACGGCAACGGCGGACCACCGCTCACCAACGCCGTCATCCTCATCGAAGGCGACCGCATCCGGCGGGTGGGGGCCGGCGGCACCGTCACGATTCCGCCCGACGCCACCGTGATCGATGCGGCCGGGAAATTCATCACGCCCGGCCTGATCGACACCAACGTGCACCTGTCGCTGTACGGCGGCGTCGGCGAGCGTTATGAAACGCTGGCCAAGTACCACTCCCGCCAGGAGGAGATCGTGCTCGAGGCGGCGCAGCTGCAGTTGAAGCACGGCGTCACCGCCGTGCGCGACAGCTATGGCCTGCTGACGCCGCTGGTCGCCGCCCGCGATCGGATTCAGCGCGGCGAGGTCCCCGGCGCACGCATTCTCGCCGCCGGCAACATCGTCGGATGGGGAGGCCCCTATTCGATCAGCTTCAGCCTGATTCGCGAGCAGGGGCTCACGCTCTTCCAGGAACAGATGAACGACGAAGTGTCGCAGGGAGCCGGCGAGGACCTGGTCGACCTGGATCCTGACGAGCTGCGCACCGCGATCCGCGCGTATCTCGACAAGGGCCCCGACTTCATCAAGTTCGGCGGCACCGCGCATTTCACGCGGCCGGCCTTCATCGGTTTCTCCGCCGAAGCGCAGAAGGTGATCGTCGACGAGGCGCACGCCCGCAACAAGGTTGCCGAAACACATGCGACCACCGTTGATGGGCTACGGATGTCGATTCAGGCTGGTATCGACCTGATTCAACACCCGGAAGTGCTGGGCCCTCGGGAAATGCCGGATTCGCTGGTCAAGATGATCGTCGAGCGGAAGATCATCAACTCGATGCTCTCCAACACTATTACCGGCGACGCGTGGAAGAAGGCGATGAAGGACCGCGACGAGGCGATGGCGAAGCGTGCCGCTGCCGAGAAGAACCAGCAGCCGCAACGCGCGCGCACGGCCGCGGAATTGCGGCAGCGTGCCGTTGAAGAAGCCGTGGAGCTGCAGATGCGCCGCCGCAACGCGCAGAAGCTCATCGCCGCCGGCGCCGTGGTCACGATCGGCACCGACAATTACTGGGCGGCCGCGCCCGAGTTCACGCGCGGCGGCACGAAGCCCGACGCCCAGAACCACGGCATCGGCAGCATCATTGCCATCGAAGGCCTGGTCGAGCTCGGCATGACGCCGGCGCAGGCGATCGTCGCCGCGACCAAGAACGGCGCCATTGCGTCACGCGCCAGCCAGGACTACGGCACGATCGAAGCCGGCAAGCTTGCTGATTTGCTGGTGCTCGACGCCAACCCGCTGAGCGACATCAGTAACCTGCGCAAGCTGTCGCTCGTGATGCACAGCGGCCGCACCATCGATCGCAACGCGCTGCCGTCGAACCGCGTACTATCGCGATGAAGCATTCCAACGTCGTCCCACAGCTCACGCCGCCGGCCCACGACAGCCGCGGTTCGGCGGGCTCGGCCGGCTTACCCACCGATGTTGTTTCGGAACAGGCCAAGCGCATCGTGCTGTTCGCCGGCACCAGCGCGTTCATGTGGACGTTCGGGCTGACGATGGATGCGGTGGTGCTTCCGGCGATGATCGGGAGGCAGGCGCCACGCTCGGCGATTACGATGGAAGTGTTCGCCGCCGGCGTCACCATCGCAGTGTTCCTGTTCCTGCGCTTCGTCCATATGACGGCGCACAGCAAGTGCGGCGCCGGCATGTGGGTGTTGCTGCTCAACGCGGCACTGGTCACGCTCTTCGATATCTACAACCTGTCCTTGTTCGAAGCCGCGATTGGCCTGCCGTCGTGGACGGCCGTCCTCATCCTCGCGTCGGCGATGATCATGCCGACCACGCCGCGGCGGACGCTGATTGGTTCGTTGATTGCCGCATCAATGGGACCGGTCGCGATGGGCCTGGCCTACCTGGCCGGCCGTCCGGTGCTCTCGCCGGGCGTGACGCTCGCGCTGTACCTGCCAAACTTCATTTGGGCAGTCATCGCCACGCTGCCGGCAAAGATGTTTCACACCCTGGGCCGCCAGATTCGCGAAGCGCGCGAGCTTGGCAGCTATGAGCTGGTGGAGCAGCTCGGCGCCGGCGGCATGGGCACGGTGTGGCGGGCGCGTCACCGCCTGCTCGCGCGCGACGCCGCCGTCAAGCTGGTCAAGCCCGAGGCACTGGGCGACACCGACTCCGCCGCGCAGTCGCAGCTGCGCCGCTTCGAACGGGAGGCCCAGGCCACGGCCTTACTCCAGTCGCAGCATTCCATTCGCCTCTTTGATTTCGGCACCACGCAAGACGGCAGCTTCTATTACGTGATGGAGCTGCTGGACGGCCGCGATCTGGAATCGCTGATCAAGGAGTTTGGTCCGCTGCCGCCGGAGCGCGCCATGTACCTGCTGGCGCAGATCTGTCATTCGCTCGCCGAAGCCCACGCGCGCGGCATGGTGCATCGCGACATCAAGCCGGCCAACATCTTCGTCTGCCGGATGGGCCTCGAGTTCGATTTCGTCAAGGTGCTCGACTTCGGCCTCGTGCAGACACGCCGTCACGACCCCTCAACGGCCGTGACCGAAACGCTGGCGACCGCGCAGCAGCTGATCGGGACGCCCGCGTATATGGCGCCCGAAATGATCCTGGGCCGCGACGATGTCGATCGGCGCGCCGACGTGTATGCGATCGGATGCGTCGCGTTCTACTTGTTGACCGGCACGCGCGTGTTCCAGGACGGCAACCAGATGCAGGTCCTGGTCGACCACGTGCACTCGGAACCGGTGCCGCCGTCACATCGCCTTGGCCGGCCGCTGCCGAGGGAGGTGGACTCGTTCGTCCTCGATTGCCTGCGCAAGAATCCCGACGATCGGCCACGCGACGCCGCCGAACTGCTGGCGCGCATTGCGTCGTACCACCTTGCCGGCCAGTGGACGGCCGCGCACGCCCGGACGTGGTGGCAGGCGCGGTTGCCCGAATTGGCGGCGCCGCTTGGCGCCCGCGATCTCGTCCAAACCAACGGCTGAGTTCCGGTGTCTAAAGCCGAGGGTTGATGGTGAGCTCGCCGAAGCTCGTGCGCCTTGTCGGAATCCTGCTGCTCGCCTCCGCGCCTGGCGCGGCCTTCGCACAGCGGGCCACGGCCCGCGCCGGCGAGCCCGCCATCCCCGAAAAACACGGCAAGGAGCTGGTTGCCTTCTACGTGGGCGACACGCCGCCGCGCATCGACGGCGACATCGCCGATGAGATCTGGCAGAACGCCCAGGCCATCGACGACATGGTCCAGAACGATCCGCACAACATGCAGCCGCCGACCGAGCGGACGCTGGTCAGGATCGCCTACGACGATCGATCGGTCTACGTCGCGGTGATGAACTACATGCGCGACGCCACGCGGATCACGACCGCGCTCGGCCGCCGCGACACGGCGCCGCGCAGCGACTCGATCAAGATCACGTTCGATCCCCGTCACGATCACCTCACCGCCTATACGTTCGATGCGAACCCGTCCGCCGTGCAGGGCGACATGATGTGGTTCGACGACAACCGCTCGAGCAACGACTACGACGCGGTGTGGGAAGTGCGCACGCAACTGCACCCCGACGGCTGGAGCGCGGAGTTCCGCATTCCGTTCTCGCAGCTTCGCTTCAGCATCACTCCCGGTGAGCCCGTGGTGTGGGGCTTCAACGTCCGCCGCGACATCGTCGATAACGCCGAGATGATTCGCTGGGTCGCCACGCCCCGCGGCGCGCAGGGCTTCGTGTCGCGGTTTGGCCACGTCACGTTCGCCACGCCGCCGGCGCCGCCGCGCCGGCTCGAAGTGCAGCCCTTCACGCTGGCGCGCCAGGAGCACGACACCGAGACCGGCTACGGGCGCGGCCTGTCCGGCGGTCTGGACTTCCGCATGGGCCTCGGCACGGCCACCACGCTGTCGGCGGCCATCAACCCGGACTTCGGGCAGGTGGAGCAGGACCCCGCGGTGCTGAACCTCAGCGTGTTCGAAACGTTTTTTGCGGAGAAGCGGCCGTTCTTCATCGAAGACAGCCGCACGTTCGTGCCGAACTATCCGCAGGTGCCGATGTTCCACTCGCGGCGGGTCGGGCAGCGTCCGAATCGCTTGGAGATCCCGGACGATGAAACGGTGATCGAGCGGCCCGAGTCGACGACCATTCTTGGCGCCACGAAAGCGTCGGGGAAGGCCAATGGCTGGACCTATGGCGGGCTGACGGCGCTGACCGATCGCGAGTATGCGCTGGTGGAGAGTGAGACGGGGGCGCGCGCCGAACGGCTGCTCGAGCCGTACACCTCGTATAACGTCGCCCGGGTGCAGAAGGATATCTTCGGCGGGTCGTCGAACGTCGGCGGCATCGGCACCGCGGTGCTGCGCGAGGGCGACTTCGACGCCTATACCGGCGCCATGGATTACACGCTGCGATGGTCGCGCAACCGGTTCAACTTCAATGGCCTGTGGGCCGGCACGCGATCAGAAATTGACGACGTGATGGAGACCGGCTTCGGTGGCGTCACCAACTTCAACTTCAACAGCAAGCATCTGGGCGTCTTTGGCCACTACGACTATTTCAACGACACCTTCAAGAACAGCGACATCGGCTTCTTCGGCAGCCGCAACAACAAGACCCAGGTGAGCGGCGGGTTCAACGCCGGCCAGCCCGATCCGCAGAAGCGCTTCCGCAACGCCACCGTGTTCATGAACTTTTTCCATCAATGGAACGGCGACTGGCTGCCGCTCGACAAGAGTTATTTCGCCGGCGGGGAGATGCAGTTCCTGAATTACTGGAACGCCTTCATCGGCCACGGCCGCTGGCTGCAGGCCTACGACGACCTCGACACGCGCGGCGGCCCGCCGATCGTCAAGCCGGGCGGATGGTGGCTGGAGGGGCTTGCCGGCACCGATTCACGAAAGCCGGTGCGCGTCAGCGCGAACGTCTTTCACAACCAGAATGATGCCGGGAGCCGCGAGGACCGCTACAACGTCGACGTGACGCTGCAGCCGCGGCCCGCGATACAGGCCCGGCTCAGTACGACCTACACCAGCGCCCGCGACGCCGCCCAATGGATCGAGAACCTCGACGTCACCGGCGATGGGGAAGACGATCACGTCTACGGCACGCTCGATCGCGACGTGGTCAGCGTCACCGCCCGCGGGACGTATGCTTTCACGCGCGTCATGACGCTCGAGGTCTACCTGCAGCCGT
>Ga0190265_10001929_pt1 | contig 13729 bp, 11 predicted proteins | sample Popmic124T_FD_133135 | JGI IMG/M metagenome (GOLD analysis project Ga0190265, IMG submission 133135) | Populus adjacent soil microbial communities from riparian zone of Indian Creek, Utah, USA - 124 T | ecosystem: Environmental > Terrestrial > Soil > Riparian zone | place: USA: Utah | collected... | reverse complement strand
GCGGTCGACCGCCTCGACGATCTGCTCGTGATCCTCGTCGGGCGCGAAGTCCATGGTCGGTCAGCCGTCGGTCAGTCGTCGTGGGGTCAGTCGTCGTAGTTCAGTCGTCGTGGTTCAGTCGTCGTAGTTCAGTCGTCGTAGGTCAGTCGTCGTCGAATTGTTCGCTGCGATCGGTCGCCGGTGGCGGCTCCGGCGTGATGGTGTTGATTCGGCGTCGGAGCTCGTCGCCGAGCTCGAACTCGATCGCGGCGAGCGACGGCTGGAGCTGCTCGAGCGTGCGGCCGCCGATCAGCGGCGCGGTGACATCCGGATGGCCAGCGACCCACGCCACGGCGAGCGTCGCCGGGTGGCAGCCGACCTCGGCGGCGAGGTGGGCGAGCTCGGCCGCGGCGACGAACCCGGCCTCGTCGCGGTAACGGGAGCGGTACATCGGGTTGGTGACCAGCCGCCCGTCACCAGATCCCGGCGTGGTGCCGTACTTGCCCGTCAGCAGGCCGCCGGCGAGCGGGCTGTACGGGAACACGGCCAGATCTGCGGACCGCGCGAGCGGGAGCAGCTCGACTTCGACCTGGCGCTTGATCAGGTTGTACATCGGCTGGATGGCGACGATCGGCGCCCAGCCGTGCAGCGCGCTCAGGCCCAGCGCCGTCGCGACCTGCCAGGCCGCGAAGTTGCTCACACCGATGTGCAGGATCTTTCCGGCCGTGACGAGTGCGTCGAGCGTGCGAAGGGTGTGGTCGAGGTCGGTGCGCTGGTCGAAGCGGTGGAGGTAGTAGAGGTCGATGCGGTCGGTGCGGAGCCGATGCAGGCTGTGCTCGACCGACAACCGGATGTGCGCCCCCGACGTGCCGCGGCGGTTCACGCCCTGACCACTCGGGAAGCCGACCTTGGTGGCGAGCACCACGTCGTCTCGAACAGGTGCGATGAGCCGGCCGAGGATCGTCTCCGCCCGCCCGTCCGTGTAGACGTCGGCGCAGTCGAACAGGTTGATGCCGACGTCGAGACAGGCAGCGACGATCGCGCCCGCTTCGTCCTCGTCGGTGTCGCCGCCGAAGGGCATCGTGCCGAGTCCGAGCTGGGAGACCCGGACTCCGGTGTTTCCGAGCTGGCGGTTCTTCATCTCGTGACCCCGGCCCGAGCAATCACGGCCTTGGCGCGGGCGAGGTGTGGAGCGTCGACCATCTGCCCATTGTGCAGGAACGACAGCCGCCCGTCGGCAGCGTGGCGTTCGAACTCGGCGATCAACGCGACCGCGTCGGCGATCCGCTCGGGCGACGGCGTGAACGCGTCGTTGACGATGTCGATCTGGCGCGGGTGGATCGTGATCTTGCCGGCGAAGCCCATCGCCGCCGCCATCGCGGATTCGGTGCGCAGGCCGTCGAGGTCGTCGAGGTCGGTGAAGACCGCATCGATCGCCGGCACACCGGCGGCCGCCGCGCCGATCAGGCACCAGCTACGTACCATCTCGAAGACGGGGAGAAATCGTCCCCACACATCGCGCGCGGTGCTCGCCCCGAGCGCCGCCGACAGATCCTCGGCGCCCCAGCACACGCCGTCGACGCGGTGGTGTGCGGCGACAGCGGGGAGGTTGACGACGCCCGCGGCGGTTTCGGTGACCACCGGGAAGTACGTGATCGAGGCAGGCGAACCAGACGCCTCGATCACGCGGTCGAGGGCGTCGAGGTCAGCGGTCCGCTCGACCTTGGGGACCATCACGGCGCGCGGTCCGAGCTCGACCACCGATTCGAGGTCGTCGCGACCCCACGGCGTGTCGAGGGCGTTGATGCGGATCATCAGCTCTTTGCCGCCGGCACGCTCGACGACGTCGGCCGAACTCAGCCACTCGACCACCGCCGCCCGCGCTTCCCCCTTGCGTTCGGGTGGCACGGAGTCCTCGAGGTCGAGGACCAGCGTGTCGGCCGCGCTCGCCAGCGCGCTGGCGAGGTAGCGCTCGTTGCCGCCGGGCACGAAGTGCACCGATCGCCGTCGGGCCGGCGCCTCTCCAGGATCGATCACAGGAGGAACGCCAGTGTCGGGAGCGCCTGGGTGGCGTTGACCAGCTCGACCGTCTTCGCCGCGATGCGCAGCTCGCCGTCGACCCGGCGGATGCGGTGGGTGGCCCGCCCGGCCCAGATGCGGAGCTCGTTCGTCGCCTGCGCCGACAGCTCGTACAGCACGAAGTTCGAGCCGACGGTGATCGTGCCGTCGTCGTCGGTCGACTCGATCTCGAGGTTGGAGATCACGCGCCGCATCGGTGACGGCGGCGTCTGCGCGTAGCGCACACCGGTGAGGAGCTGGCGTACACGCGTCTCGAGCCGGTTGCGGTTGTCGTTGACGAACGAGATGCGGGTGTCAGGGTCGTAGTCGGCCGGTCCCGACGGCACCCAGTAGCGGACGTCGTCGGTCATCAGCGCCAGCCACTCCTCGTAGCGCGACTCGTCGGCCAAGCGCGCCTCGAGGAACAGCAGCTGCTCGACCTCGGCGCGCAGGTCACGATCGTCGCTGACCGTGCTCACGGCAGCATCCATCTCAGCTCGTCGCCATCAGCTCGGCCCAGTGACGCCAGAAACCACGCGTCGTCACCTCGTCGCTGACGTGCCCGATGCGGTCACCGCGGGCGTCGACCTGCTCGCGGTCCATGCCGCGGCTGAGGTCCATCCAGCCTCCACTGTGCCCGAACGCGATCTGCATCCGCTCGGCGGCGGTGGCGTCGTCGGGGAGCAGGAAGCCGGCCGGGCCCATCGCCGCCTCCGACTGGCGGAGCACCCGTCGGTTGAACTCGGGCGACACCCCGCCGAGCAGGAGCGGCGTGTGGTGGTGGACGGTCAGGTCGGGTGCCAACGGATCGATGATGGCGAGGTTCATCTCGCCGAGGAACAGGTTGGGGAAGATCAACGCGTGCGGCGGGCCCTGCCACAGGAGCTCCTCGGCGCGGTCGCTGCCGTGCCTCGCGATCAGCGCCTCGCAGTAGTCGGCGACCTGGCCGCGCTCGACACCGAGCCATGCCAACTGGCGGTCGTAGCCGCGCCAGAACTCGAGCTCGACATGCCCTCGTCCGCGATCGCGTGTCGTCGCCGTGACGACGTTCTCGCCGGCGAGCACCGCGGCTTCGTACTGCGACCCGGGAACGACGCGCCACAACGAGGCGTGCAGGCGGCCGAGGTGGTAGCCGTCGAGGTCGCTCTCGGCCCACATCTTCCAGTTCGAGCTGACCCGCTGGCCGAGCCAGCCAGCACTGATCTGCAGCTCGCCGACGGGTGACAGGTCGCACGCCCAATCGAGCAGCTCGATGCCGCCCGGACCGAGGTGCTCGTCGAGTGACCCGGCGTCACCACTGGCGTTGGCGAACACGAAACCTCGGTAGGACGCAACCTGGCCGGGACGGTTCAGCCCGAGCGTCTCGCGGTCGCTGCACATGCCGCCCGGCTGCGGCACTCCTCGCAACGCGCCGTCAAGTCCGTACGTCCAGCCGTGGAAGATGCACGCGAACGACCCGGTGTTGCCCGACGCGTGCTGGCACAGCGTGACGCCGCGGTGGCTGCACCGGTTGGCCATCACGTGGACGTCGCCCCCGCGATCGCGGACCATGATCACCGGGTCGAGCCCCAGTCGGCGGGTGACGAAGTCGCCCGCCGCAGGCACCTCGGACTCGTGGCCGACGAACACCCAGCCGCCGGTGAAGATCCTCTCCAGCTCGGCCTCGAACACGGCCGGATCGGTGTACGCGAGCCCGTTGACACGTCCCGGCTGCATGAGGTCGTCGGCGCGCAGCTCGCTGGTGATCTGCCCTGTCGGTTCGGTGCCAATAATCGGGCGCATCACCGTGCGACCTCGAGCGTCGCGGGAGATCGGACACCGACCGCGCGCATCGCGAACTGCGTGAGATGTTCGAGCACCTCGGAGCGTTCGTCGCCGGACAGTGGCTGACGGGCGAGCGGGCCGATCAGCACCTCGGAGACGGCGCCGACGAGGGCGGTGCCGCTCGTCGCCGGGTCTTGCCGCTCGAACGCCCCGGTCGCGACACCGTCGGCGACGATCGACGCGAACAGCTCGGCGAGCTCGGCGCGGATCACGAGCCGGAGCACCTCGGCAGCCTCGGTGGTCGGCTCGGCGATCATCGAGTAGGCGAGCCGTCCGGACGCGAGGGCGCGGGTCGCGAACAGCTCGACCGCGGCGACCAACCGGTCGGCCGGCGGACCGTCCGACCGGACGACCGCCGCGACCTCCGCCAACTCGCGGTCGCACGTCTCGCGAACGACCTCGGTGATCAGCTCGTCGCGCGACGGGAAGTGGCGGTACACGGTGCCGACCGCCACGCCGGCCCGGGCGGCGACCGCCGCGATCGCGGCCCCGGTGAGGCCCGACTCGCGCACGACGTCGCGTGCTGCGACGAGGATCGTCGTCCGCGTCCGGGCGTCTCGTTCACTCGCCGCCGCGGTCCGTCGGTACACCATCGCTCAAGAAGTGAACCACAGTTCACTCCTTGCCGGCAACCGCCGCACCGCCGCTTTGGTCACGTTGTTCCCCGTGGGACGCGGAAGGGCGTGACCAAAGCCCTGAGCCGCTCGAGTCGGCGACCAGACGATCAACGGTCCGGCATCGTGTGAGCCGACTCAATCAAGGTCGTACCACGATCTTGCCGTGGGCGCGGCGCTCGCCGAGATCGGCGATCGCCTGGCCGGCCTGCTCGAGCGGGTAGGCGGCCGACACGTGCGGACGGATCTTGCCCTCGCCCAGCCAGGCGAGCAGCTCGCCGATGTTGGCGCGGTGGCGCTCGGGATCGCGGCCCGTGAACGAGCCGAGGAAGACGCCGACGACCTGGCACCCCTTGAGCAGCACCAGGTTGAGCGGCAGCCGCGGGATCTCACCGGTCGCGAATCCGATCACGAGGAACCGGCCCTCCCACGCCATCGCCCGAAACGCCGGCTCCGTGAGCGCACCGCCCACGGGGTCGTAGCACACGTCGACGCCGTCCTTGCCAGTGAGCTCCTTGAGCCGGCCGCGCAGGTCTTCGGTGGTGTAGTTGATGACGTCGGCAGCGCCGTATTCGAGGCACAGGGCGAGCTTGTCGTCGGTCGAGGCGGCGGCGATCACGCGGGCACCCATGAGCGCGCCGAGCTCGACGGCGGCCAACCCCACTCCGCCCGCCGCCCCGAGTACCAGCAGCGTTTCGCCGGCCTGGAGTTGTCCGCGGTCCTTCAACGCGTAGTGCGACGTTCCGTGGGCGACGAGGAACGCCGCCGCCGCCGTCATGTCGACGCCCTCGGGCACCTCGATCGCGCTCGCCTCGGGGACGAGGACGCGCTCGGCCATCCCACCCCACCCGACGGAACACACGACTCGATCCCCGACGGCCAGGCGTTCGACGTCGGGGCCGACGGCGCTGACCACGCCGGAGATCTCACCGCCGGGGGAGAACGGCAGCTCGGGCTTGAACTGGTACTTGTCCTGGATCATCAGGTAGTCGGGAAAGTTGACGCCGCACGCGTGGACGTCGACGACCGCCTGTCCGGTTCCCGGCAGCGGGTCGTCGACCTCGCGCACGACGAGGGCTTCCGGCGGACCGAACTCGGTGCACAGCACTGCTCGCATCGCCGGGAACCTAGGGCATCGGGCACCGGCGGGAGCACGTCGGAGCGCCGAGCCGGAGAACGCACCAAGTGGTCGGCCACTGCGAGCGGTAGCGTCGCCACTGATGGATGCGGTGGCGCTCGATGCCGAGCTCTCGATGCTCGCCGACGCCCGGTCGTTCTCCGGCGTAGTGCGCGTCGACGGGCCCGGCGGGCCGTGGTTCGCCCAGGCCTACGGCCTCGCCAGCCCGACGTGGGGCGTGCCGTGCACGTTGCACACGCGGTTCGATACGGCGTCGATCACGAAGCTGTTCACCGCCGTGGCGACGCTGCAGCAGATCGAGGCCGGCGCGTTCGCGCTCGATACGTCCGTCATCGACTACCTCGGGCTGTCGGGTACGCACATCTCGCGGGACGTCACGACGTACCACCTCCTGACGCACACATCCGGAATCGGCGACGACGCCGACGAGGAGGCCGGCGAACGGTACGAGGACCTGTGGGTCGACAAACCCAACTACGCGGTCACCGAGACGGATCACTTCCTCCCGAACTTCGTCGACAAAGCGCCGAACTTCGCGCCTGGAGAGGGGTGCCGGTACTGCAACGTCGGCTACGTCCTCCTCGGTCTCATGATCGAGCGGGCGACGGGGCAGTCGTACCGCGAGTATGTGACCGAGCGGGTCTTCGCCGCCGCCGGCATGACTCGCGCCGGCTTCTTCCGGATGGATGTCGTCGAGGCCGACGTGGCCGAGGGCGTCGATCCGATCCTCGACGCCGACGGCAACGTCACGGGATGGCGCCGCAACATCTACTCCTACCCACCGATCGGTTCGCCCGACGGTGGTGCGCACGTCACGGCTGACGACTTGATGCGGTTCTTCGCCGCCGTGCGCAACGGACGCCTCCTGGGATCCGACTCGGTGGAGGCGATGACTACACCGAAGGTGCGTCACAGTGACCGGCCACCCGGCGAGCACCTGATCGGATTCGGCTTCGAGTTCGAGACCGATGCCGAGGGCAAGGTGCGCTCGATGTGGAAGGAAGGCATCAATGTCGGCGCCAGCGGCATGCTGCGGCACTATCCGAGCCGCGACCTCACCGTGGTGGTGTTGAGCAACATGGAAGAAGGGGCCTGGGAGCCGCTGCGGATCATCGATCGTCTGGTCGAGATCTGAGCCGGCGGTCGTGGCGCGCGCGGTCGAGCCCGCGACGACGGCGTCACGAGCGTTCCGCCACCGGCTGACGGCCGACGCCCGAAGGGTGCTCCTCGCCAGGGCATGTCGCGGCTTCGCCGACGGCCTGGCGAGCGTCGTGTTGCCGGCGTACCTCGGCCTGCTCGGATTGACGGCCGGGCGCATCGGCGCGATCGCCACGTTCACGCTCGTCGGATCGGCGATCGCGACGGTGGCGACCGCGTTCCTCGGCGACCGATGGTCTCGCCGGCATGTCCTGCTCGGCGCTTCGGTCGTGATGGTCGGAACCGGCCTCGGCTTCGCGGTCGCCGACACGTTCTGGTTGCTCGCGGTCGTGGCAGTGATCGGCACGTTGAACCCGTCGGCCGGCGATGTGAGCGTGTTCCTGCCGACCGAGCAATCGCTGCTGCCCCAGACCGTGCCCGACCGCGATCGGACCGCGCTGTTCGCGCGTTACGCGCTCGCCGGCTCGCTGCTCGGGGCTGTCGGCTCGCTCGCGGCCGGTGTCCCGGAACGGCTGGTGGAGGCCGACGTCGTGTCGGACCTCACGGCCATGCGATGGGTGTTCGTCGCCTACGCGTCGGTCGGCGTCGTGACGCTGGTCGTGTACCGCGGGCTCACGCCGGCCGTCGAGCCACCGCCGGCGGAGCGCCGAGGGCTCGGGAGCTCACGACCGATCGTGCTGCGGCTGTCGGCGTTGTTCAGCCTCGACTCGTTCGCCGGCGGGTTCACCGTGCAGACGATGATCGCGCTCTGGTTGTTCCTCCGCTTCGACCTGTCGATCGCGGTGACTGGCGTGGTGTTCTTCTGGACCGGTCTGCTGACCGCCGCCTCGATGCTGTTGTCACCAGTGGTCGCGGCGCGGGTCGGGCTGATCCGCACGATGGTGTTCACCCACCTTCCTGCGAACGTCTTCCTCGTGTCGGCAGCCTTGATGCCGAACGCGACCACGGCGATCGTCTGCCTGTCGCTGCGCGCGCTCCTGTCCACGATGGACGTGCCCGCCCGGACGTCGTACGTGATGGCCGTGGTGGCGGCCGAGCACCGCCAGGCCGCGGCGGCGGTCACCAACGTGCCGCGCAGCCTGGCGTCGGCGGCGGGGCCGGTGCTCGCCGGGGCGATGCTCGCCCGATCGACGTTCGGATGGCCGTTGATCGTCGCCGGATCACTCAAGATCTGCTACGACCTGATGCTCCTCCGGGCGTTCGGATCGATCCGCCCGCCGGAGGAGGAAGAACGCATCTTCACGGCGAAACGGAACGATCACTGACCCAGTTGCCGTGGAACAGATGCCTGCGGGTTCCCTGCATCGGCAGCGGGAGCAACTCGGGGCTCGGGATAGCGTGCGCTGTGGACTTCCGCATCCTTGGACCGCTCGAGGTCGTCGGCGACGACGGCCGGGCGATCGAGGTGCGGGGCGCGAAGGTCAGGTTGCTGCTCGCGGTGTTGATCGTCAGGGCGCCGCGAGTGGTGTCGGCAGCCACGCTCATGGATGTGCTGTGGCGCGATGACCCGCCTCGATCGGGGGCCAACGCATTGCAAGCGCAGATCTCGAAGTTGCGCCGACTGTTCACCGAGGCGGACGGACCGACCGGTGGCGACCTGCTACGGACCCATCCGACCGGGTACTCCCTGAGCGTCGATTCGGACCACATCGACGCCGGACGATTCAGCCGTCTTGCCGATGCTGGGCGCGACCTCCAGATGGCCGGCAACCTGCACGTGGCGGTCGAGACGTTCAACGAAGCCCTGTCGTTGTGGCGGGGTGCTGCACTCGACGAGTTCGAGGGCGACGACGCGATCGACATCGAACGGGTCCGACTCGGCGAGGATCGGCTGGCCTGCCTCGAGGATCGTCTCGACGCCGAGCTCGCGCTCGGCCGGCACGACGCGCTCATCGGTGAGCTCGAGGCGTCGGTCACTCAGAACCCGGGTCGTGAGCGGCTCTGGGCTCAGCTGATGACGGCGTTGTATCGGGCAGGCCGTCAGACCGATGCCCTCGCCGCGTTCAAGTCGGCTCGCACCCGGTTGATCGACGAGTTCGGTATCGAACCCGGCCCGGCTCTGCACGCAGTCGAGTTGGCGATCCTCGAGCAGACGATCGAGCTGCCGGCGACCAGTCGTCCCGACCGTCCACCGCCTACCAACATCCATCCGGACCTCGCTGCGTGCGTCGGCCGCGAAGCGGAGATCGCCGACATCGTGCGGATCCTCGACGATCGCAGGTTGGTCACACTCGTCGGGCCGGGTGGCGTGGGCAAGACCCGCGTCGCGATCGAGGCGGCGACGAGAGCCCGCGCCCGATGGCCTGACGGAAGCTGGCTGATCGAGCTCGATCCACTCACCGGCGACGGTTCGGTGGTGCGCGCGCTCAGCTCCCGTTTCGCTTCCCGGTTGGGTGGGGAGAACAGTCAGCTCGACCGCGATGCCCCGCTCCTCGACCAGCTGGTCGCCGGCCTCGAATCGGCGCAGACCCTCATCGTGCTCGACAACTGCGAACACGTCCTGGACGAGGCGGCTCGCGTCGTCGACCGGCTCGTCAGGCAATGCCCGGGCGTCCGCGTGCTGGCCACGAGCCGGCAGGCACTCGGCATCACCGGTGAGGCAGTGCGGCCGCTCGATCCGCTGCTACTCGACGATGCGATCGAGCTGTTCGCCACCAGGGCGGCCGACGCGTCGGGCACGTTCGAGATCGACGACGTTCGCCAGGTCGTGTCCGACATCTGTGAACGTCTCGATCAGCTCCCCCTGGCGCTCGAGCTGGCGGCGGCCCGCACCCGGGCGTTCACACCGGAGCACCTGCTGACGCAGTTGAACGACCATCTGCGAGTGGCCCCCGCAGCTCATTCTGCGCGCCCTGAGCGACACAAGGCGCTGCGGTCGACCGTCGAATGGAGCTACAACCTCCTGTTCGACGACGAACGTCGCCTGTTCGCCAGGCTCTCCGTCTTCGCCGGGAGTTTCACACGCGCGGCAGCCGAGGCCGTGTGCTCCGACGAACAACTCGCCGGCGACGACCTGGTCGATGCGCTCGTCCACCTGGTCGACAAATCGCTGCTCACGATGGACCCGGTAGCCGGGCGTTTCCGACTCCTGCAGACGGTGGCGGAGTTCGCCGCGGAACGGCTCGAGGCGACCGGCGAGACGAGGGTGCTGCGGGATCGGCACCTGGCATGGATGGCGGACTTCACGGACGGCGCAACAGATGGGATTCGCGGGCGCCAACAGCGAGCGTGGTTCGACGCCTTGCACCACGAAGGACCCAATCTGCGCAAGTGCCGGCAATGGGCCCTCACGGACGGTGACCCCGTCACGGGCCTGCGCGTCGCCACGAACGTCGGCTGGTACGCATTCGTCGGTGCGCGTGTCCCCGAGCCTGCGGAAGCGCTCATCGCGCTGTCGGAGCGGGCGACGCATGCCGATGCCACGCTGCGCTGTCGAGCGGCGATGTACATCGGGCTCCTCGGCCATCAACCGGATCAGTGCCTCGAACACGCGCTCCGAGCAGTCGAGTCGGCCCGCCTCATCGCGGACCCGGTTCTCTTCTGCGAATGCGCCGTTCAAGCGGCGATGCCCCTCGCGGCCCGACATGGCCGGATCGACGAAGCACTCGCCCTCGTGGCCGAAGCGCGCCGAGCGTTGACCGATGTGGACGATCCATGGGGGCTGGCGCACATCGATGCTGCCGAAGGGATGATCGCGTTCGTGGCCAGCGATCTCACCGCCGCCGCGGCGGCGTTCGCCCGATCCGCCGCCGCCTACCACGCGGCTGGGGATCCCGGCACGGCAGGGCTCTCCGAGCTCCGCCTGACCGAGATCGAGGAACTGGCCGGACGGTTCGACGACGCCAAGGCGACCGCGTTGCGGGCACTCCGCACCAGTCGCGACTCCGGCCTGCTCAGCTCGTTGCTGTTGACGGCCCGATTGTCGTGGTTCGCACTTCGTGAGGACGATGTCGACCAGGCGCTCGCGCTCGGGCTCGACGCGCTCTACGAAGCGCACCAGCCGTGCACTCCGCCGGTTCGGGCGGGCGCGCTGCTGGCGACCGGCGCCGCCCACGCCCGGGCGGGAGACCACGAGATCGCCGCCGTCGAATTGGCGGAGGCGGTCGCCGTGTACGAACGGTTCGGGCTGACGCGCCTGCTCGCGCTGGCGCAGGCGCAGCTCGGCGATCTCGCTGGACGGACGGGCGACGTCGACGCGGCGCGCGACCTGTACCGGTCCGCCGTGCGGAGGGCGATGGCGATCAAGATGCCGTGGTTGACGAGTCACGCGCTGGTCGGCCTGGCGAGGACGATGCTGGCCGTCGATGACGCAGTGCGAGCGCGTGCGATTCTCGACATCGTCGCTGATGTCAACGCCGCGTTCGCGATCCAGGCAACCGAAGCGGAGGCGTCCGAGTTGGTGCTTCTCGGCGAACGTGCCGGACGTGCGCCCGCGGGCCCGATCGCCGACGCGACCGGATGGGACTGGGCCATCGCCGAGGAGAGGCTCGTGGTGAGCTTCGTCTGACAGGTGGCGGCAAGTCGACCGCGACGTGCTCCTGAAACTGGCGCTCATCCGCGTCGAAGGACTCCCGCTCGAGGGCGCGTTCGCTCGCGCTGTCGAGGACTCCGTGAGGGCCGGACGGATTGACTGGCGGGGTTTCAGCCCGCTGAGCTGGGCGGCGGCGCCACTGAGCGGTCGCTGACCCAGTTGCCGTGGAAGCCGAACGGAACTCGCTGGGGGAGCGGGACGCGGGCGACGTACCCGCGGTCGAAGTCCTGGGCGTCGAGCACGACGAACTCGGCCTGGTCGGTCGACAAGTCGTGCACGAACGTGACGAGCCAGCCGTCGTCCTCGGCCGTGGTGTCGGGCCGCCCGACGAACACCGGCTCCCCGGCGGCGCGGGTCGGGCCGTGGTCGAACAGCTGGCGGGTGCCCGTCGTGAAGTCGTGCTTGAGCGTCGGCCACCCGACGCGGGGGTCGGTCGACGGCTGGGCGCAGTAGCCGTAGCGGTGTGGCTTGCCGGAGAGCGAGCCGCGGTGACGCGGGAACTCGTTCGACGTGTCGTCGACCACGTCGACCGACATCGTGCGTGTCGTCGGGTTGATCGTCCACCGTTCGAGGCGGGCCATGCCGCCGTCGCCGAACGGCCCGAGCAGATCCTTGGCGAACATCACGTCGTAGACGCACAGGTCGATCACGACAGAACCGTCGGCAGCGTCGTACGCGTTGAGCGGATGGAACGAGTAGCAGAGCGGAGCATCGACCCACACGATGTCGGCGGCATCACCATCGCGGGGCAACAACCCGACCCGGTTGCCGTAGTCAGGGTTCCACCGGAACGGGAAGCGGCCCGCGAACGCCAGGTCGAGGTCGACGGTGCAGGGCTGGTCGTAGACGACTGCGAAGCGTTGCGTCAGCGACATGTCGTGGAGCATCGTCATCCCTGGCAACGCGATGTCGAGCGTGCGACGCACCTTGCCGTCGTTGCCCACCACGACGTATTGCACGTGGTCGAGCCATTCGGCCCAGGCGTAGACCATCGCGTGCATCTCACCGGTGTCGGGATCGACCTTGGGGTGGGCGGTGAATGCGCCGGGCAGGGTGCCGTTGAAGTCGTTGCGCCCGACGGTCTCGAGCTCGTAGGTGAGCTCGACCGGACAGCCACCGGCCTCGACCATCGCCCAGGTGGCGCCGGCGAAACCGCCGACGTTGGTGTTGGGCCCGAGCGGGCTGTCGTTCCAGTTCCGGCCGGGGATGTCGGGCTGGCCACGGAACTCGGCGACGGTCCTCGATCCGACGTACCGATTGCGGTACCACTCGGCCTTGCCGTCGAGCAGTCGGATGCCGTGCACCATGCCGTCGCCCATGAACCAGTGGTGCGCCGTCTGGTCGGGCGGCGCGATCGGGTTGGGGCCGTTGCGGAGGTAGCGGCCACACAGGTCGGCGGGCAACTCGCCGATCACCGGCAGATCGAACGCCGTGATCTCCTCGGTCACCGGTGCGTAGTTGTCGGCCAGGTAGCGGTTGCCGACGCCGCCGCTCGTGTCGGCGTGGGTGCTGGGCTCGGTCTGCGTCATGGCAACGGCTCCTTGTGTGGCGGTACTGGCGTAACTTTGTTACAGGTGTAACTTAGTTACGTGGCGACCGAGAAGTCAACCCCCGATCAGCGCACCGCGATACTGCGGGCCGCGATCGGCATCGTGCAGGGCGAAGGCGCGGGCGCGCTCACGGTTCGCAACGTCGCCGCCGCCGCCGGGTGCTCGACGACGGGCGTCTACACGTACTTCGGGGGCAAGGACGGCCTCGTCGACGCGATCTTCGTCGACGGGTTCGAGAAGTTCGACGCGGCGCTCGCGGCCGCCGCCGATCAACTCGGCCCGTTGGACGTCTTGTACGCCACGGGCGAGGCGTATCGGTCGTGGGCGCTCGCCAACCCGACGCAATACCAGGTGATGTTCACCCGTGCCGTCCCGGACTTCCTCGCGACCGAGGCCGCGTTGGCGCGGGCGTCGCAGTCGTTCGACGCCCACGTCGCACGCGTCGCCCGAGCGATCGACTCGGGGGACCTCGCCGAGCACGACGCGATAGAAGTCGCGATGCACGTCTGGGCGACCGTCCACGGCTACGTGATGCTCGAGTTGATGCAGATGCAACCACCGATCGCCCCCGCCCCGTCGTCGACCTACACCGCCGGCCTCGCCCGGGTCTTCAACGGCCTCCGACCAATCCCATCTCGTGAAGTTTCGGCGCCGTAGGGACGCCGAAACTTCACGAGATCAGGGATGACTGGGGGTCAGGCGGCGGCTTTTTCGAGGATGTGGACGCCACACGCCGAGCCGAGGCCGATCACGTGGGCGAGGCCGACCTTGGCGCCTTCGATCTGACGGTCGCCGGCCTCGCCGCGCAGGTGGTGGCAGACCTCCCAGATGTTGGCGATCCCGGTCGCCGCGATCGGGTGGCCCTTCGACTGCAGGC
>Ga0190265_10001928_pt1 | contig 13733 bp, 8 predicted proteins | sample Popmic124T_FD_133135 | JGI IMG/M metagenome (GOLD analysis project Ga0190265, IMG submission 133135) | Populus adjacent soil microbial communities from riparian zone of Indian Creek, Utah, USA - 124 T | ecosystem: Environmental > Terrestrial > Soil > Riparian zone | place: USA: Utah | collected... | reverse complement strand
CCGGTGAGGAGGACGAAGACGTCCTCGAGGTTCGCGGGGCGCCGCTCGCCCTCGACGGCGTAGCCGTTGCCCGCCTCCGCGCCGAGGACCGAGATGCTCGTCCCCGTGCGCCGCGTCCGCAGGCCGGCGGCGCTTGCCTCCGCCTCGACCTCGGCGAGCCGGGCGGGCGGGCCGTAGACCTCGAGCGCCTCGCGCCCGGCATGCTCCGCCACGAGCTGCGCGGGCGGGCCGGCCGCGACGGCCTTGCCGTGGGACATGATCAGGACGGTGTCGGCGAGCCGCTGCGCCTCCTCGATGTAGTGCGTGGACATGAGGATCGTCGCGCCCTCGCTGCGGAGCCCGTCGATGAGCGCCCAGAGCTCCTGCCGCACCTGTGGGTCGAGGCCGACGGTCGGCTCGTCCATCAGCACGAGGCGCGGCCGGTGCACGAGTGCGCGTGCGATCAGGAGCCGCCGGCGCATCCCGCCCGAGAGCTTGTCCGCGCGGGTGTCGCGGCGGTCGGCGAGGTTCGCCATGCGGAGCGCGCGCTCGATCGCGTCGCGCCGCTCGGCCCGCGGGATCCGGTAGAGGTGGGCGAAGACGAGCAGGTTCTGCTCGACGGTGAGCGTCGTGTCGAGGTTGTCGAGCTGCGGCACGACCCCGCACTCGGCACGCGCCGCCTTCGACTCCTGCGGCAGGCGGAAGCCCAGCACCTCGAGCTCCCCCTCGTCCGCGATCGACTGCGCCGTGAGCAGGCGCATCGTCGTCGACTTTCCCGCACCGTTCGGCCCGAGCAGGCCTACGCACGTCCCGATCGGGACGTCGAGATCGAGCCCGTCCACGGCGGTGATCGCCTCGTAGCGCTTCACGACGCCGCGCAGACGGATGGCGAGGTCTGCGCTCACGACGGCCCGAACCTACCTGTGCGGAGACGGGTCATGGTTCTCTAGACGGCGGCCGGTCGCGATTCTCATCGGGTGCGGGCCTCGAGGCCGCCGAGCGTGCGCTCAGGAGCGCGGGTCGGTCCGCTTCGCGATCGCCTCGGACTCGCCCATCTTCTCGATCACGTCGTAGCGGTCGGTGCTCTCGACCACGCGCTCGAAGTCATGGTGGGCATGCCCCGGCTTGATCGCGAAGTGGTCGGAGACGCCCCGCACATGCTCGTACTCGCCCCGGGTCAGCTCGATCCGCTCGAGGCACGCCTCCTCGCCGCACTCGCAGAGGAACTCGAGCCGGTCGGAGGCCGGCAGCGCGGCGCTCACGTCCTCGATACGCTCGTTCACCTGGCGGAAGAGCGCCTCGTTCTTGATGACGCGTCGCTCGCGGTCGTCGATGAAGCCGTCGCCGTCGCCGGGCCACTTCATGGCCTCGACTCTACCGGCCGCTTCGCCCCCTTGGGACGATCCGCACGCGAGTCGCGGAGCCGCGCCCCTGTGCGAAGGTATCGCACGCGTCGTGGGGAACTTGGAACGACGCACGAAGCGTGCTTCACTTTAGCTCCTCGTCCCGGAAGGTTCGGATGCCCCCGTTCAACACGCCGCCGTGGAGCCGCGCCATCGCCGCCGCTATCGTCGGTACGGCGCTGCAGGTCGCGATCCAGCTCTCCTCGGGCCTGCAGTTCCACTGGGATCCCCTCCTCCCGCTTGCGGGCGGCATCGCCGTCGCGGTCCTCGCCGGCGCCGCGGGCGGCTTCCTCGCCGGCGGCGTGGTCGGACTCGTCGGAGCCGTGCTCTTCGCCGCGTTCGGGGACGCCGATCCCGTGAACGCCTGGCTCACGCTACCGGCGTGGATCGCGGCGGGGCTCGTTGCCGGCATCGCCTCCGATCTCTGGTTCCGCGCCCGGAGCGAACGGGACGGCGCACGCGCCGAGCTCGGCGCGCTCCGCGCCGCCGCTCCCGACGCATTCGTGACGATTGCCCCGGAGGGCACGGTCGCTGGATGGAACGCCGGGGCCGAGCGACTCTTCGGGCGCCCGGCGGACGAGGCGCTCGGTGCGCCCGCCACCGTCCTCGGGCCGGAGGCCGAGGCGTTCCTCGGGAGCGCCCGGGATGGCGACGGCGTCGTCGAGACCCAGGTCGGGTACGCGGACGACGACGGACGCGCGATGCGGCTGCTCGTGCGGGCGCTCGCATTCGGGACGCCGGAGGGAGAGCGGATCCTCCTCGCGGCGACCGACGCGACGACGGCCGTCCGGCTGGAGCGGGAGCTGCGCGACGCCGAGGCGCGTCACGACGCGCTCGCCCGCAACCTCCCTGCCGTGCCGTACACGCATCCGCCCGGCGAACGCGACTCGCTCACGTACGTCGGCCCGCAGGTCAAGGCCCTCCTCGGCTACGCGCCGGGCGAGCTCGTGGACGGTGCAGCCCGTCTCGGCGAGCTCGTGCATCCGGACGACCGCGCGCGCGTGGAGGGCGAGCTGAAGGCGGCGGAGGCACACCGGCCGTTCCGCTCCGAGTACCACATGCTCGCGCGGGACGGGCGCACGCTTCCCGTCCGCGACGAGGCGACGACCGTCCGCGATGCGGATGGGCGAGCGCTCTACGTCCAGGGGTTCCTCCTCGACCTGAGCGATCGGCTGGAGTACCTCGAGGAGCGGGAGCGGCTGACGCTCGCCCGCGGGGAGGCACGCTCGGACGCGCTCGTGCGTCAGCAGCGGCTCGATCTCTCGGTCGAGGCGGGCGAGGCCCTCGCCTCGGCGGCCGACGCCGAGACGGCGTTGCGCCGCGTGGCGGACCTCGCCGTCCGGAACTTCGCCGACTGGTGCGCCGTCGACCTCGTGAGCGAGGACGAAGGGCTCTCCCGGCTGACGGCCGCGCATGCCGGGTTCATCCACGACAGCGAGACCCGCGCCGGCGCGCCCGACGCGGTGCCGGCCGCCGAGGTGCAGCTCGCCGCGGCGCGCGGAGAGCCGGTGCTCGGGCCGGGCGCGGGCGCCGACGCCGCGAACGGGGAAGAAGGCGCAGCCGCCTCGCGCGACTCCCGCATCCTCGCGCCCATGGTCGCGCGCGGGCACACGCTCGGCGTCCTCACGTTCCTGCGACGCGCGCCTGCGCGCGCGTACGGGGCCGACGACCTCGCGCTCGCCGTGGACGTCGCACGGCGCGCGGCGGTGACCCTCGACGCCGCGCGCCTCCACCACCGTGTGGAGCTCGAGGCCGACGCGGCGCGCGTGCTCGCCTACGTCGCGGACGGGGTCTTCCTCGTCGACCGCACCGGGCTGATCAGGCTCTGGAACCCGGCCGCGGAGGCGATCACCGGCTTCCCGGCCGCGTCGATGGTCGACCGCCGACCCTCGGAGGCGATCCGCGGGTGGGACAACTTCCGCGAGCTGATCCCCGTCGCCGACTCGGCCGGCCCCGCGGTTCCGCAAACCGTCTGGCTGGAGACGGACGAGGGCCAGCGCTGGATCTCGATCTCCGCGGTCGAGTTCTTCGGAGGGACGGTCTACGCCTTCCGCGACGTCACGGAGGCCCGCCGGCTCGAGGAGCTGAAGGGCGATTTCGTCGCGACAGCGTCGCACGAGCTCCGCACGCCCCTCGCTGCGGTGTACGGGGCGGCGCAGACGCTCCGCCGCCACGACTTCGCCCTGGACGAGGCCGGACGCGAGCGCTTCGTGTCGATGATCGTCGACGAGGCGGACAGGCTGAGCCGGATCGTGAACGAGATCCTGCTCGCCACGCAGCTCGACGCCGGCGGCCTCGACCTGGGGGCCGAGCCGTTCGATCCGCGGGATCTCGTCAACCGGGTCGCCGAGGCCACCCGGTCGCACATGCGGCCGGAGATCTCGCTCGACGTGATCGTTCACGGCCATGCCCCCGAGGTCGCGGCCGATCGCGACAAGGTCCGGCAGGTGCTCGTGAACCTCGTCGACAACGCGGTGAAGTACTCGCCGAACGGAGGGAACGTCGAGATCGGCGTCGAGCCCGAGGACGGCACCGTGCGGTTCTACGTCCGGGACGAGGGGCTCGGGATCCCGGCCGACGAGCAGGAGCGGATCTTCGAGAAGTTCTACCGGCTGGATCCGGCCATGACCCGCGGTGTCGGCGGGACGGGCCTGGGCCTCTACATCTGCCACGAGCTCGTCAAGCGGATGGGAGGCAGCATCTGGGTCGAGTCGAAGCACGGCGAGGGTTCGACGTTCACGTTCGAACTGCCGGCCGCCGGCGTCGGAACGACGCCCGCCCAGGAGCCCGCCGAGGCGACCGAGCTCGGCCGCTAGGGCGCCGCGGGAACGACGAACTTCGTCCAGCCCAGCCGCGCGCCGTAGCTGGCGCGTGCCTTCGGGCCGAAGCCCGGCCAGACGTGCGCGAGGTACGTCCCCGGCTTCAGCGTGTAGCGCCGGCCCTGGAACGTCCACGCGGCCGAGAGCCTGTACTGGTTGCCGGCCGGCCAACGGCTGAGAACCTTGCGCCCCCGGTACCACACCTGGACGTTGTAGTAGCGCGCGCGCTTCACCTTCGCCCAGCGGAGAAGGGGCGGCGCGAGGACCGTGGCTCCCCAGGCCGGCGCCAGGAAGGCGCTGGGACGCGCCCCCACGGTGACGACAGGGGAGACGTTGCCGGCCAGGTCCACGCTCGTCACGCGGTAGACGTACTCGCGGTCGTTCACGACGCCCCGGTCGAGCAGGGAGGTCGCCGTCGCCGTGCGAAGGAGCACCTTCCAGTTCGACTTCCCCCGCCCGGCGCGGCTGACGATCACGCGGTCGTGATCCCAGTCGGTCGGCCGCCTCCACGAGAGCGCGACTGCGCCCTTGCGCGCCCGGGCGACGAAGCTCGCCACAGGCTCGGGGGCGATCGTGTTCTCCACCGTGACGGTGAAGTCCGCCTCGGCCGACAACCCGGCCCAGTCGCTCACCGTGCACGCGACCTCGGTCGATCCGCGCGGGAACGTCGAGCCGGACGAGGGAGAGCAGTCGATCTTCGGGGTCGGGTCGAGCGCGTCGTCCGCCTGTGCGGTGTAGCCGACGACCTCGCCGGTGCGCGCGGTCTGCTCGAGTGTCTGGCTCTCCGGGACGAGCGTGAACTCGGGAGCCTCGTTGTCGACCACGAAGGTCGCGGCGTTCGACGCGGAGGACGTGCCGGCCGGGTTCGTCGCCCGGGCGACGGTCGTGTAGAGGCCGTCGGGAAACGGGTCTGCGGGGGTGAACGACCAGCTCCCGGCAACCACCGGGACGTTCGTGCTCCCGAGCGGGGAGCCCACCGCCGTCGAGCCGGGGAAGATGTCCAGGACGACCGCCGCCTGGTCGGACGTGCCGGAGAAGCGAGGCCTCCGCTCGCCGGCGACAGTGCCGTTCGTGGGCGCGGAGAGCGCCACGCTCGGGACGGAGAGATCGATCGTGAACGTGCTCGGCCCGCTCTCCGACGCGTTGCCGACGTCGTCGGACTGCTCGGCCCGCACCGTGTACATCCCCTCCGCGAGCTCCGGCACGACCGCCACGCTCCAGGCGCCGGTCGTCTGGTTCACGTTCGCCGTCAGCGACCGGAGGGGCTGCCCCCCCGTCGCGGTGCCCGCGCGCACCTGCACACGAACGGTCGATGCGTCGCCCGTGGCCGTGCCGGCGGTTCCGCCGATCGCGGGCGTGGTGTCGTTCGTGCTCGACCCGTGCGACGGAGAGACGAGCGACGGGACGGGCGGCGTCGTGTCCACGGTCCATGCGTGGCTTGCCGCCGCGCTCACGTTGCCTGCCGCGTCGCGGGCCCGCACGGACGCGACGTGACCTCCGTTCCCCAGGCCGGTGTACGTCGCCGGGCTCGTGCAAGGTCCCTCGGTTCCCCCGTCCAGCCTGCAGAGGAACGCGAGCCCGGTCTCGCCGTGTGAGAAGCCGATGTTCGCGGTCGTCGAGCGCGTGCGCGACGGCGGGCCGGTCACCGCCGGGGCGACGGGCTGCGTGAGATCCACGGTGAACGTCCGGGGGGCCGCCTCGCCCTCGTTGCCGGCATCGTCCGACTGCTCGGCCTTGACGGTGTAAATCCCCTCCGGCAGGTCGGGCAGGACGGAGACGCTCCAGGCTCCGCTGGCCAGGTTGACCGTCGCCGTGAGCGACCGGAAGGGCTGCCCTCCGGTCGCGGTGCCTTGGCGCACGTGAACGCGAACGGTCGTCGCGTCCCCGAGCTGCCTGCCGGCGATCCCGAAGACCAGCGGGGTTCCGTCGTTCGTGGCGCTTCCGCTCGCCGGCGACAGAATCGTAAGCACCGGCTTCGTCAGGTCGATGGCCCAGGCGTGGCTCGCCGCCGGACCGACGTTGCCGGCCGCGTCGCGCGCGCGTACGGCGGCCACGTGGCCGCCCTCGCCGAGGCCCGTGTAGGTCTTCGGGCTCGTGCACGGCTCTTCCGCGCCGCCGTCACGGCTGCAGAGGAAGGCGAGCCCGCCCTCGTCATGCGTGAAGCCGATGTTCGCGGTCGTCGAGTTCGTGCGCGGCGCCGGGCCCGTCACGGTGGGCGCCGCCGGCGGCGTCATGTCGATCGTGAACGTGATCCCGGCGGACTCGGCCGTGTTTCCGACGTCATCCGACTGCTCGGCCCTCACGTTGTACGTCCCCTCCGGCAGCTCCGGGGTCACGGAGACGCCCCACGCCCCCGTCGAGGGGTTCACCGTTGCGGTGAGGGACCGGAAGGGCTGCCCCCCGGTCGTGGCGCCCTGGCGCACCTGAACCCGCACGGTCGCGTCGTCCCCGGCCTGCGTGCCCGCGGTCCCCGAGACCGGCGGCGTGCCGTCGTTCGTGGCGCTTGCGCTCGCAGGCGACGTGAGCGTCACCGCCGGTGCCGTCGTGTCGACCGTCCACGCGTGATTCGCCGTCGGGCCGACGTTTCCGGCCGCGTCCCGCATGCGAACCGCGACGCCGTGCAGCCCCTGCGCCAGACCGGAGAACGTCTTCGGGCTCGAGCACGGGTCCTCCGGGCCGCCGTCCAGCCGACAAAGGGACGTGAGCCCCGCCTCGCCGTGCGTGAACGCGATCTCCGCCGTCGAGCCGGTGCGCACAGGGGGGCTCGTGAAGACCGGAGCGGCGGGCGGGGTCAGGTCGATCGTCCAGGCGTACGTCGCGACCTCGCTCGGCACGCCCTCGCCGTCGACGCCGCGGACGGCGAACGTGTGCCCGCCTTCGGCGAGCTGCTCGTACGCCGTGGGGCTCGTGCAGGACGCGAAATCGGCTCCGTCGAGGCTGCACTCGAAGGCGGTGAGGCCGGCGTGCGTGAACGTAAAGCTGGCCGACGTCGAAAGGCTCGCGACAGGAGGCTTGTCGCCGATCGTCGGCGGAACGAGATCCGTCTCGGCCGCCGCGCCGGCCACGCCGGCGAGGGCGAGCAGGGCGAGGAGGAGCGCGGCCGGGCGGCGAGCCTTCACTGCTACATCCCCGCCACGAACGCCGCGAGGAGGCCCACACTCAGGAGGACGACGGCGGCGAAGGCGAGATCGGACCTCCGCCAGACGAGGCCTCCGGAGACCGTGCGCAGAACGCTGGTCGGTGCGCCGGCGGCTGCGAGCAGGAGAAGCGCCAGCCCGGCGATACCGAGGAGGACCTTCTTCGCGGCGGACGACGTCGCCTCCCCGCCGCCGGTGGCGGCGACCGGAGCGGCTGCCGGCGTGATGCCCGCGGGAGCCGGGCGGATCTCGCCCGCGAGCAGCGGGCTGGTGTCGTGCGGCGGTCGACCCGCCGCCGCGGCGGCGGCCTTTCGCAGCGCCGCGAGCTCCGCGGCCTTCGCCTTCCGCTTCGCGGCGGCCTCGGCCCTCGCCTTCCGCTCCTTCGCCGCCCGGGCCTCCCTCCGCGCAGCCGCAGCCTGCTCGGCCGCCGAGGGCTGCGCCGGCGGGGGTGCGGGCGGCGGGGCGACGGGCGGCGGAGGCGGAGGTGCGGGAGGAGGAGCGGGCGGCGGAGCCGGAGGCGGCGCAGGAGGCGGGGGCGGAGCCGGCTGGGGCGGCGGATCGGGCGTCGGCACCGGCTGGGCGTACACGTATGGCGCCGCCACGGCAGCGACGAACAGGCACGCGGCAGCCACCACAGCGCGCCGGATCCAGCCCAAGCTTTTCCCCCGGATCAAGACGTCTTCACGGTACGGTGCGGCCCCTGTCGTCTCAAGTCAGGGTCGCCTGACCGATCGGCTAGGTTCACCGTCCGCCGCCCATTCCGTTCCCGGTCCCGCACGCCGCACTCGCGTGCGGGCGCGGTGATCAACGCAGCGGCACGATCGCGGTGGTGCCGGTCGCGCTGCCAGCGCGACGAACGACGTCGAAGTAGCTGTAACCGAGCAGCCGCCCGTAGCGGGAGCTGAGCCTCGGCCAGATGTACCAGCGGTAGCGCTGGCCCGCCCGAAGCGCGTGGCCCGTACCCGCGTAGGCCCACCGCTTTCCGAGCCGGTAGGACGTTCCCCGCGGCCAGGCGCTGAGGACCTTTCGCTTGCCTTGCCAGAGCTGGACGTTGTAGAAGCGGGCTCCTTCGACCTTCACCCAGCGAAGAAGCACCGGCACCCGCACGTTTCGGCCCTGCTCGGGGACGAGCAACGGCCGCGCGTACTTGAGCCGTGCGACGCGAGCCGGGCTCGCGTTGCCGGCGCCGTCGCGGCACGTGCCCGAAACCGAGGCCTGGGCGCTGTTCGGGCCTGAGTAGAGGGGCGCGTCGCAGGACGCGATCCCCGAGGTGGCGTCCTCCCCCCGCAGCGTGAACCGGATGGGCCGCCTGTACCACCCGTACCGGTCCGGGACCCTCGCCGGGACGACCTTCTTCACGACCGGGGCGGTCGCGTCGTACTTGACGGAGACGGAGGCGGAGCTCTCGTTGCCCGCCCGGTCGCGGCAGACTCCGGTCACCTGCCCGCCGGCCGTGTCCGGGCCGGCGTACGTGACCGGGGACGTGCACGAGGCGAGGGAGGACGTCTGGTCGCTTCCGCTGAAGACCGCCCGCACCGCGCTCGTGTACCAGCCGCCGAAGTCCGGCGCTCGGTCGAGGGCCGCCGAGGCGGTCGGCGCGGTCTTGTCGATCTTCACGACGACGGTGTACGAGCCGGTGAGCCCGACGCCGTTCTTGGCCTCGCACGTGCGGGAGGCGCCACTCGTGTCCTGCGTGAACGTGCCCGTGTCGCAGCCGTGCGTCTCGGTGACCCCGGAGTCCGGGTCGACGACCGACCAGCCGACCGTGACGTTGCTCCGGTGCCAGCCGTTCTCGCCCAGCGTCCCCGTGATCGAGGGCGTGATGACCGGCGGCGTGGGATCGGCGCCGCGTCCGGAGGCACCGCCGAGGCCGAGGCTCAAGACCGCCGCCGCGGCGAGGACGAAGGGAGGGAGATGTCGGAACCGGGTCATGTCGGACCTCCGTTTGTTGCCGGAGGCTCGCCGATCCCGCTTCGCATCTTCTCGAGCGAGCGGGTGACGAGCCTCGAAACCTGAACCTGGGACATGCCGAGAGCCCGGGCGATCTCCGCCTGGCTCAGTTCGGCGAAGAAGCGAAGATGAAGGATCCGGCGCTCGCGGTCGTCGAGCGTTCGGTACGCGTGGGCGAGCAGGGCCCGATCCTCCGAGAGCTCGGAACTGGGATCCGGCGCGGACGGCAACTCGGGCGTCGTCGCTTCCCGGTTGCCCGCCTCAACGACGAACTCCGAGATCGGGCGGGACTCGCGGATGCGCCGCGGCACGTTCACCGGCCACGTCCGGTCACGGAGGTGCCGCTTGATCTCGCCCACGATCGTCGGGATCGCGAACGCGCCGAGCTGCACCCCCTTTTCGGGCTCGAAGCGATCCACGGCCTTGATGAGCCCCTCGGAGCCGACCTGGATCAGGTCTTCGAGCGGCTCGCCGCGGCCCGAGTAGCCGCGGGCGAGCTTGACCACGAGCGGCATGTACTGCTCGATCAACCGCCGGCGCGCCGCGAGGTCGCCCGAGTCATGGTAGGCCCGGACGAGCGCGGCGGCGGAAGGCGCTGCGGTCATCGTTCCCCCGGCGAGTCGGGGCCGGGGCCGCCGCCGGGACGCGGATCCGGCGAAAGCTCGGCGGAAGAGGCCGGTGGAGGAGGCGGCGCCGGGGCAGGGTTCACCGAAACGGGCCACGACGTCGATCCGGACGTGCTCGGCGGGGGCGGCGGCGGAGCGACGGGCGTCGGGCTTGGCGCTGCCCGCGGCGCCGGCGCGCGCCTCGTCACGCGCAGGCCGCTGCTCGTGACGATCCCGGTGCGCGCGTCGCGCAGGTCGAGCACGCGCGCGCCGAGGCGCGCGTCGAGGTTCCACGGCGCGCCGAGCCGGATCCAGAGGCGAGCCCCACGAAGGCGCGCCGTCGTCCCCAGGGTGAGCGTCCCGGCGTAGAGGAGGCGGCCTCGCGCCGAACCCTGCCGTATCGTCACCGACGAGCTGCCCCGCACGGCTCGCAGCGTGAGCAGCACCGGGCCGCTCCGATCCGTGCGGCTCACCGGGGCCGAGGCGACGTCCGAGCGGCCCGCCGGAACCCGCGCCGGCTGCGGCGTCGGACCCGGCCCGGTCGCCTTCGCCACGCGGGCGGCTGGACGCGGATCGGGCGCATCCGACCCGAGCCCGAGCAGCGCGACGAGCACGAGAACGAGACCTGCCGCAGAGGCGACGGCCGGCCGGGTCGGTCGGGCTACGAGTCGGCCGATCGAGGGCCGGCGCCGCCGCGGCTGCGCAGGAGCGGGCGTCTCCGCCTCATCCTCGTAGCCGAGCTCGGCCGCCCAGTACTCGATGCCGCCGTAGCGGCTCGCGGCGAGATACAGGTCGCCCCGGCCCGCAGACTTGAAGTCGTGCGCACGCGGCCAGTCCGACCGGCCGGCGCAGAAGGCCTCGAGCTCGGTGCGAATCCGCTCCTCCGTCCACTTCCGCTTCCGCCCGGCGCCCGGGTGCGTGCGCCGGTACTGCGTGGCCCGCCCGGAGCCGATCCGCTCGAGGAGCCCCATCTGGACGAGCTCGGCGAGGTCGTACGCCGCCTGCGACCGGCTCACCAGGCCGGTGCGCTCGTACTCGGCCCGCGTCAGCTCGTCCGCGCCGCGCGCCGCGAGGTCGGCGAGGACCCGGCGCTGCGCCGGCTTGAGCGTCGACGCAAGGTGCTCGACCTCCTCGGCGAACCGGCCGGGACCAGGCTCCGGCGTCCCCGCACTCACGCTCGCTCGGTTTCTCTCGTCGTTGGAGACCGCGGACGGCGGTCGAGCCACAGCTCCCACCCCTGGAGTTCCCCGGGACACCGGATTGCGTCCTTTCCCCCTGGCCAGCCTAGTCCGCCTTGATAGTCCCGGCTGACACTTGTCAAGTCAAGACCAGATTTTCCGTCGCGGGCGCTGCGTCGGCGCTTGTGCACGACGGGCCGGCCGGAATCTCCAGCCGATCGCGCGAAGACAGTTCTCACCGGCCGGCCCGGGTCTCGTCCATCTCCACTGAACCGTGGGTCGAGCCGCTTCGATCCTCACATACGCGGTTCGGAAATGAACCAGCGTCCAATACGTGAAACGGATGTAGAACACCGTCGTAATTGATCGTCGTCTTTTTCTCGTCCAAATCGGATGAGAATTTGAATCACTGCTGCGCTGTGGGGGTACCTATTCCATAGAATGGTTCATATCCGGAGAGAGGATCGGCGCGCGCCGCGCCCACGCGATCGTCGGCGGCACGCGAAGCCCATCGCGACCCTCCTCCCCGTCCTGTGGTTCCTCGCCGCGACGGGCGTGGCGCAGGCCCAGGACGGGCTTCCCCTCCCTCCCGCGCCGAACCTGGACGAGCAGGTTCTCCCGGCCGCGGCGAACGTCGTGCCCGCTGCGGCGCCGTCGGCCGCGCAGACGAGCCAGGCCGCACAGGTTGCAGGCGCTCAGGCGGCGACCGTTCAGCAGGCGCCGACGAACATCGCCATCCAGATCATCGTGAACAGCCCGGGAAGCAGCCCGGTGATCAACCAGGCGAACAACGCCGCGTCGAACGCGACGGCCGGAAACGCGAACACGACCGCGCAGACGGCGGGCCAGCAGCAGGCGAACGGCGGAACGGCTTCGGGCGGGAGCGGGCCGGCCGTCGGGCAGACGTCCGGGACGGCGCAGAACGCCGGCTCGCAGGCCGCAGTGGCCCAGGGCGGGGCGTCGAACGTCACGATCGTCACCGTGATCGGGAGCCCGTCGGCCGGCCCGGCGGTATCGCAGACCAACAGCGCCACATCCGCCGCCACGTCCGCGAACACGAGCTCGACGACGCAGGTCGCCGGTCAGATCCAGGACGGCACCGGCACGCTGCCGAGCACGCAGCCCGCGGGCGAGGCCGCGCCGAGTCAGCCGCAGCCGGGCGGAGTATCCGCCGCGCAGCAGCTCGGAAACATCCTCGCCGGGGCGACCGGCATCAGCAGCCCCAGCTGGGCATCGCTGTGGGACTGGATCGCCACCACGGTGGCGTCGCTCCCGGGCATCCCCGCCGGCACGATCCCGCCGCTGCCCAGCCTTCCGTCGCTGCCCGACTTCCCGGTTCCCGGGCTTCCGGGGATCACGCCTCCCGGCTCGGACGACGCGCCCGACGGCCCGAGCTCGGGCACCGGCGCCCCGGCGAGGGCTGTTGGAGGGGACCGCTCGGGGGCCGGGCTCCCCGACTGGACGACGACGCCGTCCTATCCCTCCTTCTTCACCGGATCGAGCGGCCCGGGCCCTTCGTCCAGTTTCGTCCAAAACCGCTCGGGAGCAGGGAAATCCACGCGTACGCAGCTCGAGCCCGCTGAGCGTCCGCCGCTCGTGCCGGGCACCTTCGCAGGCGGCGGATCGGCCGGCGCGATGCTGAGCGCGGGCGGGCTGCTCCTCGGTGCCCTCTTCCTCATCGCTCTTCAAAGTTTGTCGGCTGCGTCTGCGCTCAGCCGGCGATTCGACCTGGCGTCAACTGCCTGGAGGCGCCAGGCCTACCTCTCACCACTCGAGCGCCCCGGCTGACCCCCGCTCCGGTTGCTTGACACGCCGGGGCGCAGTCGACCCCCGGCGCATTTCACAACCAAGGAGTGGTGATGAGACACAAACTGATTGCGCTGATGATCGTCTGTATGGCCGCGCTCGGCTTGAGCGTTGCCCCGGCCTGGGCGCAGAGCTCGGGCCAGGCGCAGACGATCAAGCAGGGCGCCCTCACGGTCCAGGGAGCGGACGCGGACGCGAACGCCACCCAGAACGCCGTGAACGCGAACGTGCCCGTCGTCATCTCGGGCGGCGGGGTGTCCGCCGGATCGAGCTCGGCGAACCAGAACGCTGGGAACGCAGCGAACGCAAGCGCCCAGAACACGAGCCTGACGCTTCAGGCTGCCCAGGCGACCCAGACCGGCGGCGGTTCGTCGTGCTACGCCGGCTGTGGCGGCGGTGGGCAGTACCAGGCGGTCGGGCAGGCCGCCGGCACCGCGCAGAGCGCGGATGCCGACTCGGATGCGAAGCAGAACGCCGTCAACGCGAACGTGCCCGTCACGATTGCCGGCGGCGACGTCAAGACGGGCTCGAGCTCGGCGACGCAGAATGCCGAGAACGAGGCCGATGCAGACGCCAAGAACGGGAGCCTCACCATTCAGGCGGTCGAGGCGACCCAGACCGGCGGCGGCTCCTCCTGCAAGAAGGGCTGCGGCGGTAGCGGCCAGTACCAGGCCGTGGGCCAGGCTGCCCTCACCACGCAGGACGCAGAGGCCGACGCCGATGCGAAGCAGAACGCCGTCAACGGCAATGCGCCCGTCACGATCGCCGGCGGCGACGTGAAGACTGGCTCGAGCTCGGCGACGCAGAACGCCGAGAACGAGGCCGATGCAGACGCCAAGAACGCGAGCGGGACGAT
>Ga0190265_10001927_pt1 | contig 13745 bp, 8 predicted proteins | sample Popmic124T_FD_133135 | JGI IMG/M metagenome (GOLD analysis project Ga0190265, IMG submission 133135) | Populus adjacent soil microbial communities from riparian zone of Indian Creek, Utah, USA - 124 T | ecosystem: Environmental > Terrestrial > Soil > Riparian zone | place: USA: Utah | collected... | reverse complement strand
GGATCGGGGTTGCTGGACGCGTCGATGGCGCGCACGTCGAAGGTGTGCGGTCCGAGGGCGAGCGGGCCGGGGTAGCTTTGCGGCGACGTGCACGCGGTCCACGTCGGGGTGTCGAGGCGGCACTCGAACGAGACGGCAGGCGCGGTCCCGGCGAAGGTGAACGTCGCGTTCGTCGCCGTGGTGCTGCCCGACGGGCCGCCGGTGATCGTAGTGTCGAGGACCGGGGGCGGCGGCGGACCGGCGACCTTGAACGAGAACGCGTCAACGTAGGCGGTGCCTGTCGCGTTCATGCTGTTGCCGTCCATCTGGATCCGTGCGCTGGTCGCACCGGCCGGGGCGGTCAGCGTCGCCGTGCGCGACTGCCAGGCGCCATTCGTGTCGTCGTTGAACGTGTGAATGACGACCGGCGCACCGAGGTTGGTGTTGCCTGCCCGCCACTGGACGTTCAGCGCGAAGGAGAAGGCATCCGAGGTCGCCGGCAGATTGACCATGCCGCTGAAGTCGTACGACGTGCCGGCGGTCACGTTGACCTGCTGGAAGATCTTCGCGTTGTTCGCCAGGTGGCGACCTACGAAGGAGCCATCCTGCGCCGGCGTCACGTTTGAGCGAGTGAACGCCGCAACGGTGCCCCAGTCATCGGGAATTGAGTTGCCATTGGTGTCGAGCTCGAAGCTCGGGTTGAGGAGCAGGTTCGGTGCGGCTGATGGATCGCTGACGGTGATCGTCTTCGTCTCTCCGTCGGAGCCCTCCCCGTTCGTCGCGGTCAGGGTGACCGTGTAGGGCCCGGGAGCCGCGTAGGTGAAGGACGGGTTCTGCGCGGCCGAGTCGATCGTGCTCCCCCCGTTGCCGAAGTCCCAGCTCCAGCTCGTCGGCGAGCCGGTCGAGTCGTCGGTGAAGTTCACCGTCAGCGTTCCCGGCGTCTGGCTCGAGCTGAACCCGGCGACCGGCTGGGTCGGGCCGCCACCACCATCGAGGCTGAACTCGTAGATCTTTCCGTCGTTCTCGCTCGGGACGTCGTTGTTGTCGACTCCGCGGTCGGCGACGTAGATGCTGTGGCCGGCCGACCCGTTGGATGGCGGAGCGATTGCAAGACCACCGGCCGAGTTCGGGTTTGCGGCGGCGATCGAGACGCTCGACACCAGGCCGCCGGTCGGAGTCACCTCGATCATCGGGTCCGGTCCATTGGCCTGGCTCACGCGGTTGCTGACGACCCAGATGTTGCCGGTTTCAGGATGGACGTCGAGGCCCTCGGGCTCACGCTGGCCAAACTGCTCGAGATCGTAGTTCGAGACGACGTCGTCGCCGCCCGTGCCGACCACGCCGTTCGGGCCCGGCTGGACCTTGACGAGGTCGTTGTCGAGGGCGTCGACCATGTAGAGCGTGTTGTTCCCGAAGGCGAGGCCCTCGGAGTCGGCGTTGTTGTACGGGGCGTTGTTCACGGTGAAGACGCGCACCTGGGCCATCGTCGCGGCGTTGTAGACCCAGACCCGGGCGCCGTTGCCGTCGTTGCAGATGTAGAGCTCGTTGCGCACCGGATCGTAGGCGACGCCGACCGGCTCGTTGTTGGTCGGATTGGTCGGGGCAGCGTTCGTGTTGAACGTGGCCGTCTGCGCAGCGCCGTTGCGTGGCGCGAACCAGACGTTGACGTTGTGGAACCCGGCGCCGGTGTTCTCGTCCACCTCGCCATCGCCGGAGACGAGCCGGTCCCGGCGGGCCGTCGGCACTTCGGTCTCGCTGGCGGGGATGTAGGCCAGGCCGGATGGATCGGGGCTGTCGGGATTCCACGTGCTCCCCGAGCCGGTGTTCGTCGTCCGCACGAGGGAGACGGATGCCGTCGCGGCGGCGGCTAACGCTTGTGGCGCGAGCGGCGCCTCGGCAAGGGCCAGCTCGACGATCGCCCCCCCGGTCCCGCGGGCGGTGCCCGCGTCGGCGATGTAGACGCTCATGTCGGTTGATGCGTCGCTGGTGTCGCCACTCGGCGCCACCGCGAGGTCGGTCGGCGCCTCGATGCCGAGCCCGGCCAGGTCGCGCGCCGCGAGCACCGCGCCCTGGGCGTCGAACTCGTAGAGCGTTCCGCTGCTCGTTCCGATGCTGAAGAGGTGCCCGTCCGCGGCAACCGCCACCCCTTCAAGCCCTTCGCCCGCCGCGAGCGCGACCGTCCGATTGACACTCGCGGTCGTCGGAGAAGCCGCGCGCGTGACCCGCAGCGCGCCGTCAGTGCCAAGAATGAGGATCTCGCCGGCGAGATTCGCATCAACGCCTGCCGGCGCAGTCCCGGCGTCCTCCCCCGTGACCGAGGTCGTCGCCCCGACGGCCCCGTCAGCGACACGCCCCACCGCGGCAGGGACCGCAAGGATCGAACCGCCGTCGGGCGCCGTGATCAGGCGATCGCGCGTCGAGTCATAGGCGAGGTCTGCGGTGCCTGCCACGCCGCCAGGCAGCGCGATGGAATCCTGAACCTCTCCCACCAGGGAGAGCGTCTGGAGGCTGCTTCCGCCATCGGCCCCGGTGCCAGTGATGAGGAGTGCCCCCGATTCACGCGCGAACGTGATCCCACTCGGGCTCTGCAGCCCGAGATCCGACGCCTCGATGATGCGCTCGAGTGCGACGTACGCCTGGCGATCGACGAAGGCGCTCGTCGGCTCGGGAGGCTTCCCGCCCGGGCGGGCGGCAACCAGCATCGGGCCAGAGAGAATGATCAGCAGAGCGCCGGAAAGCGCAGTCAGGGCACGGACGCGCACGATTCCCCCATGATTTTGAAAGCCGGAACTTAGGGCGCCTCGATTCTGATCGCTTCACGGCGATCTGTCGAGAGGTTCTGTGAGGTCCGGTGCAGTTTGGTGTGGAAAGGTGTCAACACCTCGTGAAGCGGATCGGCTCGGTCACGACGCCAGGTCCTGCTGGACCATGGTGTGCGCCTGGGGATCTCGACCGGTCAGATCGTAGAGTCGCTCGCGGACTTGCCATCCCAGCAGCTTGGCGAGGTTGGCCGGGTAGTCCATTGCCGCATATCTGAGCCGGTTGACGGTTGGCCTATCGAGCTCGTAGTCGTGCGCCTGCATCTCGCGCCCCGCCCGTCCTTCGACGAACGCGATCTCCTCCGGACGCATGACGGCCCGATAACGGCCGATCGACTTCGTCGAGATCGTGCCCTCTGGGATCTGCCCGTAGGAGCTGTTCCCCGCCTCTCGGAATGTGTCGGCTCCCCGCATCTCGAGGATCTGCGGGACGTAAGGCTCGCCGATGAACTCGCAGACCGCGCGCATCGTCTCCTCGGGCCGCGCGGCGAGGTCCTCGTACCGGACCATGCGGTAGCGGTCGGGGTAGCGCTCCGAGTTGTGCTCGCCGAGGCGGATCGAGGCAAGCCAGGCGGCGGTGCCCGATCCGACGCCGCCCCGCACCTTCTTCCAGCGCTTGATCACGGAGGAATAGCGGTCGCGCGGATCGCGAACCATGTGGATCAGGTGTGCGTCGGGGAACTCGGCGAAGACGGTGTCAGCGGACCTCTCGGTATGGAGCGACTTGTCGCCCCAACGGTGCCGGCCGAGACGCTCGGCATGGTGCGACTCCAGGAGCGCAAACAGGCGGGCGTACTCCGGGGATCCCTCGCGGAACTCGCGCCGCAGGCGCTCCCGATCGGGCTCCAGCTTTCGGTGGCGGCGATAGCGCATCATCGTGTCGAGGAGGCGGTCGAGGTTGGCGTCATCGGCGAGGTCCCCAAATCGCCCGTGGAAGTACGTCCACCAGTTCGTTCGGCGAGTCATTGCGATGCTCGGGTGAGACGCGAGCAGCGCGTACATCAGGCTCGTCCCCGTCCGATCCAACCCGCCGACAAAGACCGGCCCCTGCTCCGTCACAACGCTTCCCCTCTCCTGCGGATGCGCGCCTCGCTGGCACGCTCTCGAATCATCCTCAGCCCGTACCTGGCCATGCCGAGCGGCCGATGGAGGGCGATCGCCCTCAGGCGGTCGGCTCTGGCCAGCACAGGGCCTTCGATAGCGTAGCCGAGGGAGGCCATCTCCTCTCCGGCGGTCGATTCGACGAATGCGCGATCCCGGTCGCGGATTCGGCTCGGCGCGTCTTCCGGGCCTCGATCCGCGATATGGACAAGGTCGCGGAGTCCGAGGAAGCCGATCAGGTCGGCGGTGCCGGTGCCATCCTCGATCGTCTCGGCACGGATGAGGCGGTACCGCGACGGATCACGTGCGGCGGCCTCCGTGCCGCGCCTGACCGAGGCGACCCACGCGGCCGTCGCGGCGCCGACCATGCCGGGCCGAGCGAGCCCCGAGCGCTCCATCGAGGCGAATCGGCGGCGCGGGTCGACGACGAGATGGATCATCCGCGCCGTTGGCAGCTCGGCGAGGACGCGCGAGGCGACGAGCTCGAGACCGCTGTCCTGGTCGCCCCAGCGCTCGGCGCCTCTCCGGGAAGCGTGCATCTCGTGGATCAACGCGAAGAGCCGACCGTGAGTCGCCGGTCCGGCGCGAAACGCGACGCGCAGCGCGATGGGGTCGGGGACCATCTCCGCAACAGCCCGGCGGGCGAGCAGCGAGACGATACAGGCGTCGAGGGAACGGTCACCGGACAGATCCCCATGTGCCGCGTGCGGGGCGGTCCAGAGCTCGGTGCGGCGCGTCAGCGACAGCCGTGGCGACCGCCCGAGAAGAAGGCGCAGCCGGGTCTTCCCCGAGTGGTCGAGGCCGGTGATGAAGATCGGACCCTGGTCGAGTGGGCCGATCATTCGGCCGTCATCCCGGCCCGCGGACGTCGTCCGAGCCAGCGCGGTGCGCGGTGGGCGATGCCCTCGCGAACGCGCCACACGAGCATGCGCGCCAGGTTCATCGGCAGATCGACGAGCCGGTAGCGCCAACGCTCGGCGGGCGGCATGCCGATCGGGTCTGGCGCGTACCCGTGGCTGCGCATCTCGGTCCCGGCGACGCGCTGCAGGAATGCGAGCTCCGGCAGCGGGACCTTGCCGCGGTAGGTCCCGATGAAGTCCGGAGTGATGAGCGGTGAAGCGGCCCGGTCCCCGCTCGTCGGCCGCGAGTCGGCAGAGGCCTCGAGCTTGGCGCGGTAGCTCGGCATCGCGCCGAGCTCCATCATGGCGGGCTCGAATGCCTCCCCGACGAACGCGACGAGGCGGCGAACGGTGGCCTCCGGCTGGCGGACCAGGTCCTCGTAGCGCAGGACGAGGTACGCCTCTCCATGGCGCCGAAGGTTGCGCGCGGCGAGCCGCGTCGAGAGCAGCCAACGTCCGGCGGCGCCTCCCGCCCGGAGCCGTCCCTCGGGCCACATCTGGAGCGAGGCCTCGTAGCGGTCGCGCGGATCGCGGACCATGTGGATGAAGCGGACGCCCGGATAGGCTTCGAAGATCTCATCGGCGAAGCGTTCGACGAGGCCTGTCTGGTCACCCCATCGCGGCTTCTCCTGCCGGCGCGCGTGCTGCTCCTGGACGAGCGCGAACAGGCGCCCATACGTTCGGGGCCCGGCGAGGAACTCGGCGCACAGCGCCTCGGGATCGGGCTCCATGAAGCGCACGTGCTTGTACGCCATGAGCGCGGCGATGCAGCGGTCTGCGTTCGCCTCGTCGTTGAGATCTCCGAACTGTCGATAGAAGAGCGGCCACAGGTTCGACCCGACCGCGGAGATCGCAATCCGAGAGTGCGAGCCGAGGAGGGCAGCCACCAGCGTCTTCCCGCAACGATCGGGTCCGCCGATGAAGATTGGCGCGCTGGAGGTACTCACCACGATGCGAGCCTCGCCAGCGGATGCGTCCCCGCTGCCAGCTCGCGGGCCGACGCAAGCCGGTCCCGCGCCTCCGCCAGCGCGTCCCGGTCGCCGCCGCGAACGTAGCGCGACCAGCACACCGCCAGCCTGCGGAGGGCGAGGTACTCCGCCACGCGTGGCAGCAGCCGGAGCTCGGAGCGCTCGATGCCGTCGGCCTCGAGGTAGCCGTCGACGAACTCGCGTGCCCGTCGCCTGTCGAAGCGCAGGCGGCTGCCGGCGAAGCGAGGAAGCCCGCTGGCGAGGTCGACGAGCCGCCAATCGGGGCGTGCCAGCTCGAAGTCGATCGGGACGAGCGGGTCACCTGGGCGCAGCAGGAGGTTGTACGGACCGTAGTCGCCGTGGACGACGGTCACGGCCGGCGCCGCGGCGATCAGCTCGTCCTCGGCGGCCAGCAGACGCTCCGCGACCCACCCGGCGGCGGAGGCGATGTCCTGCTCGTCCGGCGTCGCGGGTGAGTCCCCGTCGGGAAGCTGGTCGACGTGCCAGGCGGAGGCAAGGAGGCGCCGATGGTCGCGTCCCAGGCCGATCGGGTTCAGCGTCTCGGGCCAGAACCCCTCGAGGCCGGCATGGAGGCCGGCGAGGGTGCTACCGGCGAGGTGTGCCAGCCGCCCTGGCTCGCCCGGCCAGGCCAGCCGCTCGTGGCCGGCGACGTAGCCGGCCAGGTGATGGAACACGGCGAATCGCTCGCCGCCGACCCGCACGAACGTCTCGCCGTCTCGGCCGTGGACGAGGCGCGGTGCGGGCAGGTTGATGCGAGACAGCTGCGCCAGCACGGCGTGCTCGCATCCGATCGCGTCGTCGACCACCGATCGCTTGTATCGCTTCACCACGACGCGGCCCCGGTCCGTGTCGACGGTCGCGTTGCGGCTCCGGCCCCGGCCAACCCGCGACGGTCGACCGATCATCCGGAGCGGGTAGTCTTCCAGGACCGCCGCGAGATCGATCGGGTCGGCCCGCTCGGCGCGGTGCGAGCGCCAGGCGGCCACCGCGCGGTCGGGTCGCGGAAGGCGGATCGGCACGGACGGACGGAAGACCGGCACGGCGGAGTTGCCCGCGCGTGCCGCTCGAGATGCGAGCGCGGCGTCAAGCCCGGCGGCGAGCCCGGCGCGCGCTTCCGCGAGCGCGCCGTCGTTCTCGACCGTGACGACGCTCGTGTGCTGCCCGACCTCGCCGATCGCGAGTCGGAGCGCCTCTCCGGCGTGGCGGACGAAGCGCGAGACCTCTTCGTCGGATCGATCCCGCAGGTACTGCGGTAGGCCCCGCTCCAAGAGCCGGGTGCGCGTGGTCTCGGGAGCCGCCCGCACGACAACGAGCAGGTCGGGCACGGGGAGTCCGCGGGCGTAGCCACGGATCTCAGCGGCCGGGGCCTGGTGCCGCCGCCACCCAAACAGGTTCACGGCGCGATGCACGGGCCCCTCATCGAAGATCACGGCCTCGCCCGAGCCGAGGCGACCCTGCAGGAAGCGCCGGCGCGCCAACGGCAGCCAGAACCGATGGAGCAGGACGACCCGATGCCTCCATGTCACGGCGTCACGTAGGACCGCACCGGCGGCGCGGAGGTAGAGGGAGGGCCGATCGACCAGCGCGGCCAGGCCCCAGGGTGGGTCGACCACGAAGCGGCGCCCGCGGCCGCGCGCGAGACCGGGATCCAGGTGCATCCGCGCGAGGGCCTGTGCCGTCCGGCTGGCGGCGATCCGATCGTCGATCGCCTTCTCGGGACGCACGGGCGCGTATCCCCGCTCGCGGAGCAGCTCCTCGAGCACCGGAAGCAGGGTCGTCTTGCCGGATCCGGGTGCGCCGCAGATCTCGACGAAGAGCCTGTCGCCTCGCACGGCAGTGTGCGTGGCGTCCGCGATCCTGGATTCGTTGGGTTCCACGGCGCGCGATCCGATCTCGATCACCTCGCCGCCGCCGTCGGACGCCGGCCCGCTGGTTCGACCCGCTCGGTCGGGCGGTCGAGGACGAGCGCGATGATGCCAAGCGTCAGCCACCAGAGCATGGTGCCCCAGGTGTTGCCGTGAATCATCTCGAGGAAGTTGCTCACGATCACCTGGTCGACCAGCGCAAGCCAGAGGAAGAAGACCAGCCAGCGGCTGAGCAGGCCGTCGCGAGGGAGGCGGTTCCACGATCGGACCGTCCGGATGAACAGCACTGCCGCCACGCCGAAGTAGAGGGCGAACCCAACCAGTCCCATCTCGGCCGCGAAATTGAGGTACGTGTTGTGCGAGCTTCCGCCGACCTTGAGCGGGATGTCGCCGACGCGCACCTTGTACCGTTCATCGAAGCGCTCGAAGTTGCCGAAGCCGAAGCCGAAGAGGGGCCGTTCGGTCACCATGAGCACGGCCGCCTGGTTCGTGATCAAGCGGTCAGCGACCGTGTCGGCCTCGTTCAGGCGCTCCTGCGCAGTCTCGAACGGCTGTTGGAGGATGCCCAGTCCGAGCGCCGCCCCCAGAGCGATCCCGGCGAGCACGAGCCGGAACATGAGGACCGGGTAGAGGACCCCGACCCCGAGGAATGCGATCCCTGCCCCCAGCCAGCTGCCGCGGGAAAGAGTCAGGAAGACGGCGACGAGGCCCGACACGATGACGCCGATGCCGAGCAGGCGACGGAGACCCACCTCCCGGTCGCGCATCAGCAGGTACAGCAGGAGCAGCGCGTAGAAGACGATCGTGATGCTGAACGGGGCAGGCCCACCGAAGGTGCCCGTCGTGCGCTCCCCGGCTCGCAGGATCCACTCGTTCGGCAGGATCGACGGAGCGAACCAGCTCACTGCGCCGACAAGGACCTGGACGACGATCATGCCGCCTCCGACCAGCGCGAGGCGCCGGAACTCGCGCTCGCTCATGCCGATCGCCCGGACGAGCCAGAAGAGACAAATCGGGATGAACAGCTCGCTGGCGAAGGCGACGATCTGGCGGGTCGGGTTGGGCGTCAGGAGGTACACGCTCGCGGCCCCGAAGCCGAGGAACGCGACCAGGACGAGGTCGATCAGCCCGAGCCGAATCGTGACCCGCCGGGTGCCCAGCGCGCTGTAGACCAGGACGAGGGTGAGCATCCCGGGAATCGCGAGCCGGTACAGGAGCCAGGTCATCGGCGTCGCATCTGCCGTTGCGCTCTGCACGAAGAACGGCGTCACCGAGAGCCACAGGAGGAGTCCGGTGAAAGGCGTGTGCGCGACGATCGTGGCGAGCGGGATACCGGCTGCCACGGCAAGCGCGAGCTGGGTCTGCCCCGACGCGATCAGGAACCCGACCAGCAGCGCGAGGAGCATCGACCCGAGGAGGAGGAGCCAGTCGGACAGCTTCAACCACTCGGCACCCCCGCTCGAAGATTCGGTTGGCGGTAGAGTGGAGGCGGAATGACTCATCGGATTCGACCCTGCCAGCCGACCGCCTGAGACCGGACTCCCCGACCCACGTTCTCTTGGCGTCGAGCCCATACTCGGGCTCGACCCTCGTGTCGTACCTGCTCGGCATCCATCCCGAGATCTCGACCGTGAGCGACGTCTCGGGGCGTCGGCGAGAGTCCCGGATGGCGACCTTCACCTGCTCGTGCGGGACGCTGATGACCGAATGCCCCTTCTGGCTGCAGGTTCGCGACGGCATGCATGATGCGGGGCACCCTGACTTCGAGCTCGCCAACTTCGATCTCGGCTTCGACCACCGCCGGAGTCGCACGCTGAACCGGATGCGGGTCGGCTCGCTGCGATGGAGCGCGCTGGAGATCATGCGCGACGCGGCATTCCGGCTCTGGCCGGGCGACGAGGCAGCGATGCGAGCCATCGGGCAGCGCAACCGTCAGTTCGCGTCCACCGTGACGACGATCGACGGCGGCCGCACGTTCGTCGATGCCTCCAAAGAGCGCCTGCGCGCACGGTTCCTGCGCCGCTATGTCGACCCCGGCGTGAAGGTCATCCACCTCGTGCGCGACGTCCGCGGCGTGGTCGCGTCGGCGAGAGGCCATTCGTCGCACGCCGCCTCGTCGGTCGAGGGACTGGCGCGAGGCTGGGCCAAGACGAACGACGCCATCGCTCGCGTGTCCGGGGCGTGGGGCCCGAATCTGTACCTCAGGGTCGGCTACGAAGAGCTGTGCCGGGACCCAACCGCTGTGCTGGCCGGCATGTATGCCTTCTGCGGCGTCGCTCCGCTCAAGGCGCCGCCACCGCTCAATGAGCTCCACCTGCTCGGCAACCGTGTGCGCATGGCGTCGCTCGACGAGATTCGCCTGGACGAACGCTGGAAGACGGCGCTGACTCCCGACGAGCAGGCCGCCGTCCTCGAGCTGGCGGCGCCGACGCGGCGGCGCCTCGCTGCTCGACCCCCAGGCTGAGCCGGCACTACTCGGCATGGTGGTAACCATCCAGGAAGTCGAAGTCGCTCATCGCCGACTCGAGCTCGGCGATCTGGTCCGGCGTCCAGGTCACGCTGCCGCGGCTGCGTGACGGAGAAGCAAAGAGGATGCCCGCAGCCGCTTCGAGGTAACCCGGCGTCGGCTCCACGCCGAGGAACCGACACCCGTCGCGGAGTCGCTCGACGGGATCCGCCAGCAGGTCCTCGTGGCGCAGAGTCATCAGCCGCTCGGCCGGGATCCGTGCCCGAAGCGTGAGCAGGCGGCGACAACCCTCGAGGTAGACGCCCTGAGCATTCTCCTGGGAACGTCCTCCGCGGATCATCATCGTGCTGATGTTGTCGAACGGGTTGCGGACGACGTGGATGAACTTCACCACCGATGGCCGCATGAGCGACTCAACGCGCTCGAGGAGGGCGGGGTCATCGTGGAGGCGCCGCGTCGACCATCCGGCACGGCTGTCACCGACCACGCGCAGGGCATCGAAGCGCCCCTGCGACTGCCCGGGGACGTGATACGAGTAGGTGCGTCCGCCGCGGCCCTCCTTCCGCCGCTCACGCGCGGCCTGGTGGCGCGCGACGAGGATCGAGAGGTAGAGGACCTGCTCGCGGCTGAACCCAGCCTCGACGAGCGAGATTGCGTCGAGCTCGTCCGAGATGACGATCTGCGGATGGGCGTCGAGCAGCGCGCCAACGATGCTGTGGCCGCTCCGCGAGTGACCGAGGAAGACGGTGTAGGTCGCGACTTCCGCCAGCTCGGATCGCACGCGACGGCTCCCAACCGCCGAGCGCAGACGGCGCCACTCACGATGGAGGATCGTGCCCCGCAGTGGGGCTCGGGCCCGTTCGAGAAGGCCGCCGCCTGCCGCGCCGGGGGATGCAGTCACAGGAGCCCCCACACGGCGGTTCTGACCTGGCGGAGCACGTCCGGAAGGGGCTGCTCCGCGTCGATCTCGGTCATGTCGATTCCATCCCAGCTCATCTCCGATAAGGCCCGCGCCTTCGACGAGATCGAGGCGGGATCGCGGCTCGCCTTGCGAGCCAGCGCGACCTCGGGCGCGAGCCGAAGGACCACGACGTGGTGAGGTCCCGGGATGTCGCGGTAGATCGATTCCTCGAGGGCGGCCAGGCGGCGCAGGGCCCATCCCTTTGTCCCGAGCTGGGCCCGGATGCGGGGGCCGTCGATCGTTCGTCCGTCCTCGAGCACGCCAGGAAGCGGGAACCGATCCATCAAGACGACGTATCCCCGACTCGCTAGCCGCCTGGCGTGCTCAGCGCGGGTGCGCCGATCGCGCGCGTCGCCAACGTGGCGGAGCGCCATGAGGACCGACCCCGCACGACGCGCGCCCATGGTCCGCAGTGCCTTGGCTGCCAGCTTCAGCGCACGCGTCTGGGGCGACGGCTGAGCCGATCCAAGGTAGACGTGCGTCGTGTTGACGCGCCACGCCAACCACTCGTCGAGGGCCGCGATGACGGTCGACTTGCCCGCACCATCCGGCCCGACCACCGCGAGCGAGAGCCCGCCCTTCGCGGGCGACTTCCGACGACCGGCACGGCGAGAGAGGGGCCGCGCGACGAGGCTGATCGGCCAGGTTCGGATCAGCCTCGCCTGCGCGTAGGTGAGCCACGCGGCGGCGGCCGAGCGGCGCTGATAGCGGCGCATCGCCCGGCGAAGGCTGCGCCGCATCCCGATCAGCCGGCGCGCGTTGCGCGGGTCGCTGCGTGCGAGCTCGAGCAGGTCGAAGACAAGGGCGGGAGGCAGATCGGGAACGTGCTCGTCGATAGCCGCGCGGAGCGCCTCGGGATCGACCCGCGCGCCCAGATCGAGGAGCTCTCGCAATGACCCCGGCTCGATGCCGCCGCGCCGCCCGAGCCCGGTCAGGTCGCGCAGGGCATCCACGTCGCGATACTTCAGAAGGGTGCGAATGCTCAGGACGAGGGCTTCGACTTCCGGCGACGGGACGCGGACACCATCCCGAAGCTCGCTGCCCTGGACCATGGCGCGCTCGATCGGCAGGTGATGGTTCTTCACGTACCGCTCGCCGAGGATGAGCCGCTGGTAGACGTGCAGATGGACCAGCCGGCCACTCTCGGCGTCGTGACCGAGGAAGTCGCGGACCCCTGGGAACTGCCGGCTCTCGTGCGAGCGAAATGCTTTGAAGCCGAGCGTGGCGACCGCCGCGTCGAACCGCGCCGCATCCTCGTCGAGGACGAGGATGTCGAGGTCGGTGCGCCCCGCCATGGCAACGGCAATGCTCGTCGTGCTCTTCCAGTGGCAGTAGCCGACGCGCGCCTCCTCGAGCCGATTCATCAGCTCGCGTGTCAGCTCGAGCGGCGCCAAAGCGTCGGGCGTGGCAGGTACGGTCACCGGGACTGTCGTCGTCATGGCAGCTGTGCTCGCTCGCCCGATGCCGGTGCCGCGGCGACGCGGTCGACATCCTTGTCCTTGTCCCTTGCGGCACGTCGCTCCTCCCGGTCGCGCCTCCCGCGCCGCGAGAGCTTCCGCATGACGCGGTCGAGGACGAGCCGATCGTCATCGGTGATGCCGAGCGCGATGATGGTCCCGGTGTAGACCCCGGCCAGGACGAGGAGCCCGATGCCAGCCTGGACCCAGCCCGCGAGGGGCTGCATGAGGACGCCCACGACGAGTGTCGCCGCCGCGGCGGCGAAGCCCGCGACGATCGGCTTGAGGAAGTCCCGATTGTAGGGTGACACTCCGACGAGGATCCGCACCTGGACCACGCGGAGGAGGTTCACGATTCCGACCGCAGACGCGGCGGCAATCGCGGCCCCGATGATCCCGAATGACGGGATGAGGAGAAGGTTGAGGGCGATCGCCAGCCCGACCGAGATCGTGGCGTTCAGGAGCTTGACGATGGTGTACCCGCTCATGTCGAGGACCGCGCCCGATGAACCGGTCGCCGCATTCAGGAGGTTTCCGCAGGCGAGGATGACGAGCGCGGTGGCACCTGCCTCGAACTCCTTGCCGAAGATCGCCAGCAGGAACTGCGGGAAGATGAGCGCCGCCAGGAAGAAGGGCAGGTTCAGGGTGAGGGTCCAGCGCGACGTGGTCTGATACAGCCTCGTCATGCCGGCTCGATCGCCCCGATCGTGCAGCGCGGCAAACACCGGCATCGACGAGCTGACCACCGCGGAATGGAAGATGGAGCCGATCAGCTGGATGTGCGCGGCAACGCTGAAGATGCCGACCGCCGTGAGCGACGCCATCGCCCCGAGGAAGAGCGTCTGCAGGTTGCCGCCGAGCGTGTTGACGACGTTTGAGAAGTACACCGGGAGCGAGAAGCGCATCAACATCCCTGGCCGGTGCTCGGCGGGGACCGCCACGTCGCGCCTCGGCGTCGCCCTGCGGACGAACCAGAGCAGGACGAATGTGACCCCGAACGCAGCGATTGTCGACGCAACGAGAGCCGTCTCGGCGGTGAGCCCGATCAGGGTCAGCCCCAGCAGGAGAACGAAACGAAGCGTCTGTTGCGCGAACTGCTCGGCGATCACGGCCTGGTGGATCCGACGCATCCCCTGGAGCGTCGCAGCAAGCTGCTGATTCAGGACGAGGGCGGGGACGAGCACACCGACGACCCGGAGCAGTGGCGC
>Ga0190265_10001926_pt1 | contig 13751 bp, 9 predicted proteins | sample Popmic124T_FD_133135 | JGI IMG/M metagenome (GOLD analysis project Ga0190265, IMG submission 133135) | Populus adjacent soil microbial communities from riparian zone of Indian Creek, Utah, USA - 124 T | ecosystem: Environmental > Terrestrial > Soil > Riparian zone | place: USA: Utah | collected... | reverse complement strand
TGACGGCATCGCCATCAGCACGGATGGGCGGGCGTTTTTGTCGGACAGCTCGAATCATGCGATTTACAATTACAACGACTTCGGCACGCTTCCGGACGGGACGCTGGAGCAGCCGGATGCGACGATCGAGGGCACCGACACGGGACTGTCGGTGCCGAGACAGATGTTTCTGGTGGAGCCTTAAGGCGGGCGAAGCTGAATCTTAGATATTTGTGGCGATACGCCACAAAGCCCCGGGCAGGCCTGCCCGGGGCTTTGTGTTGGCGCCGATTCTGAATCGCGAAGTTGTTTCGAGTTTACGCGCTTCCGGCTAAAATGCCCCGCGAGGAGAGTTTTACGCAATGGCGGAAACGATCGAAATCGGCATTGTCATGGGCAGCAAGTCCGACTGGGAGACGATGCGTCATACCGCTGACATCCTGACGGAGTTCGGCGTGCCGCACGAAGTCCGGGTGATGTCCGCCCATCGGACCCCTGATCTTGCCTTCGAATATGCGGCGACCGCAGCGAGCCGCGGATTAAAGGTGATCATCGCGGGGGCGGGCGGATCGGCGCACCTGGCCGGCGTCCTCGCCGCCAAGACGACGCTGCCGGTGCTGGGCGTTCCGGTGCAAACGCCGTCGCTGGGGGGCATGGACTCGCTTTTGTCGATCGTGCAGATGCCCAAGGGCGTGCCGGTGGGGACGCTCGCAATCGGGCCGGCCGGGGCCGCCAATGCCGCTTTGCTGGCAGTGGCGATTCTCGCCCTGCAACGTCCCGAGTTGCAACACAAACTCGAACAGTTTCGAGCCCGGCAAACGCAGGCGGTTCTGGACCATCCCGACCCCCGCGGGCGGGCGTGAGGGCCCTCCGTTTTCCGGAGTGATGTTTGAAGTGGGCGTCGCCCCGAACCGATAATCTGACTGCATGAGCACTTTTAATCGTTCCGAAGTCGTCGATAAGAACTTCCTGGCCCATCTTAAGAATTGGGACGAAGCGCCGCGGCGCGCGGGTCGGCCCGATCGGCCGGTGCGCGACGGCTCGTTCATGACGGGCCGCGACCTCGTCGAGCTGTTCGAGTCGCAGATGGCGACGCGTCATCTGGATTTGATCGCCCGCGTGCTGCGGGCGAAAAACGCGGCGTTCTACACGATCGGCAGCGCCGGACACGAGGGCAATGCCGTGGTCGGCCGGCTGACGCGGCACACCGATCCAGCTTTTCTTCACTATCGCAGCGGTGCGTTCATGATGGAGCGGGCGCGGCATCTCCCCCAGATCGACATGATCCGTGACACGGTCATGTCACAGGCCGCCAGCCGGGAAGACCCGATTTCCAATGGCCGGCACAAGGTGTGGGGCAGCAAGCCGTTGTGGGTCCTGCCGCAGACCAGCACCATCGCGAGCCAGTTGCCCAAGGCCGTGGGCACGGCCATCGCGATTCGCCGGGCGCGGCAACTCGGGCTTGAACTACCGATTCCGGTCGACAGCATCGCAGTGTGCAGTTTCGGCGACGCCAGCACGAACCACAGCACGGCGCAGGGAGCTATCAACGCGGCGCGATGGGCGGCCTACCAGTCGTTGCCCACGCCGATCCTGTTCGTCTGCGAGGACAACGGCATCGGCATCAGCGTGCGCACGCCGCCAAACTGGATCGAGACGAACTTCTCCAACGCGAGCGGGCTGAAATATTTTCAGGCCGATGGCCGCGACCTGATCGATGCGTTTGAAATCACGCGTGAGGCTGTCAACTACTGCCGCTCTCAGCGCACGCCGGTGTTTCTGCACTTGAAGACGATTCGAATGCTGGGCCATGCGGGCACGGACTTCGAGCCGGCCTATCGCGGCCTGGACGAGATCGCCGCGGTCGAGGCGCTCGATCCCCTGCTGGAGTCGGCGCGGATCGTCATGCGTCTCGGGCTGATGACGCCGGAGCAAATCCGCGAGACATATGAATCGCTCCGCGAGCGCGTCACCGCCGCCGCGGACGACGTGGTAAAGCAGCCGCGACTGTCCTCGCGGGAAGAAGTGATTGCCCCGCTGGCGCCGTACCATCCTGAGCAAGTAGACGCGGAGGCGTCGCGGGTCGCGGATCGCGCGACGCGCATCACTATCTTCGGGGGTGAGTCGAAGCTGCCGGAGAGTCTCGGGCCGCGGCACATGGCGGTGAACATCAACAGCGCCTTGTTTGATCTGATGGCGAAGTATTCGGAGATGCTTGTCTTCGGCGAGGACGTGGCACAAAAGGGCGGCGTTTACTACGTCACCGCCGGATTGCACAAAATGTTCAAGGCCGGGCGATGCTTCAACACGCTGCTGGATGAGCAGACGATTCTCGGCGTGGCCCAGGGCATGGGCTACATGGGCATGCTGCCGTTCCCGGAGATTCAGTATCTCGCTTATTTTCATAATGCATGTGATCAGATCCGCGGCGAAGCGTGCTCGCTGCAATATTTTTCCAACGATCAGTTCCGCAACCCGATGGTCATTCGCATCGCTGGGCTGGCCTACCAAAAGGGATTCGGCGGCCATTTTCATAACGACAACAGCTCGACCGCCCTGCGGGATATCCCGGGCCTTGTGATCGCCTGTCCGTCGCGCGGCGACGACGCGGCCGCGATGATCCGAACGTGCGCGGCGCTGTCGAAGGTCGATGGCCGCGTGGTGGTTTTTCTGGAGCCGATCGCGCTGTACATGACGAAGGACCTTTACGCCGAGGGCGACGGGCAGTGGCAATTCACGTATCCCGCTCCCGAGCAGTGCGTCGGGCTGGGAGACGTGCGCGTTTATGATGGCGAGTCGAGCGATCTGTTGATCGTGACCTATGGGAACGGCGTGCTGTTTTCACTGCGCGCCGCGAAGCGACTCCGCGAGGAGCAGGGAATTCACGCGCGAATCGTGGACATCCGCTGGCTGGCGCCGATCGACCACGATGCGATCGCGCGGCACGCCGAAGAATGCGGGCGCGTGCTCATTGTCGACGAGGGACGCAAGAGCGGGGGCGTCTCGGAGGCGCTCGCGATGGGCCTGGTCGAGAGGCTCGATCCTCCGCCGGTGATTCGACGCGTGGTGGGTGACGACACCTATATTCCCCTCGGCCCCGCCGCGAACTTCGTGCTGCCGGGGGAGGACGACGTGTACGAGGCCGCCTCGCAGATGATCGAGGCGCCGTCGGTTCGTGCCTGACGCAACGACTTTGTCTCCCCTGCATAAACGTTCCAGGGGCCTTTCCGGATAATTAGCGGCTAAATATCAGATAACGCACGGGGCTCGCCACGGTGCCTACATTCCCGTTCTGCAACAAGTTGCGCTCTCCACACTTTTTATATGACGGGTTGTTCAGCGTGCCGTAATTTGCCCGACTGTTTTCGCGTGCTATGTTTCATCCGACGGACAAATCGAGCGTCTTGGATGCCGCAGTGACGTTGCCGCAGCAGTAAGAATCGAGAGGTGTCCCGTGTGTGACTCTAGCAAACACGAAAAGCGCAAACGTCGCAGCCCAGGGATGGACGTGGGCGGCGAACCGGTTGCGTGCGCCACCAAATTGCCCGCGCCGGCATCGTGTTCGGATTTGATGATGTCGCCCGCGTCAATTCGCGCATCGCTCTTTTCGCCGACTTTACCCTGATTCGGACGAACGGCTCGCACAGGCATTCTGCCTGGCGGACGGGCCGCGCGCCGAAATGCGTGGTGATAAGAAAGGAGGCTGTTCGTGTCATACATGCGAATTAAGCGGATTGAGGAACTTGGCGTGGTGCTGACCCTTGCCGGGCTGGCGCTGTGGGTGGTGATGGGCGTGTCGCCGCGGTGACTCTGACCGCAGGTCACCAAGCTTCAATGAGGCTGCGTGGGAATGTACGAATGGATCTGGCTCATCTTGTTGGGGATTGGGATTCCCGCGGCCGGGCTGCTTTTCAGGCGGCCGTCGCGTGGAATCGTGGTCGTGCACTTCCTGGTCGGATTAGCGGGCGCGATCGGCGGCGGGCTGCTCTTTCGGCTGCTCGGGCTTCGCGCCTACGGCAGCTCCGGGCCATTGCTGGCGGGAATCGTGGGCGCGCTGATGCTGCTGATGCTTGCCGGCTGGATTCGCGATTCAGAACGGGCACCGAACGGAGGCCCTGGCCACAAGAAAGAGTAGTCGCCGGAAGTCGACGTTTGGCTTGAAACTCCGGGAGACTTGGATTCCGGCGAGAGTCCGATCGAAACGATTTCACCTCGCACCTTCCGCCCGCCCCCCATCTGCCAGTGACGTCTTCAAATTTCTTGCGATGCATCCCCCCGCCTTCGGGCGCGTCGGCAGAACGGGCGCAGCTTAGCCCCTCGCCCACGACGAACCGCTTCCAATTCAGTAGAATGCCGGTTCCATCAAACGGAATGTTGCATTCGTTTCCTTCGCCGTAGAAAGGCCCCCTCACATGTTCGGATCGCTGGTCGGCCCCGACATCAAGGAGATGCTCGATGCGAGACAATTCGCCGAGCTGCGCCGTGCGCTGGCCTCGCTGCCGGCGGTGTCGGTGGCCGAGATCTTCACGGACATGTCGCCCGAGGACGTAGCGGTTCTGTTTCGCATTCTGCCGCGCGAGTTTGCCGCGGATATTTTCGAGTATCTCGCCCACGAACAGCAGGAAGTGATCCTTCGCGCACTCGGCCAGGAGGGCGTGGCCGCGGTGCTGAACGAAATGGCCCCGGACGACCGCACCGCCCTGCTGGAGGACCTGCCCGGGCCGGTCACCCAGAAGCTTATCTTGCTGCTTTCCCCGGAAGAGCGCCGCATCGCGACCAAGTTGCTCGGCTATCCCGAAAAGTCCATCGGCCGCCGCATGACGCCGGACTACGTGGCCGTACGGGAAGGCATGACCATCGGGGAGGTTCTCGATCACATCCGCCGGGTGGGGCGCGACAAGGAGACGCTGAACGTCATCTATGTCGTCGATGAGCGCGGCCGCCTGGTCGATGACATCCGATTGCGTGAGTTGATTCTGGCCGATCCGGCGAAGCGCATGTCGGACATCATGGACCGGCAATACCAGGCCCTGCGGGTGGACCAGGATCAGGAGGATGCGGTCAAGGAGTTCAAGAGGCTCGACCGCTCGGCGCTGCCGGTGGTGGATGGGAACGACACGCTGGTGGGCATGGTCACGGTCGACGACATTCTCGACGTTGAGGAGAAGGTCGTCACCGAGGACATCCAGCGAATGGGCGCCGTGCAGGCCCTCGAAGCGCCGTACATGAACGTCGGCTTTTTCGAGATGGTGCGCAAGCGCGTCGTATGGCTGGCACTGCTTCTGGTTGGAGGGATGTTCACGGCGACCGCCATGGGCTATTTCCAGGACGAGCTCGATCATGCGATGGTGCTCGGTCTCTTTATTCCGCTCGTGCTGAGCAGCGGGGGCAACAGTGGGTCACAGGCCTCGACGCTGATTATTCGAGCGCTGGCCCTTGAGGAAATCAAGCTCCATGACTGGTGGCGCATCCTGTACCGCGAGATTGGCTCGGGGCTGGCCCTCGGTCTCACTCTGGGCATATTGGTCTTTTTGCGAATCGGATTGTGGCCGGGGGCCGAAAAGGTTTATACCGTTCACTACTGGTGGGTGGCGGCGGCGGTATCGACCAGCGTCATCGGCGTGGTCGTCTATGGCACCGTGGTCGGCTCGATGTTGCCGCTGATCCTCCGCCGCGTCGGATTGGATCCGGCAGTGTCGTCGACGCCGTTCGTCGCGACGCTGGTCGATGTTTCGGGAATCATCATTTATTTCACGATGGCGGCGGTTCTTCTCCGCGGACTTTTGCTTTGAACGTAATAATGGAAGCGCTTCTCTATATTTTGCTTGGCGGCGCGGCGGGGTCCGCGATTGGCGTCGTCATCGGCCTTCGCTTGGGGCGGGGCCCGTTGACCGCGGAAGTCGCGGGATTGAGCGCGGCGTCCGGAGAGCTGCGCAATCAGTTGACGGCGCGAGACGCCGAGTTGTCAGGATTGCGGCGCCTGCTCTCGGAAAACGAGCGAGCCTCGACAGAGGCGCGAGCCAGGCTGGAATCGGCTCGGGAGCATTTCGCGGAGCAGCGGCGGCAGATCGAGGAGATGGAGAAGAAGGTCAAGGAAACTTTTTCCGCACTTTCGTCCGCCGCGTTAAAGAGCAACAACGAGCAATTCATGACGCTGGCGCAGGAGAACATGAAGCCGCTGCGGGAACAGTTAGGGCGGTACGAAAAGCAGATTCAGGAAATGGAAAAAACCCGGGCCGAGGCGTACGGCGGGCTGGCCAAGCACTTGCAGCGGCTGGAGGAAGGGCGCGAGAAGCTCAGCCGCGAGACGGGCCTGCTGGTGTCGGCCCTGCGGCAGCCCGGGGCGACAGGCCGGTGGGGCGAGGTGACGCTGCGCAACGTCGTGGAGCTGACGGGCATGTCCGCGTATTGCGATTTCGAGGAGCAGGCGGCGCTGCAGGGCGAAGGCGGCCGCATGAAGCCGGACCTGGTGGTGCGGCTGCCGGGCGGCCGATCGCTGGTGGTGGATTCGAAGGTGAATGCTTCGGCCTATCTGGACGCGGTGCAGTGCGGCGACGAGCAGCAGCGCAAGGTGCATCTGGCTCGATACTGCGCGGGCGTGCGCACGACGATGAGAGGGCTGGCGGGCAAGGAGTATTGGCGCGGGTTGGCCCAGACGCCGGAATTTGTGGTGATGTTCATGCCTGGCGAAGCGTTTTTCGCGGCGGCGGTGGGCGCAGACCCGAGACTGCTGCAGGACGGCGTCGAGCTGGGTGTCCTGCTTGCGTCACCGACGACGCTGTCGGCGCTGCTGATGGCGATTCGCTACGGCTGGCAGCAACAGCAGGTGGCCGAGAACGCGGAGAAGATCGCCGCGGCCGGGCGCGATCTGCACGACCGCTTGTGCAAGTTCGCCGAGCATCTGGACAGGATTCGCGGAGGCCTTTCGGCCGCGGCGCGGGCGTACAACGACGCGGTGGGCAGCTGGGAAACCCGGACGCTGCCCAGCGCCCGCAAGCTCAAGGACCTCGATGCGGCCGGTGCGGGCAAGGATGTTGGGGAGCTTCGCTGCGAGGAAACAGTGTTGCGGGCCATACCTCTGGACGACGAAAGCGAGGCGCTGCGCCGCGAGACGGCGTAACCCTTGTTGCAGGAAACAAATCGCCGACGCAGAAATGTCTTGGCCTGACGGCCCTTTCGAGAACGTGGAGCCGCCGGCGGCCGAGCTGGCGGAGAATTTGGTGTGTCAAAAAGTTTTGGGCCAGCCGAAAGAGAAGGCGCGTGAGCCGTCATGCCCCGGAGTCGAGACATCCAGCGGATTCGGAGGCGGGTCTTGCCACAACCATGACACATTGATCGAGAGACCCGGCAATACCCGGCTTTCAAAACGGCCTTCGGTGAGCGATTTCGTCACGTACCCGCCCGCTTCGAGAAAATCGATTTCGGCCAGGCGCCGGTCGCAGTCGAAGAACCAGATTTCGGGCACTCGGCCCTGCTGATAAGCCAGTCGCTTTTCACCTAGATCGTAAGCGCGCGTGCTGTTGGAGATGCTTTCGATGGCAATATCCATTGGTCCGTAAACCCGGCCATTCTGGATGCGATCAACGTGCTCCGCCGAAAGGAACGAGAGGTCGGGACAAAATCGGCGCTGGTCCAGTTGCATGACGGCATTCGAGCCAAACAGGCGACCGAGCTTCCGCTCGAAGATAAAATGGCCCAGGAGTACGTGCAGGAATGAGAGGCCGCCTTCGTGTTGAATAGATGCCGGTGAATGCACAATCAAGACTCCGTCCAGGAATTCGCACCGCAAGTCTTCGTTCGCCAATTCTTCGTAATCGTCGCTCGTGACGTCGTATTTGCGCAGCAGATAGGGCGGCGCAAGGTTTTGCAGCTCAATACGAACGTCTTCAATCGGTGCGCAAGCATTGTTGACCGGCATGAAAGGCCTCCTGCGACATTATATCTGGAGCCGCCTGCAACCTGCCACACGCAGCTCCTTTCGTCCTTTTCGCCCGCCTCTTAATACAGCTTCTTGATCTGCGACGTGGGATAATAAAACGTGAGAATTTCGCGATAGTTCATTCCCCGCAGCGCCTTGGTCTCGGCGCCGAACTGGCATAGGCCGCAGCCGTGGCCGAAGCCCTTGCCGTCGCGGAAGACGTACGCTGTCGGGCCGCTTTCGAGCGTGAAGTTGGTCGAGCGCACGACGTGGCCGCCCATGCACAGGCGGAAATCCTCGCCGACGAGCGTTTCGTTCTGGCCGGTGGCGCCGTCGAGCTGAACGCGCACGATGCGCCCGTCGCGCCCGATCTCCTTGGGCCGCAGCCGCACGATTTTCCCAAGGCGCTTCACCGACGGATAGCGTGCGACAATCCGGGCGGTCACTTCGTCCTGCGTGAGTTTGACCGGCCCCCAGCGGTAGTATCTCGAAAGATAGCAATCGGTGCAGACGACATTGCCGGCCAGCGGCGGCACGTCGGGGTCATTCGGCTTGAACTGGGAGATCGGCTGCGTCACGCCGCCGCAGGTCGACGAGTAATACGTGCAGAAGATCTTGTCCTGACCGGCCCGTTCGTAGACCGCGATCTCTCCAGCCGTTGCCGCGACGGCGGCATCGGACTTCGTCTCCTCGCCGCGCACGCCGATGTACATCTGACTGCCTTCGGTATCGACCACGTCCCAGTCACGGCCGGGCGGCGTGCCGAGCTTCTGATACATCGCATAGGTGCGGGCGGCGACGCACTGGGCCTTGAAGGCCTCGGCGTGGAAATTGCCCGGCAATTCGCCGCGCAGGACGCCGCGCAGGTACGACTCCAGATCGACGTGATTGGTCAGCCGGATGTTCCGGCCGTCGAGGTGCACGCGCAATTCGCCGCGATACGTGTCGCTGTTCACGACGATGGTCGCGTCGTGGGCGGGCTTGATGGTCACGTCCTTGGATGTCAGAATCTCGTCACCCAGCTTAATGCTTTTGCCGGCCGTTGAGAGGGGCGAAGCGGCGAGCGGCTGGGGGCTATCCTTGAGCAGGCGGCCGGACTTGGTGTCGAATATCCGGCACGCTGATGAAACCCGCAACTGAATCGGCCCGCTCGCACTGCGGCCGGCAAACCGGACGCGGATGAGCCGGTCGAGTTCGACGCGCGGGGGAGGCTCGTCGGGCGCTTGCTGAAACCACGAGGTGCCGTCGCGAATGCAGTAGCAGCCCCACAGGATCAAGGTCGCACAGCCCGCGACGATCGTGGTTTGCTGGAGAGGCGTCGCGAAGATGAAACGGTTGCGCAGCCCGGCGCGAGCGCCGACACGCCCCGAGTCCGTTCTCGCGCGTGAGCCAGATCTCTTTCCGGACCCCAATGCTGTCGCTCTCCTTCGTCCTGGGGCCTCAACGCTCGGCTATTAGGATGTCGGCATCAAGCAACCGCGGCACGGCAATGTGCCGGGCTGCGCCGGTTCGATTGCGTTATCTCATCAAGTTCGCAGGGACAGGCCGTACTCGATGAGACATTTCTTGATTTCTTCAAGCGAGGTCTGGCCGAAGTTCCGGGCCGACATCAGCTCGGCCTCGCTGCGGCTCGTGAGGTCGCCCAGGGTGTTGATGCCGAGGCTTTGCAGGCACTTCCGCGACCGTACGGAGAGCTGCAGCGACGCGACGGGCTTGTTGTTCACCTCGGGGTTCATCGGCCGGACGGGCGGCGCCAGCGTGGCCGTCGCCGGACCGGCGGCGCTGAGGGACATGGGGCTTCGCTTCTCATGGGCGAGCTGCCCGAGCGAGAGGCCCTTCTGCGTCAGCATCGCCTTGATCTCCTTGAGCGACGTCTCGCCAAAGTTCTTGTAAGAAAGAAGTTCGGTCTCGCTGGTTCGCAGCAGATCGCCCAATGTATGGATGTTCATCTTCTTCAGGCAGTTGCGGCTGCGCACCGACAGCTCGAAGTCGGAGACGGGAATATCGAGCACGGCGTTGCGCCGCTCGCCATCATGAAGCTGAAAATCGTCGATCACCATGTCGCCGGCGGCCATCACGTCCTTGAGATAAAGACGTGCCCGCTGATTGGTGGGATCGACGGCCAGCACGCGGCGAATGCAATCGGCCGCCTTATCGAAGGCGGCATAATCTTCGTAAATGATCGCGAGATTCATGAGCGCGTGATTGTGGATATAGGGCTGATCGGTCGCGCGCAGGTAGAGTTCGCGGGCGGCCTCGTCATTGCCGTGAAGATCGTAGAGGTAGGCGAGATGAAAGCTGGCGTAGGCGTGACGTTCGTCCAGCTCCAGCGCCTGCTCCAGTTCATCCATGGCGGATTCAAGCTCGCCGTTTGCATGAAGAAAGCGCCCATCGGTGTAGTGCCAGTCGGCGGATGCGGCTCCTGCGGCGCGGGTCTGCTCCAGTATCGCGCCGGCCTTGTCCGTTTCGCCGAGCAGCAAGTGGCTTTCGGCGCGTTGACAGTCGAACTCGATGTCGCCCTGCGAATGTCGAGCGCCTTTTTCAAATTGCTCAAGGGCCTCTCGGTGCCGGCGCAGCTCTCGATAGGCGAGGCCGAGATATTTGTGCTTTTCCGGCGTGTCGTCCGCCTTCTCGAGCCATACCGCCGCCCGATCGGCTGCACCCAGCAGGGCATAGCACATGCCCAGCTTCAGCGCGCCGCGTCCGGCGGTAACCGCTTTCGACTCAACCTTCCTCTCCAGATCGACGACGAGTTCGAGAAAGCGATTCACCGCTTCCCGTCCCGCAAATGCAACGTCTTTCAGGGCTTCGTAGGTTTCCTTGTCGAAAGTTTCTGTTTCAAAGAGGCTGGAAAGATCAAGGGTGTTTTCCATGATTTGCGAACGGTCTCCAACGAAACCGCGAAAAAAGGTCCCACGCAGGGATTCGCGCTGGCGGCGCAACTCTCGCGGCCGGCGTGCTGCCGGATGAATGGCCAAATTTAATTGAATCGTGCATGATAGCCGCGCCGATCCAGACTGCAAGTCGCTCGACTTGGCAGGATCGCCGGGTCCAGAAAACTGGATTGCTGAAGTCACTCCGAACGTGGGTTTGTGTCGCTGATGCGCGCAGCATCCGATTTGAAAGAGAGTTATCCACCGACTTTACACGGCCCGTGCCTTCTGAATTTCTTATTGAGTTTCTAACCCCTTTCCAGTATCATGCCTGATCGCTGTTTCAGCCCGATCGAATCATAAAATCATATTTGGCCGTATTTTACAGGCGAACACCCCGCTTGGGGTGGCTGGTGGGCGGCCGATCATCCAACGAGCGTCGTACGCATGAATACCGCAGCCGAATGCCCATGGCCCGATGTTTTGCACTATGTAAAAAAGCACTACCCGGCCGTGAATCGAACCTGGTTCACCGAGCTCGAGGGCGGGCCCGTTGAAAATGGGAATTACACCGTCGTCGCACCAGACCCCGCCCAAGTGGTTTATCTCCGCCGCCACTGTATTCGGCCATTTGTCGAAGCCGTGCAGTTCTCAACCGGTCGTCTGATCGCCGTCGACTTTCGCGCGAGCAGCGGACGAATCTTTCCAGGAGGCCTGGGGAATATCGATCATGGGCGGCGCGAGGATGCTTCGGAATTTGAGTCGTATCCGTTGATACCTCTGCTTCCCGAAAATACCTTCGAGAATTTTGTCACCGGCCCGTGCAATCGCTTCGCCCACGCGGCCTCGCTGGCCGTCGGAGATTCGCCGGGTTCTTCGTATAACCCGCTCTTCATTCACGGCGCTTGCGGATTGGGAAAGACGCACCTGCTTCAGGCGATCTGCCACCGCGTGCTCGATCAACTCCCGGCGACGCGCATCCTCTACGTTTCCTGCGAAACTTTCGTCAACCAGTTCATCGACGCGGTCGAAAAAAATGCGATGAACCGCTTTCGCGATCTCTACCGCACGGTCGACATGCTGGTCATCGACGACATCCAATTCATCGCCGGCCGCGATCGCACGCAGGAGGAGTTTTTTCACACCTTCAACGCGCTGTATCAGGTCAACAAGCAGATCATTCTTTCGGCGGACGCATCGCCTCCACAGATTCCTCACCTGGAGGAGCGGCTCGTCAGCCGATTCAACTGGGGCCTGATCGTGCGGGTCGAAGCGCCCTGCCTGGAAACACGGTGCGCCATCATTCGCAAGAAGATGAAATTGCGAAAAATGGAGTTGGCCGACGACGCGGTGATGTACATCGCCCAGACCGTCGCTTCAAACACGCGCGAGCTGGAGGGGGCGCTCAATCGCGTTCACGGACTCGCGGCCCTGGAGGGCCGGCCGATTGACTTGGCGCTGGCCCGGGATGCGATGGGCGTCGAGCCGGTGGCGCCGAGCCGCCATATCCGAATTCAGGACATCATGACCATCGTGACGGCGCGGTTTGACGTGAAGCTGTCGGATTTACAGGGCCGCAAGCGCAGCCGCTCGATTGCCTTGCCGCGGCAGGTATGCATGTTCCTCGCGCGTCAGTTCACGCAGCATAGCCTCGAGGAGATCGGCGGGTTTTTCGGAGGGCGCGATCACACGACCGTGCTGCACGCCAACAAGCTGATCGCGGAGCGACGTCGAAGCGATGCACCGTTCCGAGCACGATTGGAAGAGATCGAGAACGCGCTCATCAAGGGTTGATTTCTTATAAGAAGCTCGGGTGAGATTCAATGTGGATAAGGTGATGCGGTGCTGATGATGCACCTGTGCGGAGCCCTGTTGGTCCGTGTGTACCTGTGGTTTTTCCATGTTCGCGGACGCCATCAAACAGGGCGGCTTACAGGTTGTTCAGGTGGACGAATCGGCCCGCATCGAGTAAGATTCGACGCTTGCGGAGCTTGTCGTCAGGGGCAAATGTTCTCGACCAATTGACAGGCTCTAAGATGAATATGACTTCATTCTTTTTGTATAAGTCTATTCATATTCACGACGTGAATACCAATCGCTCCGCCATTGATCGGGAACGGAACGACTTCATAATGATCGGCTCCCCAGCCGGAGTTCGTTGAGCAGAAAGCGCAGGGTATCGGATATGAAATTCATCTGTGATCGCGTCGCGCTGCAGGAGGCGCTGTCGGCCGCATCGAGCGTGGCCATGACGCGCACGCCCCGGCCGATTCTCGAATGTGTCCGCATCACCGCGGAGAAGGACGGCCTGGTTCTCACGGCGTACGATCAGGAAGTGGGCATTCAATACCGCGTCACTCAGGTCGAGGTGTCGAAGCCCGGCGAGACGCTGGTGAACTGCGCGCGGCTCGTCGCGATCGTTCGCGAGTCGGCCGATGAGACGATGGCATTCGAAAGCCAGGACGAAGTCCTGAATATTCGCGGGCGCGACAGCGTGTTCCGGGTGGTGGGTCAGAACGTGCGGGAGTTTCCGCCGGTACCTGGTCTGGAGGGCGACCCGAACATCACGCTGAAGATGGGCGATCTCCGCTCGGCGATCGAGAAAACCCTGTTCGCCGCGGCCCGGGAGAGCACGCGCTATGCGATCAACGGCGTGCTCTGGCAGAAGAAGGGCAAGCAGCTCCGGCTGATCGCGACGGACGGCAGGCGGCTGGCACTGTCCTCGGCGGCGATGCAAAGTTCGACCGAGGGGGACGTGCAGGCCATCGTGCCGACCAAGACGCTGTCGCTTCTGTCGAAGCTGCACTTTGACGCAGACGAGCCGGTCGAGATTCGAATCACCACCAACCAGATCGCGCTTCAATGCGGCAAGGCGACCATTAGCAGCGTCCTGGTTGAGGGCAACTTCCCGCGATGGGAGGACGTGATCCCGCGGGAAAACGACAAGACCATCGAGCTGACGACGGACGTCTTTCTCAGTG
>Ga0190265_10001925_pt1 | contig 13755 bp, 10 predicted proteins | sample Popmic124T_FD_133135 | JGI IMG/M metagenome (GOLD analysis project Ga0190265, IMG submission 133135) | Populus adjacent soil microbial communities from riparian zone of Indian Creek, Utah, USA - 124 T | ecosystem: Environmental > Terrestrial > Soil > Riparian zone | place: USA: Utah | collected... | reverse complement strand
GGGGCCGGGGTTGGCCTCGATGAGGAACAGGATCGACTTGCCGGTCTCGGCTGCCTGCTCGATGCCGAGCGGGGTGAACACGCCGTGGTTGATGGCGTTGTTCAGGAACAGCACCTTGGCCGGTTCCACGATGATCGACAGCAGCGGCAGCAGGTTGAGCGACACCAGCCACGCGACGGCGGCACCGAGGGCGGCGCTGATGCCGAGCATGACCGGTCCGAAGACGAAGAAGCCCACGATCGCCAGCAGCATGCCGAGGATGCCTGCCGAGAAGTTGTTCACGAGCATCTCGAAACCGGGCTTGATCTTGCCGTCCCACAGCCTGTCCATCTGCTTGGTGACCCAAGCCGCGAGCGGACCCATGATCATCGCGCCGAGGAACATCGGGATGTTCGTGCCGACGATCACGCCCATCACCGCGATCGAGGCGACGACGCCGCCGCGCTCGCCGTAGACCATGCGTCCGGCGGTGTTGGCGATCAGCAGCGGCAGCAGGTAGGTGACCATCGGACCGACCAGACCCACATACTGCGGGAAGGTCGTGCCGTCCGGTGCTTCGGCGAGGGCCACCATGGCGCCCTCCCAGCCGATCTCGGCTGCGTTTCCGAAACCACCGAGCATGTCGGCGACCGGAAACCACTGGCCGAGCCAGCCGACCGAGATGAAGAGCATCGTGACGAAGCCCCATGCGATGAAGGCCGCGATGTTCGGCATGATCATGCCGGAGAGGAAGGTGCCGAAGCGTTGAACGCCGACCCTCGCCTTGTTCATGCCCGTTGCGGGCGCTGACGCCGTTGTCATGGCTGTGCTCTCTTTCTCTAGCTCGAGGATTTCGCGGCCGCGTGCGCGGCCCCGGTCTCGGTGATGGATGCTGCGGCCGCGCGGGCCGCCTCTCGGGCGGAGGCCGCATCGTTCGCGGCCAGGGCTGCCTCGGCGATGACTCGGGCATCATCGAGGGAGTACTGCAGGAGCGACGCACGTACGTCGGCCAGCGCCGTCGGCGCCATCGACAGGCTCGTCGCGCCGAGCCCGACCAGGACGATCGCCAAGAGCGGATCGGCCGCGGCTTCGCCGCAGATCCCGACGGGCTTGGCGTGGATGCGACCGGCGTTGCCCACCTCGCGGATGAGGCGCAGAACAGCCGGATGCCACGGGTCCTGGAACGACGCCACCGAGCCGAGAAGCCGGTCGGCGGCGAGCGTGTACTGAGTGAGGTCGTTCGTGCCGATTGACGCGAAGTCCGCGCCCTCGAGGATGCGATCTGCCAGCAGCGCCGAGGAGGGCACCTCCACCATGACGCCGGCGGTGCGGATCCCGTACTCGCGTGCGATCGCGGTGAAGTAGTCGCTCTCCTCGACAGTGGCGACCATCGGCGCCATGACCCACAGCTCGGCACCTCCGTCCGGGCCGGCGCGGGTCGCGGCATCCGCCTCCGCCAGCGCCGTCAGCTGCTCGCGCAGGATGTCTTCACTGGCGCGAAGGGCGCGCAGCCCACGCAGGCCCAGTGCCGGGTTCTCCTCGTGGGCGTCGTTGAGGAAGGGGAGAGGCTTGTCGGCTCCGGCATCCAGCACGCGCACGACGACCTTCTTGCCCGGGAATGCCGACAGCAGCGCTTCGTATGACACCCGCTGCTGTTCGATCGTGGGCGCACTGCTGGAGCTCAGGAAGAGGAACTCGGTGCGGAACAGGCCGACGCCCTCCGCGCCGAGCGCGACCGCGTCGGCGGCTCCGGCGGGGTTGCCGAGGTTGGCCAGGAGCGGCACCGGGGTTCCATCCGCCAGCGCGCCCGGCGTGATCGGCGCCGTGGACGCCGCGGCGCGGTCTGCGGCACGGCGCTGCGCGCGCTGGAGCTCATCGGCCGTCGGCTGCGTCGTGACCACGCCGGCGGCGGCATCCACGATCACGACCTCGCCGTCGACGAGACCGGTGGCCGAGACCGCACCCACCACGGCGACGATGGACTTCTCGCGGGCGAGGATCGCCGTGTGCGAGGTCGGGCCGCCCTCGGTGGTGACCAGCGCCAGAACCTTGTCGAGGTCCAGAAGCGCGGTATCGGCGGGCGCGAGATCCTTGGCGACGAGCACGAACGGATGCCCCGGGTCGGGCACGCCTGGAGCCGGGAGGCCACGGAGGCGGGCGATGACCCGCTGGGCGACATCGTCGAGGTCGGCCGCGCGCTCGCCGAGGTACCCGCCCATTGCCGTCAGCGTGTCGCGGAACGATGCGAACGCGTCGTGCACTGCGAACTCCGCGGTCTTGCCGGCGCCGATCCGGGCGTCGATCTCCTCCTCCAGGCTGGGGTCCTCCGCCATCATGGCCTGGGCCTCGAGTACATCCTGCGCGGCGCCACCGGCCTGCGCGCCGCGCTGCTCGAGTTCCCGTGCGACGCCGGCGACGGCATCCCGCACCCGCGTCGTCTCCTCGTCGGTGCTGCGGCTGCTCGGCTCGTCGCCGGGAGCCGGGAGGGGCTCTGCCATGCGCGCGACCGCTCCCTGGGCGATGCCGAGCCCGATGCCTACGCCTCGCAATTCGGTCATGGTCTCGTCCCGCTGACTTCCGTCATGATCGCCTACGCCGCATCGTGGTCGGTCGAGAGCAGTTCGCTCAGCTGGTCCAGAGTTGCCTCGGCGCTGTCGCCGTCGGCACTGAGAGTCACGTAGTCGCCCTGCTCGATACCCAGGGCGATGACGCCCAGGATGCTCGCCGCGTTCACGGGCTTGCCGGAATCCTTGGCGATCGTGACGGGGATGCCGGAGTCTTTGGCGGCCTGGGCGAACATCTTCGCCGGCCGGGCGTGCAGCCCGTGGGCTGATCCGATCCGGACGGTGCGGGTGGTGGGGGGCATGTCAGTCCTCTTCCTGTCGGTCGTGTAGGTCGGCGCCGGGCGCGATGGGAAGCATCCCCTCAGTGCTGCGCACCGCGTCGCGGACGAGTGCAAGGGTGCGCGTGCCGTCGAGATCGGTGAAGATGTCCGGCGGCAGCAGCACGACTGTCGTGCCGCGCCGCGCGGCATCCCGCTCGATGCGCTCCAGCGCGTGGCCCAGGTGCGGGCCGACCAGTACGACGTCCGCGGCATCGAGGTCGATCGGCAGCGACACCTCGGTGCCGGCGAACGCGGAGTACGGCAGCCCCTGGTCGTGCGCGGCGTGCCGCACGCGCTGAGCGACGAAGGTGCTGGACGCACCTGCTCCGCAGACCACCAGGATCCTCATCGACCCGCCTTCCTGTCGCCATTCTTGTGAAAACGCTGAGAGCGGACAACCAGTCATGTTTCCGGAGGGGCGGAAAGCACAAGGCCTCGACGCCCGAGAGGGAGCCGAGGCCTTGTGCGAACGGGATCACTGCGTGAAGTACGCGTTCGCTTTCGCTGAGAACAGGAAGACGAGACCGACGATCGCCAGTACAGCGGCGATGATCTGGTCCCAGAAATCGACACCGATGACGATCGCCCACACCGCGACCACCAGGTTCAGCGTGAATACGACGGCCATGATGATGCGGGCTGCGTTGCTGCCACGGAACAGTCCGAGGCTGACGGCGATGGTGAGGATGCCGATGATCAGCACCACCCACGCGTCGAACCCGGCGCCGGCGATCAACGCGAGGATCGCGCCGATGATCTGTATGGCACCGATGATCCAGGCGATCACTGCGACGATGGTCACCCCTACGGGGCGTTCTCCAGCCATGTCCACTCCTTCTGCGAGGTATGCCACAACTCCGTGGCGTGCTCACGGTACCGCGGGCCGACTCGTGCCGCCATGGTCCTGCCGGCGCGTGGTTGACTGGCGGGAAGCCATCGCATCGACGCGGGAGGAAGGACGCTGTGACCAGAGCGAGACAGGACCGTCTTCTGGGCCTGCTCCCGCGTGACGGCGACTGGGCCACGGCCGCGACGCTCGCCGACAGCCTCGGCGTCACTCCGCGCAGCGTCCGCTCATACGTCACGGCCATCAACGCGCGGGTGCGCGATGGGGTCGCCGTCGAGTCCGGCCCGCAGGGTTATCGTGCCGGCGCGGATGCCGCGCTCGCGCTCCGCGTCGCCGCCGCGGCGGATGCCGGAACCCCGCGAGACCGCCTCCACACGCTCGTGCGGGTGCTCCTGGATGCCGATGACGGCGTCGATGTCTTCGAGACCGCCGATGCGCTGCACGTCAGCCCGGCGACGCTCGACGCCGACCTGGCCCGGGTGCGGGGCCTCCTCGGCGGCACCGAACTCACCCTCGAACGCTCGGCCTCGCGGGCGAGGCTTCGCGGCACGGAGATGGCCCAGCGGCGACTGCTGAGTACCCTGGCGCACGACGAGATGGATGCCGGATCCTTCGATCTGGACGCACTTCGCCGCACGCTCGGCGCGGATTCGGTCGGCGCGCACGCGTTCGGACCCTTCAAGACCGAACTGGTGTCCGAGCTCGGCGCCCTCGGCTACTTCGTCAACGAGTTCGGCATCGCGGACGTCGTGATGCACATCGCGATCGCCGCCGATCGTGTCGCGAGCCATCGCCCGCTCGAGGGGACTGCCGGCGAGACTCGACCGGCCCAGCAGGAGGTCGCGGCGATCCTCGAGCGGCTGGTCGGGGGTCACCTCGGCGTGACGCTCGGGGCGGGCGATCTGCAGCATCTGTCCACGCTCGTGCTCACGCGCGTGGTCGCGCCCGGGGCATCCGCTCCGTCCATCGAGGCTCGAGCGCGTCTTGACCCCGACGTGGAGGCTGCCGTCAGGCAGGTCGTCGAGACCGCCGCCGCCGAGTTCCTGGTCGACATCGCGCACGAGGATTTCATCCTGCGCCTGGCGTTGCACGTGCAGAACCTCCGGCACCGCGCGCGCGAGCAGGCCTGGTCGCGAAACCCCTTGACCAAGTCGCTCAAGTCGACGTATCCGATGATCTTCGAGGTGGCCGTGTTCATGGCGAGCGGTCTTCACGAGCGGCTCGAGATCCCGCTGCTGGATGACGAGATCGCGTACATCGCGATGCATGTCGGCGGGCGGCTGGAGCGCAGTCGCCGAGCGGATCAGCTGCTGACCGCGACGATCGTGTGCCCCGGCTATTACGAGCTGCACGAACTTCTGCGCTCGAGCGTGGATCGCTCCCTCGGCCAGGCGAGCGAGGTCGTCGGCGTCGAGACGAGGGTGGATCCGGACTGGGCCTCGATCGACAGCGACCTGGTGCTCACGACGATCGACCCCGCCGTTGTGGGCGATCGGTTCGTCCGGATTCAGCCGTTCCTGACCGATGCCGACGTCGACCGGGTGCAGACCGCGGCCGCACGCATCCGTCGCAGCCGGCGTCTTGCCCGCCTGCGCAAAGATCTCGAGCGCTACTTCGTGCCGTCCGCCTTCGTCCGCGGGTTGAGCGACGAGGCCGGTGAGGAGGGCGTGATTCGCCGCCTCGGAGCGCTGCTGGTCGCCGAGGGGGTGATCGACGACGACTACGTCGAGCGGACGATCCAGCGCGAGCGGCTCTCGTCCACCGCCTTCACCGACGCCCTGGCCGTGCCGCACGCGCTCGGCATGACGGCCACGCGCACCGCCATCGCGGTCGGCATCGCCGATCCGTCGATTCCCTGGGGCGAAGGGCGGGTGCAGGTCGTCGCGGTGGTCGCCTTCTCCGAGACCGACCGTGAGGCATTCCAGACGGTCTTCGAGCAGTTCGTCGAGGTGTTCTCGGAGCGCGAGAGCGTCCACCGCATCGTGCGCCGCAGCACTGACTTCGCGGGCTTCCTCGACGAGCTCGTCGCCGTGATCGACGGCTGACGCGTTCTGCAGACGGATGCCGCGGCATCCGTCATCCGCGCCGCAGGCGCTCCTCGAGTCCGAGCTTGACGGCTGACCATTCATGGGGGAGGAGCGAGAAGACGACGGTATCGCGAAGGCTGCCGTCGGCGCCGATGCGGTGGTTGCGCAGGACGCCGTCCTGCTTCGCACCCAGCCGGGCGATCGCCGCCCGCGACTGCAGGTTGTGCCAGTGCGTGCGGAACTCGACCGCGATCGCGTCGCACCGTTCGAACGCATGGCCCAGCAGCAGCAGCTTGGACGCCGTGTTGACCGCCGTCCGCTGCGCGGCCACGCCGATCCAGGTATAGCCGATCTCGACGTGCCGGTTGGCCTGGTCGATGCCGCAGAACGTCGTCATGCCGACGGCCTGCCCGGTGTCGAGTCGGCGCACCGCCCACGGGTTCATCGATCCGGCTTCATGCCACGTGAGGCGTCGCTCGATCTCAGCGGTGACCTCGCCTGCTGAGGGGATCGAGGTGTACCAGGCATGCTCGAGACCTGCCGTCGCCTCGGCGAGCTCGTCGGCGTGGTCCAGGCTCAGCGGTTCGAGCCGCACCCACTCGTTCTCGAGGATGATCTCATCGCGCAGGAGCATGCGATGAGCTTACGAGGCATCGTTCGCGTGCATGGCGGCTTCGGCGGCCGCGGCGCCGGCCGCCGGGTCGGCGACGCGGGATGCCTCGCGTGCCGCCGTCACCGCGCGCCGGCCCGCAGGCAGCCAGACCGCCCCGCCCACAACGACGAACGTGAGCAGGCCGGCGGCCACGAGCAGCACTTCGATCGACACCACGTCGGCGAGGGGCCCGAACACGACCATCCCGATCGGCATCGCCAGCGCCATCACGATGCCGAGGAATCCGAACACTCGACCTTGCCGCTCCGGCTCGACCGTCTCCTGCAGCACCGTCATCGACGGCGTGGAGAAGAACGGCACGACAAGGCCGAGGACGAACATGAAGCCGAAGAACAGCCAGACATTCGGTGAGAGTCCGAGCCCGATCGAGAGCGCGCCGAACACCAGCGATGACACGATGATCATCCCAATCCTGCTGCGCTTGGCGAACAGCGACGCCACCACGATGCCGCCCAGCACCATGCCCACGCTGAAAGCGACCTCGAGCACGGCCAGGTTCACGACGTTCTGCTGTTCGCCCGCGTCGAACGAGCGGACCAGCATGAGCGGCGTGAGGTTGGACGGCGCGACGATGAGCACGAAGATGATCGCGAACAGGACGAGCAGCCAGCGCACGAAAGCGTGGTGCGCGACATAGCGCACCCCATCGACCAGGTCGGCGAAGTACCCCGTCTCCACGTCGTCGGCGCGCCGGACGGCCGCAACGGGGATCAGCGCGAGCAGCCCGATTCCGATCACCGCGGTCACCACGTCGATGAAGAAGATCGGCACCAGTGCGGCGGCCGAACCATCCGCCGCAGCCGATGACCACGCGTAGATGGCGCCGGCTGCGGCGGGCGCGATCAGGGCCATCGCCGACTGGATCGAGCCGTTGATGCCATTCACCCGCATGAGGTTGCGGGTGGGGGTGATCTGCGGGATGAGCGCGGAGACGGCGGGCATCTGGATGCCGGCGCCGGCCGAGCGGATCGCCGTCGTGAGGAAGATCAGCCAGACCTGGTCGTACCCCGCCATCATGATGAACGCGAGGGCGAGGGTGGATGCTGCGATGCCCGCGTCGGCGGCGATGATGAGGTACTTGCGGTTGTGGCGATCGGCCCAGACTCCGCCGAAGATCGAGACGACGGCCTGGGGGAGGAAGCCGAACAGCGCCGCCAGCATCATGATCACGCCGGACTGATACGTGATGGTCAGGTACCAGAACACCGCATACTGCACCAGCATCGAGCCGAGCAGGCTGACGGTCTGCCCGCTGAGGAAGAGGATGACCTTCCGTAGCCAGTGCGGCGGGTCGGGCGCCTGGGTGGGGGCCGATGCGCCGGCGGAAACGGATGCCTCGGCCGCCGCATCCGTTCGGCCGTTCGATGCGTCCTCAGCCACTGCGTTGCTCTCTCGTGAAGGTCAAGTCGCGATATATCGCGAGCGTCACGATAGCACGAAGCGTCCGCGTGCCGTCAAGGGCGCACGCGGACCCGCCCCGAAGGTTCAGCCGATTTCGTCGAGGAGGGCGCGCGCGCCGGAACTCAGGGCCGTGATCCGGGCTTTGGCGTCGTCGGCGGAGTCTCCGCGCACGTCGAGGTACAGCTTCAGCTTCGGCTCGGTGCCGCTCGGCCGGATGATCACCCGCGATTCATCGGTCATCCACAGCCGCAGGACGTCGCCCACCGGCAGGTCCTCGACGCCGTCGAGCAGGTCGTCGATCCGCTCGACGGCGAGATCACCGATGGACTCCGGATGCCGGTCCCGAAGTTGCGCCATGATCCGGCCGATCGTCGAGACGTCCTTGACGCGGATCGAGATCTGGTCGCTCGCGAAGAATCCGAAGGTCGCGTCGAACTCGGCCAGGAGGCGGGCGAGGCTGTCGCCGCGCTCGCGGGCCTCGGTGACCATGCCGAGCATCGCGATCGCCGCGGAGATTCCGTCCTTGTCGCGCACGGTTTCGGGATTCACGAGGTAGCCGAGCGCCTCTTCGAAGCCGTAGACGATGCCCGGGGCGCGTGAGATCCACTTGAAGCCGGTCAGCGTCGTGTGAAAGTCGAGCCCGTAGTGATCGGCGACGGTCTTCAGCCCGGGCGAAGAGACCAGTGAGCACGCGAGCGATGCGCCGGCTGGGGCATCCGCTTCCCGCGCGAGCCGCGCAGCGCGCCAGCCCAGCAGCAGGCCGATCTGGTTGCCGGTGAGACGTCGCCACCCGCCCTTGGCGTGCGGGTCGGGCACCGCGACGGCGAGGCGATCGGCGTCGGGGTCGTTCGCGATCACGAGGTCGGCGTTGGCGCGGCGCGCGGCCGCGAAAGCGAGATCCATCGCGCCCGGCTCCTCCGGGTTGGGGAAGGCGACAGTGGGGAACGCGCCGTCGGGCTCGAGCTGCTCGCCGACCGGCACCGGCGCCGGGTAGCCGGCCGCGTCGATGATGCGCGAGAGCGTCTCCCAGCCCACCCCGTGCATCGCCGTGTAGACCCACGTGAGACCGGCGGCGCCCTCGGGGGCGGGGGCCACCGCGGCCGTCGCTTCGATGTACGCGTTGACGAGTGCCTCAGCAGCCGTTTCGTATGCCAGTGAGCGAGGAAGCGCGCCCACGTCGCCCGCGTCGGCGATGCGCTGAATGTGGGCCGCGATCTCAGCGTCTGCGGGCGAGACTATCTGGGCACCGTCGTCGTCGCCGCCGAGATAGACCTTGTATCCGTTGTCGTTCGGGGGGTTGTGACTGGCGGTGACCATGACGCCGGCATCGGCGCCGAGGTGGCGCACCGCGAACGCCAGCACGGGCGTGGGGAGCATCCGGGGGAGGAGGATCGCGCGCAGGCCCGCGCCCGTGAACAGCTCGGCGGAGTCCCGGGCGAACACGTGCGAATTGCGACGGCCGTCGTACCCGACCACGATGGTCGGCGTGTTGCGTGCGCCGTCGTCACCCTCAGCGGCAGCCTCATCGGCACGTTCCAGCACGAAGGCCGCGAGGCCCGCTGCTGCCTGAGCGACCAGCACACGGTTCATTCGATTGCTGCCCGCCCCGAGCTCGCCGCGCAGGCCTGCCGTACCGAAGGCGAGGCGACCGGCGAAGCGGTCGGCGAGATCAGCGGATGCCGCGGCATCTCCGCTCTCGGCGCGGTCGAGCACTGCGCGCAACTCGGCGCGGGTCTGCGCGTCGGGGTCCTGGGCGAGCCACGCGAGGGCCTTGGCCCGCACGTGAGCGTCGGAGCTCACCTCACCTGTGGCGATGCTCACATCGCCCCGATGACTCGTGCCAGCAGCGACGAGATGACCGGTCCGGCCGCGCGGCCCGCCTCCACGACCTCCTGATGGCTGAGGGGCGTGGTCTGGATGCCCGCAGCCATGTTCGTGATCAGTGAGAAGCCGAGGACCTCCATGCCCGCCTGTCGTGCGGCGATCGCCTCGAGCGCGGTCGACATGCCGACGATGTGACCGCCGATCGTCTTGGCCATCCGCACCTCTGCCGGAGTCTCGTACTGCGGCCCGCTGAACTGGCAGTACACGCCCTCGTCGAGCGATGGATCGATCGAGCGCGCGAGGTCGCGCAGCCGCAGGGAGTACAGGTCGGTCAGGTCGATGAACGTCGCGCCCTCCAGCGGCGTGGCACCGGTGAGGTTGATGTGGTCGCTGATCAGCACCGGGTTTCCGGGCCTCCAGTGGGGTTTGATGCCTCCGGCCCCGTTGGTCAGCACCATCGTCCGCGCTCCGGTCGCGGCCGCGGTGCGGACACTGTGCACGACCGCGCGGGGCCGGTGGCCTTCGTAATAGTGCGTGCGCGCGCCGATGATCAGCACGTGACGGCCGCGCGGGGTCAGGATGCTGCGAAGCGTGCCGACGTGACCCTCCAGGGCGGGTCGGCTGAAGCCGGTCACTTCGGTGGCGGGTACGGTGGCCACGGTCTCACCGATGAGCTCGGCGGCCTGTCCCCAGCCGCTGCCGAGCGTGAGCGCGATATCGTGCCGCGCCACCCCGGTCAGTCGGGCGATATCGTCGGCGGCTTCGGCCGCGATCTCGAACGGGTCTGCTGAAGGGTCATCGAGGGGGCCCGGGATCGTCTCTGACATGCACCCACTCTAGGAACGCGCGGGCCTGGGAGCCAGCGCGGCGCGGGATGTGGCATCCGGCGTGCTTCGCGTAGCGCTTAATGGGGCTCCGCCCCAAACCCCCGGCGTGCTTCGCACACCCGGTGCTGAAAGGATGGGTGCATGTCTTTGAGCTTCGAGCGCACCCAGAGCGTCGCGATCATCGGTGGCGGCCCCGGCGGCTATGAGGCAGCGATCGCCGCCGCCCAGCTCGGCGCGGAAGTGACCGTGGTCGAGCGTGCCGGCATCGGCGGGTCTGCCGTGATCACCGATGTCGTTCCGTCCAAGACCCTGATCGCCACCGCCGACGCGGCCGTGGCGATCGCCGAGGCGGGCGACCTCGGGGTGCAGCTGTTCGCGCGCGGCGGGGAAGGCAAACCACTCAAGCCCGAGATCGCGATCAATCTCGGCGCAGTCAACAAGCGCCTCCTTTCCCTTGCCCGTCAGCAGTCCGATGACATGCGTGCCTCGCTGGTCGAAGCGGGGGTTCGCATCATCTCGGGGTACGGCAGGCTCGACAGCGACAACTCGGTCGTCGTCTCCACCGGGCCTAAGGGCACCGACTTCGACAGGATCGAGGCCGACACGCTCCTCGTGTCGGTGGGTGCCTCCCCGCGCGAGCTGCCCAGCGCGAGGCCCGACGGTCAGCGCATCCTCACGTGGACGCAGCTGTACGACATGACCACGCTCCCCGAGCACCTCATCGTCGTCGGGTCGGGTGTCACCGGCGCCGAATTCGCTTCGGCGTACATGAATCTCGGGGCGAAGGTCACCCTCGTCTCGAGTCGTGAGCAGGTGCTTCCGGGGGAGGACAGGGATGCCGCCGCCGTTCTGGAGAAGGTGTTCAAGCGCGGCGGGATGAAGGTGCTGTCGAAGTCGCGTGCCGAGAAGGTCGAGCGTGACGGCGACGGCGTGCTCGTGACTCTGTCCGACGGTCGCACCGTCGAGGGCAGCCACTGCCTCATGGCGGTCGGGTCGGTCCCGAACACGGCCGGCATCGGCCTCGAGGAAGCCGGCGTGCAGATGACCGAATCGGGGCACATCCAGGTCAACCGGGTTGCGCGGACATCGGTGCCGAACATCTATGCCGCCGGCGACTGCACGACCTTCGTGCCGCTCGCATCAGTGGCCTCGATGCAGGGCCGCACGGCGGTCTTCCACGCGCTCGGTGACGTCGTGATCCCGCTCGAGCACCGCCGGATCACCTCGAACATCTTCACCGCGCCGGAGATCGCGACGGTCGGCTGGGCGGAGCACGACATCGCGGACGGCCGCATCAACGGCATCGTGCACAAGCTCCCGCTGGCGGCCAATCCCCGCGCGAAGATGATGGGCTTCAAGGACGGCTTCGTCAAGCTCCTGGCCCGTCAGGGAAGTGGCACCGTGATCGGCGGCGTGATCGTCGGACCGCGCGCATCGGAGCTCATCTACCCGATCGCGATCGCGGTCGAGCGGCGGCTCACCGTCGACCAGCTGTCGCGGGTGTTCGCCGTGTACCCGTCCCTGAGCGGCAGCATCACCGATGCCGCTCGCGCGATGCACATCGTCGACCAGACCGACGCGGGCTGACCCGGCGCGTCCGCAGCATCCGCTCGCGCCTCTCGTAGCGTCTGCCGCGTCCGGCCTGCGGCTACGAGATCGTGAGGAGCTGGTGACCGGCCGAGACCGTCGTGCCGGCCGTGGCGTCGATCGCGCCGATCACGCCGTCTTTGTGGGCCTGGATCGGCTGTTCCATCTTCATCGCCTCGAGCACGACCACGAGGTCGCCCGTGACGACCTGCTGACCGTCCTGCACCGCGACCTTGACGATCGTCGCCTGCATCGGCGACTTCACCGCGTCGCCGGATGCCCCGGCCACCGCCGTCGTCGAGTGGGAGCGTCGCGACGGCGGCACTGCGGCAGGTCTGCCGACCGCGCCGGGAGCGGCGACGATCCGGTCGGGAAGGCTGACCTCGAGCCGCTTGCCGCTGACCTCGACGACCACGGTGTGGCGCGCCTCGGCGGCCTTGGGCGCCTCGAGCTCGCCGTCCCACGGGGGGATGTCGTTCTCGAACTCTGTTTCGATCCAGCGCGTGAACACCCCGAAGTGCCCGTCTTCCGCCGTGAAGGCGGGGTCGCGCACCACCTTGCGGTGAAACGGCAGCACCGTCGGCAACCCTGAGATCTCGAACTCCTCGAGAGCACGGCGTGCACGCTCGAGCGCCTCGGCGCGGTCGCGGCCGGTCACGATGATCTTGCCCAGCAGAGAGTCGAACGCGCCGCTGACGGAGTCGCCTGCGGTGACGCCCGAGTCGAGCCGGATGCCGGGTCCTCCGAAGGTCTTGAACACGTGGATCGGTCCAGGCTGGGGAAGGAACCCGCGGCCGGGGTCCTCACCATTGATTCGGAACTCGATGGAGTGGCCCACAGGCGCGGGGTCGTCGTAGTCGAGTGTGCCGCCCTCGGCGATGCGGAACTGCTCACGGACGAGATCGATGCCGGTGATCTCTTCGGAGACGGGATGCTCCACCTGCAGGCGGGTGTTCACTTCCAGGAACGAGATGGTGCCGTCGGCGCCGATGAGGAACTCGCACGTGCCCGCGCCGACGTAGCCGACCTCGCGCATGATCGCCTTGGAGGACTCGTAGAGCGTGCGGTTCTGCTCCTCGCTGAGGAACGGCGCCGGAGCCTCTTCGACGAGCTTCTGGTGTCGGCGCTGCAACGAGCAGTCGCGGGTCGAGACGACGACCACATTGCCCGCGGCATCCGCAAGGCATTGCGTCTCGACGTGACGGGGCCGGTCGAGGTACTTCTCGACGAAACACTCGCCGCGGCCGAAAGCGGTGATCGCCTCGCGGGTGGCTGACTCGAACTGCTCGGCGATCTCCTCGAACTCGCGGACGACCTTGAGGCCGCGTCCACCGCCGCCGTATGCGGCCTTGATCGCGATGGGCAGTCCGTGCTCCTCGGCGAAGATGACGACCTCGGCGGCACCGGAGACGGGGCCGGGCGTGCCCGGGGCGAGCGGTGCGCCGACCTTCTCGGCGACGTGCCGGGCGGTGACCTTGTCGCCGAGCGCTTCGATCGCGTCGGGAGACGGTCCGATCCAGATCAGGCCCGCACCGATCACCGCGCGGGCGAAGTCGGCGTTCTCGGCGAGGAAGCCGTAGCCGGGGTGCACGGCATCGGCGCCGGAGCGGCGGGCGATCGAGAGGATCTTCTCGATCGACAGGTAGGTGTCGGCGCTGGAGGAGCCGCTGAGCGCGTAGGCCTCGTCGGCGAGGCGCGTGTGCATG